>OGCI01000923.1_pt1 | contig 28541 bp, 24 predicted proteins | sample 1570021 | NCBI WGS metagenome assembly OGCI01 (sample SAMN06264664, study PRJEB24512) | hot springs metagenome | isolation source: Hot spring water | place: South Africa: Tshipise | collected 2015-06-21 | reverse complement strand
CATGCCGCTCGACTTGCACTACGTCTCCCACCGCCACGATATTGGTGAAGCCGGTGTCGCCTGCTTTGAGGGAGCGGCGCACCTGACAGAGTAGCTGCCGGCCATCGTCCAGGCTCACCCGACACAGGCCCTGGCTGACCTCGATCACGATGGCCGTCGTTGTAGTGGCTTCGTGACTCTGCTCTGGCATGGCATCCGGCGCTGCCGCAGTGGCTGCCGGCTCGGCGACGCGCGCCAGGCCGACGCGACGGCGCTCTCGCTCGCCTGGAGGCATGATCCGTTCGACTTCGGGCAGCGCCAGGTCGTCGAAGGCCTCGACATCGGCGGCGAATTGTGCCGTCCAATCTTTGCGCCGCACGCGTTCTTCCTGCGGCGCGTCCTTTTTTTCTTTGCGGATCTGGCGCAGCGCGCGATCCGCCCGAATATGTTCCCACATGCGTTCGGTGCGAGTAGCCAATTTAGGGTCTCCGTGAAACAAAAAGGCCTGGGCGGCCGCGCACCTCATGGCCTCCCAGGCATGATTTTCGCCGACCCGGTCGCCCCAAACCTCGAGAGCAGGGCGATATCGGGAGTCGAAAATGAAAAGGCCATGAGCAAGGCGTTCACGCCGTCTGCTCATGGCCCGCTGCTTCACAGAGAAGTTCGAGTCAGTTGGCTTCCCTCGTGTGCGAGCGCCAGGAGACGTGCGTGATCGCCGCAAACCGGATGGCTTGCGCCAGGACTTCGCTATGGGTCATCACACATGCCTCCTTTCGGGCGGAATCGGAACGAGGATTTCCCGTCCCTACGGGTTGCCGGACGGCAACAATGATCTGAGAAAACAGTCTACCCGGCAAGTGCCGATTTGTCAAACTGCGGAGGGGGTCAAGGATGCGCTCCCCGTCATGGGCAAATGCAGTTGGCCGATCGCTTGCTGAATTTTGACAGAACCTCGTTTGTAATAGAGAATGGGCTGTTTTTCACGACTGTTATTCGGAGGCACCATGTCCTCTTGCGTTGCTATGCTCCCGTGCGACCTCGGCGATGGCCTGGTGATGCGGCGTTCGACTGCGGCCGACGCGCCGGCGATCGCCGAGTTCAATTCGTGGGTGCAGGGTGATCCGGCGAAAACGCAGCCGGCGGAGGGCGAGGTCTGGTGGGCGCTCGACTTGCTGCGGGGAGACCATCCGACCTTCCACGAGGACGACTTCATAATCGTCGAGGACACTGCGACCGGCCGGATCGTCTCGGTGACGAACCTGATAGACCAGGTATGGTCGTACAGCGGGATCGAGTTCGGCGTGGGGCGGCCGGAATCGGTCGGCACGCTGCCGGAGTATCGCCATCGCGGGCTGATCCGGGCTCAGTTCGCGGTGCTGCATCGGTGGAGCGCCGAGCGCGGCCAGCTCGTCCAGGGGATCACCGGCATCCCGTACTACTATCGGCAGTTCGGCTACGAGATGGCGCTCGATTTGGTCGGCGGTCGGATCGGCTATCCACAGACGATCCCCGCGTTGAAGCCAGGCGAGGTCGAAGCGTACCGTTTTCGGCCTGTCGCCGAGGCCGATCTGCCGTTCATCGTGGCCGTGGACGCGCACGCAGCGCAGCGGTGGCTGGTGGCCTGTGTGCGCGATGCGGCGCTGTGGCGCTACGAGGTCTTCGGCAAGAGCGAGAAGAACCTGACCCGCCTCGAATGGCGCATCATCGAGACCAGCGCCGGCGAACCGATCGGCTACCTGGGCCACGGCTTCAGGCTGGACGGCGATGGCCTGTTGCCGATGCCGGTGTGCGAGCTGAAGGCGGGCGCGTCGTGGCTGGCAGTCGCGCCGGGCCTGTTGCGCTATCTAAAGGCTGCCGGCGAGGGCTACGCGGCGCAGGCAGGACAGCCGTTTGCGGGGGTGTATGCGGCGCTCGGCCCAGGACATCCGCTGCTGGCTGCGGTGCGAACCGGGTTGCCGAAAGTGGCCCGACCCTACGCCTGGTATCTGCGCGTGCCCGATCTGCCGGCCTTCTTGCGTCGCATCGCGGCCGTGCTGGAGGCCCGCCTGGCGCATTCGATCGCGGCAGGCCATTCCGGGGAGTTGAAGTTGAGCTTCTATCGCCACGGCGTGCGTTTGCTGTTCGATGCCGGGCGGCTGACCAGCGTCGAAGCCTGGCAGCCTCGGCCGGAGGATGCCGGCGCGGCCGCGTTCCCGGGCCTCACCTTTCTGCAACTGCTCTTTGGCTACCGCACGCTGGATGAACTTCAGGCCGCGTTCAGCGATTGCTGGGTCGAGGGCGATGAGGCACGCGTCCTGCTCGAGGTGCTCTTTCCGAAACAGCCGTCCGCAGTATGGCCTGTGTCTTGACCTGGAAGCGGGACGCGGATGGATGCTGACCGGCCGTTCAGGGTTCCATCGGTTCGGTCCAGTATTCGGACAGGTCGTCCTGTGGCGTCCATCCCAGGATGCGTCGGGCTTTCTCGTTTGACACCTCACCATGGGGCAGGCTGGCGTTGATGTTGAACACCTCGTAAGGAGATGGCAACGTCGGCACCTCCAGCGCGGCGCGCAGCGCGCGGCCCACATCGCCCCATGACGTGTAATACCCATCCCAGAGAGGCGCCTGGCGGATCCCCAGAGCGCGCAGGCCGTTGAAGAGGAGTACCGGCATCTCCAGGCCATACGCCTCGGCATAGACACGGCCCAGTTCCTGGCCCAGATATTTGCTCAGGGCATAAAGATGGCGCGTCGGCCGGAGCGGCGCGTCATCGGGGATATCGAAGTCGCCGCAGTAGTCGGCGCCGGTGCCCAGGGTGACCATCTGCGGCCCGGTCTGGATGAAGCGGCGGATGCCGTGCGCCACGCAGCCGCACACGATGTTGTAGACCCCCAGCGTGTTGACCTCGAATGCCAGGTCGGGATTCCAGCGGATCACCGAGCAGTTGATGACCGCATCCATGCCCGCGCAGGCCCGAATCACGGCCTCTGGATCGGTGACATCGCACACGACGCACTCGTGCGGCGGGGGCGGCACGGTCGGGATCGGCGCACCTGGCCCCTGATCCGGTCGGGGGCCGGCCGCGGTGATTTCGGCGAGCGGCCGGATGTCGGCCAGGCGCAGGATGTATTTGTCGGCCAGCTCGGGCACGGTCGCCGCGGACATCGGGCCGCCGGCGCCGAAGATTACCACACGGCGGATCGGCCGTGTGGTAATGGTCGGATAGGTGAACGCTTGGCCGGTCGTATCGGAGACCGGCCAGGCAGCGAAGTCGTGCACGGGGCGATAGCCGAATTCCGGCCGGCCGGCAGCAAACAGCCGTGGTCGAGAGCGTTTGCCTGCCGCGGTGATGTGAAAGACCGACCAGCCCGGCTGCTCGTAGCGCAACGCGCAGAGGATGCCTTGCACCGCATCGTCGAGGGCCACCCAGCGCGGATCGAATGGCTCATGGATCACTGCGCCCGGCTCGACCGGCCGGCCGAAGCGCAGACATACGACGGTGGGCGGCCGCCAGAAGATGGCCGGGCCGCGCTCCGGCGAGGCGCGGCTGCCCGGCAGGCTGGCCTGGCGTGCAGTCAGCTCGGCCAGCCAGGCGCGCAGATGCGCCAGCTCGGGCCGGGGCCGCGGCTTCCATCGCTCGGTCACGAGCCAGTGAGGGGGCGTGGTGTCGAACAGGTCGAGGGTGCTGCCGAGGATGATGCGAGGTACACCGGCCTCGCTCGCTGCAAACAGGAGCAGATAGGTGCCGCGCGTCGCCTCTGCGAGCGCGCTCAGATCTGCTCCTGCCGCGTTCGCGATGGGGGCAATGGGCGCCAGGTGCACGATCGCCTCGACGCCCTCGACCGCGCGCGCAACCGCCGTCGGGTCGGTGAGGCGGCCCGGCAGCCACTCCCAGGCAGCCGGCCAGTTTCGGTCGGCCGCCGATGCGTCCAGCACGCGTACCTGCGTCCCTGCCGGCAGGGCAGCGATCAAGGCGCGTGCCAGGGGTCCGGCCGCGCCTGTCACCAGAATGCGCATCGCAATCGCCTCTCCTTTCTCAAATGATGGCTTGCAGCGCCCACAATGTCGCCATCCCCACCCCGATCGTCAGGAGCGCGCTCTTCGTGTGCCAGGCCACCAGCGCGGCGAGCAGGCCGGCCAGCAGCCGGGGATTGGTCGGCGAGAGATTCAGCGCGCCGGAAGGCCGCAGCAGTTCCGGCAGGATGATGGCCGCCAGCACGGCCGGCGGCACCAGGCGCAGGCCGCGTTGCACGCGTTCCGGCAGCTTGACCCGTCCCAGCAGCAGGATCATCGAGAGTCGAATGCCGTAGGTGATCAGCCCCATTGCGACCAACGTCGGCCAGAGTACAGGCCAGTTCATGGCCGGCCCTCGGTGGCGACGCCGCGTGTGCGCCCATCAGCCCATGTGCCCGCGGCGATGCCTGCGAGCGCGGCGACCACCAGCCCCAGCCGGTACGGCCAGCCCGCAGCGATCAACGCGGTCAGGCCGGCCGCCAGCGCGGCGATGCGGGCCGGCCGATCGCGCAGCGTCGGCGCGAGCAGGGCGATGAAGGTGAGAGGGAGGGCGAAGTCGAGCGACCAGCTTTCGGGCACGCGCGCGGCCAGGAAGATGCCCGCGGCGGTGGCCGTCTGCCAGGTGGCCCACAGCGCCAGACCTGCGCCCAGCAGGTACCAGTGGCGAGATGCGGCGGTACGATGGTGATGGGGCGATACGGCGACAGGGTGAAGCGCTGGGGCGGCCGGCTGACCGGCGGTGGAGATTGCGTCGGCCTCCTGGTAGTGCAGAATGGCGACGGCGTAAGCTTCGTCGGTCAGCAGGTAGGCCAGCAGTGTCTTCCAGCTCGTTCGTAGCCCGGCCAGATAAGGCGCGACCGAGGCGCTGTAGAGCAGGTGGCGAATGTTGACCACGAAGGTGGTGAGCAGCAGGACGAGCGCAGGCGCGCCGCCGGCGATCATCTGCACGGCGATGAACTGGGCGGATCCTGCGAAGACGACCGCCGACATCGCCTGTGCCATCGCTGCGGGCAGGCCGGTCGCCATTGCCAGCGCGCCATAGATCATGCCGAACGGCGCTACGCCGAACAGGATGGGCAGCTCGGCCTTCACGCCGGAGAGAAATTCAGAGGCAGGAGTGGATGTCATAAATTTTTTGGGTGGCTATGTCCACGTGCCAGACATCTTGCAGAGTGCCTGGCACGTCTGGCCGCGCTTTTCAGGGTTCAGGCGAGGACCTTGCTCAGCCCCTCCAGCGTCTCCTCGATGTCCTCGTTGGTCAACAGCGGGCTGACATCGAGATGGACAGCCCGGCCGAGCAGGTCGAGGGTGCGCGGGCAATCGTCGGCGCGATAGCGGATCTCGCGTCTGGCCCAGCGCCAGGGGCCGCCGTCGGCCGTCCAGGTGCGCTGCTCCAGGATAGGCGTCCAGTGGGCGTAGATGTGGTAGTCGGTGCGATCGGGCCGATAGAGCACACTGGCGCCGATGTTTTCGGCGCGCAGCGTCTCGACGACCCGCTGCGCTTCGGCGGCTGAGGGCATGAAGAAGATGAGCGCGATGGCGGCGTCTCCTTCCTCGTCCACGATCTCCCGAAAGGCGAGGCCGCGCCGCGCCAGGATGGGGGCCAGGCCGGCCTTCAACATGCGTTTGCGCGCACGCATCGCGGCCAGCAATCCCTCGAGCCGGCGCAGCTGGACGAGCGCGACGGCCGCCAGCAGCTCCGGCATGCGAAAGTTGATCCCCCACATCATCTCTGCCGCCGGGAAGTTATTGCGCAGGCCGCCGACCACGTCGTGGAACATCACCGCGCGCTTCCAGGCCGTCTCGTCGTTCGTGATCACCATGCCGCCTTCGCCCGCGGTGATGATCTTGTTGAACTGGAGGCTGAAGCAGCCGATGTCGCCGATGCTGCCCAGCCGACGGCCGCGATAGGATGCGCCGTCGGACTGGGCCACATCTTCGATCACCTTCAGGCCGTGGCGCTGCGCCAGCGCCGTCAGTTCGTCCATGCGACATGGCGCGCCGCGCATGTGCACCGGCATGATCGCCTTCGTGTAGGGCGTGATCTTGCGTTCGACGTCGGCCGGGTCGAGGGTGAGACTTTCGTCTACCTCGGCCAGGATGGGGATGCCGCCGACCGCGATCACAGACGCTGCGGAGGCGATCCACGTGTACGCGGGCACGATCACCTCATCGCCCGGCCCGATGCCGATGCCCTGCAGGCCGCAGACCAGCGCGGCCGTGCCGGAGGTGACCGCCAGCGCCCGCTGCACGCCCATGTGGGCCGCAAACGCGCGCTCCAGCTCCTCGGCCTTCGACGGCCCCGGGTTGGGGCCGTAGTACCGGAAGAGCCGTTTGCTCCGCAGCACCTCCAGTACCGCCGCCTCTTCCTCCGCGCCGATTTCCATTCCGCCGGGGTACATCGGCGGGTTCGGTCGTTGTTTGATGGGCATGGAAAACTCCTAGCACGACGAACGACGGACGACGAATGACGAAAACAGCGCTCGCCATCCGTCATCCGTCTCTCTTCCCTCTCCGCTTTTCTCTCTTCTATCTCCTCACCCGCCCCGACGCATCGCCCGCCATCAGGGCCTCTACCTCGGCCACGGTGACGGCGTTGAAGTCGCCGGGGATGCTGTGTTTGAGGCAGGAAGCGGCCACGGCAAAGTGCAGCGCCTGGGCCGGGCTCGTCGGCCAGCGGCGCAGGCCATAGATCAGGCCGCCGACGAACGAATCACCGCCGCCGACGCGGTCTACGATCGGGATGATGTCGTAGACGGGTGCGGTGTAGAAGGCGCCGGCCTGCCAGAGCGCGCCCGACCAGGTGTTGTGGCTGGCCGAGATCGAGCCGCGCAGGGTGACCGCGATCGTTTTCAGGTTCGGGAAGCGTTCGGCCAGCTTCTCGCAGACGTAGCGATATTGTGTGGCCTCGACCTTGCCTGCGGTCACGTCGGCTTCGGGCGCGGTGATGCCGAAGACTTTCTCGGCGTCCTCCTCGTTGCCCACGGCCACATCGCAGCCCGCCACCAGCTCCTGCATCACTTCGCCGGCCTTTTTGCCCCATTTCCAGAGCTTGGCGCGATAGTTCAGGTCGCACGAGACGGTGACGCCCATCTGGCGGGCGACCTGGATCGCCTCGGCGCAGGCCAGCGCCGCGCCCTCCGACACGGCCGGCGTGATGCCGGTCCAGTGAAACCAGTCGGCATCTTTGAAGACGGTCTGCCAATCCACCATGCCGGGCTTGATCAGCGCGAAGCTGGAGCCGGCCCGGTCATAGATGACTTTGCTGGCGCGCTGGGCCGCGCCCGCCTCCAGGAAGTAGATACCCAGCCGGTCGCCCCCGCGCAGCATGTAGCTCGTGCCGATGCCGTGCTGGCGCAGGTAGGCCACGCAGGCGTCGCCCAGATCGTTCGCCGGGATGCGGGAGACGAACTCCGTCTGCTCGCCGTAGCAGGCCAGCGACGCGGCTACGTTCGCCTCGCCGCCTGCATAGAGCGCCTCGAAAACGCGCGTCTCGGTGATGCGGTTGAAGCCCGGCGGGTTCAGCCGCAACATGATCTCGCCGAAGGTGACAATTTTGCCCATGGGATGCTCCCTCCATGTTCATCCGCGTTCGTCCGCGACCTGTTCAGGGTAGCTGCGGTCGGCGGTAGTTTACGTCCAGAATGCTCAGCCGCGCCAGATGGGTCTTCAAACGTGCCTGGAAGTCGGCGAAATCCCTGGCCGCGGTCGGCGACCAGGCCACCTCCGCATGCGCGCAGCCGCGCGGATAGGCCATGTATTCGACATGCTTCGGATCCGGCATGTATTCGGTCCAGAGCTGTGCCTGGGTGCCCAGCACATGCCTGGCCTCGGCCTCGGTCAGCTCGGCCGGGATCGGTTCGTAGCTGTAGGCTTTTTCGAGCGATATGTAGCCGCCGATGGCCAGCGGCTCGGCATCGCGATCTTCGGCCTGATAGTAGTCGAAGTAGGTCCAGACGTTCGGCGCCATCACCACATCGTGGCCGGCGCGCGCGGCGGCGATGCCGCCGGCCTCCCCGCGCCACGACATGACGGTCGCGCCGGGCGCCAGGCCGCCCTCCAGGATCTCGTCCCAGCCGATCAGCCGCCGGCCGTGGGCGGTCAGAAATTGATCCATGCGCCGGATAAAGTAGCTTTGCAGCTCCTCTTCGTTGACCAAGCCGAGCTCCTTCATGCGCGCCTGCGCGGCCGGGCTGGCCTTCCATTGCGCCTTCGGGCATTCATCGCCGCCGATATGAATGAAACGGCTGGGGAAGAGCTCGAGCACTTCCGTCAGCACATTTTGCAGGAAAAGGATCGTGGATTCCTCCACGTTGAAGACGTGCTCGCTAATGCCCCATTTCGTGCGCACCGCGATCGGCTCGCCGGTGTTGCCGAGCTCGGGATAGGCGGCGATGGCAGCCTGCGCGTGGCCGGGCATCTCGATCTCGGGCACGACGTTCACATGCCGCGCGGCCGCATAGGCCACGATCTCGCGGATATCGTCCTGCGTGTAGAAACCGCCGTGGGGCTTGCCGTCGTAGACCTCGACATAATTGGGGTTACGCCATTCGAGCCGGCCGACCAGCGTTTCCTTCCGCCACGCGCCCACCTCGGTGAGCCGCGGATAGCGTTTGATCTCGATGCGCCAGCCCTGGTCCTCGGTCAGATGCCAGTGGAAGGTGTTGTACTTGTGCAATGCCAGCAGGTCAATGAACTTCTTGACGAACTCTTTGGGCATGAAATGCCGACAGCAATCCAGCATCATGCCGCGCCATGCAAAGCGTGGATAGTCCTCGATTTCGACGCAGGGAATCGTCCAATCCACGCCCTGGACGACGGCTTCCCGGAAGATGGCCGATGGCAGGAGCTGGCGCAGCGATTGGACGCCGTAGAAAAGTCCCGCAGGCTGCGCCGCGCTGATCGTCGTCTGTTGCGGCGTCACGCTCAGCCGATAGCCCTCTGCGCCCAGCCCGGCGAGACCGCGCTCGATGCGCAGCCGGATCACGCCCGCGCCGCGCATGCTCTCGCCGACCACTTTCGGCCAGAAGCCGGTCGCCGGCGCCAGTGCCGCGGCCAGTTGCTGCCCGATCGGGGCTGCTGCTCCTGCTGCCACGATCGTCGTGTCGGGCGTCAGCGTGAAGCCCCCCTCTGTTGCCTCGCACCTCACAGGTTTAGGAACAATATGAATCTCTGCCATCAGGCACCCTCCTCATTTGCCGATTTGCTCATTTGTTCATTTACCATTCTCTGCCACAACGCAAATCCCTCGCGCGCCACCTCCGAAATCCGCACCTGATGATACCCGGCGATGCCTGTATCGAGCAAATCGTTGAGCGGCGCGATCCAGCGTTCGGGCAGGCCGGCCGTGCCATGCATCATGCCGAAGATCGAGCCGACCGTGGCGCCGTTGCAATCGGTGTCGAAGCACGCCTGCACGGCCGTGCAGATGGCGCGGCCGTAGTCATGCTGGCCCCACAGCAGCCCCAGCGCCACGATCTGCGCGTTGGAGATGGTGTGACACCAGTGGTGTGGGTTGCGCTCGTCCCAACGGGCATGGATGCGCCGGATCGCTTCCTCGCGGTCAATCCCCTCGTGATACCAGCCGATCACCTGCTGAACATCTTCGGCCAGGCGACAGCGCGCCGGGATCTGGCCCAGGCCGATGCGGATGACCGTCTCCGCGTCGTCCACGAACGGCGCGGCGGCCAGCATGGCTGCCACCCACATTTCGCCATAGATGCCGTTTTTGACGTGGCTGATCGAGGCATCGCGCCACGCATATTCGGCCGCGCGCTCAGGATTGCCCAGCGCCGCATAGCCCCAGAAATCGGCCCGGATCTGCGCGCCGATCCATTCCCGGTAGGGATTGCGATGGAGGGCAGAGCGGGGCGGCGGGATCAGGTTGACGAGATTGCGATAGGCCACCCGCTCGGCCGTAAAGGTGTGGAAGATCGGGATGTTCTGGAGCCAAAAACCGGCAACATCTTCCGGCGTGAAGTCCGGCCCGTGCAGTTTCATGATCGCCAGCCCGACGACGGTGTAGTTGGTGTCGTCGTCCTCCGGCATGTGCGTCACGCGGTCAATGTAGGCGCGCTCGCGCGCGACGCCGTGCTTTTCATAAAGTTCGGGCGGCCCGTCTGAGCGGAAATAGTCGCCCAGGGGATATAGCCCTTGATCCTTCAGGAAACCCCACATGGCCGGCGAGCGCCAGCCCTCGACCGGCTTGCCGAGCAGGCAGCCCGCGCAGCGGCCCAGCCAGGCGGCCAGCACGCGGTCGAAGAGCGTTCCCTCATCCAGGCCACCGCCGCGCCAGTGAGGGCCGTCGGCCGGTCGAACGCGGCGGATGCCGGCCAGGTCAGATGGCTCCTCGTAGGGGTAGTCGGCGCGATGGGGCAAGTCGGCGCAGGCATCCAGCAGCGCCTCGCCGCGTGTCTGCCAGGCGGGGTCGGTGTCTTCATCGGCCGCCAGCAGCGCGGCGAACTCGGCCGCGACCGGTGCAATGTCTCGGCCCTCATCGGCCAATTGCTGGCGTTCGACGGCGAGAAAAGCGCGATCAAGCGAGAGGTAGCGTGGCGGCATGGCGTCTCTCCTTTTGCGTGAAGCCGTTCATCCCAGGAAGATCGGATTGGTGACGGCAAGGATCTGGCCGTCGCGGTCGCGCACTTCGACCAGCACCCACCTCGCATCGGCTGCCGTCATCTGCCAGCCGCGCTGCGCGTTGCCCGGCGCCGCGGCCCACTGATGCAGCAACATGCCGTTCGCAATCACGCGGATGTGCGCATCGGCCGGGCAAGCGGTCCAGGTCAGCGTGAAGGCAACCAGCCCGGCGACCGTATCGCCGCTGATCGCCGTGCTGCCGTCGGCGGCCTGCGCCTGAAACGCGAGCTGCGGCCCGGCGCTGAGGTAGAGGTGACCGACCGCGAGCGCTCGAAGCAGGGCGGCCTCCGTCAGGCCGTCCGCATAAATCACATTGAAGCCCGGCCGACGGTCGTAGTCGGTCACGCTGTGCAGGTCGCTGCCGGCCGTCGCCACGAGCCGATGTCCCTGGTTCAGCCAATCGTACCAGAGCGCCAGGCTGGCCTCGTTGTTCGAATCGCCTCCCCAGGGCCCGTTCCAGACCTCGACCAGGCGGGCCGCGCCGGGCATCATCTCGCCGTAGCGCCAGGCGCAGCCCGTGCAGCATGGATCGCCGAGCGATTGCGGGTGGGCGATGATGAAAATCCGGCCTGCGGCGTAGGTTTCGGCTGCGATCTGTGCGATCTGCCCTGTGCCGGGCCGGATGCGCCAGTCCACCCACTGGCGCGTGCCCAGGCAGAGCGCGTGGCCCCAGAAGGTCGTCAGCTCGAGGCCGGCCGCGGTGAGCAGGTCGTCTTCGCCGGCTGCCTCCAGCTCGGGCAGCCCGGCCGTCGTGTTGTGGTCGGTCAGGAAGATGAAATCGAGGCCGGCGCGCCGGGCTGCGGTGACCAGCCCGGCCACCGAGAGGCCATCGGCGTCCGAGTGATGTGTGTGCGTGTGCAGGTCGCCGCGATACCAGCCCGGCCCACGGCGGGTCACCGGGGACGCGTTGGCCGCGCGGCTCGCGGCCGGCGACGCGTCAAGGCTGTTGCGCACCGTGACCTCCAGCCAGTAGTTCACCGGTTCGCCCGGCATGATGCGATGTGTGTCCAGCTCTACCGTCCATTCGCCTGCGGGCAGAGGGCCAGGCAGGTAGCCCGGCGTCGCCTGGCTCGCTGCAAGGCTCACCCGATGCTCGGCGCCGCCGCGATGGCCTGCGCCTCGAAAGCCGTTTGGATCGTAGACGCTCAGCGTGATCAGGTTGGTCAGATCCTGGCCGGCGGCCGGGGCAAAGCGCAGGCAAACCTCGATCTGCGCGGCATCGGTCGGCACGGCGAACTGATGCGGGATGTGGCGTTTGGCATCGCGCGCGGTGAGCCGGCCATCAAAGCGGTAATCCATGATTCTATCCTCTGTTCATTGAGATGCGATCGCGGCTGCCATTGGATCGGTCCTGCCGGCCGACCTCCCGATAGCAGTGGGCGTCGTAGTCAAACCATTGCCCCTCAAAAGCGCGGATCAGCGTCGTGTAGACCCTCACCCGCACTTCGTTGTGGCCGGGCCTGAGTTCGGTCACGGGCAACATGAGCGAACGCGGCTCCCAGGCCAGCGTGCGCCACGGCCCGCCGTTGAGCGAGACCTCGCATGCCTCGTGGAATGCCGCGTCGGTCACGAAATCAACGCGAACGTGGTCACTCTCTGGCTTGCTCTGGTCGGTCTCCGACCGTGCCAGGTCGAAGTTCAGCCCATATTCGATCACGCCGGCGTAGAACGGCAGGCCGTTGGCCTCGTAAGTTTCGAAACCGCCGGCCTCCGATCGTTCGCAGAGGCCCAGGGGTGTGAGGGTGACGCCGAAGTCGCCTGCCAGGTAGAGCGGATTGAGCAGGCCGCCTTCCGGCCGGGCATCTGTGATCTCCACGCGCAGCGTGTTCGGGCCGGGGCGCAGCATGGCGGTGATGTCTGCGCCGAGGCTGCCGCGCACGTGGGCGGCGCTCGGCCGCAGATCGGCAGCGGTCAGCGGGCCGTGTTCGTTCACCCACAGCCGCCAGTCGCCGATGATGGAGCCCGGTTCCATGACGAACTCGACGGCTCCGGTGTACCGGTTCTCGAAAGTGGCTTCATAGCGCACGTGCAGCGTCGGCCAGTCCAGCTCCGGCTCGTGGCCAAAGTAGCGTCGCACGACAGGCGTGAAGCGAAAGCCGCCGCGTTCCAGCTGGTCGCCGAGCGGAACGGCGGGCACGACGGCGGTCTGTGTCGCCGCGCCTGCCTCCAGCAGTGAGAGGCGCCATTCGGTCAGTCGCAGCAGGTTCGGGTTGAGGGGGCACACGCGCGCTGGACCGCGCAGGAAGATGGTGACGGAGGCAGGCTCGCTCGATTCACCTGCCTCTTCGGCGGCGGCACAGGCCTCCAACAGGAACGATTCGAAGGGACGGATGGAGCGGCTGTAGCGCGGCCCGACCTCCCGTCGGCCTCCTGTGTCGCGCCAGGAGGAGACGTCGGCGAGGCGCTGCAGCCGGATGGGCCGGTCGGGGTCCAGGGGTATTTCGCGCAGCGGGCAGCCGCTGGCCAGGACAACGGTGAGCGGCCGGGCGCCGGTGTTCAGCACGAACCAGAGGGTGCGGCCGGTGCCCACGCGTTTGACGGTGTAGACGGCGGCTGCCTCTGCACCATCGGCCCGAATGCTGAGGCTCGGCTCGACGCGCTCGCGAAGGCGGGCCAGCAATTCAGCCGCCGTGAAGTTCCGGTCGCAGCGGATCACGTGGCCGCCCGCCGCCTCGAACGCGGCCAGCCAGGCGGCCAGCTCCGGCTCGATCACGCGCATGGGTGGGACGATGATTAGTTTGACCGCGAGGTCGGCCACGTGCAGGCAGGCGCCCGCCGATTCTCCGGCCGTCATTGCGAGCATTGCGAGGGGCGGTGTTTGCCCTGAAGCAATCTCGTCTCGCAATGACGACCTGGCAGGTTCGATCCGGCCGCTCTGCAGGATGTCCGTGTCGGCGAAGTGGAAATCCAGATGATTCTCCAGCAGGAGCGTCTGCAGTCGGACGTAGGCCTCCAGGTCGGGCCGGGCGGGCAGGCCGCTCGTCGGCTCGACCACCAGGATCTGGGCGTCAATGTGAGTTCCCGCGAAAAGCCGGCCAACGCGATCTACATGCGCGGCCAGTTTGCCGAAGAGCGGCCAGTAGGGTGCCTGGAAGAAGAAGGTGGGCGGCGCGTCGTGCTTGCGGAGCGCGTGGGTGCTGTAGAAGAAGCCGTGCGGCACCAGACAGGTGATGCCGGCCAGCAGTTGACCGTCGGCCATCAGCTTCGCGTCCTGCAGGGTGCCGCTCCAGCCGAGGCTGTGATAGCACTCGTCAAGCGCGCCCTCTTTGCCGTAAAAGTAGGCGGCCGAGGCGGTGGCTTTGGCGTTTTGGCGCAGATGCGGCCCGAACAGGTCGAGGGCCGCGCCGGCTTTGGTGTGGCCCGGCTCGCAGCCGGGGATGTCCATGTAGCGCAGCTGGGCCAGGCGCAGCGACGGCTTCTCGCCGGAGTAGGCCAGGCCGTGCGCGCGGCACCAGCGGCTGATCGGCTCTTCCCAGGATGCGCAGAACAGTTTGTATTGCAGCCGGTGCAGATCGCAGGCCACGCGCAGATGATCGGGATGGGTTGCGTCCTGGAGCGCCGGCAGGAGCGGCAGCAGGTCGTAGCCGTATTCGGCCCGGAACGCATCGGGCAGCCGCGCCGACCAGCCCGGCTGCGTCTCGTCCACGAAGATCGAACGGATGCTCCGGCCGAACTTGTCTCCGTAGCGCGCGCGGTAGCGTTCATAGGTCTGGCGTATGAACTCGGCGACGGCATCCGGGTTGAGCACATCGGCGAAGTGGCCCCAGTATTTGTGGCGCGTCACCTCAGTTTGGACGCTGACGAAGATGCGATGGGGGCCGTGGGGCAGGGTGGCCTCCAGCACAGGAGTCGGCCGGCTGGCGAAGTAGCGCTTCTGGTTGTAGCGGGTGAGGCCGGTCTCGCGATAGGAATCCACGACCAGCAACGGGCCGACGTGATCGAGCAGATCTATGCCGGTCGACCAGTCGGGCGACGCGCCGCTGTCATATGCCGGGCGCTTTTCGGAAACGCCCGGCACGTCCCCTGCATTCTGGGCGCGCTGGCCGGTCTCCGGCCGTGCCGACGCCGTCTTCGTGACCAACGGATAGGCCATGACCGATAGCACCTTCCCCGCCGGCAGCTCCAGTCGCACCGGGCCGCCCGGCACATCGCAGGCGCGTTGGATCAGCTCTGTCGCGTGATATTCCGGCCGGCCGAGCGTCACCCGGCCGCCCGCGACGCCGCTCGGGTAGGGGTACTCGTCATAAAGATGGACGATCAGCCCGTGTTCTTCGGCCGCAGCAATGGCCACATCCACCATCTCGAAGAACGCCTCCGAGAGGTAGGGCTGGCCCAGGCCCTGGCGTGGGTGGATGAAGAAGCCGCGCACGCCCTGCCGCGCCATCTCCGCCACCTGGCGGCGGATCTCGTCGGCCGACAGGCGGTCGTTCCAGAACCAGAAGGGGTAGAAGCCGGTGGGTAAGGTGTGGGTCATGGGATGACAAGTTGTGAGCTGTATCGGTGGGGCCAGCGTGAGGCCCGATCCTCTACGGCTTTCGTCCCGCTTTCAGCCCATCCAGCAGTTCATGGTACCGGCCACGGTCTATCGGCAGTCGCACCTCGGTGTGCGTCTTGCTGGAGAGGATGATGGCATTTGCCAGTTCCAGCGACATGCGTGCCGATTCGCCGTCTGCGCCGATGGGCTCGCCGGCCGTGATCGCGGCGTAGAAGTTGCGGTAGACTGCCGGGTGATCGCCTTTGCCGGCTTCGAGTGCGATCTCGACTGGATGGCTGGTGGGATTGGCCCAGATCTCCGGCGTCGTGGAAAGGAATTCGGCGACGTCGGCATCGTACTCGTTAAAGGTGAGGGTGCCCATGCCGATCTTCAGGATGCCGCCTGTGCCGACGATCTCGATGACTTCGCGCGGGCCGGCCTCGGCCGTGCTGACGTGGAGATAGCCGGTAGCGCCGTTATTCCAGCCGAGCAGCGCGGTAGCGGTGTCTTCTACCTCGATTTTGTGCAGGATCGTGCGCGTCCATCCGACGACGACATCGGGCCGGCCCATCAGGTGGCACACGAGATCGAGGTCATGCGGCGCCTGGTTCATCAGGACGCCGCCGCCCTCGCCGTGCCAGGTGGCGCGCCAGGAAGCCTGGCCGTAGTAGGCGGCCGAGCGCGGCCAGGGCGTCACCATGTTCAGGCGTTGCAGCTTGCCCAGCCGGCCCTCCTGGATCAGCCGGCGCGCGGCGCGCACTTCGGGGCGCTGGCGATGCTGGAAGTTGACCGCCAGCAGCTTGCCGGTCTGTCGCGCGGCCGCGATCATGGCATCGGCCTCGGCGACTTCGAGCGCCATCGGTTTCTCGACCAGCACGTGGCAGCCGGCGCGCAGACAGTCTACGGCGATCTCGGCGTGGTTGTAGTGGGGCGTGATGATCACGGCCACATCGAGTTTCAGCTCGCCGATCATCTGCCGGTAGTCAGCGTAGAACGGCACGCCGAGCATGTCGGCGCGCTGCTGGCCGATCTCGGTGCGGATATCGCACACACCGACCAGATCCACGAACGGCTGCTTGAGGGCTGGGAAATGCATGCTGAAAACGCTGGCGCCGACGCCGATCACGGCGAAGCGCAGTTTCGTGGGTTCTGAATCTGCCATGAGGAATCCTTTCCGGAAAAAAATCTGAACAGCGCCACATCAATACCTTCGCCAAAACGACGGTGAGTCAAATATGAACTAACTGGGCTTTCGTGGTGGTGACATCCTCGAAGTGTGCGGCGAAGCGATCCATGGCGGCAAACTGTGCATGCTATTCCTCGTCAGTCATGGCGTTGCGTGGGTCACGCGCCAGGACCCAGGCGCGGCGGGCTGCACGCTCCTCGCGTCATGCCACAAAACGCCGGTACTCCTCCAGCGAGATGATGACTGCGGTGGGCCGACCACCACGCTCAACGATCAACGGTTCCTCGGGCCACTGAGGGGCGGCGACAGCGTACGCTGACCCTGCTTCGTGGATCGTCTCGGAAACATCATTTGCACACATGCCATGCCTCGTTTCGTAGCTCTTGATGAGGTCATTTTACGTCCAGGCCCGCAGACTGTCAATCCTGGCGGCGTTCCTGCGGCTGATGGCGCGCCGGCCACGGCTCGCACCAGCCGGCCGTTCAGACCGCATGGGGGATCACCACCTTGTGAGACCAATCATCACGTGCCAGGCATCCTGCAGAATGCCTGGCACGTGTGTGAGACCGATCATCACGCGCCAGGCATCCTGCAGAGTGCCTGGCACGTGTGTGAGACCGATCATCACGTGCCAGGCATCCTGCAGAGTGCCCCGCGACCCTGAGTCAGGTCGGGCTGTTGCGCTAACGCCGAACGTCTGCGCGCCCGGCTAACGGCTACCAGTTCGTGTGGGATCCATCCCGGCGATGCAGGTGCGGCGCCTCCCAGAACCGGAATGTATGGCCCTGGGCACGCGCCTCGTTGAACTCGACCCCCAGGCCAGGGCCGTCGGGCACCCGGTAGCGGCTGCCCTCTAGCCTGAGCTGCACCGGGAACCACTCCTGATCATCGAAGCCCAGGTTCTCAGTGGGCGTGGCGCGTGCTTCCAACCAGGCGAAATTGGTGACGGCCGCGGCCAGGTGAACCGTGGCCGCAGTGCAGATCGGGCCAAGCGGATTGTGCGGCATCAGGTCAATGTAATGCGCTTCGGCCCAGCCGGCTACCTTCATTGCCTCGGTCAGGCCGCCCACGTTGCACACGTCAATGCGCACGAAGTTCGTCAGCCCCCGTTCGATGTAGGGCAGAAACGCCCATTTGCTCGAGAACTCCTCGCCGATGGCGAACGGCACATCGGTCAGCGTCCGCAGCGCGGCATACGCGTCCGGCATCTCGGCGCGGATCGGCTCCTCGAGGAAATCGAGCGTGCCCCGCGGCATCCGCTGGCAGAAAGAGGCGGCCTCCGCCACATTCAGGCGATGGTGATAGTCAATGCCCAGCACGGGCGCCGGTCCCAGTGCCTCGCGCAGCTCGATCAGCGCTGCGGCGGTCACCGGGATGGATTCGCGCGGCTCGAACAGCGCCGGGTCATCCGTCTCGGGGTGGCCGATGCCGGTGCGGATGACGTTCCAGCCGCGCTCCAGCAGCAGCTGCGCGTCCTCGATCAGCCGCGGCCCTAGGCTCACGGTCGCAAAGCAGGGCACGAAATCGCGCTGCTTGCCGCCGAGCAGCTGATAGACCGGCACGCCCAACGCTTTGCCTGCGATGTCGTAGAACGCGATGTCGAGCGCCGAGATCGCCGCGCTGAGCACGCGACCGCCCTCGAAGTACTGGCTGCGGTACATCTCCTGCCAGAGTGCGCCCCGACGCAGCGGATCGCGGCCGATCAGCCATTCGCGATAGTGCTGGATCGCGCCGATCACCGCCAGTTCGCGGCCCGACAGCCCCGACTCGCCCCAGCCGACGATGCCTTCATCCGTCTCCACTTTGACGACGAGCTGGTTGCGTCGGCCCACCCAGACTGGATAGGTCTTGATGTCCGTGATCTTCATGGTTGCCTCACGCGGTCGCCGAATCCGGCACCAACGGCAGCCGCGGCTGTCGGCCCACCGCGGCCATGCGGCGCTCACCGACCATCTGGACTACCGTCTGCGGGTAGCGCAGCGGCATCTGCGAGACCTCGGTCAGTCGCGTGGCGGCATCTGGGGGCAAGCGCCAGCCAGACGCGGCCAGATTATCGCGCAGTTGCGCCACCGTGCGCGCGCCCACGATCACCGAGCTGACCGTCGGCTGCTCCAGCACCCAGCGAATGGCCGTCTGCGAGGGCGTGCGTTCCAGCTCCTCCGCCACGTCGAGCAATGCCTGCAGGATATCATCCGCCACATCGTCGAGGAAATGTTCGGGGAACACCCATTTCTCCTCTGAGCGCGTCCCGGGCAGCACGCGCTGGCCTGGCCGATATTTGCCGGACAGAAATCCGCCCGCTAGCGGCCCCCACACGACGATCCCCAGCCCTTTGTACTGGCACGCCGGCAGCAGCTCCAGTTCGATGTCGCGCACGATCAGGCTGTATTGCGGCTGATAGCAGATGAACCGCGACCAGCCGTGCGTCTCGCTGATCCAGAGCGCCTCCATCATCCGCCACGCCTCGTAGTTGCTGCAGGCGATGTAGCGCACCTTGCCCTGGCGCACCAGGTCATCCATCGCCGACAGCGTCTCTTCGAGCGGCGTCTGGGCATCCACATGATGCATGTAGTAAATGTCAATCCAATCCGTCTGCAGGCGGCGCAAGCTATCTTCAACGCTTTGCATGATGGAGCGCCGCGACAGGCCGGAGTCGTTCGGCCCAGGACCGGTGGGGTTGAAGCATTTGGTGGCGAGCACCACCTCTCGCCGGCGGCCCTGCAGCGCCTTGCCGAGCATGATCTCGGCCAGCCCGCCGCCATACGTGTTTGCCGTGTCGAAGAAATTGATGCCGGCCTCAAAGGCCAGGTCCACCATCTGCCGGGCAGTGGCTTCATCGGTGCCATGGCCGAAGGTCATCGTGCCCAGGCACAGTTCGGAGACCATCAGGCCACTGCGGCCCATTTTACGATATTCCATGTTGTGCTCCTCTGGATTGAGATGCAGCCCCGCAAGTCTGCGGCAGACCTGCGGGGCCGGAACTTACCTGGGCCATTCCGCGCAGCGCACCGCCACCCCGCGACGCAGATCGGCGTGACATTCATCGCAGCGCACGCACGCGACGATCTCCGAGGTGCGGCCCTCGCGCACTTTGCGCGGCCATTCCGGATCGGCGATCAGGCCGCGGCCCACGGCCACCAGGTCGGCCCGGCCGGCGGTCAGCACCTCCAGCGCGCGAGGCACCTCGTCCAGCCGATTGACGGCGATCACCGCCGCGCCGAGGCCCATAAACGGCGCCGCGCGATCGCCGGGCGCTTCGTGGCTGGCGGGCGAGATGTCCAGCACATCCACGCCCGCCGCGATCAGCGCCCGGGCCAGTTCCAGGCTTTCGGCGATGCCGTAGCCGAAATCATCGCGCACGGGCGTATGGCGGTAGAGCAACAGCATCCCGGCCTGCTCGGCGACCGGCCGGATCGTCGCCACGATTTCCAGCGCCAGTCGCATCCGATTGGCCAACGAGCCGCCGTACGCGTCGGTGCGCTGATTGCGCACGGGCGAGAAGAATTGATTGAGCAGATAGCCATGCGCGCCGTGCGGTTCGATGCCGTCGAAGCCGGCTGCCGCGCAGATCTCGGCGGCCAGCCGATACTGCGCCAGCAGCTCGCCGATCGCCTCTCGCGAGAGATCCATTGGCGTGGTGGGCTGCCCGCGCCAGCCGGGGAAGACCTGAATGGCGGCCAACGCGCCGCCCGCATGGATGGCGTCCACCAGCGGTCGCAGGTTCTCGGCGGTGAACTCGCGGCCAAACCGGATGCTATCGCTGGCTTCGACGATCGCCAGAGCCACCCCGCCGGCCGCGCGCTCGCCGTACCACTGCCTGGCTTCAGGCGTGGTCAACCCGCGATTGACCACCATCGGTGGCAGCACGATCCGGTTTCGCAAAGTTTTATGTCGAATTTGCAGAGGCAAAAATAATCTGGCAGTTGAATCGGTCATATTTGCTCGATCTCCGTTCGACGAATGCCCACCCCCCGATCTACCGGCCTCCCCACCCGCGCCGATGCGTGCGGCCGCGCAGCAGCCAGCCGCCGATGGTGGTAACGTACAACGTCTGCAGGTCAGGATCGCCGAAGGTGCAGTTCGTGGGCCGATCCTCCGGCACGGGGTGAGTCTCCAGCACGCGGCCATTGGGCGCGAAGACGTAGATCATCGGGCCGGGGCCGCTCTGCCGCCAGCCGGCCGTGGCGACGATATTGCCTTCCGCATCGAGCGTCATGCCGTCAATCCCCCGGTGCGGGTAGAAATTGTGGAGCACCTCGTACGGGCCGAGCGTGTCGTCATCCCGGATCGGGTAGGCACGCAGCTCGCGCTTGTTGCCCTCGCCATAGTGGCTCTGCGCCACGTAGAGCGTCTTCTCGTCCGGCGAGAGGATCAGGCCGTTCGGCTTGGTCGTGTCGAAGGTCATCCGCCGGATCGTCCAGCCGTTCTCGGGCGTCGGGTCGAGGCGAAAGACCGACTCGTGGTCCAGCTCCAGATCATCCGTTTTGTCGCCGTAGCGCGGATCGCTGAACCAGACCCGGCCGCGCGAGTCCACGCAGATATCGTTGGGGCTGTTCAACCGTTTCCCCTCGAAGCGATCGGCCAGTACCGCCAGCGCCCCATCCGGGCTGTAGCGGGTGACGCGACGGCCGCCGCCCTCGCACGCATACAGGTAGCCGTTGCGGTCGAGAAAAAGCCCGTTTGTCTCGCGCGTGTCCGTCTTGACCACGCGACACTCGCCGGTGGCCGGATCGTAGCGCAGGATGCGGTTGTTGTAGATATCGCTGAACAGCAAGCCTGTGCCGTCCCATACCGGGCCCTCGGTCAGCGAGAAGGGCCCGGCGACGCGCGCAAATGTCCATTCCATGGTCTCCTCCTATGCCCACAACGCCTGGATGATCTCCTGGCAAAAATCGGGCAGATCGTTCGGCGCGCGGCCGGTGACGATGTTGCCGTCGCGCACGGCCGGCACATCGAGATAGATCGCGCCCGCGTTCAGCAGATCATCGCGCACCGCGCGCACGCCTGTGACCTGACGGCCTGCCACCGCGCCGGCCGAGATCAGCACCCAGGGGCCATGGCAGATGGCCGCCAGTACCTTGCCGGCCTGATGACACGCGCGCGTCAGCGCCAGGGTCGGCTCGTGGCGGCGCAGGTAGTCGGGCGCAAAGCCGCCCGGAAACAACAAACAGTCCACGCGTTCAGGACTCAGCTCTTCCAGGCTGGCCATGCGATAGCGGGGACCAGGCGGCATCACCGGGATCGGGACCGGGTGGCCGAAGCGGCCCGTCACCGGTTTATTCTCCAGCCACGGCCGCGGATGCATGCCGATGGGCACCGCGACCACGAGGATCTCCGCGCCTTCTTCGCTCAGCCGCAGGATCGGATAGAGCAGCTCGATGTCCTCGTACTCCTGCGCGACGATGATGGCAACGCGCTTGCCGGTCAAACGTGCAGTCATGTGCCCCCTCCTTCGTTCATCCGAGTGTTTTGCCCGAAGTAGCCCACAGGAGGCGCTCCACCTCCTCGGGAGTGCGCTGGCTGCGCCAGTTGCTGTAATCGGCTTCGATCTCCGGCGTCCATTTGGTGTCCATCTGGCTGGACGTGTACACGCCTTCACGCAGGCGCTGAAAGCCGAATGCCTCCCGCAGGCGCATCTCCTCCGAATGTTCGACCACCTCCTGCGCCAGATGAGGCGGAATGAAGAGGACACCCGAACGGGTGCCCAGCACCACATCGCCGGGCAGACAGGTCGCCGCGCCGATGCGACAGGGCACGTTCAGGCCGACCAGCGTCACATCGCCGATGCCGGTCGGATCCACGCCTTTGCAGAAGGTGAGCAGGTTGGGAATCTCCAGCACCTGCTGCAGATCACGGATGCCGCCGTAGATCACCTGCCCGCGGCCCGTGCGCGCGGCGATGGCCGTCGAAAGATTGCCGCCCGAAAAAGTCCCTTTGTAGATCTTCTCGAACAGATCAATGACGATGACATCGTCTTTGACCAGCGTCTGGATCACCCACGAGTTCATCTCGCCGATACGGCCTTCCTGCTCGTGACCCAGCTTCATCAGCGTGTTGTGGAGGTCGGGCCGGTAGGGCACGAAGACGCCGGTGACGGCCCGGCCCACGAGGGTGCGCTCGGGATGCAGGTTGAGCCAGTTGCCCTCAAACTGGAACTGGTAACCGTGCTTCCAGCAAACGCTCCAGGCCTCTTCTGTGGTCACATACTCCATCCGCCGCAGGATGTCATCGGGGACGCGCGGTCGGCCGTCGTCAAACCGATCGCCGGTCCAAAGCGGAGTCAGCTGGATGATATCATCGCGATTGTTGAATTTCATGGCTGTGGGGCTCCTTGCTGAATGAAAAAACCGACGCCGACCAGTTTACCCCTTTCGGAGAAGCATGTCAATCCGCGTTCTGACAAAACCCTTGACAGGGCATCCAGGCGTGTGCTATTCTTCGCACGACAGTTTAAGCTTTGAACACAAAGCCGTGCCACAAACGGCTTGTGAGGAGGCGGCAGTGCCGTTGAAACGGGATCGCATCTCCGAAGGGGTCTACGTGTTTACCAGCGGCGCCTATGCCGAGGTGACCGCGACGGTCATCTTTACGACCGAAGGCGCCATCGTCGTGGACACATTGCCCTTTCCTCAAGAAACGCGGCACATTCGAGAGTTTCTTAACCAACGCCGGACGAAGGCGCTTTATGTCATCAACACGCATTCCCATGCCGATCACATCTATGGCACCTACCTGTTTCCCGAAGCCGAAGTGATCGCGCACTACCAGTGCCGACGGCTGATGGAGCGCCACGCGGAAGAGGCCCTGGCCAATGCCAAGCTGCAGACGCCGCAGCTGGCCGACGTGAAGCTCCGCTACCCGGAACTGCTCTTCAACGAAACGATGACGCTGCGCGTGGGCGGCAAGACGATCGAGCTGAACTACTCGCCGGGCCACAGCCGCGATGTCATCACCGTCTATTCGGTGGAAGACCGGCTGATGGTGGCCAGTGACACCGTGATGCCCGTGCCGTATGTGGTCGGCGGCGACCTGGACGATATGATCGCCTCCATCACGGCGATTAAACAGAAGAGCATGGAGAACCTGGTGCAGGGCCACGGCGAGGTGTTGCTGCGCGGCGAAATCGAGGAGACGCTCGACGCGAACATCGCCTATCTGAAGACGCTGGATCGCCTGGTGCGCGAGCGGATCGCGCGCGGGGTGCCGCGCACAGGCATCCTGGACATCACGATCGAAGAGTGCGGCCTGTCGCGCATTCCGCTCGGCGGCCTCGCCCAGAAGCTGCACCAGGCCAACCTGCTGACCCTCTACGACATCTATCGTTCGGAAATGAAAGCGCGACGAGGCGCGTGAGGGGAGGGCGACACGGTGCGCTCTGTCACCGTGTCGCCCCCTCTGGTCACCCTGTCACAACTGCCCGCCATCCGCGCGCGCGTCATACAGCGTGTCCTCCACGATCGCTAGCGCCGTCTCCACCGTCTCCGGGCTCAGGTCGAGCATCGGCCGGAAACGGATGGATTGCACGCCCGACTTGAGCGCGATCAGGCCGTTTTCCCAGAGCAAGCCGCGAAACAGGTCGCGTGCCCGCGGATTGGGCAGGTCGAAGGCGACAAACATGCCGCGGCCGCGCACGTTTTCGATCAGGTCGGATCGGGCGGCGATCTGCTGCATTCCCTCCAGCAGCATCTGGCCGACCCTGGCCGCGTTTTCCACCAGCCCATCCTCCTCGATGATCTCCAGATAGCGCTGGCTGCGCACCATGTCCACCAGATTGCCGCCCCAGGTCGAATTGATGCGGCTGGACACGTGAAAAACGTTGTCGGGCACCTCGTCGAGTCGCGGCCCGCCGATGATGCCGCAGATCTGCGCCTTTTTGCCGAACGCGATGATGTCCGGCTTCACGCCCATGTGTTCAATGGCCCACATCTTGCCGGTCGTGCCGAGGCCGGTTTGCACCTCATCCACGATCAACAGGAACTCGGCCTCGTCCGCCAGGGTGCGCAGTTCCCGGAAAAACTCGGGCCGGAAATGATTGTCCCCCCCTTCTCCCTGGATCGGCTCGATGATCAGCCCTGCAATGTCGTGCGGATTGGCATGGAGGGCTTCCTTGATTTGAGCAATCGCCTGGCGCTCCAGCGCCATCGTCTCGGCCAGCACCGCTTCGGTCACCGGGAAGCGCAGCTTGGGGTTGACGATCCGGGGCCAGTTGAACTTCGGGAAGTAGATGTATTTGCGCGGATCGGCCGTGTTCGTGAGCGAGAGGGTGTAGCCGCTGCGGCCATGAAACGCCTCGCGAAAATGGATGATCTGGCTGCCCAGCTCGCCGCGGCCGGCTGCCAGATTCTTGCGCACCTTCCAGTCGAAGGCCGCCTTGAGCGCATTCTCCACGGCCAGGGCTCCCCCATCTATGAAGAAAAGGTAGGGCATATCGGCCGGTTTGGCCACGCGGACAAAAGTGGCGACGAACTCAGCCATGTAGGTGGTGTACACATCCGCGTTGGCCGGTTTGTGCAGCGCCACCTCACAGAGGCGCTTGAGGAAGCCCGGCATGCGCATCTTCGGATGGTTGTGGCCCATGGGTTGGCTGGCAAAATAGGAGTAGAAATCGAGGTATTCGCGGCCGGTCGCAGCATCGCGCAGATACGGCCCATGCGATCCCTTTAGATCCACGATCAGGTGTTCGCCATCGGCCAGCATGTGCTGGCTGATGGTCGGCAGGACATCCTGCGGCGGAATGACGACCTTCGTTCCCAGATCCTGCAACTTCGGCATAGGAATCTCCTTCTGTGAGGTAGGACCCTGCGGGGTTGCCGTCGCCAACGACGGGTCATGCGCAGCGGCGACGAACCCACACGGTCTTCGCAATTAAGGTTCGCTCTGGATCGAGAGAGACAATGCGCGCACCACCACGCGCTGTCCCGGCTCACGGCTGCGCAGGGTCACCGGGTTATCGCCGGGCTGCAACGTGAGCGGCACGAGGAACGCGTCACCGTCTCGCGCGGCGGCCAACGCTGCGCTGTCGGTTGCCAGCACGACCCGCAGCGCGGCCGCGCCGCGCTCGGCTGCGCGAACGATCACCCTGGCCTCGCCGGCGAAGGTACGCGTGCGCGATACGGCATCGAACGGCTCCCAGCCGGCATCCAGGATCAGATAGGACGGCCGCGGCGCGGCCGGGTTGATCTCGTACGCGGTCAGCCGTTCGTCGTGATACACGGCCGGCTGAGCGCCGAACACCTGGCGTGCGAAGGCCTCGGTGACCTCGCGCTCGGCGCCGCTGGGCATCTTATAGCGGTCGAGCGTCACCCAGCGCACGCCCAGATCGGCGAGCACCCCCTGGCCCTGGCCGGCGAGATCGAAGGCAATGATATCGGGGCCCAGCCGACGGAAATGCTGGAGCACCGGCGCGCGCTCGACCAGCGTGCGCGGGTCTTCCCGGCTGATGTAGGCAGCCGTCAGCGGCTTGCCATGCACGGTCTGATAAAGCAGGTAGCCGGGCCGATCCCAATTCATCGGCAGGTTGAGCACGGCGCCCGGTCGGACATCGGCGGCCAGGGTGTGATACCAGGCCGGGGTGTCGGGCCGACTCAGAGGATAGGGCACAGGCAAAAACTCGAAGAGGACACCGATGCAGGCGGCCAGCGCGCTCCAACGCAGCCAGGGCGACCGACCCGACCGGCGCAGCCAGTCCACGCCCCAGGCGGCCAGCACGCCCAGAGCCAGCATCACCACAATGTCGTACCGGCTGATCGAACGGGTGATCTCCATGAACGGCACCACGCGCACCAGCCAGCCGTAAGGCAGAGGGATCTCGCCGCCGCCGGGCAGCAGCGCCGTGCGGCCGGCGATGTGCAACACCGGGCCGAGCGAGACGACGAAAAAGACGAGGAGAACGGTCAACCAAAAGCCAACCGAACCAAAAGCTGCCCACAAATCCGCCTGGCCGGCCGGCGACGCCACGGCGGCCGGACGTGCCGCTCGCCGGCGGCCGGCCCAGCCTCCGAGCGCGGCCAGCGCCAGCGTCACGTAGCCGGCGAACACCGTATGCTCCGAGATGCTGGCCGGGAAACGCTGGCCCTGGGCGCGCGCCCATTCGCCCCACAGCGGATGGAAGCCCTGCGGCATCACGAATGCCAGCAGATCGGCGGAGAGCACACGGCTCTGAGCCGGATCGGGCACCATGAATCGAAACCGGCTGGCCTCGCGCACCATCGGCCAGAGGAGCGGGCTGAGCATCGCGCTCCAGATCAGCCAGATCGCAGCCATTACGCGCAGGCCGCGCCATAGAGACGCCGCGCGCCGGCGGCGCATGGCGATGAGCCACGTGCAGACCACCGCGGTGAAAATGAGACAATACAGGACAAAATACCAATCGCACAGAGCGACCAGGATCAGAAAAAGTGCAGCTAGGCCGATGTCGCGCCAGCCTGCCCGACGTAGGCGCGCGTGTCCCGCACCACTCACGGCCCGCAGCAAGTACAGCACAAAAAACGGAATCCATTGCAGGCTGATCACCTGCATGTGGCCGAGGAGATGGGCGATGTGCACCGGCGCAAAGGTGAAAACAGCGCCGGCCATGAACGCGGCCAAACGGCTGCTGCGAGGCCCCAGCACCTGACGCGCCAGTAGATAGCCGCCCAACCCGGCGATCGCGAAGCTGAACAGGACCACGCTATTGTATGCCGGAAAAAGGCCAAACGCCAGCTGAATGGGCAGCGTCCACAGCCCGTTGAATGGATTCAGGGTGTGGAAAAGCAGGCTGACGCCGGTCGGAAAATAGAGCAGGTCGGTGAAAAATGGCGCCGTGTGCCGTTCCACCAGCGCCACTTTGACCCACCAGAGGTTCCAGTAGTTCTGCCAGCCATCAAAGCCGTCGCCCGGGATGGCGCGGTCGAAGTGCAGCACCAACGGATAGGTGAACACGAGCGACAGCAGGAGATAGCCAAACGCGGCGATGACCGCGGCGCTGCGGCCAGAGAGACCTCGCCTCACCCGTTCACCCCCGGGCATCTGCTGCGGCGAGCGCGTCGGCTAACAGCGGCCCGGCCGTTTGCAACACGCGCGCCACGTTAACCTCAGCCGCCTCGCAGAACGTCCTGTCGCCGATGCCGTTCAGGTTGATGCGCACGTTGCGCACCGCGGCCTGCAGCCCGGCGTGAGCCAACAACGCGGCCACAGCCGCATCGCTGGCCGCGTTCGGGTTGCCGCGTGCAGCCACGCGGCCGGCCAGACCGAGGATCTCGCTGCAATGCCCTGCCACGGCGAGGGGCACTTCGGCCGCATGGCGCAACGCGGCCTGGATCGCCGCAGTCCGCTCGGCCTGCTGCGCAGCGTTCTCTCTGGGGAGCCGATATGCGGCCATCACCGCCAAATAGGCAGCCGCATCCGCATCGGCTGCCGCAGCCAGCGTTTGGCGCAACGTCTCAGCCCGCTGTTGAATCTCGGCCATCTCGGCCGCCACCGCGGCATAGCGTGGCCGGCCCACCGTGAGGCCGGCCACCATGGCGACCAGCGCAGCGCTCATGGCAGCGGCCAGCGCAGCCGCCGACCCGCCGCCGGGCGCCGGGGTCGCGGCAGCCAGAGCCGCGAGCAGTTCAGCCACCGACATCTGGGATATGCCTGCTTGCAAGGAGGATGATGCCATTGTCATGGAGCAGATTATACCCGGTCGCCTGTGCTTTTCGCAATTTCTGCGGTGAGCTACAAAGCACAGAAATGCGGAGGGCGCAGAGGGGGCGAATCTCTCTGCGCCCTCGATGCTTCTGCGGTCGAAAAACTGACGAGATGACCGGGTCAGCTTTGCGCCGCTTCAGCTGGGGTGAGGAAATCGGTTCTATGGCAGTGATTCGTAGTTCCTCACGATGATCGGCAGGTAGAGGAACCGGCAGTTCGGATCGCCGCCCGGCCCGCAATCGGGGTCGCAGATGCCGTCGTTAATCCCGTCGCAATATCCATCCGCGCCACCGGCAGGGCAGTCCTGCGGACAGCTGGCCGCGTTTTCCGGATCGCTGCACACGCCGTCGCCGCAGGGCGATTCATTGAAGCTTGACCCCATCGGTCACAAGTTAAGCCCTTTCCGGCGTTGTCAAATCGAACAGGGCAGGTAATGGGTCGAGTTTGCGTTCACGCTTGATGATGCCGAGCAGTTCCGTGTGGGCGGCGAGATAGGCGACCGGATCCGTGGCCGTGCCTTTCTGATACGCCTGGGCGAAGTAGGGCAAGCCGCGATATACCATTTCCAGGGAAATATCGGCGAACGGGCGCGCGACGGCT
>OGCI01000921.1_pt1 | contig 28579 bp, 25 predicted proteins | sample 1570021 | NCBI WGS metagenome assembly OGCI01 (sample SAMN06264664, study PRJEB24512) | hot springs metagenome | isolation source: Hot spring water | place: South Africa: Tshipise | collected 2015-06-21 | reverse complement strand
ACCTCCAATGAACATGATCGCGTCAGGATAGTCCGTTTCGGCCTCTTGTCAACTCAGAATAAGACGCGATTGCCCTACCGATTGTCTCTCGTTAACTTGCGCTTTTCGCTGATTTGTGGTATACATCAAATCGTGTAGAAGGCGATGTGTAGGCTTGAGGAAGTGGGGTCCCCCCCACTTTTCTTATTGTCAGGGTCTGCACAAACAAAAGGTTTTTTATCAGGGATCGTGCAGGAGCGGTCGCAGGAATGAAGAGCGAATTGATCATGGCGGTTAATCAGATCTGTGCGGAGAAAGATCTGCCGAAACCGGTCATCTTGGGCGCCATCGAAGAGGCATTGGTGCACGCATACCGGCGCAATTATACCAGCGGCAATGCCGTCGTCAAAGCACACATTGACAACGATACGGGAGAACTGCACGTTTTTTGCGAGAAAACCGTCGTCGAAACAGTCACCGATCCCAACCTGGAGATCAGCCTGGCCGATGCACGCCGCATCAACCCGCGCGCCGAGCTGGGCAGCACCGTCCACATCGAACGCCTGCCGGCCGATTTCGGTCGCATCGCCGCGCAAGCCGCCAAACAGGTCATCCTGCAACGCCTGCACGAGGCGGAACGAGATTCGCTGTTCGATTCCTTCCATCAACGCGAGGGAGAACTCGTCACCGGCACAGTTCAGGCTATTGACTATCGCACCAACACGATCACAGTGACGTTGGGCAAGAAGGCCGAAGGCATCCTGGCGCCGGAAGATCAGTTGCCAAACGAGCGCTACCGCGTCGGTCAGACCGTTCGCGCACTGTTGCTCGAAGTGAACAAAGGCACGCGTGGGCCGCAGATTCGCCTTTCGCGCACACATCGCAACATGTTGCGTCGTCTGCTCGAACGGGAAGTGCCGGAAATCTTCAACGGCACGGTAGAGATCAAGAGCATCGCACGCGAACCCGGCCAGCGCTCGAAGGTCGCTGTGGCTGCAACCCAGCCGGGCGTAGATCCGGTCGGTTCCTGTGTGGGCCTGCGCGGCACCCGCATCCAGAATATCGTGGACGAACTGGGCGGCGAGAAGATAGACGTCGTCGAGTGGAGCGCCGACGTCCGGCAATTCATCGCCAACGCACTCAGCCCGGCGCGGCCGAGCGACACCGTGTTGATCGAAGAGGGCGACATCCATACGGCCATCGTCATCGTGCCCGACAAGCAGCTCTCCCTGGCCATCGGCAAAGAGGGTCAAAATGCCCGGCTGGCGGCCAAGCTGACCGGCTGGCGGATAGACATCAAGAGCGAAACCGAAGCAGCGACCGAGGGTCTCGCCGAGATCAAACGCCAACAGCTCCAGGTTGCCCGTACCCGCTCGCTCGAATCGCGAGTGGCGGCCATACCTGGCGACGACCTGTTGAGCCGGGCCCAATGGCTGCTGCGCGAGCGCGACAAAACCGCAGTGACCCTGGAGCAGGCCGCGAAGATGCTGGCCGATGTGGCTGCCCAGCCGGCCCCAGCTGCCGAGCCTGAACGCGCGGAGCCGGTCGCCGAAGCGGCCGAGGCGCCTGCTGAACCTACCGAGCCCGCAGAAGCCGCTGCACCGGCGCAGCCCGCCTTGACCTTCCCGACCTTCGAGGCCGAATTTCTGGAGCAACTTCCGGAAACGCCCGAATTCGAAGAGGAGGAGATCGAAACCAGCAAGCCGAGCAAGAAGGTCAAGAAGGGCAAGAAGGCCGCCAAGAAACGCGAGCTGGTCTACGACGAGTTGCTGGGACAACTTGTCCATCGGCGTGCGCACCGGTCGGATCGCGGCGGATGGAGTGACGACGAATAACGGACGCAGCGGGCAGGAAATGGCGAAAGCACAGAAGCCACGCCAAAAGCACGTCCCGATACGCACGTGCATCGCGTGTCGCCAAACACAGGGCAAGCGACAGCTTGTTCGCATTGTGCGCACCCCCACCGGCGAGGTGCGCATTGATCCGACCGGCAAACAAGCCGGCCGGGGTGCCTATCTGTGTCGGATGCGGGACTGCTGGGAGCAGGCGTTGAGCAGCCAGCGGCTCGCGGGGGCCCTGAAGACGACACTGACGCCGGAAACATTGGCGGCGCTCAAAGCATACGTCGCGACTTTGCCTGTCGCTGACCAAGACGAAGAACCGAGTCAATAGACAGAGGAGTTTTCTCATGCTGGCGGCCGTTCGACCGCAGCTCAATTGGGCCAGGAGGCAGCAATACTTGCATCACCATCTACATGTTGATGTGAGTGGGGTCGTTGTAAGGGGGATTCGGATGTAAAGCGCGCGTTGCATTGCTCTGCCCCGCAACTCCCCAACGCCTTGTTTGCCTCCTCGTCCAGCTTACGCTGGCAGTTGTAGACCTTGCCGCTTGAACCAGAAATCGTTCGCCGGGCGCGCTATGTGCCCTGGACATCCGCGCGCGAAGGTCTGCGCGGCCACGTGAAGCAGATCATCGCCCCAGAGGCGAGGAGGTAATCCATGACACAAGATAACCCGAAAGGTACGGCGCCAAAACAAAACGCGCCGACGACGGAAAAACAAAATCCACCCGCTGCCAGGACTGACACCCCGGCCAAATCGGCAGCAGCTCCGGCCGGGGCGACAGGAGGCCGCCAGGCAAAAGCGGAGGCTCCTGCGCGTCGGCAGAGCAACGAACCGACGGGCCAGGGTAAAGCCCAGGCGACCGCCTCCAGGCCGGCTGCCGAGAGCGCGGGCAAGCCCGCGTCCAGGTCAGAGACTGGGGGCGCCGGCAAGGCCGCACCGAAATCAGACGCGACCGGCGTCGGCAAGCCCGCGTCCAGGGCAGAGGCCGGCAATGCCGGCAAGCCGACTCCCAAGGCGGAAGGCCGGGCGGCCGGAGGCAATCAGGCCAAAGGCGCCGCGGCGTCGGCGCCTCAGGGCCAGCGGTCGGCCGGCACGGCCAAAGGCGCGGCCGGCGGCCCGGCCGCGACCCCGCCGGAGCGTTCTGCGCCGGCCAGCGCCAAACCGACCAACCATGTGCCGAACAGCACGACCAAACCCGGCAGCCAACCACGGCCCGGCGCCGGCCAACCTGTCGCGCAACGGGGCAGCCGTCCGGGCGATGCCGCACCCGCTTCTGCGGCCAGTCGGGCCGGCAACCAGCCGGCGGCTGCTGCGCCACGGCCGACCGGCCCTGGCCAGGCGCAATCGTCCCGGGCCGCGTCGTCGGCCGCGCGCAGCAACGGCAACGGCGGCCATAAGCCCGCCCAGCGGGGCCAGCCCGCGCCTGTTGCTCAGCCGATGGCCGGCGCAGCCGTGAAAGCCGCGCCGATGCCGACTCCGGCGGTCACCGAAATCACCATCGGCGACCACATCACCGTGCGCGAACTGGCCGAAAAGATGCATCGCAGCGCCATTGACGTCATCAAAACGCTGATGAACTACGGCATCATGGCGCCCATCACCCAGACGATTGATTTCGACACCGCCCAGATCGTCGGCAGCGACCTGGGGGTCATCGTCAACCACGAAGCGCCGCCGGAGCCTGAAGTCGTCGAGGTCAAAGTCGAGGCGCCCAAAACCCTGCGCCAGCAGATTCTCGCCACCGAGAAGCCCGAGGAACTGGTCGTCCGGCCGCCCATCGTAACCGTGCTCGGCCACGTGGATCACGGAAAGACCACGCTGCTGGATGCGATTCGCGAAACCCGTGTCGTCGAGGGCGAGGCCGGCGGCATCACCCAGCACATCGGCGCCTATCAGGTGGAACGGCAGGGCCGCAAGATCACCTTCCTGGACACGCCCGGCCACGAGGCCTTCACGGCCATGCGCGCTCGCGGGGCCATGGTCACCGACATCGCAGTGCTGGTCGTGGCTGCCGATGACGGCGTCATGCCTCAGACCAAAGAGGCGATCGCCCACGCTCGGGCCGCCAAAGTGCCCATCATCGTGGCACTCAACAAGATAGACAAGCCTGCGGCCAACCCGGAACGCGTCAAACAGGAACTGGCCGACAATGGCCTGCTGATCGAAGAATACGGCGGCGACGTGATCTGTGTGCCGGTCTCTGCCAAATTTCGTCGCGGCATAGACGATCTGCTGGAAAATATCCTGCTGTTGGCCGACATCGACCCGCTGAAGGCCAATCCCGGCGGCGCCTGCGTCGGCACCGTCATCGAAAGCCGTCTGGACAAAACGCGCGGCCCGGTCGCGACCCTGTTGGTGCAAAACGGCACCCTGCGGGTGGGCGATAGCATTGTGGCGGGCGACATCTACGGCAAAGTCCGCGCCATGTACGATGACAAGGGCCATCCGATCACCGAAGCATTGCCCTCAACCCCGGTCGTGGTGCTGGGCATGTCCGATGTGGCCGTTGCCGGCGACACCTTCAGCGTGGTAGCCGACGAACGCACCGCGCGCGCCATCGCGGCCGAACGACAGGCCAAACGCCGCGCCGAGGCCACCGCTGCCGCCGCGCCGAAAGCCATCGCGCTGGAGAACATCTTTGCCCACGCCCAGAGCGGCCAGACCAAAGAGCTCAACCTGATCCTGAAATGCGATGTCCAGGGTTCTCTGGAACCGATCGTCAGCTCGCTGGAGAAGCTCGGCGACGAAAAACTGCATGTCAAGATCCTGCACCAGGCCACAGGCGCCATCAACGAGTCGGACGTGATGCTGGCGATCGCATCGAAGGCGATCATCCTCGGCTTCAACGTCACTGCCGATGCGGCAGCCCAGCGCATGGCCGAAGCCGAAGGCGTGGACATCCGCATTTACGACATCATCTATAACCTGGTCGAGGATGTCGAAAAGGCGCTCAAGGGCCTGCTGGAACCGGTTTATAAAGAAGTAGTGCTCGGCCACGCCGAAGTGCGCGCCATCTTTCGCGTCAGCAAAGTGGGTCGGGTGGCCGGCTGCTATGTCACCGACGGCGAGATCCAGCGCGGCGCCATGGTGCGCGTCAAGCGCGGCGGCGAGATCGTGCGCGAGGATCGCATTGGCTCCCTGAAGCGATTCCAGGAAGACGTGCCCGAGGTCAAGGCCGGCTTCGAATGTGGCCTCAGCCTGAACAATTTCAGCGAGATCGAAGTGGGCGACGTGCTCGAGGTCTACAAGAAGGAACGGGTGAGCTAGAGAGGAAGCGATACGGCAGTCCCATGATGACTCATCGCCAGCAACGGATCTCTGAACTGCTTCATCAGGAACTCAGCCTGCTCATCGCGGCTGAGCTCGCCGACCCGCGGCTGGAAGATGCCCTGGTGAGCGTCACGCGTGTCGTCGTCAGCCCGGATCTGCGCAACGCGCGCGTCGAGATCGAACATGCCCTGCCGAGCGAGCGCAACGGGCAGGTGTTGGCTGCGCTCAGACACGCCGAGGGCTTCTTGCGCCACGCCCTGGCCGAGAACCTGAACCTGCGCGTGGTGCCGGCGCTGAGCTTCCACGTGGATGAGACCGAGCGACGCGCTCGTCGCGTGGATGCCCTGCTCGACGCGCTCATGGCCGAAGCGCAATCCGGCAAGACGACGTCGCAACCCGACTAGCCATGGCTGCCCTGATCGAGATCGCTGGCTTGTTGCGCCGCGCCGGTCGCGTGCTGGCGCTCACCCACATCGCGCCCGACGGCGACGCCATCGGCTCCCTGCTCGGGTTTGGCTGGATATTGCGGCGGGCCTGGCAGTCCGAGCCGGGCCGGCCGGCGCGCCGGCTGATCCTGGCCTGCGCCGATCCGCTGCCGCCGCAAATCCAGTGGCTGCCCGGCGCCGACGACATCGTGCGCGAGCCGCCGGCCGGCCCCTGGGATGCTGTCGTGGCCCTGGATGCCAGTGACGCGCTGCGGCTGGGCACCGCGTTCCGACCACAAGATCTTGCCACCGCGCCGCTGGTCGTCATTGATCATCACATCACCAACCTCCGCTTCGGCGCGTTGAACCACGTAGATCTGACCGCGGCCGCCACAGCGCAGATCATCGTGGAGCTGGCCGACGCGCTCGGCGTGGCCATCGGCCCGGAGGCGGCTGTGTGTCTGCTCGCCGGCCTCGTCACCGATACCCTGGGATTCCGCACCACCAACGTCACGGTCGAAGTCATGGCGACAGCCATGCGCTTGATGCAGGCCGGCGCCAGCCTGAGCGAAATCGTGGAACGGACGCTGAATCACCGGCCGCTCAGCCTGCTCCGGCTGTGGAGCCTGGCGTTGACCACGCTGCAGCTCGAGCAGCGCGTGGCGTGGGCCAGCATCAGCCAGGCCATGCGCGAGCAGGTGAACGCGCCGGCAACCGGCGACGGCGGGCTGGTAGGCCAGCTGATCAACGCGCCGGAGGTCGTCATCGCCGCGGTGTTCGCCGAAACCACCACAGGCAAAGTGGAAGTCGGCCTGCGGGCCAAAGCCGGCTACGATGTGTCGCAGGTCGCCCTGAGCCTGGGTGGCGGCGGCCATCCGCAGGCGGCCGGCTGCACCATCGCCGGGCCGCTGGCGGCTGCCGAGGCGCGCGTGCTGCCGTTGTTGTTCCAGTTGACAGCCTGAGGAGGCCGGACGGACGATGGATGGTGGAGCGGCTGCGGCCGAGACGACCGGCATCCTGAATCTGGATAAGCCGGCCGGCTGGACGTCGCACGATGTGGTCGCGAAGGTCCGTCGGCTCCTCGGCCAGAAGAGCGTGGGACACGCCGGAACGCTCGATCCGCTGGCCACGGGCGTGCTGCTGGTGTGCGTCGGCCAGGCCACGCGCGTGACCGAATATTTGATGACCGGTCGCAAAATATATCGCGCGACGATCCGGCTTGGCCTGACGACCGACACCTGTGACATCACGGGCACAACGGTGGCCACAGCGCCTGTGCTGCCGTTGACGCGATCCGATGTGGAGGCCGCGCTGCGCGGTTTCGTCGGCGTGCTGGCGCAGACACCGCCTGCCTTCTCGGCCGTCAAGCAGGCCGGCGTGCCGGCCTATCGCCGGGCGCGACGTGGGGAGGCCGTCAGCCTGGCCGCCAGGATGGTGACGATCTACGACATCGCGCTCCTGGAGTGGCAGTCGCCCTGTCTCACGATAGAGGTGACGTGTGATCCCGGCACATACATGCGCAGCCTGGCGCGCGATGTGGGCGCAGCCCTGGGCTGCGGCGCCGCTTTGGCTGAATTGCGCCGCCTGCGCAGTGGCCATTTCACGGCCGACGACGCGCTCAGCCTGGACGCGCTGGCCGAAGCCCATCGTACGGGGCAGATCGGCCGCTGGCTCTACCCGCTCGCGGCCGCGCTGACCGGCCTGACGCCGGTCGCAGTGGATGCGGCCGCGGCCGCGCGGCTGAGGCATGGCCAGCCGATCCCGTGTCTTCAGGCGCCGACTGTGCCCGAAGGATACGCGCAGATGGCCGATGGGACCGTGATCGCGATTCTCCGTTTCGACGTCATAAATCGGCGATGGCAGCCGAAAAAAGTGTTTGATCCGATGAGCTAGCCAATGCAGCGATAGAGACAATGCAGACCTACCTGGGTTTTTCGGATTTCTCTCGCGCCGCAGGGCCAGAGCCAGACACCCTCCGACAAGGCGTTTATCTGACCATCGGCAATTTCGACGGCGTGCACCGCGGCCATCAGGCGCTGGTGGCTGCGATGGCGCAGGCAGCTCACCAAGCCGGCTGTCTGGCCGGACTGGTCACCTTCGATCCCCATCCGCTGACCGTGCTGCGGCCCGACGTTCCCCTGGCCGCGCTGACCAGCACGGAGGAGCGCGCCTGCTTGCTCGCCGCGTTGGGACTTGATTTCGTGCTCGTGCTGCCGTTTTCGGTCGAGGTTGCCGCGCGGCCGGCAGCCGATTTCATGCAGGAACTGACCCGGCACGTGGCGCTGCGCCAGCTCTGGATCGGCCCCGATTTCGCGTTGGGTCGCGCTCGGGAAGGGAACGTTGATCGGCTGACCGTCCTGGGTGCAGTGCTGGGCTACACCGTCCACGTTGTGCCGCCGTTCGATTGGCACGGCCAGCCGGTGCGCAGCAGCCGCATTCGCGCGCTGCTGCGCGAAGAGGGAGACGCGGTCGGAGCGGCCGAATTGCTCGGCCGGCCGTATCAGATATGGGGTACGGTGATGGAGGGCGCGCGCCGCGGCCGCACGCTCGGCTTCCCGACGGCCAACCTGGCATTGGCGTCGGCAGGCCGTCTCGTGCCGGCGCATGGCGTCTACGCGTGCTGGGCCTGGCGCGGCGAGCGCAGCCATCCGGCCGTGGTCAACATCGGCGTACGTCCGACCTTCGATAACGGCCAGCCCAGCATTGAGGCCCATCTGCTCGATTTTGCCGACAATCTGTACGGAGAGACCCTGGGGCTGAGCTTCATGGCGCGGTTGCGGGACGAACGACGCTTCGAGAACGTCGCGGCGCTGGCCGGCCAGATCGCCGCGGACGCCGATGCTGCCCGCCGTATCCTGGCCGATCCGGTGGACGCGACCTCACCTCCGGCCCCTTTCCTGCGAGGAGAGGGGAGAGGGGAGATGGGAGCGTTTTGGCGTGAGCTGACGCACACGGCGGATTGGGCGATCGAAGTGACCGCAGACGCGCTGGATCAACTGTTCGTCCACGCGGCGGCCGTCATGTATCACCTGCAGGACGCCGATCCCGGCCGGCCGATCACGAGGGCGCGGCTGATCCAGGCCGAGGCGGACGGCCCGGCCGAGCTGCTGGTGGCGTGGCTCAACCGGCTGCTGCTGGGACAGGAGATCGGCGCGGAGATGTACACGCGCTTCGCCATCCATGCCATTTCCCCACGTGGGGTACTCGGCGTCGCTTACGGCTATCCTGGCGCGCCGTCGCACATCGCTATCAAGGCCGTCACTTACCACGACCTGCGCGTCGAAGAAACCGCTTCCGGCTGGCTTGCCCAGCTCACATTTGACGTTTGACGCTCGACGTTTCCCCTACACCGCCACCTCGGCCCGAATGTGTGGGTGCGGATCATATCCGACGAGCTCGAAATCTTCGTACCTGAAGTCGAAGATGGAGCGCACCGCCGGGTTGAGGCGCATCTGGGGCAGCGGCCGCGGCGTGCGCGTGAGCTGGAGCTGTGCCTGTTCCAGGTGGTTCAGGTACAGATGCGCGTCGCCCAGGGTGTGGATGAACTCGCCCGGCCGCAAGTCGCACACCTGTGCCATCATCAGCGTCAGCAGCGCGTAAGACGCGATGTTGAACGGCACGCCCAAGAAGACATCGGCCGACCGCTGATAGAGCTGACACGACAGCGCGCCATCGGCGACGTAGAACTGAAACAACACATGACACGGCGGCAATGCCATCCGCTCGATCTCGCCGACGTTCCATGCGCTGACGATCAGCCGCCGCGAGTCCGGATTGCGCCGGATCTCCGCAATCACCTGGCTGATCTGATCCACGACCCGGCCATCGGCCGTCCGCCACGCACGCCACTGGCTGCCGTATACCGGGCCCAATTCCCCGGCCGCGTCCGCCCATTCGTCCCAGATGTGCACCCCGTGCTGGTGGAGATAGGCGATGTTCGTCTCTCCGCGCAGAAACCAGAGCAGCTCGTGAATGATAGATTTGACATGCAGCCGCTTGGTCGTCACCAGCGGGAAGCCCTGCGCCAGGTCAAAGCGCATCTGGTAGCCGAAGACCGACAGCGTGCCTGTGCCAGTGCGATCGGCTTTGCGCCCCCCGTGGTCGAGGATGTGCCGCATCAGGGCCAAGTATTGATGCATGACTACACCGACCGCAGATCAATGATGGTGAGACCCAGTTGCTCCAATGTCTGGCGCACTGCCTGCGGAGAGACATCGGTGAGCTTAAAGACGATGTGCGGCTCGCCGGCGGTCAGCCCGGCATAGGTGGCCACGCTGACGATGTTGGCGCCCAGGTCGGCCAGCGCGCGCGAGATCTGCGCCAGCACGCCTTTTCCCTCGCGTGTAGCCACCGTGACACGCACCCCCGCCGCACGCGCGCCCAGCAGCTCCAACAGGATTTTGAAGATATCGGTCTCGGTGATGATGCCGACCAGCCGGCCGTCCTCGGTCACGGGCAGGCCGCCGATCTTGTTGTCGGCCATGATGCGAGCCGCTTCTTCCAGCGGCGTGCTGGGGGTCACCGTGATCACGGGGCTGGACATCACCCGTTTGACCGTGAGTTTGGAAAGCAGATAGTGCAGCTCGTAGACGCTCAGCGATGTAGCGGGCGAGGGGGCCGCGTGGAGCAGATCGCGATCGGAGACGATGCCGACCATCTTGCCGGAGGCATCTAGCACGGGCAGGCGGCGCACTTTGCGTTCGCGCATCAGATGGAGCGCGTCGTCAATACTGGTATCTTCGGTGATCGTCACCGGATTGCGGGTCATACGTTCGCCGACGAGCATGGAATTTCCTCCCTGACGAAGCAGATACGTTGCTGACCATGCGCCGGCGCGACATGGCGCCGGGCAAAGGCAAACCGTTCACAAACGATACAGGGGCGAAAGCGACGTGCGCATTTCGCCCCTGGCAAAAGAAGCAATTCGCAGCGCTTCAGGCCGGGACTACTGCCCTATGGCGCCCAGCACGGCAGCGCCGCCGATCCCGATCGCGGCGAAGAAGGCGCCCACAACCGCTGTGATCGCAAAGACGATGATGGCCGAGACCACCACCGTCAGGATGGCGTTGGTGTTGTCTTGATTCAGCGATTGTCGCACGGCCTTCACGCCCGCGATGACCGAGAGCACCCAGGCGATCAACGCAATGACGCCGCCGAGACAGGGAATGAAGCTCAGGACGTTCAGCAGCTGTGGCGAGTATGCGAAACCCAAGGCCCGCTTAACGTTGTCAAGCTGGCCGGTCCCTTTGAAGAATCGGGTGCCGACCCATGTGGCCACCCAAACCCACAGGAAAAACCCGACTAGGGTCAGAATGACTGCCACGATGAAGGCCAAAATGGCCTTGAGGATCCCACTGGCAAGTGCCGTGCTGATCAAGCCGCCCAGCCCGCCGATCAGGGAGGCCAGGATGACCACCATCAGCGAATCCTGGTCATAGCTGGGATCTTGCTCGACTTCCTCATAAAATGTGGCGTCCAGCTTGATGGCCCGAATGATGCCGTTGATCATGCGATTGAAGTCCATGGCACTGTCCTCTTTCAAGTGAGTACAATCTGGGGTTAACCGATTCGCCGGCCAGACTTCTCGTGATCATGTCACGAGACGACAACAACGAGCATGGCCGTCTCTGCATCGCCTGTTCTCTAGCGTCGCCTACCACCTCCTTTCGCCGCTGTAGCCTTTGGCCGCCGATAGCCGAGGCGCCGCAATTCTTCCTCGTTCGTCCGCCACTTGGGCCGCACCTTCACCCACAGATCCAGGAACACCTGGCGGCCGAGCATCGCCTCGATCTCACGGCGGGCGTCCTGGCCGATCCGTTTCAACATCTGGCCCGCTTTGCCCACCAGGATGCCCTTCTGGGTCTCTCGCTCCACGTAGATGGTCGCCGAGATGTACGTCAGCTGCTCGTTGCGCTCTTTGAATTCGTTTACCAGAACAGCCACGGCATGGGGCACTTCATCGCGCAGATGGAGCAATGCCTGCTCGCGGATCAACTCGGCGGCGATGAACCGTTCGTGTTGATCGGTGATCTCGTCTTCGAGATAGAGACGCGGCCCCTGTGGCAAGACCGCGATCAGTCTGGCGAGCAACCCATCCAGATTATCCCCGCGCGTCGCCGAACAGAGCACTGCTTCGGCGCGCGGGGCCAACGCTTGATACGCGTCTATTGTACCCTGTTTGCAGTGTTGCGCAAGTCGGTCGCACTTGTTCAAGCCCAGGATCAGGGGGGTGGTGGTCGGCAGGCGTTTGAGCACCGCCGCCACCTGCCGGTCCTCCGCGGTCGGCGGCTCGGAGACATCCACCAGCCAGAGCACCACATCAGCATCAGACAACGCCGCCGCGGCGGTCTCGACCATCACCTCGCCCAGGCGGTGCAGCGGCTGATGGATGCCGGGCGTATCCACGAAGATCACCTGTGCATCATCGCGCGTCAGGATGCCCAGCAGCCGGTTGCGCGTGGTCTGCGGCCTGGGCGAGACGATCATCACTTTTTGGCCCAGCAGCGCGTTGATCAGCGTGGATTTGCCCACGTTGGGTCGGCCCACCACCACCACGAAGCCAGAACGATGGTCCGATTCGCTCATGCCGCCAGCTTGAACGGATTGAAATCGGTGTTGACGTCGAAATAATCCTCGCACTCGGCCCGTTTGAGCGCCGCCACGACGCGATAGGTGAGCGGCGTGAAGAGCACCTCGATGCCGACTTTGAAGATGTAGTTGGCGACGATGATGCTGAGCGCCACGCTCCAGGGGAAGACACCGAACGCGCAGGCGATCGTCACGAACAGGACGCTGTCAACCCCCTCGCCGACCAGCGTGGAGCCGATGGTGCGCGTCCACAGGTAGCGGCCGGCCGTCCACACCTTCATCTTCGCCAGCACAAAGGAGTTGCTGAACTCGCCGCAGAAATAGGCGATGATGCTGGCGATGAGGATGCCGCCCCGGCTCACGCCGCCCAGCACCGCATCGTAGGCCGCCTGGCCCGTGGTCTGCTGCCAGGTTGCTTCGCCGGGCATCTGCGCCACCAGCCACAATGTCAGGCCCATCAGGCCGGTCAGCGCGAAGCCGGCCCAGATCACTCGGCGGCTGGCCGCGTAGCCGTACACCTCAGTCAGGATGTCGCCGAAGATGTAGCTGATCGGAAAAAGGAGGGTGCCGGCGTCGAAAGCCAGCGGCAGGCCGATCAACGGCAGCGCCATCCCCCAATCCACGATTTTGGCCGACGAAGCGATGTTGCTGGTCAGCAGCACCGCCACGAAGCCGGCCATGATGAAGTCGAAGTAACGATAGGATCGCCTCATATTCACACCGTGTTCAGTCGCGTCGCCAGGTTGATGACCTGCTGTCGCAACCGCTCCGGCAGCCGCGCGCCGAAACAGGTAAAATGCCGCTCGATGTCAGACAGTTCGGCCTGCCACTCGTTCGCATCCACCCGCAGCAGCTCGTGCAGGTTTTCGGTCGGCAGAGCCAGGCCGTTCAGATCCAGATCGGTCGGTTCGGGCAGCCGGCCGATCGGCGTAGTCTGGGCGCCGACGCGGCCCTCCAGCCGGTCGCACATCCAGGCGAGCACGCGGCTGTTTTCGCCATAGCCGGGCCATAGCCACTTGCCCGCCGCGGACTTGCGGAACCAGTTGACGTAGAAGATGCGCGGCGCCCGGTCGCCCAGCCGGTCGCCCATGGCAAGCCAATGGCCGAAATAGTCGGCCATGTTGTAGCCGCAGAAGGGCCGCATGGCAAACGGATCGCGGCGCAAATTGCCGACTGCACCGACGTTGGCGGCCGTCGTCTCCGAAGAAGCGGTTGCGGCCAGGAAAACGCCGTGATCCCAGTCGAACGCCTCGATCACCAGCGGCATAACGCTCGCGCGGCGGCCGCCGAAAATGAAGATGTCAAGCGGGACGCCCTCCGGCTTTTCCCAGTCCGGGCTGATGACGGGGCACTGGACGGCCGGCACCGTGAACCGGGCATTGGGGTGCGCGGCCGGCCTGGCGTCGCCGGGATGCCAGGCGCGGCCCTGCCAGTCAATCAGATGTGCGGGTGCCGGCGACATCCCCTCCCACCACACGTCGCCATCGTCGGTCAGCGCGCAGTTCGTAAAGATCGTGTTGGCGCGCAATGTAGCCATCGCCATCGGATTGGAGCGGACCGAAGTGCCCGGCGCCACACCGAAGAAACCGGCCTCCGGGTTGATGGCGTACAGCCGGCCATCTGGGCCGATGTGCGTCCAGGCAATGTCATCGCCGATGCATTCGGCGCGCCAGCCCGGCAGCGTCGGCTGGATCATGGCCAGGTTGGTCTTGCCGCAGGCCGATGGGAACGCGCCCGCGATATGATAGTGCTTGCCCGTCGGACTGATCAGGCGCAGGATCAGCATGTGCTCGGCCAGCCAGCCCTCACGGCGGGCCATCGCCGAAGCGATGCGCAGCGCGAAGCATTTCTTGCCCAGCAGCGCGTTGCCGCCATAGCCGGAGCCGTAGGACCAGATCAGGTTCTCTTCCGGGAAATGGCTGATGTATTTCTGTTCCAGCGGCGCGCACGGCCAGACGATATCCGCTGCGCCAGGCCGCAGCGGTGCGCCGACCGAGTGCAGACACGGCACGAATTCGCCGTCGGCGCCCAGCGCCTCGATCACGCCGCGGCCTACGCGGGTCATGATATGCATGTTGCACACCACGTACGCGCTGTCCGTGATCTCGACGCCGATCTTCGCCAGCGGAGAGCCGATGGGCCCCATGGAGAACGGAATCACATACAGCGTGCGGCCGGCCATACAGCCCCGATAGAGCCCGGTCATCGTCCGCTTCAGCTCGTCGGGCGCGATCCAGTTGTTGGTCGGCCCGGCATCATCGCGATGATGCGTGCTGATGAAGGTGCGGTCTTCGATGCGCGCCACATCGCCGGGATGCGACCGGAAAAGCACGGAATTCGACTTTTGTTTGAGCCGAATGGCGGCACCGCTCGCCGTCATCGCTGCCATCAGCCGTTCATATTCGGCCGGGCTGCCATCGCACCAATAGATCTGCTGCGGCTGACACAGGGCCGCCACCTCTTCGACCCAGTGCAAGAGGCGCCGATGGATGACCGGGTAGGGAGCGCCGAGCGCATCTGCCTCGAGTGGTATGGATTTGTTTTGCACGAGACGTCCTTGTCCCTTTGCGAAATGTGCGTGCTATCGCCAGCCTACCTGTCCAGCTTCAGGTGGGCCATGGTGCTACGGATCAGATCGGCTGACCGTTGCATGGCGGCCTTTTCCTCGTCGTTCAGTTCCAGCTCGATGATCCGTTCGACGCCGGTGCGGCCCAGCATGACCGGCACGCCGAAGCAGATATCCTCCATGCCGTATTCGCCCTGGAGATAGACCGAAGCCGGATAGATGTGATGCTGGTTTTTGATGATCGCCTGGGCCATCTTGCAGGCCGACGCGCCCGGCGCATAGAAGGCGCTGCCCGTCTTCAGGTAGCGGACGATCTCCGCGCCGCCGTCGCGCGTGCGGGCGATGATGCGGTCAATCTGCTCCTGGCTCAGGAAGTAGGAGAGGGGCATGCCGGCGATGTGAGAATAGCGCACGAGCGGCACCATCTCGTCGCCGTGGCCACCCAAGACCGTCGTGTGGATGTTCTCCGGATCAATGCCTGTCTCGATCGCGATGAACGTGCGCATGCGGCCGCTGTCGAGCACACCAGCCTGCCCGATCACCCGTTCGCGCGGGAAGCCGCTGAGCTTGTAGGCCAGATAGGTCATTGTGTCGAGCGGATTGGTCATCATGAGGAGGATGGCGTTCGGCGAGCGCGGCACGACTTCGTTGATGACCGACTTGATGATATCGGCGTTGACCTGCACCAGGTCTTCGCGCGTCATGCCCGGCTTGCGCGGCACCCCGGCCGTGATGATGACCAGGTCCGAGTTCGCCGTATCGTTGTAGTTAGATGAGCCGATGGCATCCACCGAGTGCCCGGCGATCGGGCCGGCCTGAATCAGATCCAAGATTTTGCCCTTCGCCAACCCTTCGACGATATCCACCAGCACTACCTGACAACCGCCCGATACCATGGCCCAGTGGGCAATGGTGGAACCGACATATCCGGCACCGATGATCGAGACTTTACTCATGAGACACCCCTGATACGTGATCGTGATGCGTGACAGATCCAGGCCGCTCAGGCCGTGACAGCGACGGCCGCAGGCTGCGTCGCGTCGGGAGCCGGCTCGGCGACGCCGTCGGCCGACAGCACGGGCTTCAGCGCCGTGATAGCGCACTCCAGCATCGGCTCATCGGGCTCGCGCGTGGTCAGCCGCTGGAGGGCCAGGCCCGGCGCGATCAACAGGCGCACCCACGGCCAATGCACATGCCCCGCGCTGAAGCGCATGAACTCGTAGGCGATGGCGGCGACCACCGGGATCAGCGCCAGCCGCGAGATCAGCCGCAGGAAAAGATTATCGAAATGGAACGGTGCGAAGATGATCACCGCGATGATCATCACCGACAACAGGAAGCTGGTGCCGCAGCGCGTGTGCGCAGTGGTGAAGCGCGCCACCACCTGCGGCGTGAGCGGCTGGCCCGCCTCGAAGGCGTTGATTGCCTTGTGCTCCGCGCCGTGATAGGCGAAGACCCGCCGGATCTCCGGCATGAAGCCGATGCCCCACAGATAGAGCAGGAACACCGCCAGGCGGATCACTCCCTCCACCAGGCTCACCGCCAGGCCGTTCAGATCGCCGGGCAGCAGCCATTTGGCAGCCGTCGTGGGCAGCAGAAAGAAGAGCGCCACCGCCAGCAACAACGACGCAGCGACCGTCGTCCAGGCCACCGGGCCGCTGAATTTGACCTCTTCGGCGCCTTCTTCTTTGACTGCTACATCGGCCGACCAGAGGAGCGCGCGCATCCCCAGGCCCAGCGCGGTCCACAACATGCCCAGCCCGCGCACGAAGGGCCATTGTCCCCATCGCTGCGTGAAGATGGCAGCGGTCAGCGGCTCCTCGTGCACGACGATCTGGCCGTTCGGCGCGCGCACGGCCACCGCCATGTGTGTGCGCCCTCGCATCATCACGCCTTCAATAACCGCCTGTCCGCCATAATAAAATTTTGCCACAATGTTATCCTCGTTCCGATTGCTTCGCCGTTTGTGACGGTATTGTACACGACCGCAGCGGTCATGTCAAAGCCGCGGCGCCTCACTCCGTGGCTTCGACGTCCGCGGCAGCGGCATCCTCCGCCTCTGTCTCTGTCTCCAGGCCCAGGCAGATCAGGTAGCCGCGAGCGCGTTCGGCCCGACCGTAGCGGTTGACCAGTTTCCAGAAGCGCGGGCCGTGATTCGGCTCCAGCAGATGCGCCAGCTCATGCACGATGACGTAGTCGCGCACCCACGACGGCATGGCCGCCACGCGCTGCGAAATGCGGATCACGCCGGTGGCCGGCGTACAACTGCCGAAACGGTGCTGCTGATTGGTCACGTAGCGGATCTCCGTCCAGCGCAACCGGCCGTTGAATATCTGTCGGTTCAGCTCTGCAGCCCGTCGCGCCAGCGCCGCGTCATCCGCGGTCTTCCGTCGCGTCACCCGGCGCAACACCCGTGCTTTGAGCTTTTCGATGAGCGGGGCCAGTTCGGCATCGGTCGCCGTGGCCGGCGCCAGCACCTCCAGCACCGCGCCATCCTCCACCAGCCGGGCTGTGATCGTGCGCCGCCGGCGTGCACTGCGCACTATGCGTATCAGTGGATTATGTGTCATGCCCGTATGATAGCATTGGCAGAGGCATTTCCCAAACCGGAAGTGAGGCGTGAAGCGTGAAACGTCGGTCGCCAGATGTCCGGGAGCAGGGCGAGCGGCGGACGTCATTTGGTGGCGCCGTGGGTCTGTGATAGACTGATTGGCGCAGAGAAGTTTGGTGCTCGCTGCGGCAAAAAGCCGATCGGCGCGTTTGCTCGTTTTTTCAGAGGCTTCATGTTACTCGACACCATGAACCGCATTGCGCGCTTTTTCGATGCGGAATATGCGGACTATGTGGACGATCTGCCCGTGCTCCAGGCCTATGCGCAGCGCACGGGCGGGCCGCTGCTGGAGCTGGGTTGCGGCACCGGCCGCCTGTTGATCCCCCTGGCGCAGGCTGGCTATCAGGTCACCGGCGTGGACATGAGCGACGAGATGCTGCGGCTGGCGCGCGCCAAGATCGCTGCGGCCGGCCTGACCGATCGGATCACCTTGATCCAGGGCGAGTATGCCGCCGTGCCGCTGGGCGGCCCCTATCGGCTCGCTTTCTGCGTGATGAACACATTTCTGCATCTGCTCACCGACGAGGAGCAGCTGACCGCGCTGCGCCACTGGCGGCGACATCTGGCCCCGCGCGGCCTGCTGCTGCTCGATCTTTTTCAGCCCGATCCCCGGCAGCTGGCCGAACTCGACGGCCGCCTGGTGTGGGACAAGACATGGCAGGATCCGACTTCGGGAGCTACGGTCATGAAATTTGTCGTATGTGTCGCCGACCCGGCCCGCCAGATCCTGCATGTGACGATGATTTACGATGAAATAGCAGCCGACGGCGTGCTGCGACGCACGGTCGGGCCGTATGACATCCGTTACATGGCCCGGCCAGAAGCTGAGTCGCTCCTCAAGCGGGCAGGCTACGTGCTGGAGGCCGTGTACGGCGATTGGGACCTGGGGCCGCTCGAGAGCAATAGCGACCGGCTGATCCTGGCAGCGCGGCGACGGGGATAGCCCGGTCGTGCCGCGCAAAACCGTTGGAGAACGATTTGTGATCAAAAAGCTGAAAATGCTGGCGGCCATCCTCCTGATGGCCGTGTCGGCGTTGAGCCTGGCCGGCTGCCGACATGATGAAGGCCGTAATGTAGAGAAGTTCACCCTGCCGATGGTCGGCGGCCCATCCTCTCCGCTGCCGACGCCGAATGTGCAGACGTCGCCGCTCAGGAAATGAAGAGAGGGAAGTAATGCGGCGTCACGGCGCGGGCGTGGCCGTGAGCTCCGGAGCAGCCGACGGGGTCGGCGTGAAGGTGGGGGCCGGTGTGGGCGGCGGCGGGCACTGGCCGCCCGCCTCACCGACGTTGAGCGAGGCCAGCGGGCGCTCGGCGAAGATCTGCGCTTTTTTGGCCGCGATCCCTTCGTAGTCCGCGATCACCAGCACCCAGGCCCCTTCTGGCGTCACATAATACTCCATCACGGTGTCGTCCAGAACGACGCCGTGGACATTCTCCGGCGTCAGGCTCGCGCCGAACGTCGCCAGCCTGACGATATCGAGCAGCCCCAGATCGGTGACAAACATCGCCGAGAGCGCCCGCCACAGCTCCGGGATGCGCGGGATGATGTTGATCTGCAGCGCCCGATCGCGAATGGCCCAGATCAACTGCTGCTGGCGTCGGGCGCGGCCGAAGTCGGTAGTGACATAGCGATAGGTGGCGAATTTGCGGGCGGCTTCGCCGTCCAACACCACCGACCCGGCCGGCAGATTCCAGTCCTCCAGGCCGTTTGGCGAGGCCTCGTTCGGAGTCTGTTCGTACAGCGGGCAGTCGAGCTCGACCGTGACGCCGCCCAGCGTGTCCACCAGCCGCACCAGCCCCTCCAGCCGGATGCGGACGTAATTGTGCGTGGGAATGCCCAGGGTTTCGGTCAAGACGCGGCGGAGAAGCGCCGGCCCGCCGCCCGGATAGTCGTTCGTCCCGCCGATGAAATCGGCCTGATTGATCCGCCCCAGGCCATAGCCGGGAATCTCGACGTAGAGATCGCGCGGAATGCTGACGATGCCGACGCGCTGCCCCGGCGCATCAATGGCCACGACCATGATCGTGTCGGTGCGCCACGCCACGTCTCCGGGCCGTTGATCTGCGCCCAACACCAGCAGATTTTCGGTGTGGTCGAGAGGCGACTCCGGCCAGACCCACGTCGTCGCCGTGATCGCTTCAGAGGGCGTGTCGGTTGGGGCGGGAGAGATCGGCGTCGAGGGCCGAGCCGATGTGCCGGGCGTGGGGTGTGGTGTGCTGAACGTTGTCGGCCGGGCAGTCGGTGATGCGGTCGGCGCGAACGTTTCGCCGTGCAAAGGCGCCGCTACAGTCAGCTGCGTGCCGGCGGTCGGCGCAACTGTCGGCGTCACGACGGGCAGCTCTGGCCGGCCAATGCAGCCGGCCAGAGCCAGAACGAGACCCGCCATCGTCAGGCCGCGACCAAAAACGCGCTGCAGCCGACCGCACATCGCCGGCAACAGCTTTCTCGTCCCTCTCTCCCACATGAATTCCGCCCGCGCCGTTTACGCCTTGTAGCCGATCGTCCGCAGAAAGCCTTTGCGCCAGGCAACTCCGTCTGCGTCCTCGATGCCCTGGGTGTGGATGCCGTCAATCACGCCCAGGATGCCGCGGCCCTGCGCGGTCTCTGCCAGGATCACCTGCACGGGATTGGCGGTGGCGCAATAGATGTTCGCCACTTCCGGCACCATCTTGATCGCATTCAGGATGTTGATCGGGTAGGCATCGCGCAGGAAGAGGATGAACGTGTGGCCGGCGCCCAGTGCCAGCGCGTTGCGCTCGGCCAGCGCCTTGAGCTCCGCATCGGTGCCGCTCGAACGCACCAGGGCCTTCCCCGACGATTCGCAGAAGGCCAGGCCAAACTTCGCGGCCGGAATGCCGGTGACGACGGCCTCGTGCAGGTCCTCTACGGTCTTGATGAAGTGGCTCTGACCCAGGATGAAGTTGAGCTGCTCCGGGTTTTCGATCTGAACCAGTCTGAGCTGAAAGGAAGTGTCACTCATGAAGCCTCCTCGTCCAACGGTTGAGCCCTGCGGATTTTTCGTGGTCCGGTGTGGCGATCTGCAGGACCGCATTCAACCGGTTTTGGGTACATTCGATTGCGTTAATGCCTGACGGCGGAGCAGATCGAGCGTGCGCATGGAGACCCATTGCCGGGCCAGGAAGCCGCTGCCGGCATAGGGATAGCGCCGGATCACCGTGGCACTCGGCGTTGCCAGCGCGACGAACGTCTGGCCCGTTTCCTGGCCGTAGACATCCTCGCGCACTGCGACATCGCCGAGCACCGCCAGCCCCCACCCCCCCTCGTAGGTGTCAATCAGCAGGGCGGCTGCCTCGGCCGCTGCCATCTCGCTGACCCAGCCGAATGCCTCCAGTTTGGCCGGCGACATGTGGAGGAGGGCGGCCAACGAGGCCGGGCCGTCCACCACGTGCGCGGCGGTGAGGACTGCGGCGCCCTCCGGCGTGCTGCGCAGCAGCCGCGCGATCTCGCCGCCGGTCGCCGATTCGACCAGCGCCAGCCGGACGCCCGCGCGGGCGAGCAAGCAGGCCGTCACCTCTTCCAGTTTGTCGCCGTCCACGCCGAAGATGCCGTCGTCGCCGATGGCGCGGCGCACTTGCGCCTCCATGTCCGCGATCATGGCATCTGCTTCGGCCTCGGTCTCTGCGCGGGCCGTGATGCGGATGTCCACGATCCCGTAGTGCGCAGCCAGTCCGACGGTCGGGTTGGCCGACCGCATCTGGGCATCAATGCGCTCGTCAATCCAGCTCTCGCCCAGGCCGACGGTGCGCAGATGCTTGGCTTTGATCACCACCCGACCGGCGCCCAGCCGTTCCCTGAGATAGGGCAAGACCGCCGTTTGCATCAGGTGTTCCATCTCGCGCGGCACGCCCGGCAGCGCGATGATCGTGGCGTGTTCCGTTTCGACGATGAAGCCGGGCGCGGTGCCCACCGGGTTCATGATCGGGATCGCACCGGCAGGCAGGTAGGCCTGGCGACGATTGTTCTCGCCGAGCTGACGCCCCCAGCGCGCGAAGATCGCCTCGATGGCCGCCAGGCATTCCGGATAGAGCACCAGCTCGCGGCCGGTCGCCAGCGCCACAGCGTCGCGCGTCACATCGTCTACAGTCGGCCCCAGGCCGCCGGTGGTGATGATCAGGTCAGAGCGCTCCAGGGCCTGGCGCAGGACGAGGGCCATCCGTTCGACATTGTCGCCGACCGAGGTTTTGTAGTAGAGGTTTACCCCTACATCGCGCAGTGCCCGCGCGATGTAGGTGGAATTGGTATCTACGATTTCGCCCAGCAGCAGCTCGGTGCCCGAAGTGATGATTTCGGCGTTCATGTGTGAAATGTGAAATGTCAGGCGGCAAACGTGAGACCTGAAATGTTGAGAATTGGACCGAACGCGTCGGGCGCCGCACATCAGATCAGGAGCGCGGCCTGAGCGCGGATGTCCCGCAGCCGCTTCGCCGTCTGTGTTCCCATATTGTCCTGGCGTTGCGCCATCTCGTCGGCGATCTGCTCCATCAGGTCGAGCATGGCCGGAGTGATCGCGGTTCTGTTTTCGCGCAGAAGATCACGCGTTTCTTCGAGAGTCTCGGCGCGCAGCAGTTCGTTGATCAGTTGCAGTTCCGGCGGCATCGCCTCCTCGAACATCGCCATGATCTCGTCGTGGATCACCGCCATCCGCTCCAGCGCGGCCCGAGCATTGCGGCGTTCGGCTTCGCGCATGTTGGCCGAGAGGACGGCCATAAAGACGTCGTCAATCTCCGCGGCGTGTTCGCGCACGGCGCTGCGCGGCTCGGGCGAGGCGAGCAGCTCCTGCAGCAGGATGCTGGCCTCCTGCATGTCGGCCTTCATGGCCTCGTCCATCTGCTGGGTGATGTCGAGCAAACGGTCGCGCAGCCGGATCAGGCGATCGCGCTCGGCGCCTGTCGCCGCTTCGATGCGCTGGGTAAGCTTCTGGAAAAAGGCGTAGTCGAGCAACGGCCGGCTGGCCACAGCGATGGCTTCCAGCGTGTCGGGATCGGCCGTCACCACCCGCTCGAAGAACTCCTCGGCGCTTTTGACCTCTCGCAGCGAGGCCAGCATCTCTTCCTGTTTGGCGATCCGTCTCCCGAAAGAGGTTGCCGTCTTGAGGCGGTCGTTCAGCATCTGTAGCTGTTTGACCGCTTTTTCGTCGCTCATGGCGCTCGCCCGCTGTAGCGCGTTGGAGAGCAGCAGGAAGAACTCGTAGTCCACCTCTGCGTCGCGGCCTTTGAGCATCATCTCCAGGCCCTTCGGGTCGTCTGCCATGACGCGCAGCTGGTCAATGAACTTCATCTTCTTGCGCTGGCGGTCGAGTTCCTCCTGGCTGATCCCCATGGTGCCGAGGATGGCGTCGGTCAGCGACTGCCGGCTGGAGAACTGGCGCGGGTTCAGGAAGTAGCCTTTGCGCTGCTCGGGTGGCAGGGAGCGCATGAGGCCCTGGGTGAGCTCGCCGATCATCTTCTGGCGTTCCATCTCGGGGATGTTGAGCTGGGGCGGGAAGTAGATCGCCAGGAATTCCGCGGCGGGATCGTGGTAGACCAGCGGCACTTCGATCAGGCCGCCGGTCTGGCATTTCGGGCAGATCGCCAGGTTGATCTGGCCCGCTAGGAAAGCCTGGCGCAGTTGTGGGTTCTGGCCCACGTCAATGACCGTGCGCAGCGGGGTCTGATAGACATTGCCGCATTGGGGACAGGTGATCTGGATGGCATTCATTTCGGGCATGAGAGTATGGATCGTCCTTTCGCATAAATACGATAGCTTCAACCGGTCGTCGTCTGAGGTTGCTGGATCATCCGGCGCAGGTCGTCTTCGGCGATGATGGGCACGCCGAGTTGTCGGGCTTTGGCCAGCTTCGAGCCGGCTGCCTCGCCGGCCAGCAGGTAGCTGGTGTTCTTGCTGACCGAGTCGGTAACTTTGCCGCCGTGTTGCTTGATCAGTTCCTTTGCCTGCTCGCGGCTCAACGTGGGCAGGGTGCCGGTGATGACGAAAGTGAGGCCGGCCAGCGGCAGGCTCTCCGGTCGCTCACCGTGCGGGGCCTGGCCGGTGCCGACGCCTGCGGCTTTGAGTTTGTCGAGGAGGTGCCGGTTTTCCTCCTGGGCAAACCAGTCCACGATGTTTTGTGCCAGGACCGGGCCGATCCCCGGAATGGCCTGCAATTCTGCCAGCGGCGCGGCGGCCAGCGCGTCGAGCGAACCGTAGTGCGACATCAGCGCTTCGGCGACTACTTCGCCCACGCCTCGGATGCCGAGCGCGGTGAGGAGGCGCGCCGGCGGCCGCGTTTTGGAGGCAGCGATGGCTGCCATCAGGTTGGCGACCTTCTTTTCGCCGAAGCCTTCCAGCTCGAGCAGCCTGGCCGGGTCGAGATAGTAAATGTCCGCCAGGTCTCGGATGAAGCCGCGCGCGACGAAGAGCTCGGCCTGGCGGATGCCGAAACCGACGATGTCCATGGCCTCGCGACTGACGAAATGCTCGATGCTGCGCACCAGTTGGGCCGGGCAGGCACTGTTCACGCAATACCAGGCGGCCTCGCCCGGCGCGCGCACCGCCTGGGCGCCGCAGGCCGGGCAGCGATCGGGCATCTGCCAGACGCGTTCTTCGCCCGTGCGGAGCTCTGGCAGCGGCCGCAGTACCTGGGGGATCACTTCACCGGCGCGCTTCACCGCCACCCGGTCCCCGATGCGGATGTCTTTTTCCCGGATATAGTCCTCGTTGTGCAGCGTCGCGTTGGTCACCGTCACGCCGCCGACCTGCACCGGTTCGAGGATGGCATAGGGGTTCAGGGTGCCCGTGCGACCGACGTTGATCTTGATGTCCAGCAGGCGGGTGACGGCCTCTTCGGCCGGATATTTGTACGCGATCGCCCAGCGCGGGTCTTTGCCGACGAATCCCAGGCGTTCCTGAATGGCCAGGTCGTCTATCTTGATCACCAGGCCGTCGGCTTCGTAGGGCAAATGGTGGCGCTCGCTCTGCCCCCAGCTCTGGCAGTAGGCCACGACGGCATCCCACGCGTCGAAGCGGCGGATGTGCGTCTCCACGGGGAAGCCCAGGCCGCGCAAATAGGCCAGCGTCTCCCACTGCGTGCGCGGCGTGGGTGCCCCCTCCAGCGTGATGATCTGGTAGACCCACAGTTTGAGCGGCCGGCCGACGGTGATGCGCGCGTCGAGTTGGCGCAATGAGCCGGCCGCAAAGTTGCGCGGGTTGGCATAGGTGCGCTCGCCGGCCTGCTCCTGCTGCGCGTTGAAGCGCTGGAAATCGGCGATGGGCGTGTAGACCTCGCCGCGCACCACCAGCCGGGCCGGCGGCTGCCGGTCAGGTCCGGCGGCATCGGCCGGCTGTACCGGCACGCGCAGCGGCACCGACTTCACCGTGCGCAGGTTGGCGGTCACATCCTCGCCCTCCTCGCCGTCTCCGCGCGTGGCGCCGAGCACGAAACGACCGTCCTCGTAGGTGAGCACCACGCTCAGGCCGTCTATTTTGGGCTCGACGACATACTGCAGGTCGCGTTGCAGCTCTTCGGGGAGCAGTTTGAGGAAACGCTCGCGCCACGCGTGCAGCTCCTCCGGCCCGAACGCGTTCGCCAGACTGAGGATCGGCCTGGGATGGCGCACTTTGGCGAAACGATCGGAGACTGCGCCCGGCACGCGCTGGGTGGGGCTGTCCGGCGTGACCAGTTCGGGATGGGCGCTCTCGAGGGCCAGCAGCTCGCGCCACAGCGCATCGTAGGCCGCGTCGCTGATGACCGGATCGTCCAGCACGTAGTAGCGATAGGCATGATAGCGGATCGCCATGCGCAAGGCTTCGAGGCGCTCCTCCACAGTGGACATCGTGTTGATTCCCCCCGTTCCTGTTACAGGCACAAAGCAGCAGGCCGGGACATCCGGCCCGCTGCATGTATGTTGATTATACCGCCGAACGCAGGGCAACGCAAACCTTGCCACGACTTTGCCAGGCCTGCGGGTGTGCCCGGCCGGTAGCGGCATCAGATGGGGTTTTTCTCAACATTTTCACAGATTTTTCTTGGGGCATTCACAGGTCGCAGGCCGATCATGGCGATGGTGGAGACAAACTTTACGGAGATCAGGAGCTGGGGTTCATGAAGAAGGTCACGAGATTGTTTTTTTCGCTGGCGCTTGTTGTCGCATTGACGGCCTGCGCGGGCAGGGCCGCCACGCCCAATGTGTCGCCCTCCTCGACCGCTGCACCCGGCGCAACTGCGGCGACCGTGGGCCTCGCCGCGGTGACTGCGCTGCCGCGCGCAACGGTCGGCGCGCAAGCCACTCCGGCCGCGGCGGTCGGTCAACCCACAGTCAAATACGAAACCGAAGATCTGGCGCCGGCCAGCGGTCAGTCCGATGCATCCTACGTGAAGCTGAACGGCACCGAGATCGCCGTGACCGGCCAGGGCGCAACCGTCCAGGGGCGAACGCTCACCATCATGTCGGCCGGCACATATCAGATCAGCGGACAGCTGGACGACGGCCAGATCGTCGTGGACACGAAGGATGCGGCCACAGTGAAGCTCATCCTCAGCGCGGTGGCGATCACGCACAGCGCCGGGCCGGCCATCTACGTGGCCAATGCCGAGAAGACGGTGATCACGCTGGCCGCGGGCACGGAGAACCGCGTGGCCGACGGGCCGTCCTATGCGCTGCCGGCCGGCACAGATGAGCCCGACGCGACGATCTTCAGCAAGGACGACCTCACCATCAACGGTGAGGGCAGCCTCACCGTGCAGGCCAATTACAAGCACGGCATCGTGAGCAAAGACGATTTGAAGATCACCGGCGGGCGGATCACGGTGGTGGCGGTGAATGATGGGCTCAAAGGCCGCGATTCGCTGGCGATCAAGGATGGGACGCTCACCGTGCGCGCCGGCAGCGATGGCCTGCAGGCCACGAACGCGGAGGACCCGAAGCAGGGATATGTCGTCATCGAGGGCGGCACGTTGAACATCACCGCGACGGGAGATGGCATCCAGGCCGAGACGCGGCTGACGGTCAGCGGCGGCGACCTGACGCTGCTCACCGGTGGCGGCAGCAGTAAGCAGGTGACCGATAGCGCCAAAGGGCTGAAGGCAGGCGTGGATCTGACGGTCACGGCCGGTGTGGTGCGCGTGGACGCGGCCGATGATGCGTTCCATTCCGATGGCAGCATCACGATCGGCGGCGGCGAGCTGGAGCTGGCTTCGGGTGACGATGCCGTGCACGCAGAGACCGCGCTGACGGTCTCCGGCGGTGCGGTGCGCATCACCCGTTCCTACGAGGGACTCGAGAGCAACCAGATCACGATCAATGGCGGGACGATCTACGTGACGGCCAGCGATGACGGGATCAACGGTCCGAGCACCACCGGTGTGGGCGGCGGGCCGATGCCCGGCCGGCCGATGGGTGGCTTTGAGGTGGGCGATAGCCGGCTGGCCATCCGCGGCGGCTACATCGTCGTGAACGCTACGGGAGACGGAATTGACATAAATGGGACGATGGAAATGAGCGGCGGGATGGTGATCGTCCACGGGCCGACAGCCAACAACAATGCGGCGCTCGACTATCTGGGCACGTTCAACGTCACGGGTGGTTTGCTGGTGGCGGTCGGCAGCGCGGGCATGGCGCAGGCGCCCAGCCCGTCTTCCACGCAATATTCGCTGGTGCACACCTATGCGACGCCACAGGCGGGAGGCACCCTGGTGCACATCCAGACGTCGGACGGCAAAGCGTTGCTGACGTTTGCGCCGGCCAAGGCCTATCAGTCTGTCGTGGTCTCGTCGCCGGAGATCCGCAACGGTGCCACCTACGTCATTTACTCCGGCGGCCGCGCCACCGGCACAGCCGTGGACGGCCTCTATGCCGGCGGTGTCTATACGCCGGGCACACAGGTCGCCAGCTACACCGTCTCGGGCATCGTCACCGGCGCCGGGCCGGGGATGGGCGGCTTCCCGGGCGGTCGTGGGGGCATACGGCCGCCGCGACCGTGAGGTGGCGGAGGCGGGCGCGGTCGGCAGGCCGGCCCGAGCGGGCGAGGCAGTCACGGTCAGGAGACCGGCCTGAGCAGTGGGGGGACACGATCAGGAGACCAGACCGAGCGGGAGATCGGACTGAGCGGCGGCCCTGAGTGGTGCAATCCTCTGGATCGAGACAGCCAGGAGATCATAGAACTTCGCGGCGCGCCTGGGCGAGCAGATCTGCCAGTTGATCCATTTCCCTGATGGCCAGGGGCACCGCACGCTCATATTCTTGCAAGAAGTCGCGCTCGAAGCGCTGCCTGACCAGGTCGTGCCAGCGGTCGGCTGTAGCCTGCCACTGATCGGTCAGCCGAGCCCATGCGTTCCGAAGCTGGCTGCTTGCCTGTCCAACGCCGGTCATGGTTCTCCTCCGACGGGCACATCGCGGTCGAGCGGCGTCCACTGCTCTGCATCAGCGTCCAGGCGCAGGTAGATGTCGGCCTGTCCGGTATCGTCATTGATGACGGTGGCGAGTACTGGCGTATCTGCTGTTCCTTGCGCCAGGATCTGCTGTTCATGCAGCCCCAGCTCATGCAGAGCGACGGCTTGCGCCAGTTCTTCGCCCAGTCTCCCGCGTACCCGGTAGGCGCGGCCCGTCGCCGTCCCTAGTGCCTTGACCGCAGCACCGGCCAGGCCGAGCACGGCGGCTGCGATCAGAGCTCCACCGACGATGCCAGCCGCAGCCTGCACGGCGGCATAGCCGGCGCCAACACGCTCCAGAAAGGTCCGCGCGCGCTCGGTGTGGCTGGTCGCCACGTCATTCAACCGGTTCTCTGTCCTCTGAAACTGGTGCGCGGCCTGTTCGATCCGGCTGCGCCAGGCCTGGGCGGTGCGAAGCCTGTCTTCGCATTCGCGCAGATATACCCTGGCCCGTTCGAGCAGGTATGCCTGGCGACTGCAGTCGGGCTGATGGTAGTAACCGTACTGATCCCGATAGCCGCTGGCCTGGCAACGGCGCAGGTCGGTCTCGGCGCGGGCCACTTCCTGCCGCGCGCGGTCGACCGCGCGCTGCCTACCCTCCTAAGCGCATTGGTCACAAGTTAGGTCTTTTCCGGCGTTGTCAAATCGAGCAGGGCGGGTAATGGGTCGGGTTTGCGTTCACGTTTGATGATGCCGAGCAGTTCCGTGTGGGCCGCGAGATAGGCGACCGGATCCGTGGCCGTGCCTTTCTGATACGCCTGGGCGAAGTAGGGCAAGCCGCGGTACACCATTTTCAGGGAAATATCGGCGAACGGGCGCGCGACGGCTTCGGCGACAGCATCGGTCAGGTCCACCAACACGCCGTAGACCA
>OGCI01000920.1_pt1 | contig 28593 bp, 29 predicted proteins | sample 1570021 | NCBI WGS metagenome assembly OGCI01 (sample SAMN06264664, study PRJEB24512) | hot springs metagenome | isolation source: Hot spring water | place: South Africa: Tshipise | collected 2015-06-21 | reverse complement strand
AGAAGATTTCACGCTCAGCCTATTGCATGTCCGAATTGCGGACCAAAACTTCAACTGCTTGATCAGAAAGGAAATTTTCTTTGCGAAAATGAAATTGCGATATATGAAATCGTAAATAAAATTCTTGCAGGGAAAATCATTGCTCTTAAAGGTCTTGGTGGATTTCATTTAATTGTAGATGCAAAAAATGATGAAGCGGTGAGAAAACTTCGTGAAAGAAAACATCGTGATGAAAAACCCTTTGCGCTAATGTTTCCTTCTGTGGAAACAGTGAAGAAGGTTTGTAATGTTTCTCTATTTGAAGAACAAGCTTTAAAGTCACCAGAAAGTCCTATCGTTTTAGTTAAGAAGAAAAACAAGTTCAATTTTCATAAGACAAACCATTGTATAAAAATTTCAGAACTTGTTGCTCCGGGAAATCCTTATCTTGGAGTAATGCTTCCTTATACACCCTTACATCATCTGATAATGAAAGAACTTGGTCAACCAGTTATTGCAACAAGCGGAAATATCTCTGAAGAACCGATGTGCATTGATGAAAATGAAGCAATCGAAAGATTATCGGGAATTGCTGATTATTTTCTCGTTCACAACAGACCAATAGTGAGACCTGTTGATGATTCTGTCGTAAGGATTGTAAAAGATGAACTGATGATATTAAGAAGAGCACGTGGATATGCTCCTCTTCCCTTAACAATCAGTTATGCAGCTGAGGAAGACTTTGTTTGCGTTGGCGGTCATCTTAAAAACTCAGTGTCAGTAAAAAAAGGGAATGAAGTTTTTATTAGTCAGCATATTGGTGATCTTGAGAATACAGAAGCAGAAAAGTATTTTGGTAAGACAATATCCGATCTCAAAGAGATGTATAAAGTCAACCCTTCTTATTTTATTCATGACCTTCATCCAGATTATTCATCTACAAAATTTTGCAAAACACAAAATGTAAAAACAATTTCCGTTCAACATCATCTTGCGCACATCTTGGCTTGTTATGAAGAAAATAAGCTGGCGAACGATTGCTTTGCTGTTTGCTGGGACGGAACTGGTTATGGAACAGATGGAAGTATTTGGGGTGGAGAATTTTTTATCTTCAATTTGGAAAGTTTCACTCGTGTTGCTCATTTCAGGCAATTTAGAATACCTGGTGGCGATGCTGCAATCAAAGATGCACGAAGATCACTGGCGGGAATACTCTTTGAAATTTTCGGTAGAAATATCCCATTGATGAAAATTAATTCAGAAATCAATCAGGATGAGTTACACTTATTCATACAAATGCTGGATAAAAATATTAATTGCTTTACAACTTCAAGTGCTGGAAGATTATTCGATGCAGTTTCATCATTGCTAAACATTTGCACAAAATCGAGATATGAAGGACAAGCCGCAATGATGCTGGAATTTTCAGCAGATAAAAAAATAACTGCTCACTATGATTTTAATTTTGCAGAGAATTCTATTTTGATAGTTGACTGGCAACCAATTTTTGAACAGATATTCAAAGACATATCTGCGAGATTTGATGTTCCTGTAATTGCAGCAAAGTTTCATAACACACTTATTGAGATAATAATCACTTTATCAAAAAGAATTGGTTTAAAGGATGTACTGCTTTTGGGAGGCTGCTTTCAGAATATGTTCTTACTTGAGCGAACAATTGACAGATTATTAGATAAGGGATTCAATCCTCATTGGAATAAAATGGTTCCAACAAACGATGGTGGAATTTCATTCGGACAAGCAGTAATTGCTAACCATCTTCTAAACAAAAAAAGTAAAACTGATTTTCTTCAAACAGAAACAATGAAAGTTTAAATATGTGTCTGGCTATACCCGGTAAAGTTCAAAAGATAATTGAGGATAAATCTTCACCCAAAATGGCTGAAGTCAATTTCGATGGAGTTATTAGACAGGTTTGTGTCGATTTCATTCCTGACATAAAAGTTGGTGAATATGTTATGGTTCACGTCGGTTTTGCATTAAACAGAGTTGATGAAAAAGAAGCGTTAAATCAGTTAAAAGCAATATCAACAGCAGAAGATATAATCAGAAAGAAGATGAAATGAAATTCCTTGATGAATATCGTGATGCTGAAAAAGTAAAAGTGCTCGTTGATCAAATTCATTCACTTAATCTTCCACGTATAAATATAATGGAAGTCTGCGGCAGTCAGACTCACACTATTCTAAAATATAATTTGGAAGAACTTTTACCAGAGTATATAAATCTGATTCACGGTCCGGGCTGTCCCGTTTGCGTTACTCCGATTGAAATGATTGATAAAGCAGTCTTGCTCGCTCAAATTCCAAATGTAATAATCACATCTTATGGCGATATGATTCGAATTCCTGGAAGCATAAATAGTTTAATGAAAGTAAAAGCATCCGGCGCTGATATAAGAATGATTTATTCGCCTCTCGATGCAATAAGATTAGCGAAAGAAAATCCTGATAAAAAAATTATCTTCTTTGCAATCGGATTTGAAACAACAGCTCCAGCAAACGCTGCTTCAATTTTAACAGCAAAGAAATCAAAACTGACTAACTTTTTTGTACTTAGTTCTCAGGTACTTATTCCTCCTGCCGTAAAGAAACTTCTTGACTCTGAACTGATTCAGTTAAATGGATTGCTCGCCCCGGGACATGTTTGTACAGTAACTGGGACTAAATGGTGTAGCGAAATATCAAATCAATATAAAATACCAATCACTGTAACGGGTTTTGAACCAGTTGATATTCTCGAAGGAATTCTTTTAACTGCTAAACAAATTTTATTGAATGAACACAGCACAGTTAATCAGTATAAAAGAGTTGTAACTAAGGAGGGAAATCTTAAAGCTCAGGGAAATATTTATAAAGTATTTGAAATCTGTGATAGAAATTGGAGAGGACTTGGGGAAATAAAACAAAGTGGATTAAAACTGAAAGCCGATTTTGAGGAATTTGATGCGGAGATATTCTTTAATTTAGAACCTTCTCAGCATCACGAAGATGAAAGATGCATTGCCGGAGAAATTCTTCAAGGATTGAAAAAACCAACTGATTGTAATTTATTTGGTAAAGATTGTACACCAACTAAACCTGTTGGTGCTCCAATGGTATCGTCTGAAGGTGCTTGTGCTGCTTATTTTAATTACCGAAAAGTTAATGAATAAGTATAATGAATATGGATTGCCCGTTACCAGAAAACGAATTTGAAAAAATATTGCTTGCACACGGAAGCGGTGGTTCTCTTACAGGCAAATTGATTCGGGATACATTCATTAAATCATTTAATAATGATTTACTCGCAAAGGAACATGATGGTGCTGTTTTCAATCTTGATGGTAAGAAGTTTGCTTTCACAACTGACTCATTCGTCGTAAATCCGATTTTCTTTCCCGGTGGTAATATCGGTGAATTAGCAGTTTACGGAACAGTTAACGATCTTGCGATGTGCGGTGCAAAGCCATTATATCTTTCTGCTTCTTTCATTCTTGAGGAAGGATTTGATATAGAAACATTGCAGCAAATTGTGAACTCTATGAAAATAGCTGCTGATAAATGCCGAGTCCAGATCATAACAGGAGATACAAAAGTTGTTGAAAAAGGAAAAGGTGATAAGATTTTTATAAATACATCGGGAATTGGAATTATTCCGGATGAAGTAGATCTCTCGCCTTCAAATGTTAAAGCTGGAGATAAAATTATTTTAAGCGGAACGATTGCTGATCATGGTATTGCCGTTCTTTCAGCGAGAGAAAATCTTGCATTCAACTCTGAAATCAAAAGCGATTGTGCACCACTTCACGAGCTTGTAGAAATAATGCTAAAGGTTTCAAAGAATATTCATGTTCTGCGAGACCCAACCAGGGGCGGACTCGCTGCATCATTAAATGAAATTGCATCGAAATCTGATGTCGGAATGTTAATCCATCAGGATAAAATCAAAATAAATAATAATGTTAAAGCTGCTTGTGAAATACTAGGACTCGATCCACTTTATATTGCAAATGAGGGAAAGTTGATATGCTTTGTTGCACCTGAAGATTCTGAAGAACTTTTAATTGAAATGAGAAAACATCCACTTGCCGAGAATTCCGAGATAATCGGAGAAGTTATGAATGAGTATAAAGGTAAAGTGGTGCTAAAAACTTCAATCGGAACAAAAAGAATTTTAGATCTTCACACTGTTGAACAACTGCCAAGAATTTGCTGAAAGGAATATTATGGAAGAATCATCTTTGGCTTTAATTCTAACGGCTGCATCAATTGGAACCATTCATACTCTGCTTGGACCCGATCATTACATTCCGTTTATTGCAATGTCAAAAGCTGGCAACTGGAGTAAGAAAAAAACTATATGGATTACCTTTGTTGCCGGAGTTGGGCACGTACTAAGTTCAGTTGTGCTGGGTATAATCGGAATTACTTTGGGAATAGCTCTTGATAGTCTTGAATTAATTGAATCGTTCAGAGGTGAACTTGCAGGATGGCTTCTTATTACTTTTGGATTGTTGTATTTCGCATGGGGCATTCGGCATATTTATAAAAGCAGACAACACTCGCATGCACATTTTCACGAAGATGGAACATTTCACACACACAGCCACAATCATTCTGATGACCACGCACACGTTCACGAAAGTAAAAAAGTTAACTCAATTACTCCGTGGATTATCTTTACAATATTTTTGTTCGGACCTTGTGAACCACTAATTCCGTTGCTGATGTTTCCAGCAATGGATCACAGTCTTCTCACACTTGTATTTGTTACCATCACATTTTTCATAACAACGATTGGAACTATGATTTTAGTTGTTTCAGCCAGCTTGTATGGATTAAAGATTTTTTCTTTCAATCGCGCAGAGAAATACTCTCACGCTGTCGCAGGCGGATTGATATTATTGTGCGGAATATCGATTAAGTTTTTAGGTTTGTAACTTTTTACGTTGGAATTTTTTCTCCTACAACCAAAGAATACAATGTCTCGGGAGCTATATCAATTTCATTTTTCCAGGTTATAACATTTAGTTCATCATGAATATGAAAGTCTTTAAAATTATTTTGGTCTTTCAATTCTTCAAATATTCCGCCCCGATTAATTATTTCAGAAAGGTCAGCAATTCCTTCTGTTCCATCTGAAAATTTTATTTTAATCTTATATTCATCAACATATTCTGCTTTTATGACATCATAATACATTCTCGTCACCTTAATTTAATGGATCTATTTTCTGAATTTTCTTATTGTCTCTGGCACGATTCCAATTATCCAGTAATTCTTTTTGTGAATATTTGCCCATTCAACAACCAAGCCTAAAGCTTTAGGTGGTAGATAACCCTCATAAATTCCTAAATCATCAATTTTTATTGTTGCTTTGAATTCTCCGTAAACTGAATGAAAATGTGGTGGATTATGTTCAGCATAAAACATAGATATTATTAACCATAAAAACCGCTAACTTCAAATATCAATTATCATCTCTTTTTAGTAAAATTAATGCAATAGTTTAATCCTTACAAGTTTCAATTATAAGCCTGATTAAGTTAAGTGATAATGATAAGCAGATTTTCTTGACAATAATTTTTTTACTCCGGTGAGAAAAGAGATTGTTGCTGAAATTCTTTTTTATCTAAGGACATAATTAAAGTTTCTTCCCCCTCAATCGGAAACTCAACTTTAAACTCACTTCCTTTTCCGATTTTGCTGCTAACAGTAATTTTTCCACTATAGGATTTGACTATATCCTTAACCAGATTTAAACCAAGCCCTGTTCCCAACTGCTCCATTTCTCTAGCATTTTTGCTTCTGTAAAACTCTTCAAATATTTTATCGAGGTCTTCTTCTGGTATCCCGATACCAGTATCTTTTACAGTAAATCCAAATGTATCATCAGAAAGAAACGGTTTAACAATCACTCTTCCGCCCGGTAATGTATATCTTATTGCATTATTGACAAGATTAATAACTATTTTTTCAAATCCGTTAACATCAATTCTAATATTAAAATTAATTTGAAGATGACAGTATTCTATTGAAATATTTTTGTTAACTGCATAAGGTTTCTGTTGATTAACCACTTCATAAAGCCATTCATTAAAATCAACATTTTCATAAACAGCTTTCTCCATTCCGAGATTGAATTGTGTAACTGCAATCATTTCTTTTATCATATCAATCATCTGAGAAGATCTTTGTTCAGCTTTGAATATCATTTTCTTTACTTCAGGTCGCAATTCATCTGAGAACAAACTTTTTACAACTTCAAGTGTACTTTGAATTGCAATCATAGGAGATTTTAATTCATGAGCAGCAAAACGAAATGCACGATTTCTGTCTTTAATGGATTTTTCGAGCTGAGCATTTTTTTCATCAATAATACGTTTCAAAGTTCTATAACCATTCATAAAGGAGTTAATTATATAAACTCCTGCAAAATTAGTAATGTAAAAAGCTAGGAGTGAAGTTATTATTAATTCTGATGACGCTTGTTCAGACCGAAGTAAATACCTGTTGACCATAAATAAATGTTCGAGAACTGTCCAGATAGTCAAAAGTAAGGCGGCTATAACTGCATTAAAATAAGGAAGAAACTTTCCCGGAAATATTATACCTGATAATATCACCTGCACCAGATACAGAAAATAAAATGGATTCCCAATTCCGCCTGAATAATGAATAATAAATGAAATTAAAAGTAAATCAACCAATATCTGAAGCTCGAGAAATGCCAGTTCCTGATATTCATTTTTAAATGGGAAATATTTTGCAAAGAAGAAAAAAAACAGATTAAAGATGATAAGGATGATTGTTATATTAATTATTTCAAGGAAACCTATCTTGTAATTGAACATTTCATCAGCGACCGGAACACAAAAGATGAGAGAAATAATCGCTATCCAGCGAAGATTAGCCAGCCACAGTAGTCTTTCTTTTAGAGAAGCTACTGTATGAAATGGAAGCTTAAGACTTTCTGTTGTTTTAAGATCTAAACCGAACATCAAAAAACTCATCAAGTTTAGATTTTAAAGTTTCTGATATTTTTTCATTTAAATTTGTTGAAAGCGGTTGGATACCGATAAATAAAAAATCCATTTTCCGGACATTCAATAGATAATCCCGAATCATTTTAATTGAAAAGGCGTGAGTGCTGAAATCTGTTTCTTCAATTTCCTTTTCTGTGAAAAATTTTACATCGCCCGGATTAGAACTTGAATATACAGCATCAACAAAAACTACCAACTTTGGTTTGTAACTAATTATTTGTTCAAGATAATTTTCAGGGTTTCTTCCTGCTAAAATGAAGTGAGATTTTTGAAATTCCTTTCTTAGTTTAATTCTTTTTACAAACTCAATACCTGCTGCATCATCCCCGCGATATTCGTTCCCTAATCCAACAAAAACTATTCTTTCCTTATCATAGTTTGAAAGCTCATCTGTTAAATGCATAAAATTCATCTTCAACTACAATTTTATGTCGGCATTTTGGGCAAGCTTCTTTTATCTGGTCCTCCCTTCTTATTCTTGACTTTGCTTCTGAAGGTTCAAGTTCAAAAAATTCTCTCTGGATATTTAATAAAAAGTTGGGATGTGCATAAGCTTTTGCACCAAGTCTTTCTCTTATCCATTTTATCTGATCTGTTGGAGCAATCATAGAGCCACAAACTTCACAAAGCAAAATTTCCTTTTCAACTTTTTCAAGAATATTTGGATCGTTAATGTCCATTGTGGCAAATGAGTATTCGGTACTGAGAATTACTCCTTTTTCAGTGATGCAATGTTCCTGGCACTGCCCGCAATGAATGCATGAAGCGTAGTTAATTTGCAGCTTTCTAATTTTATTATTCAAGTCATCAGTCACTGTAATTGCTACGGCAGGACAAACCTGAGCACAAGTACCACATCCGACGCAATATTCTGAATGATATCTCGGAAATCCTCTGAACTCATCTTCTGGTTTAAATCCTTCTGCAGGATATTTTGTCGTATAAGGTTTTGAGAAAAAAGAAATTAATGCTTCTTTTATTTCACGTATTTTAGGAAGATACATTTCAATTCTCCGAAATATTTAATTTAGACCTCTATTTCTTTTTGGACTGATTCGGTTTTCAATTCTTTATCTTCTTCATATTTGTCAACAATAGAAATTTTAGCAAGTGGTATTCCGCTTCTGTGTGCTGCTCTTGAAACAGCATGCGCAGCTGTTGGTGCAGCAAGAACAATGAACAAAATTCCGATTATTGCTTTAAATCCGAAGCTTGTGAATCCCTGCATTACTATAACACCCAATAAAATTCCCATCGAACCAAATGTAACGCACTTTGTTGCCGCCTGAAGTCTGTTATAAACATCCGGCAGGCGAATTAAACCCAGAACGCCGAAGAAATCGAAAGCTACTCCAAGACAGATTAAGATTATTCCGATTGTATCAGTCATCTAATTGCCTCCCTTCCAGAACTTTTGAAAAAGCAAGTGTTGCAATAAGACTCAGAAGAGCCCAGATTAGACCAACATCAATAAAGAATGATTCACTGTAATAAATACTCAACAATGCAGTCAATCCAATAATCAAAATACCGAGAATATCTACCGCAACGATTCTGTCAGCTGCCGTTGGTCCAAGTATTACTCTTATTAAAACTAAAAGTGAACTGAACAGGATCACATTGATTAGTTTGAGTAAAAGTGCGCCTTCATATATTAAAAAGTTAAAGAAGAAGAACGTAGCAAATAGTATTAGTCCGATAATCCATTTCAGAACTTTCATTCATATACCTCCGTTAGAGTTTTTTCAAATCTTTCCCCGATTTCTTTTGTTGCCTGATCAATATCTTTGGATTTTACATTAATCCAGTGAATGTATAGTTCGCCTTTATTCCTATTAATGTCAACTGTTAAAGTTCCGGGAGTTAGTGTTATAGAGTTTGCGAGAACGGTAATCGCAGAATCCTTTGTCAGTTTTGTTTTTATTTTCACTATTCCCGGTTTAATTGGAAGCATCGGATGAATTACAAGATATGCTACTTCAAGATTTGCTATTATCATTTCCCAGATGAATCTTATAATGTAAAGAAGAAAGTGAAAAGTTCTTTTAATCAAATGCTGACTGGCTACATTCGCAATCAGGAAATGCCCGGTTAAAAATGAAATAAGCATTGAAATAGCTATTCCAATCAGAGCTTCCTGATAATCTTTAATATCAGTTAAAGCAAACCAAACAACAAGCGCAAAAACAAAAACAATTATTCTGCTTTTTGTTTTAGTTTCCATTCAAACCTCCAAGAACTAACTGAATGTATTCTGTCTTATTTGCAATTACCTTAACTACTGGATCCAATGTAACTTCCTGAATTCCGGGGACAACCATTAAGCTTGTAACAACACACAGAACAGCAAGAGTAATCATTGCAAAATTCATTCTCCAACCGATTTTATTTTCTGCTGTTTCAATAACAGTTTCACCTTTAAATCCATATCTCTGAACTTTCATAAACGAAGCCAAAGTCAGCAGACTGCCAATCACTGCAAATAAAGCATACCAAGGTAAACCGGCTTGTAATGCAGCGATTATGATTATAAGCTTACTGAAAAATCCGTTGAATGGAGGAATTCCGGAAATTGATAATGATGCAATCAGAGATGTCTGAGATGTTGTCGGAAGAAGTTTCATCAAATTACCCATCTTTCTTAAGTCACGAGTACCAAGCGCCATTTCAACAGAGCCGGCATTATAGAACAAAAGTGATTTGAAAATTGCGTGATTGAACAAATGAAACACTGCACCAAGAATTCCAAGCGGAGTTGCGATTCCCATCCCGAGTAAAATATATCCAATCTGGCTGATGCTGTGATAAGCAAGTAGCCGTTTCATATCCCATTGACCAATAGCAAGAAAAACTCCGATTAGAATCGAAATCGTTCCGAGGACTAAAAATATCTTCATAAATACTTCAGGTGCATTGAACACGTTGTAGAAAATTCTTATCATCACATAAATACCAAGAGCTTTAATCAATACTCCCGATAGCATTGATGAAATTGGTGCGGGTGCAGAAGAATGTGCATCAGGCAGCCATGCGTGGAAGGGCATTGAAGCAGCTTTCAATCCGAATCCAGCCATGAATATTGCACCAACCCAAAGCACTATTTCATTATTTAGAGTTGGGAGAATCTGAGCAACTTTTGCCATAGTAAGCGTTGAAGTTGCGCTGTAAACTACAGCAATTCCAACAAGAATAAGAAAGGAAGAGACAGAGCCCATAACAGCATATTTAAACGCAGCTTCAAATTCTTCTGCTCTGCTTCCGTATGCAACAAGTGCAAATGCAGAGAAGAGAGCAATTTCCATAAAGACGTAAAGATTAAAGAAGTCACCCGTTATTATCACTCCGTTCATTCCTGTAACTAAAAGCATAAACAAAGAGTAATATTTCCAATCCATTGAAAGATGACGAATGTATTGAATCGAAAATATCAGTGATGTAAAAGAGATAATGCTAACCATCACCAGTATAAAAGAAGTAAGTGCATCCTGCACTAGAACTATCCCATAAGGGATTGACCACGCACTCATTGAGTAAGTGATGGTCTCTTCTTTCATCGAAATAAAAGAAAACAACGAGAGCACAAGCAAAGCACTAGATGCAATTACACTAAGTATTACTGCCCAGTTATCTTTCTTACCTGCAATCAATGATATTATGAACGCCGCCAGTAATGGAATTATTATAAAGTAAGGAAGTATCATCCTTTTAACCTCCTTATCTCTGTTATATCAAATGTGTTGTATTTTTCAAAAAGTTTGACTGCTAATGCAACAAGCATTGCGGTTGTTCCAAGTTCAATTACAATTGAAGTAAGCACCAACGCTTGCGGAAGCGGATCAACCATTGGTGAGATTTCCTTCCCCTTAGACAAAATCGGATAAATAGAATTATTCCGATAAGCAAAAAGTATCAGAAGAAGATTTACTGCATATCCGAGAATTCCGATTGAAAGGATAATTTTAATTAAGTCTCTTTTAGTAAGAACTCCGTATAATCCAACAAGTAAAAGAATAAAACAAAGAAGGTAAACAATCATAGATTAATCTCCTTTCTCTATTTTGAATCCGGCTAAAACCCAAACGACAAGAAATAGCGACATTCCAACTTTAATTCCTATTACAATGTTTAATGGAAGAATTGTACCGGCACTTATCAGAGCGAATAATTCTCCTTTTGTAAGAAAGTTTGCAAGGAAAGCTCCACCCATTGAAATTCCAAGAATACCAATTACCAAAAAGAGAGTCGCACTTGCTGCTTCAAGATCGTGCAGAAAGCCAATGTTAAGCCAATCGGATGTAAACTTTCTTCCGTAAGCAAGCAGAACATTCAGAAATGCAAGTGCTACTATTACGCCTCCGGCAAATCCTCCACCGGGTGTGAGATGTCCGTGAAAGATGATGTAAATACCATAAAGTAAAATCATCCATACACTTATTCGCGTAACGGTTTTAACGATTAATGTCATTCCTTCATTTTGTTGCATTACTCAACTCCGAATTTTCTTTTTTTGATTTTGACTTTATCCTGAGAATTGTAAACGCTCCGAGTATCGCAGTAAATAATACTGTTATCTCTCCAAGTGTGTCGTAAGCCCTGTAATCAAGGATAATTGAACTTACAAGATTTGCTGCACCTGTATCTTTTGCCCCGTTATCAAGATAGTATTGTGCAGTCGTCATCAGCGGTTCGCCAAATGGAGGAAGAAGCTCAAATACTGAGACGCTAAAAATAAAAATAGCTGTGAGTGTTATAATTGTTAAACCTGCCAATATTTTATTAATTCTTGATGGAGCTTGTTTATGATAATCCTTTCCTAAAAATGCTTTCACAAGAATTATTAGTGCAAAAATCTCAAACAGGAACTGCACGATCGCCAGATCAGGTGCTTGAAGGAAAAGGAATGAAAGTGAAACGCCTAATCCAACAATACCAATTGCAACAATTGAGGAAAGAATATCATCCATCTCCAGCGCTGCAATCGAAGCGATTATCATTACGATAAGTATAAATATTAACCAATACTCTACAGGCATTTAATCCTCCGTGAAAAACTTTCTCGATTTAATAAAAAAATGTAAAAGTAAATCAATAACAGGAACTCATCCCCCGTCTCCTTCTCTTCAGAAGAGAAGGGGTGAAATGATTTCAAAGTCCCTCTCTTTTCAAGAGAGGGATTTAGGGTGAATTCCATTTTAATTCAACTAAACCACCAACATTATTATCAGAAAACCAATAACCATATAAAGAACATAAAGCTGAAGCTGACCGGGATGGGCTTTCTGCAAGTATCCCGAAAAGGAAAAAGTAAATTCTCTTCCCATCTCATAAAGATCAAAGTACTTTTTCTCAGCATAATTATATATTGACTTAAGCAAAGTAAAATTTCTTACTTCGTTATAAAATTCTGTCCCTGCAATACGGAATTTTTCTAAAGCGGGCATACCACCGACATAAACATCATCATATCTTACTTTTGCAGTTAAACCATAAATTAAAATTCCGACTAAGAATGCAATTATTAGTAAAAGAATGATAATCAGCGGATTATACAGACCTACAAAAGTTGGAATGTTCATTCCTGATGCTTCTACTACCGGATAGATGAACATTTTAAGAGGCAATGCAACTGCCATTATTCCGAATAAAATGCACAGAGTAGATAACAAACCATTAGAAAACCACTGATTAACAGGTGCTTCCTTTATATCTTTATAAATTTCCGGACGTCTTCCGAGAAATGTAGCGTGCAGAAATTTCATGATGTTTGCAAGTGTCAGAGCACTGCCGAATATTGCAATGATTATACAAGCTAACAACCATAACTGAAAACCTGAATCAAGAATGGCTGTTTTTTCAATCAATCCCTGATATATCATCCATTTGGAAAAGAATCCGTTGAAAGGTGGGATTCCAGAAACTGATAGTCCACCAATTAAAGCCATTAAAAATGTAAGCGGCATATTATTTCCAAGTCCACCGAGATAATCGAGTTCTGCTGTTCCTGTTCTTTTTTCAACGGAGCCAAAAGAAAGGAACAAATTGGATTTATAAATTGTGTGGTTAATCATATGGAATAATCCACCTGCAAAAGCAATTACACTTCCGCTTGCAATACCCATTACCATATATCCAACCTGACTGACAGCGCAATAACCAAGAAATCTATATGCATTGTTCTGAATCATAGCCATCATTACTGAAACAATAACTGTTAACGCTCCTATTGAAATTAAAATCACGTTCATCAGAGGATAAACCACAAACAGAGATGTAAGCATTTTCGCAAGCAGGAATATTCCAAGCAGTTTATCTAATGATGCAGGAAGGAATGCAGCGCTTTCAACAGGTGAGTTCTGACTAAAATCAGGGACCCAAGTATGAAATGGAAAAGCACCAGCTTTTGCAAATGCTGCAATCAGTAAACAGATAAATGCAATGTGAGCATATTCTCCCTGCAATGGAATTTGAGGATTGTTAAGCGACCATCCCGTCGAAGGTGAAATGAGCCACATTATTACAAAACCCATAAGTAGGAATGCATCGCTGCCACCGATAATTATAAATGTTTTCTTTGCTGCTTTGGGTGCATCGTGAGTTTTACCCATTGTTGCAAACAGATAAAGAGTCAAACCGCTCAATCCCCAGAAAATTAAAAAGGATAATGCGTGTTCACTTAGAACAACTGCATTACAGAAAGAAACAGTTACAGGATACAAGAAGAAAAATCTTTTTTCAGAGTATTTATCCAATCCATTCACAGAGAAAATGAGAATAATGAAACTGAGAATTTGAATAAAAGCAACTATAAATAATCCAATTTGGTTAAGAGAGAAGATAACTACATTAAAGTAAGCAAATGAATCAGTCAATCTTTGATAAAACAAATAAACCATCACAAGTCCGAATGTCAAAACAAGAAAAGTTAGAACTTTACGCAAAACAACAGGAAGGAAAAGATTTACAAATCCAACGGCCAAAGGTAGAATCAGAAAAAGGAGAAGTTCATTTATAATCATTTCATTTCCCTCCTGATTTGTTCTGTTTTCTCTCTTGATAGTTTGAGCAAATCAATCTTTCTTGATTCATTATTTTTATCTATAATTTTAATAGACCTTTCAGTACAGCAATAACAAGGATCGACAGCTGCTAATGTTATCAAAGCATCTGCTAAAGGAATTCCCTTGCATGAAGCTTTGAATGTTGGAATGTTAACATAACTTGGCGCCCGAACCTTGTGTCTGACAGGTCTGTTTGTTCCGTCTGTTCTTACATAATGAAAAACTTCTCCTCTCGGTGCTTCATATCTTCCGATTCCTTCACCAGCCGAAATTTCTTTTACATTATTTCTTATTCCGCCATTTACAGTTTTTAATTTCTCAAGACATTGCTTACAGATTTTTATTGATTCAAAGATTTCAAGAAGTCTTACAACTGTTTTATCAAACACATCACCATTTTCAGTAACTATAATATTGAAATCAACAAGATCATAGGCATCTCTGGGTTCATCTTTTCTTACATCAATCGGAACTCCTGAAGCTCTTGCAGTTGGACCAACGGCACAAAAATCAATTGCATCTTTTTTAGTAAGAACACCAACACCTTTTAATCTTGATTTCAAAACGGGATCATCGTTCGCTGCTTTGGCAATCATTTCTATTTTCTTTTCAATTTCATCCATTATATCCATAAGCTTACTGATTTTTGAAGGATCAACATCTCGGGCAACACCTCCAATTCTCATCATTCCATAATGATTTCTGTTACCGGAAATAATTTCAAACATTTGAAGAACGGGTTCACGATATTTCCATGCCCACATCCAAAGAGTATCATATCCGATAAAATGCCCGGCAAGACCAAGCCATAAAAGATGACTGTGAATTCTTTCAAGCTCACCAACTAACGTGCGGATGTATCGTGCGCGCAACGGAATTTCAATATTATCTACATCTTCCATTGCGTGAACAGCAGCAATTGGATGGGACGTAGAACAAATTCCACAAATACGCTCGACCAGATATAATGATTGAGTGAAAGTTTTTGATTCAGACATGAATTCATGTCCCCTATGCATCCATCCGATCTCCAGATCAATATCTACAACTGTTTCACCATCAACCTGAAGAGTGAAATATTCTGCTTCTTCAAGCAGCGGATGATAAGGACCAACAGGTATTACATTTTTATCCATTGCTTCTCCATTTTCTAAGAGGCACTTTAATATTTTGGGGATGATTGCCGGTCAATAGTGGTTCAGGTCTTGGATGACCTTCAAAAGTAATCCCAAGCATTTCAGACATTTCTCTTTCAATCCACTCTGCACCACGAACGATTGGTGTTATGGAATTCATCTTAGGATTATTTTTATCTGTCATTACAACTCTTGGACAGAAATAATTGCCTGATTTATCGTGTGAGAAATGATATAGAACTTCAATTCCTCTGTATGTTTCTGTTGCTGTGGCTGTTGATAATCTGCATCCAAGTTTATTGAAAAGATGTTGAGCAATTTCTATTATGTTTTGATTATCAACTTCGAAATAAATTCTTTTTTCTTTTTGAACTAAAGAAACGATTTTATCTCCCATCAAAGAAAGAAATTCAGTGTAGTTATCCATTTAATACTCCAACAAGTTTAACAATTCCATCAATCATTGCTTCAGGTTTAGGCGGACAACCCGGAATGTACATATCAATTGGAATTACTTCCTCACGTTTTCCAACAGTGTTATAACTGTCTTTAAAACAGCAACCAGAAGATGGGCAGGTTCCAACACCAACCACAAAACAAGGTTTGGCTGCCTGCTCATAAATCTTTTTAACCTGTGGTGCAACTTTCTGATTTATCACTCCGCTTAACAGAATCACATCAGCGTGACGAACTGAACCGACAAGCTTTATCCCAAATCTTTCAACATCATACTTTGGGGTGAGCAGATCGAGAATTTCAATATCGCAGTTGTTACAAGGTGATGCACTCATATGATAAACCCAAATGGATTTCGCAAGTCGCTTATTGTACCAACTCATTTAGTACCTCGATAATTGGAAAAATTATGTTTCGCTTTGAACTCCGAATATCGATTAACAATTTTTGATTTAAGAAGTAAAATCAAAATTCTGAAATCGTTAATCCTTGTTCTTAAATCATCATTAGTTTGTTCATAGCCCCAGCATTTATGCTGGGGGTTAAAGAAATCTCCAGCCTTACAGGGCTTTAGCCTAATTTAATTTGGACTAAAGTCCAACATATATGAGTTAACATTTTCCCCCGACCTGAAGGTCGGGGCTATAATTCTATTTCAAAAATTTAATAACCAAACACAGCCAGCACTATTGCAATCAATGTTAATGGAGTTGCATACTTCCAAAAGAAGCTAAGTGCTGTGTCAATTCTTACTCTCGGATTTGTGTTTTTGATGATGATCATCAACACAACAATTAATAGATATTTAAGAACACTCCACAGAATATCTATTCCATTAAAACTGAATCCACCCCAGAAAAGCAATACCAATAAGAACGGAAATATCACATACATCATAAAATGATTTAATTTCCAAAACGCAAGCAGTGGACCACTATATTCCATAAAAGGACCTTCAACAATTTCAGTTTCTGCTTCAGGAATCTGAAATGGAGGAAGAGTCATTTTAGCCTGAATACAAAGTAGTCCAATAATGAATGCGATTATTCCTGAGGCAGAATTGATAAACATTCCATTTACCTGTGCGGTTAAAATATTTTCAAGATTTATTTGATAGCCCGATTTAATTATTGGTACAAGTAAAACAAGAATGAAGGCAAGTTCATCAGCAAGCAGTAGTTTTATTTCTCTCCCGAAACCGATACTTGAATAAACATTTCCTGTTGAAGACCCTCCAATAACAACCATCACTGAGAATATCATAAGCAAATACATTATAACAATTAAGTCACCACCAAAACTGATGTTGAAGAAAAGCGAAGTTCCAATAATTGTTGAGACCAGCGCAAGCATTGCAAAAGAAACAAACGGTGCTATTACGAACATTGATTTAACACTATCTTTCACAACGATCGTTTCTTTTCCAAGAAGCTTAAAGAAATCATTAAAGTTTTGTAAGAACGGAGGACCGACACGATATTGAAATCTTGCTGATACCTTTCTGTCAACCCAACCAACAGTCAATCCAAGTATTGCGGTGAATAAAAATCCCGGAAACACAAGCAGGTAGAAGAATAATTCAAAGTTCATAGTTTGCCCTCCTTATTCAACCAACTTGGAGTTCTTACAGCCAGATGATTTCCAACAAAGAAAATATTTTGTTTTTTATCTTCAACCACTTCTTTTATCACAAAAGAATTTGGCGGTGCAGTTTGAACACATGCAGGCTCATAATCAGATTTTTGGTCAAGCTGATTAAGACAGTAATCACATTTTGAAGAAATATAGTTAATCACTTCAGGAAAAATTGTTCCGAAAGGACAAGCTAAAACACAACTTTTGCAACCTACACAACGCAAATTATATCTTTTAATTGTACCGTTTTCTTGATGTTCGAGTGCTTCTTTCGGACAAGCATCAATGCAGAATGATTCTTTACATTGCCGGCAATAGACAGCAAACTCAGCGATTTCAAGTAAATTGAAAATGCCATTGTTTTTATTATGATACATATACTCACAACTTATTTCAGAAAGGTCAATACCGGATTCAAGTAATGCCGGGATATCAATAAATAATTTTTTTAATCCCATATTGCTTCCTCGTTTTTTATCATGCTATATGTAAATACAGGACCATCTTTGCAAGCATAATAGCCCCCAATCACACAATGTCTGCATTGACCGAATCCACAATACATTTTCTTTTCCATCGAGAGATAAAGATTCTCTTCTTTGAAGCCATAATTCAGTAAATCATAAGTGCCGAACTTCATCATCACCGGTGGTCCACAAACAATTGCAGGGTTGCCATCAGGTTTCATATCAATTTTTTGTAATAATTTGGTAACGAGACAAACATCTTCTTCCCAATGTTCACCGTAAGGGACTTCATCAACAGCACGGATAAATCTAACATTATCATATTTTCTCCATTCTGTAACCTCATCTTTATAGATGCAATCTTTTGGAGTTTTAGCACCAGCTAAAAAAGTTATGCTGTTATAATCTTTATGATCGTGAAGCATAGTTAGGAAAAGGGATCTAAGAGGTGCAAGTCCACAACCACCTCCGAGAATCAGCACATCTTTTCCTTTGAATTTTTCAAGCGGATAGTTAGAACCAAAAGGACCTCTGATGCAGATTAAGTCACCTACCTGAAGTTTATGAATGTGTTCCGTTAAAAATCCCGTTTTCATTATTGTTACATCCATATCATCTACAATATAATGCGATGAAGACGGAGTGAAGGGACCTTCACCGATTCCTGGAATTCCAACTTCTATGAACTGTCCTGTCTTAAAAGGAATTGGTTTCTTCGGTTTGAACTTTAATGTTCTTATCAGAGGAGATTCCTGGATAATCTCATAAATCTCAGCAGGAATAACTTCATAAGGATTTTGCATAGAACTTCCCGATATTTTTAATTTACTTCCTGAGCCATTAAGCTCACAGTTTTTACTACTTTTCGGAAATCAATTTTTGCAGTGCAAGCCTCGGTACATCTTCCGCAACCAGTACAACCGAATTCACCAAAATTTTTCTGCATATAATCGAATTTGCATAAATACCGATTTCGAAATCTCTCTGTCATTTTCGGTCTTGGTGTTCCGCCTCCTGCTACTCTGGCATATCCATTCCATTGACAGGAATCATATGATCTCACTTTAATAAATTCATTACCTTTAGATTCATCGTTCAGAATCAGACAATAGCAAGTCGGACAAATATTAGTACACGCACCACAACCAACACATTCTTTAGAAACTTCTTCCCATATTTTATGATCAACTTTTCGGAAAGCGGAAAAATTTTCATGATGCTTTAAATCTGAATTCTTTTCAATAAGTTGATTAAATACTTTTTTACGATTTGCGTTAACAATCTCAAGATCAGAAGCAGTGGATTCAGCAACGTTAATTTCTTTTTTCATCAGTTCAATAAATTCCTGACTTCGCTCTGAACCGAGCTGAATTAAATAGTTATCTTCAATTACGGATAGATTCAGATCAAATCCGTTTTCAGCATAAGGATGACCATTTAGTAAATTACAACTGCAGGTTTCATGCAAATAGTCGCAATCTGAAGAAATTAACAATGTGTTATCTCTCCAATATTTATATGCAGGATCAATAAATCCGCTTTGAAGTAAAGCTTTATCAAGTAATAGCAGAGCTTTCAGATCGCACGCTTTCACACCAATTATTATTCGTTTTGCATGGTTGTTTTTTGTTGGGTAAACTTTTTCGCGGAAGAGATAGAAAAGAATTTTTACAGGGTCAACTGTTCGATAATAGTTTAATCGAAAATGATCTTCATTTTTAATTTCGTTAAAGTAAAATGAATTTTTATCATCAGAGCGCGCTCGATATGGAATTATTATTTGATTAAAAGAATGATATGAATCTCGTAATTTGAGAAGGAAATTGTGAAATGACAGGATATTAACCAACATAAAATACCCTCAAATAATTATTCTAAAGTTTTGCGAAAAGTCTGCACAATGATTTTCTGTACAGTAAAATGGGAGAGAAAATTGAAAAAACTCTATGACAAAATTATCTTGAAATAAAATCTGATACAAATAAAAAGTTGCGTTTTTGAATGATAAACAGCATTTTTTGAGGTTTAGCAAGTCTATAAAGAAAGTTTATTGGGAAATGAGTAAACAGAATTAAAATGATTTTAAGTGACTATCTCGTTTAAGTTTTTTCTCAAATTACGTAATAAAGATTCAATTAATCAGCAAGAAAATAAAAAAATATTTTCGAGTATTTTGACATAGGAGAATAAATATACCAGTAGTAAATAAATTAAAAAGACAAATTACTCTATTAAATAAAACGTATTAAATCTTATGGAAAATTTAATTCTTGCTCTCACTCTTACTCTCACTCACTCTACAAAAATCCTTATATTTGCACTCAAATTTTAAATTACAGCAATTTTATTCAGAGGTTCTGTTTTAATGTCAGAAATTAGATTTTCACAAGTTCCCAAAGCATACAATCCCCAAGATGTTGAGGATAAATGGTACAAGTATTGGTACGCATATGAACTTTATCACTCAGAAGTAGATCATACAAAAAAACCTTATGTAATTCCCATTCCGCCTCCTAATATTACAGGAATGCTCACGATGGGACACATTCTCAATAACACTCTTCAGGATATTTTTATTCGGCTGAAAAGAATGCAAGGCTATAATGCCTGCTGGGTTCCAGGTACTGATCACGCTTCTATTGCGACTGAAACAAAGGTAACCAACTTTCTTGCAGAAAAAGGAATTAAGAAAAAAGAAATTGGAAGAGATGAATTCCTAAAACATTGCTGGCAATGGAAAGAAGAATATGGTGGAATAATAATTCAACAATTAAAAAAACTTGGTGTAAGTTGTGATTGGCGTCGTGAGCGGTTTACTATGGATGACGATTATTATCATGAGGTAATAAAAGCTTTCGTTGATCTTTACAAAGAAGGAAAAATTTATCGTGGATATCGGATGGTGAACTGGGATCCGGCAAACAAATCTGCAATTTCCGATGAAGAGGTTATTTACAAAACAGTAAACGGAAAACTCTGGTATTTCAAATATCCTGTTATTGGTTCTGATGAGTTTATAATTGTAGCAACAACAAGACCTGAAACAATGCTTGGCGATACTGCAGTTGCAGTTAATCCTGAAGATGAAAGATATAAGCATTTGATTGGCAAAAAAGTAAAGTTGCCGATTGTTGAAAGAGAAATTCCCGTTATTGCTGATGAATATGTTGATAAAGAGTTTGGAACCGGTGCTGTTAAAGTTACTCCCGCTCACGATGTTAATGATTATGAGATGGGATTGCGTCATAAACTTCAGTTTATAAATATCTTTAATAATGATGCAACTACAAACCAAAATGTACCAGAATGGCTGCAGCATCAGGACAGATATGAAGTTCGTAAAAAAGTTGTTGCAAAGTTTGAAGAACTAGGACTGCTTCACAAAATTGAAGATTACCAGACAAAAATTGGTTACTCAGAAAGAGGTAATGTTCCCATCGAACCATATTTGAGTGAACAGTGGTTTATGAAAATGGATGAGCTTGCTAAACCAGCTATTGAAGTTGTAAAAGAAGGACGAATAAAATTTTATCCAAAGCACTGGGAAAAAACTTATTTTCATTGGATGGAAAATATTAAAGACTGGTGCATTTCAAGACAGCTTTGGTGGGGACATAGAATACCTGTTTGGTATTGCATCGCCGATGATCATTGTAAAATTGAATGTAAAGAACCAATTGTTTCAGTTGACCAACCTGAAGAGTGTCCACATTGTGGTTCAAAAAATTTAAAACAAGATGAAGATGTTCTCGATACTTGGGCATCGAGCTGGCTTTGGGCTCACGCAATTTTCAGAACTGAAGAAGAAAGGAAATATTATTATCCGACAAGCACACTCGTAACAGGTCCCGATATAATTTTCTTCTGGGTTGCAAGAATGATTATGGCTGGAATGCACTTTATGAAAGACATTCCATTCCGCGACGTTTACTTTACGAGTATTATTCGTGATGCTCAAGGAAGAAAGATGAGCAAATCGCTTGGCAACTCTCCCGATCCGCTTGAAGTTATAAAAGAATACGGCGCAGATGCTTTAAGATTTACTGTTATTTATCTCGCACCACTTGGGCAGGATGTTCTCTTCAGCACTGATAAATGTGAGCTTGGAAGAAACTTTGCAAATAAAATCTGGAATGCAGGAAGATTTCTTTTGATGAACAAGGAGACGATAAAGACTGATAAATCCCTTACAGATAATCATAAAGATTTTGCTGATGAGTGGATAATATCAAGACTTAATCAAACTTTGTTTCAGTTCAATAAAGCGATGGATGAATTTGAAGTTAATAACGCCATCAAAATCGTTTATTCTTTTATATGGAATGACTTCTGTGATTGGTATGTTGAAATGATTAAAGGAAGACTTTACGGAGACAACGAAGAAATAAAATCTGCAGTTCTGACAAGAGCAATTTCAATTTTTGAAGATGCACTAAAAATGCTTCATCCATTTATGCCATTCATAACTGAAGAGCTTTGGCAGTTAACAAATGAAAGAAAAGTTGGCGAAAGTATTTCTGTTTCAGAGTTTCCAAAAGCTGATGATAAATTGATAAATGAATCAGCCGAAAAAGAAATGGAGTTTGTTAAAGATATTATAACTGCAATAAGGAATATTCGTGGTGAAATGAACATAGCTCCATCTAAAAAAGTAAATGCGATTATAAAATCAGAAAGTGTAAAAGATCATCAGATTGATTATATAAAAAAACTTGCAAAGGTTGATGAAATAAGAGTTGAAGCAGATGTTCAGAAGCCAAAAGCAAGTGCTTCCGCTGTTTTAAGTAATTGTGAGATTTACATTCCTCTTGAAGGATTAATTGATATTGAAGTAGAAAAGCAAAGACTTCAAAAAGAAATTACACGACTCGAAAATTCTCTGGCAGGAATAGAAAAGAAATTATCCAATGAAAAGTTTGTTGCAAATGCAGCTCCCGAGGTAGTTGAGAAGGAAAGAACAAAACAGAAAGACTGGCAAGAAAATCTGAAGAAGCTGAAGGAGATACAGGAGAGTTTGAATTGAGCCTTCGTCATCCTTCAATGAGCTTGCCCTGAGTATAACGAAGGTTTCAGGATGACATTAGATTCATGATGTCGTCGGATGGTTAAAATAATGTGTCACACTGATTTTGTCGAAGTGTGACTTAACCTGAAATGAAAAAAACATGAACTACAAATTACAAGACTTCATTAACGATTGGGCTTACGAATCAGAAGCCACATTGAAATTATTTAACAATCTCACCGATGAATCCCTAAACAAAGTTGTGAATGAAAATGTCAGAACAGCAGGCAGACTTGCCTGGCATATCACAACTTCAATTAGTGAAATGGCTCAGCGCACAGGATTAAAATTTCATTCTGTTCAAAGCGATTCTCCGATTCCCGCTACAGCAAAAGAAATTACTGATGCATACAAAGAAGCATCCGAAAATTTGCTTGAAGCAGTTAAATCTAATTGGAATGACGATTCATTGCTGATTGAAGATGATATGTATGGTGAAATGTGGAAAAGAGGAACCACACTTGGAGTTATAATCAATCATCAGATACATCATCGCGGACAACTAACGGTAATAATGAGATTACTCGGATTAAAAGTTCCGGGTGTTTATGGTCCTGCAAAAGAAGAATGGGTTAATTACGGAATGCAGCCACAAAAGTAAGATGTTCCGTTCTTTCAAATTAAAAATTTTGTGCGCCAATGATTTTTCTGTTCAGTCCTTAAAAAAGTTTTTTTAATATTGCATTCGAAAAAAATTTTAAGAGGTAAATATGGCACGCCTTTTAATTCTTGGTGCCGGAATAGCCGGTCAAACAGCAGCGCTGCACGCCAAACATAAACTTGGTACAAAACACGAAATAGTCGTTGTCTCTCCCAATAGTAAGTGGAATTGGATTCCATCAAATATTTGGGTCGGAACCGGCTATATGAAACCGGAACAAGTTACCTTTGAATTAAAACCAGTTTATGATAAAAAAGAAATTTTATTCCATCAGGCAAAGGCAGTCAGCATTCATCCAGAAGGTGATAAGAGCATAAGCAAGCCCTTTGTTACAATTGAATATACTTCATCAGATAAAAAAGGCATCATCGAAAAAATAACTTATGATTACCTGATAAATGCTACAGGTCCTAAACTAAATTTTGATGCAACAAAAGGTTTGGGCCCTGAAAGAAACAGTCTTAGTGTATGTACATATAGTCATGCAGCTCAAACTGCAGTAGCTCTGAAAGAATCAATTCAACGAATGAAAAAAGGAGAGAGCCAGACCTTTCTGATTGGTACCGGACACGGTAACTGCACTTGTCAGGGTGCCGCTTTCGAATATCTTTTCAATCTTGAATTTGAACTTAGAAGACAAAAGGTGAGAGATAAAGCAAGATTAATCTGGATATCAAATGAATTTGAGCTTGGCGATTTCGGAATAGGTGGAATGTTTATTAAACGCGGAGGTTACATTACTCACAGCAGAATTTTCACAGAATCACTTTACACTGAACGGGGAATAGAATGGATAGTTCAGTCACATGTTAAAGAAGTGATGGACGGAGAAACTGTATATGAAAATTTAAGTGGCGAAGAAAAATCTGTTAAGCACAATTTTGCAATGTTGCTTCCCCCGTTTAGCGGAGTTGGTCTGAAAGCTTTCAATAAAAATGATGATGATATAACTTCAGACCTATTTGCGCCGAACGGATTTATGATTGTTGACGGTGATTATACAAAAAAGCCATATGAACAATGGAATCCATCTGACTGGCCTGAAACATATCAGCATCCAAAGTATAAAAATATCTTTGCCGCAGGAATTGCTTTTGCTCCTCCTCATTCAATTTCTAAACCGATGACAAATCCAAACGGTACACCAATTTTCCCTACACCTCCCAGAACTGGAATGCCTTCAGGAGTGATGGCAAGACAAATTGCCTACAATATCTCTGATATGATTAAAGGAAAATCTGATGTCCCAACAAGGAAAGCATCGCTTGCAAAAATGGGTGCAGCTTGTATAGCATCTGCAGGCGCAAATTTCTTTAGAGGTACTGCTGTTTCAATGACTATTTATCCGATTATTCCTGATTTCAATAAATATCCGGATACCGGAAGAGATATTTCATATACCACAGGAGAAATAGGTTTGGCAGGACATTGGATTAAGCACTTCCTTCATTATGCATTTATCTACAAAGCCAAAGCAAACCCTTTTTGGAGAATTGTACCCGAATAATTTTAAAAGGAGATTAAAATGAGTTTAAGAAAACCTTATGAACAAAGTTATTTTCCACCAGTTCCAACAAAACTTACAAAATTTTTCAGAACAAATTTTATCTATCAACTTTTCAGATTTATAATTATCAACATTAAAATGCTTAGAATGGTAAGAAAGCACTAAATTTGCTTTCAAAAAAATAATATTCTGATAATTCTGAAATTTTAATTGAAAACTTATGAGATATCCATTCAGCGAAATAGAAGCTAGATGGCAAAAGTTCTGGGAAGAAAATCAAGTATTCAAAACAGACTTTGACAAAACATCAAATAAACTCTACACACTCGTAATGTTTCTTTATCCCTCCGGAGCAAGACTTCATATCGGACATTGGTATAATTACGGACCAACGGATAGCTGGGCTCGATTCAAGAAACTTCAGGGCTATAATGTTTTTGAACCGATGGGATACGATGCCTTCGGTCTGCCTGCAGAAAACTATGCAATCAAAACAGGAATTCATCCTCACGATTCCACGATGAAAAATATTGAAGACATACGTGTCCAACTGAAAAAGATGGGATGTATGTATGATTGGAACACTGAACTGATGACTTGCGTACCTGAATATTATAAATGGAATCAGTGGATTTTCCTTCAACTTTACAAAAGAGGATTGGCTTACAGAAAATATGCACCGGTTAATTGGTGTACTGATTGTCAAACAGTTTTGGCTAATGAACAAGTTATTGATGGTACTTGTGAAAGATGTGGAAACTTGGTTATCCAAAAAAATCTTTATCAATGGTTTTTCAAAATCACCGATTATGCAGAAGAACTTCTTCAGGGCTTGGATAAAATCAATTGGCCTGAAAAAACCAAACTGATGCAGAGAAATTGGATTGGAAAAAGTGAAGGAGCCGAAGTCGTTTTCAAAGTTGTTGATTCTAATGAAGAAATAAAAGTATTTACCACGAGACCTGATACTTTGTTTGGTGTAACTTATGTAGTTTTAGCGCCAGAGCATCCGCTTGTTGATAAAATTACAACGGACGAATACAAAAAAATTGTTGAAGACTATCGGGATTCAGTCAAGACTCTTACAGAAATTGAAAGAACTTCAACTGTTAAAGAAAAAACAGGTGTATTTACCGGAGCTTATGCAATCAATCCGGTGAATAATGAAAAAGTTCCTGTGTGGATTGCTGATTATGCGCTGATTACTTATGGGACAGGTTGTGTTATGGCTGTTCCCGCTCACGATGAAAGAGATTTCGAGTTTGCTAAAAAATTTAAACTGCCAATAAAAAAAGTAATTCTTCAAGATGGCACAAATGAAAATGATGAGCTGACTTCTGCATTTACAGAAGTAGGAACAATGATAAACTCTGATATTTTTAATGGGATTCGTTCTGATGTCGGAATTCAAAAAGTTATTCAATTTTTAGAACAGAATGGTTTCGGGAAAGGAAAGATTAACTATCGTCTGAGAGATTGGTTGATTTCAAGACAAAGATATTGGGGCACACCTATTCCGATAATTCACTGTCCGAATTGTGGAGAAGTTCCAGTGGATGAAAAAGAATTACCTGTTGAATTACCTTATGATGTTGATTTCAAACCGAGTGGTGAATCTCCTCTTGCACGAAATGAAAAATTCATAAATGTTACTTGCCCGAAATGTGGCAATGCAGCCAAACGAGATCCTGATACGATGGATACATTTGTTGATTCAAGTTGGTATTATTTGCGTTTCCTCAATCCTAAAATTGATTCAGCACCATTTGATGTTGAACTTGCAAATAAATGGACACCCGTTGATATGTATGTCGGTGGTGCGGAACACGCAACAATGCATTTACTCTATGCAAGATTCTTTCATAAGTTTTTAAGAGATATTGGTTTGGTCAATAGCGATGAACCCTTTCAAACTTTGGTTCATCAAGGAACGATTACAAATCAAGGCGCTAAAATGTCGAAGTCAAAAGGAAATGTTGTCAATCCTGATGAATTCACTGAAAAATATGGCACTGATGTTTTTAGGATGTATCTTATGTTTATGGGTCCTTATGATCAGGGTGGAGATTGGAGTGATAAAGGAATTTCCGGAGTTGACAGATTTGTAAACCGAACTTATGACTTATTCAAGCAATATGAAAATAGATTTAACAATTTGAAAGTAGATGATAAATATGATTTAAATCTTTTGAATGATGACGAAAAAAAAGTTTATAGAAAAGTAAATCAGACTTTGAAAAAGTTTAATGAAGAAGTCGAGAATTTCAGATTCAATACTGCGGTTGCTTCGTTAATGGAATTACTCAATGAATTGAAGCTTCTTGAAAACTGCAAGGATGAAATTAAATTGTACGTTCTTTCACGATTTGCTTTTATGCTTGCTTCAGTTGCTCCACATCTTGGCGAGGAATGTTGGCAGCTTTTGGGAAATAACACTTCTATCTATCAGAATACACCAAAATTTGAAATTGATAAAGAAGCATTAGTTGAGGATTCAGTCAATATTGCTGTACAGGTAAATGGAAAATTGAGAGCTACATTATCTGTCCCAATAAATAGTGAGCAGGATTATGTGAAATCAATAATTACCTTGGATGATAAAGTGATGAAATTTGTAGCTGATAAAACAATCGTTAAAGAGATTTTCGTAAAAAATAAAATCTATAACATCGTAGTGAAGTAAATTCAAATAAAAAAAGAGGAATTATGGAAAAGAAAAAGAACATTTTGTCTTCATTTTCATTGAATTATTGGATTGTGATTCTGATGGAATTCTTTGAAAGAGGCTCTTACTATGGAATGATGAGTATATTATCAGTCTATATGACTGACCAACTTAATTTTTCCAAAGAAAGTGTCGGTGTAATCAAAAGTACAATTCAACCGTTGCTCTATATACTTCCAATTCTTGCTGGAGCAATTGGCGATAGATTTGGTTACAAAAGAACTTTAACTTTTGCTTTCATTTTTCTTGGAATCGGATATTTCTTAACAAGTCAGACAACCGAATACGCAATGGTATTTGCGAGTCTTGTAATTATGGGAATTGGTGCTGGTGCGTTTAAGCCGATGATTTCCGGTACGATTGCAAGAGAGACAAATGAATCAAACAGTACTGTCGGTTTTGGAATTTTTTATTGGTCAATCAATCTCGGTGCATTTTTGTTCCCGCTTATTCTTGTTCCGTACATTAAAAACACATTTGGTTGGGAATATGTGATGGTGGCTTCAGCGATTGGCACAAGTGCAATGTTAATTCCTACTCTCTTCATTTATAAAGAGCCTAAAAAACCGGAAAGTACAAAGTCACTTGCAGAGGTATTAAAAGGAGCAGCTCTAGTTTTAACAGATGTAAAATTCATTGGTTTGATTGTAATCTATTCCGGTTTCTGGATTTTATATTTTCAAATGTTTGATTCAGTTCTCTGGTATGTTCAGAAATATGTTGATGCAACTTCACTGAATAATTTTATCAATGGAATCTTCACTTCTGTGGGAATTAATCTTAATTGGAAGTTTGATGTTGAACATGTTACTGTTATAAATGCAGGAACAATAATTTTATTACAGATAGTTGTTTC
>OGCI01000919.1_pt1 | contig 28595 bp, 18 predicted proteins | sample 1570021 | NCBI WGS metagenome assembly OGCI01 (sample SAMN06264664, study PRJEB24512) | hot springs metagenome | isolation source: Hot spring water | place: South Africa: Tshipise | collected 2015-06-21 | reverse complement strand
AATAACAGGGTTCAAAAATTCTCTTCCGAAGGTAAATTTTTAGCTTTATGGGGCGAATATGGCAGTAATAGCTCACAGTTTAACACACCTCTTGGAATTGCAGTAGATAAATCGGGCAAAATATTTGTTTCTGATACGAATAATCATCGTATTCAAGTATTTAATAGTAATGGCAATCTTCTGGGAATTTATGGAACATTTGGTTATGATGATCCAAACTTTTGTTATCCAAAAGGTATTTTTGTAAATAGTTCAGGCAAAATATACATAGCTGATACCGGAAATCGATCTATTAAATCTTTTCGATATAAAGACGAATTGCGTTTTCAAATATCTCTGAAAGAATCATGGAATTTAATATCAATTCCTATAGAGCCTTTGGAACCGACTATTCAAAAGGTTTTATCGCAGATTGTTGAAGATGTTAGGTCAGTTTGGGAATATGATCCAGAAAACGGATGGAAACATTGCTGTTTCATGAATTCGAAAAGTATTATTGGTGATCTAAATAGAATTGAAGCAGGAAAGGGATATTGGATCGATATGATAAGACCAAAAACGCTTGAAATAAAGGGAACCGAACCAGATGACTACATTATTGCCCTAAAGCGAGGATGGAATTTAGTTGGTTGTAAAGGTATTTTTTCTGATAAGCTATGTAATGCGCTATCTGGTATAAATGGCAAATATTGTTCAATTTGGATATATGATAATATATCTGGCAAAATGAAAAATATTATGGACAATACATATTATAGTGGTTTAGAATATGAGCTAGGAAAATATGAAGGATTTTGGATTGAGGTAAAAGAGGATTGTATCTGGAATATAAATCAATATAAATATAATATAGCAATATAGCAAATTCTTTTTGCTGTAACATTATAATATTAGTTATATTATTAGTTATATTAATAGTTTTGCAGGCTAATAACTTAATAACTAATCAACCCATCTTTGAGAACAATCCATGCCGCCTTATAAAGGCTAGATTTGAAGGAATGGAACAGCTTGATGTTCTTGTAACTTTTTACTAAATGATTGTAGGTAGCTCATAAAGATATAAGTCTAATTTTGAAGTACTTGACAAAATGTGTGATTTGTCTGACAATTCTCGCGTCAATTTGTTGCGGGGTAGAGTAAAGGCAGCTCGTCTGGCTCATAACCAGGAGGTCGAGGTTCGAGTCCTTGCCCCGCTACCATTTTGAGCTGGGGCTGTAGCTCAGCTGGTTAGAGCGCTGCCCTGTCACGGCAGAGGTCGCGGGTTCAAGTCCCGTCAGTCCCGCCATGTAATTTCTGTGTTATATGGTGTTTTTTATTGTGCTTTTCTGACTTAAATTTTTCGTATTGTGTTCGCAATGTGATTTTCTTAAATTGACAATTAAATTGCCAAACTATTATTTTTTAGGTATTTATCGGATATATGTTAAATGGACTTTGTTTGTGTCTGACCTTGATTTGAACTAAGATCAAATTTTGATTCGTAGAGCTGTTGGGTCTTGTTTTGGGTTATCATTTTATTTTTTGGTTATAACCTCTTTGTTTTTAGGAAAAAAGCAAACACTTCTACCTTCTCTATAAAGGTAAGACTTATGTATCTGTACACTTAAGTTTAAGAATTTAAGAGTAAGTTAGCTGGCTAAAGTACCAGCCTTATATTTTCTTAACTCAAAAGTGCTTTTATCTCTTCTTTTTATTGATGAACAAAGAGCCAAAAGAGCGATCAAACGAACTTAATTTGTTGCAAATCGCTTTTATACAACAAAAGACAACAATCCCCTAATGAATTTTTTAATTTAGATTATCAAAAAATAATACAATAATACAATACAATACAATACAATACAATCTTGAGGGTGATTTTGTATTTTTTAAAAAATGGTGGACCTTACCAGACTCGAACTGGTCACCTCTTCCATGCCATGGAAGCGCTCTAACCAACTGAGCTAAAGGCCCAATCAGGGGCTGAAAGTACTGTCAAAAATCGGAAAAAATGTCAAGTTGTTATTCTCTCTCATCAAAGATGATGAGGTTTTGATTTTTATTACAACTAAATGTTTCTGTAAAACAGAGTGAAATTAATTATTTTTTACTTCTATTTTTAACTTTTTAACTATATTTAGAAAATATCAGTTATAAGAAAATATCAGTTATATATATGTTATATATAGATATAGTGATTAGTGATCGCGGTTTAATGATTTATAAAAGCTCCCCTTCGATCTTAATCTTTTAGGTATGCTTACAAACATTGAGCTTTGTGTCTTAAATAATGATCAAGAAGAACTAGAGCTACCATCGCATCAACCATTGGTACAGCTCTAGGTAGAACACACGGATCATGCCTACCGCTAACTTTGTCCAGTAAAATTTCTTCACCTTTTTCGTTAACAGTTTTTTGTGGGTTCATAATCGTGGAGGTTGGCTTGAATGCGATATTCATTATAATATCTTCACCATTACTAATTCCACCTTGAATACCCCCAGAATTATTTGTTTTAGTTCTTATTTTGCCATTATGATCAACATAAAACTCATCATTGTGTTCTAGTCCGGTTAAATAAGTACCACTAAAACCTGATCCAATTTCAAAACCTTTAGTAGCTGGTAAAGACATCAAGGCATGGGCTAATTCTGCTTCTAATCGATCAAAAACTGGCTCACCCAAACCAATTGGACAAGATCTGACTATGCAAGTTATTACACCACCCAGAGAATTTCCTTGAGCTTTAGTTTGTATAATTAGATCTTCCATCTTTTTAGCAGCTTCTTGGTCAGGGCAACGAACTACATTGCTTTCAATAATTTCTAAACTAATACTGTTGTAATCAATTTTAGCCGAAATATTTTTAATCCTACTTACAAAAGATAAAATCTCTATCCCAAATTTTTGTTTTAAGATTTTTTTCGCCAAGGCTCCAGCCATTACTCTAGCAGTGGTTTCGCGAGCACTAGTTCTACCTCCGCCTGACCAAGCTCGAATACCATATTTTTGTTGATATGTGTAATCGGCATGACTAGGACGATACTTGTCTTTTAAATAAAGATAGTCTTGCGGTCTAGCATCTTTATTATACACCAACATACAGATTGGTGTACCTAGTGTTTGCCTTTCAAAGACACCGGAAAGTATGTGAACTTTATCTTCTTCTTTCCGACCAGAAGAAAGATTACTTTGACCAGTAGCTCGTCTTTTTAGCTCAAATTCGATCTCTTCTTCGCTAATAGTAATTCTTGGCGGACAACCATCGATCACACATCCGACAGCGCCTCCGTGTGATTCTCCAAAAGTAGTAACCCTAAATAGATGCCCAAAAGTATTGCCAGCAGACATATTAATTGTCTGGTACGAAATAACTTTTATAATTGACTTTTGTCAAATCTAGAAGTCAGGATACTTATTCTGAAAAATTAGCAAGGTGCAAGGTTCTCTTTGATTTTTAAGTTTTTACAAAAGTAATAATCTGATTTTGAATTTGCATTTGTTTAAATTGTTTAATTAAGTGTCTAACTTTTTTAACATTTTTAACATAATCACAGTAATTTGATTACAATAATTATTGACTCTAATTAACCCTGTTATAAATATAACCCTGTTAACCCTGTTAATATAACTGTATTTAATTAAAAAAACTTGACAAATAATCTTGACAAAAAGAGAAAATTGATAAAACAGTTCCAGGTCGACTTTTTAAGTGGTGTGGAACCAACTCTTCCCATTCCGAACAGAGTCTTGAAACTCACCTACGCTGATGATACTTGGATGCAGATCCAGGGGAAAGTAGGCCAAAGTCGACGTCTCGTTTGCTACCCCCTAAAGGGGTGGTTTTTGTTTGTTTAGTAATAAATGTGTAACAACATTAGATAAATCAAGCTTAAAAAACATCACTTTTTATTTCAATTTCATGAAAATACTGAAAGGAGATATATGATTCGAAAGATTAAAATTTTTTGGTTTGGAGAAATATAAAACTTTTAGTGGGATTAGTTTATTCAGACTTTTCTAATTGATTATATTAAAATTATATAAATATTATATATATATTGTTTTGTAGTATTATTTTTCTGTACCCCCTCTTCATAGTAGCTATTGATTAAAACTTGATACTTTAATTTCTTTTAGAAATTTCTCTTGACTAAAACAAGATGTATGCTAATCTGAATGTTAGATTAGTCAAATTTTAAATAAAATTTATGATATGGCCAAAAAAAACCATCTACACCAAAATAAAACTCCTAAAAATAATAATGAATCTACGGAAAAAGAAGTTTTATTTACTGTACCCGGTAAGAGAGATACTTCATCTGTGGATTTTGCTATCACCACTAAAACTTTAGACGAAACAAATGAAAAAAAGATGAATCCAGAAATTCACCTAACTGCTGACGGTGTCGTCTTACCAAAAGAAGAAACTGTTATAGGGATTAACTTCAAGGTTGGTACAGAATTTAGTAAAAAAGATTCTAAAGAGGGTGAAGATCAGGTTCAGGTGATCGGAAGAAAAGCTGTAGGAAGAATTCCTTCAACTAAAGTAGGCTTACAATTTATGAGAAAAAGATTTGGTTTTTCATGGAAAAGATATGGTAGGAAAATTAGTTTATTTATCCTTGTCTTTGGAGTAGTTGGTGTCTTAATTGTTAGTTTTGTGGCGGCTTGGTTGATTGATCAATATCAAAGTGCTAGACCTTTAAGCGCTGAAGAAAGGAGGGAGAGTGGGGTAGTTTATGCTAGAGATGGTAAAACCATTTTGTTTAAATTATTCGACGAAGAGAGGAGAGAGATTGTACATTTATGTGATCCAAATATTCCTTTAGAAAAACAAGAAGGAAATTGTATTCCTAAAAATATGCAATTAGCCATAATAGCTCTTGAAGATGAAAAATTTTATTTTAATGAAACCGGAATTCCTTGGAGTAATATAGCTGGTGCGGCTGTTCAATGCTTAACATCTGGTGGAGACAAGTGTCGTGGTGGTAGCGGTATTTCTCAACAATTGGTTAAAAACCTAACAGGGGATAAAGATCCTACTATTGATAGAAAAATTAGAGAATTGTTCACTGCTATAAAGTTAAATCAGGAAAATCCTCACGATAAGATCTTAGACACCTATCTAAATACAATTCCTTTTGGAAGAAATGCATATGGAGTTCAAGAAGCTGCTAAGTCTTATTTTGATAAAGACATAAAAAATATTTCTACACCAGAAGCTTGCTATTTGGCAGCTTTGGTCCAACAACCAACTACCTATTCTACAAGTATAGAAAAGAGAAATACGGAAGAATTTGATAGTTTTGGAAGACCATGGAAAGATCATTGGTTAAAATTTGAAAGCAGGAAAAACATTTGTCTCCAAAAATTGCACGATTTAATTCTAATACCTGGGGAACAAACCCCTTTTATTACAACCAGAGAAGAATTAGAAAGTCTTAAACAAGCAGAGGTAACCTTTACGCCTAATAGAATTATTTTTAAATATCCACATTTTACTGATTTTGTTAGAGAAGAGCTAAAAAAAATAATACCGAATGAGAGAGATTTATACGAAGGTGGTTACAGAATAGTCACCACGATTGATCCAGTAATCCAAGAAAAAGTTGAAGCAGCGGTGGCAGCTAGAGTTCAATCTAACTTATTTGCCAATGGTGCAAACAACACTTCTGCTTTAGTCTTGGACAGAAATACTGGGGAAATTATTGCTATGGTAGGTTCTAGAGATTATTATGCCAAAGAGATCGATGGCCAAGTAAATATAATCACTACACCTCAACAACCTGGAAGTAGTATTAAGCCATATGTTTATGCAGCTGCCCTGAGTAAGGGTTTTAACCCAGGAACTATCATTATTGACAAACTCACTGATTTTGGTGGGGGATATAGGCCAACTAATTATGGAGGTCAGACTGGTTATGGTCCAGTTACCATAAGATATGCTTTACAAAATTCTTTGAATATTTCCGCTGTAAAAGCTGCAATTTATGCAGCTGGGCAAGGTGATTATAATCCTGCAGCTGGTATCAATGAAGTTTTTAATTTTTCCGAAAAAGTCGGGCTGGTATTTCCTTGTGTACCGTCAGTTGATGGTGATAAATGCAAAGATCCTCAAACAGCTAAAAGAGCCTATCGCGATAGGTGTTCTTTAGCAGCGGCATTGGGCGGTTGTGAAGTAACCATGTTATCTCATGCTACTGGGATTAATACTCTTTTGAACGAAGGAAATTTACGAACTGCCACACCTTTTATTAGTATAGAATCTAGAATTAATCCAGAAATAAACGAGTCATTAAAGCAAAGGTTAGCAGATCTCTACCCAAAAAAAGATGCTGTGATTGATCCGTTAGTTGCTAAACAGATAGCTAACATTATGTCTGATCATTCAGCTAGACTTGTGTTCGGTCCTTTTGGTGCTAATCTGATGTTAGATGGTTGGTGGGGGGTTAACTCAGTGGCAGCTAAAACAGGAACTAGTAATGATGTAAGAGATGTCTGGACAGTTGGTGGTTCGCCTTATTACACGGTAGCTGTTTGGGTTGGTAATACGGATAATTCTCCAATGAAATCAGATGCTTCTTCGGCTAACTCAGCCGGTGGTATTTGGAAAGATATAATGAAAGTTATACATGAAGGTAAACAACCTAAAGGTTTTAGTACAGATGGTCTTAGACCTTACCCAATAAACTGTGCTGGCACAACTCCTGGTTGGTGTCGGGGGAACGAGCTTCTTACTGATAGTCAAATTAGAGTTATTCAAGACGGTGAAAAGAAAATGGCGGCTGAAGATTTTGATCTATTAGAATCTAATATTTTCGTTTTTAGAAACGAGGTTTTATCCCGTAAGGTTAAGGTTAGCAAACTTGATGGTAAACTTGCTTCCAAAAATTTACCTGAAGTTTTTATCGAAGAGGTAGAATGTATAATGCCTATTAGTGGTTTTCCAAAATTAAAAAACTGGTTTGAACCAGCTAAAACAGTTGATGTTGGTTCTTCTAAATGTCCTACAGAGTTTGGAGATATGGTTAGTGGAATACAAGAGATGTCACTTAATACCGGATCTTTAGCGAGTAATGCTAATGCCCCCACGACTATATTTATAAGTGCAACTCCAACTCAACCAGGTGGCTCTATGAGATATATCAAATTAATTGTTGGCGGTCAGGAAGTTAACAGTGGGGTTAATAGTATTGCACTGAGTAGTGAAAGTTTAGGCTTAACAGGTATTTTTGATGTGGAAGTTATAGCTGAAGATAGTTTCGGTATTAAAATCTCAAAAAAATTTACAAATGTGACTTTTTTAGCTGCTACATCTAGTAGTATTAGCGATATAACTAGCATTAGTTGTACGATTATTTCAGGATCAAGTCCGGTTCAAGCTAGTTGTGTTATCACAACTTTACCGGGGAAATCTATTCCTTCTAATTTATTTGTTCAAGTAGGTGATAAATCTACACTGTGTGTAACTACACCTTGCACCATAGATTTGCCAAGCAATCCGGGAACATACACAATATTTGCAGAAGTTGGAGGTAATCAACAAAGTTTTGGTAATATAACAATACCATGATACAATCAAAAATGATACAAACAATAGGTTTAGTTGGTTATGGGGTATTTGGAAAGTTGTTGGCCCACAAGCTCAAAGATTTTTTTGAGATCAAGATATACGACAAAAAAGGAATTTCTTTAGAAGGAGAACAAAATTTACAAAGGTCTGATCTTGTGGATGTATTAAATCAGAAGGTAATAATCATAGCTATCCCTGTACAATTTCAGGAGCAGTTTTGGGTTGAGAATGCAAGCAAAGTGAGACTAGACAGCCTAATAATGGATGTTAGCTCTGTAAAAATAGAGCCGATTAACTTGATGCAGAAATACTTACCTGAATCGGTCCAAATAATTGGGCTACACCCTTTATTTGGGCCCCATAGTGTAGCTAGTCAAGGTAGCTGGGACGGTTTTACCGTCGTTTCTTGTCCAGTAAGAGTTCATTCTAGATCGTATCGACTAGTAAAAAATTTTATCCAAAAAAAATTAAAACTTCGAATTTTGGAAACATCTCCGGAAGAACATGATAAAGAAATGGCTTTTGTACAAGCTTTAACTTTTTTTATAGGTAAATCTGTAGAGAAAATGAACATCCCCCAGTCTCCTTTGAGCACTCGTACCTACAATTATTTGCTATCAATAAAATCTGTTGTGGAGAGCGATACTAACGACCTTTTTGAGACAATTCAAAAACATAACCCTTTTGCCAAGCAAGTTAGGGAGGACTTTTTAGAGTCTTTAAATAAGATAAACCAAGATTTAGAATTAGGCACAATATCTAAAAACTAATTTAGTCTTTTTTAGATAATTATACAAAGCTTTTTTGAAATCTGCTTTTTATAATAACTAGATTTCTACAGACAAAAAATCCGTTTTTATAGACCTTTATACACTTATTTTATGATATTTTTTTGCTAAAAATTAAAATAATCCAGAATTTCTTGTATATCTAAGTCGTTTATTTTTACATCAAACACCCCTTCACCAATTTTTCTCAAAAGAGTCCAGTTAACTGCTTTGCCAACGTTTTTTTTGTCTACTGATATTAGGTAGTTCAGTTTTTCAACCAGATTTTTTTGATCAATTTTATTTTTAAACAAACTTAAGTCAACGGGCAAATTTGCGTTAATTATAGCTTTTTTAACTAATTCTAACTCTTTTTGACTCAACCAGCCAAGCTTAAATGACAAAAAGCTTTCTGCCAGAATTCCAATAGCAATAGCCTCTCCGTGAAGTAAATTTACGCCTATTTGCCAACTGAGAGATTCTACTGCATGCCCAAAAGTATGTCCAAAATTAAGTAATTTTCTCATACCAGTAGTTTCCCTTTCATCCTGCTCAACAATTTCTTTTTTAATTCGACAACTAGTTACGAGGAGTTTTTCTAATTGAGATGGGGTAATTTTATCTATATCTTCACGAACAAAGAATTTAAATAATTCTTGATCAAAGATGAGTCCATGTTTAATTATTTCTGCAAAACCTTGCACTAATTCTCTTTTGGGTAATGTAGACAAGGTGTTTACGTCTATTAGCACCATTTTAGGTTGATAAAAAGTACCAATGTGATTTTTCTGATTTAGAAAATTAAAACCAGTTTTACCACCGATACTTGAATCTGACTGAGCAATTATAGTTGTTGGGATTTGAATAAAATCAATACCCCTCATATAAGTTGAGGCAACAAAACCAACTATATCTCCGATAACTCCGCCACCTAAGGCAATTAGTAGACTTTTTCTATCAAATTGCTTTTCTGTTAGATATTTCCAGCAAAATTCTATTGTTTGTAGGTTTTTCTGATTTTCTCCACTTGGTAAAATAAGTGTGTGTAGTTTTTGATCAAAATGCGAACACAATTGTTCAAGCCAAAAAGGAGCAATTTTTTCGTCTGTAACCAGGCAAATTTGTATGTATTCTTTGAAACTAAATAGACTTTGTATTTGGTTTAGGCCACCTTGCTTAAAAATTATGGGGTAGAAGCTTTCTTGCTTTGAAATTTTCACGTTAATTTGTTGCATATTTTACCATTTTATACAAAAAAACTAATGTCAACTTACGAAGCTAGATTTTAACTTGCTCGAAGCTTTAGTACAAATGTAAAAAATAAAAACAAATCTTGACAAAAGTCAAAAAATTAGTTTGATCAAAGGATTGCTAATTTTGAGCATTTTGCTCATTTAGTATTTTTACAGTTGGATTTGCAATTAAAGTAGAACATCTTCATAGTTTTTAATTTTAGACTTTAGTTTAGTTTGAATAGCTCTTTTAAAATTCTAACTAATCTAAATATCTAAAATTAAAAAAATTAAAAATTAAAGTAGCAAAAATAACTTTATCTCAAATTAAAACTTAAGAGCATATGGTGGATGCCTTGGGAATAGACGCCGATGAAGGACGCGGTACACTGCGATAAGTTTGGGCAAGATGTGTACAATCGTTAGAGCCCAAAATCTCCGAATGGAGAAATCTGTTTAGGGTAATGCCTAAACGAACTAGTGTAGTAACTAGTTAATCGGGAACCTGCTGAAGTGAAACATCTCAGTAAGCAGAGGAAAAGAGACAGACATGCAATTCCCCTAGTAGTGGCGAGCGAACGGGGAATAGCCAAAAACTTCAGTAAGCCATGTTGCTGGATTGAAGAGTTCTCTCCGGAGAACTTAGATTGAGAGCAACTGCCCTGTTGGGGGATTAAGGCACTGTAAGGGTTGTCGGGAAATTACGTTCTGGTCCAACAACCAGAGAAAAGGTGTAAAAAACTTACATAAAGTAGAATTATTTGGAAAAATAAGCCGTAGAGAGTGAAAGCCTCGTATACGAATTGTGTAAGTTACCTTTTGGTAATTATCCCAAGTACAACAAGAGCACCGAGAAGTCTTGTTGGAATCGCCCGTGACTACGCGGGAAGGCTAAATACGTCTATTCACCGATAGTGAACTAGTACCGTGAGGGAAAGGTGAAAAGATCCCCAGGTAGGGAAATGAAAGAGATCCTGAAACCATATGCTTACAACAAGTGGAAGGGGTTTAAACCCTGACTACGTGCCTATTGAAGAATGATCTGACGAGTCAGCTGTGTAAGGCAAGGTTAAGGTCGATGGTGACTGTAGCCGTTAGTGAAAGCGAGGGTTAACTGCCCGTTTAGTCTTACGCACTGGACCCGAAACCTAGTGAGCTACCCATGGTCAGGTTGAATTTAGGATAAAACCTAAAGGAGGACCGAACTCGTGACGGCTGCAAACGTCTGGGATGAACTGTGGGTAGGGGTGAAATGCCAATCGAACTAGGTGATAGCTGGTTCTCGCCGAAATAGTTTTAGGGCTAGCCTCGAGTTAAAGTTTGCAGGAGGTAGAGCACTGAATGTGTTTAGGGCCCTTGGGTACCTAACACAAACAAACTCCAAATTCCTGTGTAACGTTCCTCGGGAGTCAGACTGTGGGATCTAAGTTTCATAGTCTAGAGGAGAAGAGTCCAGACCGTCGAATAAGGCCCCCAAATCATAGCTATAGTGTAAAAGAGGTGGAATTACTAATACAACCAGGAGGTTGGCTTAGAAGCAGCCATCCTTTAAAGAAAGCGTAACAGCTCACTGGTCAAGTAGTTCTGCGCTGACAATGTATCGGGACTAAGCTATGTGCCGAAGTCACGGATTGCAATTCGTTGCAATGGTAGGCGAGCGTTCTAATCGCGGTGAAGCATAAGAAGAAATTCAATGTGGAGCGATTAGAAGTGAGAATGTCAGAATTAGTAACAAATGATGTAAAGTGAAAAACTTTACCACCGAAAATCCCAGGTTTCCTACGCCACGATTTTCGTCGTAGGGTTAGTCGGCCCTTAGTGAGGTTTCTAACGGAGCCTTGCGATGGACATATGGTTAATATTCCATAACTAGGTGTAAATGTGATGGAGTAACGCAATTTGGTAGCTTTAGCGGTTTTTGGCTATAGCCGTTGGCAGTTTTAGAAAGCTGATATGTGGCAAATCCATATATCTTTGGTAAGTTTTCTTAACGAAACTACTGCCACTTTCGAGAGCTGTCAAAACTCTCTCAAGAGAGAATTAAGGTGAACCAAGTTGCCAAGAAAAACTTCTAAACTTAGTTTACGCCTATCCGTACCGCAAACCGACACTGGTGGATGAGGAGAGAATCCTAAGGTGAACGGGTGAATAATAGGTTAGGGAACTCGGCAAAAAAGCGGTCGTAACTTCGGGATAAGACCTGCCTCAACTGTTTGAGGCTACAACAAAAGAATCTCTGCTGACTGTTTAACAAAAACACAGCTCTCTGCTAATTCTAAAAGAAGAAGTATAGAGGGTGATGCCTGGCCAGTGTCAGAAGGTCAAAGCAACCTGCGCAAGCAGTTTGCCCAAGCCCTGATGAACGCCGGCGGTAACTATAACCGTCCTAAGGTAGCGAAATTCCTTGGCATATGAGTAATGTCCCGCACGAATGGCATAACAAGTGGAGAACTGTCCCAACCATTAACCCGGTGAAGTTCCAGAGGGAGTGAAGATGCTCTCTACCCGTACCAAGACGAAAAGACCCTATGCAGCTTTACTATAGGTTGTCGTTGTTATTTAACTTTGCTTGCTCAGGATAGCTGGGAGACTGTGAAGCCTGGACTCTGGTTCAGGTGGAGTCAACCTTGAGATACCAGCCAGGTAATTTTAAATAACTAATTTGAGTGCAACTAACTCAAAGACAGCGGCTGCCGGTTAGTTTAACTGGGGCGGTTGCCTCCTAAATAGTAACGGAGGCGTCTAAAGGTTGGCTTAGCTAGGATGGAAATCTAGCCTCAAAGTACAAAAGCACAAGCCAGCTTGACTGCAAGACCTACAAGTCGCGCAGATGCGAAAGCAGAGTTTAGTGAACCGATGCGTCCGAGTGGAAGGCGCAAAGATCATCGGATAAAAGTTACGCTAGGGATAACAGGCTGATCTTGCCCAAGCGTCCACAGCGACGGCAGGGTTTGGCACCTCGATGTCGGCTCGTCCCATCCTGGGGGTGAAGTAGCTCCCAAGGGTTTGTCTGTTCGCCAATTAAAGGGGCACGCGAGCTGGGTTCAAAACGTCGTGAGACAGTTTGGTCTTTATCTGGTATGGGCGTGCGAAATTTGAGAGGGCAGGTCTCTAGTACGAGAGGACCGAGACCTATGAGCCTCTGGTGTATCGGCTGCACTGCCAAGTGCACTGTCGAGTAGCTATGCTCAGTTTGGATAACCGCTGAAAGCATCTAAGTGGGAAGCCGTCCTCAAGATTAAATTTCGTAGTGATTTTATCACGACAGGCTCCTGGAAGACTACCAGGTATATAGGCTATAGGTGTAAGACTAGTAATAGTCTCAGCCAAGTAGTACTAATCAGCCGAATTTTAATTTGAGATAGAACTTTGCTGTTTATGTCTACTTTATTGCAAATTCAACCGTAAAAATATTAAAAAAGCGAACAAACTAGAAGTTTTTCAAATAGTATTTTCGGATTACTTTGTTTTTGTTTTGAGTTTATCAGTACAGATTTTTTATTGTGTTTAAATCTGGTTTTATTTTTTCTAGTTTTATCTAGATAAGTTAGTTATTAGGTAATATGTTTTTTAGTATTTTTTAGCACGCTTAAATTTTTAATACCTTCTGTTCAGATTTTAAGATAAAAAATAATTCTAAGAACTAAAAGCAAAAGTATTCTAGCTTAGCTTGAAGCTTTGCTAATTAGAATTTCTAAAATTTGTGTATAATTTTGCCACGACAACCTTTGATCAGCTAATTGCAATGAGTTAGAGGCAAATTTAGTCCCTTTAAGATTATTTACAATTGTTTTTCTAGGCTTAGCAAATAGAGATTTTAAAATATCTTTAGCATTTTGTCTGTTTTCTTGGGTTTGTAAGAATTTAGATGTTAGTTTTGGTTTGGCAGTAATTAAAGTTGAGTAAACTTTTGGTGAAGGGTAAAAATTACCCGGCGCAATATCGTTTTCAATTTTTAATTCCCAAAACAAGTTTAGCCACGCTCCAAAGAAAGTGATTGGTTTATCCAGTCTAATTTTTTGAGCTACTTCTTTTTGCAATATGACAGCAAAAGGAGAATTTGGATAATAAATTGCTAGATCTACCAAAATTCTGGATCCGCAACTAAATGGCAAATTAGAAAGTAAGACAAAATTTGGTAGTTTTTTTTGGCAAATAAAATTTAATCCATCTTCGTTAAAAATTTCTAGATTTTTGACATCAGAGAATCTTTGTTTCAAAAAAGCGATAGCGTCACTATCAATTTCTACTAAAATAAGTTTTTTACCTAAATCCATAAAGTATTGGGTTAGGTCTCCTTGACCAGGTCCAATTTCTAGAATGAAATCAAAGTTGTACTTTTTAACAAAATCTCGCATTTTTTTAGCAACCTTTAGTTGCATCTGCTCGTTGACTAAAAAATTTTGACTTAACTTCTTTTTTGGTTGGACGTGAGTTTTGTGTTTACTAACCATATTTCTAACCCTTAAAGTTGTGGCTGGAGCTAATTTTAAAAAAACTTTTAAGTTGAAATATTTTTACGAGAGATAGATTCAGATTTAGTAAGTTGTAAAGTAAGCTCTCAAATTCAGTTGGTTTAGTTTAGAACTAGACTAGTTTTGAAAATTTTTTGTTTTTACATTCTTTGCGAAATTTCTTGACCACTTTGCCTTAATTGTTTAAAACTATGGTAAAACTATAGATAAATAAGATATTAAATCATACATATGTCCCAAAAAATTTTAGACCCTCAAATAGTTGTAAATATAGCTTGGTTATCTCGTATTAATGCGAAGCCGTCATTGGAATTTTTGGAAAAATTTGGTAAAGAATTAGGGACTGTTTTAGAATATGTAGAACAGTTAAAAGAGGTTGATATTAGTTCTGTAGATAGCCTTCTGGGTTCTTCTAGAATAATTACTATAGACGAATTAGCAGAGGATGAACCGTATCCTGATCAGGAAGAAATGGCTAGAATTAGGCAAAATATTATCGACAATTTCCCCCAAAAACAAGGTAATTTGTTGGTCTTGCCTGGTTCAGGAATTTTTGATAATTAAAACTTGTGATAATGAGTGAGTTTTCTATTCTTGAAGCTAGAAGAACTCTACGATATAGGTTGCTGGAGATATTTTTGGGATTTTGCTCTTTTAGTTTTTTGGTTTTTTTGGTTATCACTTCTGCGATTTATCCGGAATTTGCAGCGATTTTTTTAATTGTCTACAGTTTTTTTTGGCTACTTAGAGTAGCCATTATTTGTCTTTATACAATTTATAGTTACAAAAATCTTCGTCGCTGGGAATCTTTTAATCTTCCGCGGTTGTTAGATTCTTTTGATAAAAATCTTGATGAAGTTAGGGATAGGTTATTTTTGATCAAAAAAAAATTTGAAAAATCTTTAGATTGGGCTAGTCATATACAAAAGGATATTGATTATCTGCCTAAGCTTCAAAACTCTAAGTTTGGCAAACCTAATCGATTATTTCACATTCCTATTTTTTCTGTGTACAACGAGTCTTCCGAGATACTAACGAGATCTTTAAGGAGTATCTTTGATAGTGGCTATGATTTATCAAGAATAGTTGTGTTTATAAGCCAAGAGGCTAGACTGGGACAACAAGCTAATAAAAATTTCAGGAACAAGATTACAAATCTAAAATGGATCAATGCTAGTAACATATCCGAAACCAATTTATCAGTTGTGTACAATTCAGATCATACAGAATTGAATAACTATCGAAACGAACACTTTGCCAAATTTAAGATCCAAAAAAACAAATTAAATGTTATTTTCGTTCAACACCCAGATGGTCTAGAGGGTGAAATTAAAGGTAAAGCAAGTAATGAGGACTGGGCTGGTCGCCAAGCCTCTTTGTTTGTTCATTCTCAAAAGATTGATCCAGAATTGGTACTTTTGACTAGTCTGGATGCAGATTCTCGTTTAGGTAAAAACTATTTTCACTTGCTCTCATTAAGATTCTGTTTAACAGATGACAGACTACAGTCTGGCTTTCAACCAATTCCGGTTTATTCAAATAATTTTTTTAACACTGGTTTAATTCCTAGATTAATAGCTACACAAACAACATTGTACCAATTTGCTCAAAATGCGGTTGAAGATGATGTAGTTTTTTTTGCTAATTATAGCTTGCCTTTAGTGGTTGTTAGAAATGTTAACTTTTGGGTTAGAGACGGTATTGCTGAAGATTACTTGTTATTTGCTAAATGTTACATAAAGTATCAATCTAATTTTCGAGTAATTCCCTTCTACGGAGTTTTTGAAGGAGATGCGGTAGAAGCAGAAGATTATATAGAATCAATTGCTAACCAGTACAAACAACTGCAGAGATGGTCTTGGGGCGGTGTAGAAAGTTTCCCATATATGTTTTACAACCTTTTTATATCTCCAAAAAAACCACAAATATCCATATTTAAAAAAATAAAAAAAATGTTTTCTCTGTTTGCTAACCACTTTTTCTGGGCTACCACCCCTTTATTTTTTTCTATTGGAGTGTTTTTACCTGTATTTTTTGGTGGGGAAGTTTTTAAAAGTACACCAGCTGGTCAGAGTTTGTCCAATTTCTCTAGTATATTCGCCCTGATGAGTATAGTTTTTTTGTGTGTTTTTACCTTTATTACTTTTAATTATATTGCTCCTAAAGCTAATCAGGGTCAAAAACTTAGCTTAAAATATATCTTAATGATTATTACTCAATGGATTGTTTCACCTTTTATATATGGTTTTATAGGTATTCCTGCTTTAGATAGTCAAATTAGAGGGGTTTTTGGGAAATATTTAGGATATTGGGTAACTCCTAAAAAATGACTAAGTTCTTTGGTTTATATCAATTTTAGCTAATTATCATTTATTATTTTTTATATTTACACATAATACCTAAAAAACTTTTTAAACATTTTTACTCAAATTTTAAAATCCTTTACCTTTATACACCTAAATTTAGTATTTTAAATTTTTCAAATTTCTTACATTCTCAATTATTTCTAAAATTTTTTCAACGTTTACAAAATTAAATTTTACTTTTTTATAGTCTATTCAATTCTTATAAAAACTGCTTATAGCGACGTTTCTAGAACTAGAAGGATTAACTGACAGTCACTTAATAAAAGAAACTATTTGATTTAGGTATAAATTTATTTTTTCTATATAAGTTTTTTATTTTTTTTAATGTTTTTTTTCCAAAAAGCCATCCTATAATCAAAAAAACCCCTAATAAAGGGACTGTCCATATTTGATTTAAAAAATATATTGAATCTCTTTGCTTCTCAACACAAATACCAAATTCATTGCGAATTTCTGCATTTGTACATGCAGTAACACACTTTCCGTCAAACAATTCTAATCCTAGTGGACAAAGTTTATCTAGATCAACACATACACCCTCTTTGTTTCTAATTTGGTTAGAATCACAAACTGGTTGACAAGTACCTTTTACAAACTCTTCATTATTTTTGCACACCTCATCTAGACTTCCTACAAATAACTCGATTGTTTGTATTCCCGGACTTTTTTCGGGGGACGAGTTATTTATATCTGGATTAAAAATGAGCCTAGTAGATTGTCCAATAACAGCATTTTTCGAGACTCTAAGACCAATTCTAAGACAACCTGTAGCTCTTGGTGGTAACTCTGATTTACTCTCACCGCTAGGTTCTAGTAAAGTGGTAGCTGACCTTGGTCCATAAACCAATTTTCGTTCATTTTCAAATAAGTTTTTAGATATAGGATAATCTAGTCCATCATATTCATTACTACAAATTGGTATTTGCGGTATTGATTGGTTTGTATCAATCTTGTAATATAAATCATGTACCCAATTAAAATCAATTTCGAAACCTTGGCCTTGCAATTCCAGACTAACAGATAAATCTGGAGTTGTAGTTACTGTAGTTGGGTTGCCATATCGAAAATAGACAAAAAATACTTCTTCATAATCAAAGGGAACAGCTTGAGCAACTTCAGTGTTTAGTATTGGCAATTTATTTTCTGCTTCACTAGCCAAAATATTTAGGCTAAGTAAGTTGGTAGCTAAGGCTATCACAAAACAAAACAAACATAGTTTGAGAATTTTTTTTAAAAACATCTTAACTAACATTTAAACAAATAAAAATACAAAAACAGTTCCCCAGAACACACCCAAAATAAAGCCAGCTAAAACTTCTGAAAGTGTATGTCCAATTCTCGTGTTCAAAGTTTTTATATCATCAAAGTACCCTTTTAAAATTATTTTATTTAATGCAATAGCATGTTGTCCTACTTGTTGTCTAACTCCCAAAGCATCACGGATAACGATAGCTGAAACTACTATACAGACACCAAACAAAGGACTATCAAAACCTTGAGTAAGACCAATAATTGTAGACATGGTGGATACAGTTGTAGTATGACTAGACGGCATGCCACCATCTGCAAATAAAATTTCATAAATAGTTTTTTTGCTTTGTAATATGGAAAGTATAGCTTTGATCAGTTGAGACAAAATTATAGCCCCAAAAGTACCAATAATTACTGGATTTTCCAACAGATTTTTTATAATTTCTAAAGACATTTAAATAAACTCAAAACTTAAAAAACTCTTTAGACCAACAACAAGAAATTTATTCTAACTTATTTTAACCAAAAATTTATATTCAAAAAATTAACAAAATAAGAGACAAATAAATATATAACAAATATAGACACTATAAATGAGCTGCAGGCTACTGCGAAGGCTAGTTGGGCCGTAGAAAATCTGGCAAGTAATTTTTCTTCAACTTTATTTTCTACTTTAATCATGATAAAGCCTATTATTAGTATAGAAACAATGGTAAAAATTGACCATAAAATAATCATAGATTGACTGTAAATCCAAGAATATAAACTCAATAAACTGAAAATCCAAGAAAATAAAAGAGACACCAACGCTGCCAAAACTGCATATATTAAGACGGAGATTGTTACAGTAAAAAGTATGTATGCAAATTCTCGATAGAGAATCTCAGGTTGGCCACTTCCAGAGTTTTTTGTATTTTTCCTCTGCTCATCTTGGTTGAGGTTTTTGGACGTTGTTTGGTTAGGTTCTATATTAACTTCTTGGTTAGTTTTTTTATCTGACATATTGCATTTTGTTTAAATTTTTTGACTGTAACTTAAATTACAACTATTTTTTAGCGTGACTAAAAGTTGTATATTAATGAGTTAGTTTAATTAACCGAAAAGGTCCGTTATTTTATAAAAAATTTTAAGTCAAGAATGAAATTTATCTAGTTTATTATTATTATTTGTGGGGATGTTTCAATTGTCTCTCTGGAGAGAAGAAAACCTACCAAGTTTAAATTTTTACTCAAAAAGTAGTTGATACTTTGTTTACTTTTCCAAATTTTCAATTTTTGATTACTAGGTCTTAAAATATCCTTATATCTCAATTGCTTATCTAAAATTGTAAATTTTGACAAAACTTGTAAGCTGATTGAGTTCTTAGATAACTTTAATTCTTATATTTTAATGATTGAAAACACTAAGCCATTAGTATCTATTATTATACCAGCTTACAATGAAGAAAAAAGACTGGCAAGAACTTTGGATGTATATTTAAATTATTTTACTAAGAGATATTCTTCAAATTATGAAATCTTAGTTGTTTTAAATGGATGTAAAGATCGTACTGAAGAAGTTGTTCAAAAATATACTAAGAATTTTCCTAATTTAAAGTACTATAATTTTTTAGAACCCATTGGAAAAGGAGGAGCGATTGTTGAGGGTTATCGTGTGGCTAAAGGTGATTTGATTGCTTATAGTGATGCAGATGGCTCAGCATTACCAGAAATGATCGAAAAACTGTTTGAGTATTTAAGACAAAATCCTAACATAGATTGTGCTATCGGCTCTAGAAATTTAGTAGAATCAAAAACCTATGGAAGAACCAAGTTTAGACAGATTTTAACAAAAGGTTTTAACACTATAGTAAATTTGTTTTTTAATTTAGGTATAAAAGATACTCAATGCGGAGCTAAAGCGTTGAAAGCAGATATGATTAAAAAAATACTTCCTAATCTGTTTATTTCAGGTTTGTCTTTTGATGTAAATTTATTATTTGAAGTAAAAAGAAACAGGGGTCAAATTGCCGAAATACCAATTGAGTGGTCAGATGATCATGATTCAACTATTAAAAATCCAATAAAATCTTCAATAGTAATGTTTTTATCAGTACTTAAATTAAGAATAATTTATTCTCCTATAAATAAAATAGACTGGCTTTTAGGACCTTTTTCAAAAATAATTTGGGCAATTTTACTGACTGAACAGGAAAGAAAATACAGAATAATCAAGCATTAATTTTTAATTTATAAATAATTGCTTTAAATTCCTATACTTTACTCTAACTAACTCTTTTACTAAGTTTTAATTTCTAAATATGGTCTGAATCAATCAGCAACTAGTAGTACTAGTAGTAAAATATATTAGCTTGAATAGGTAAGCTACTAAAAATTTGACAGAGCAAAGAATTCTAATTAAAATACAGAGCATTGTTTTGTTAAAAACAATATTTAAATAAAAATAATAAAAAGTTATATTAGTTGTATATGTCGAAAGTTATATCCACAAATCAAATTTCAGCTAACAAATTTGTTGTAAATTATTTAGTTGATGCTGATGAGTTTGCTAAAATCAAAGAAAGTGCCATAGATGAACTAGTCAAGGAAGTTAAGGTCGACGGCTTTCGCAAAGGTAAAGCGCCGAGAGAAAAAGCTCTGGAAAAGCTTGATCCGGCAAAAATTGAAAGTGTTATTTTAGATAAAACTTTTAAAGTTCACGAAAAGCCAGCAGTTGAAGCAGGTTTAGAAGAAATTGCTAAAAAAGGTAGGGTTAATTTACAAATTACTCTAGGCGTTGAGGATGGTGCAACTAGAGAAAGAGAAGATGGTAGTTTTCAGTTTCAACTAGTTTTTCATTTGATGCCAGAAATTGACCTTTCTAAAATACCGACTATCAAAATTAGAGAAGTAGAACCAAAAGAAATTCCCGGTAGGCCAGAACTTGTAGATTTTATAGCTACTGAAAGAGACAAGATATTCTGTAATTATAATAGATACGAAGAGTCTGACGAACCAAGCAAAAAGTTTGACCAAGTGGTTGTTGATTTAGTTGGACAAGATGGTTCAAAAAAGGTTTTTACTGAGAAAGGAACAAAAGTTTTACTAGGTCTTGGATTGTTTCTACCAGAAATAGAGAAAAACCTGACAGGAGTTAAGAGAGGTAATCAACTAATTTTTGATGTGGACTTTCCCACAAATTACCCAAATCAAAATCTAGCAGGTAAAAAAATAAAGATAACTGCTGAAGTAAGAGCTGTTTTAGTTCCTCAATATTCTTCTCTAGAAGAAGTTTTTGAGAAGTCAAAACAATCTACTGAATTACAGAAACAATTTGGCTCAGTTGAAAAACTTGATGAATATTTGACTAATGTTTACAATGCTGAGACTAATCGTAGATTAGATAATATTAGACAAAGGTTAATTATTAATGAAGTAATGAAAGTTGTGCCTGATTTTGAGATGGACGGTAATTTAATTACTGCAGAGGTTGAGAGAATTTTTGGAGAACTTAAAAAAGATGCTGAAAAAAACAAACTTACAATCGGCGAGGCAGTGGCTCGAGCTTTTCCAGTAATCAGTTCAGAGGTGAAAGATTTATCTAAAATATCTGAAGAAGATACGAAAAAGCACTTAGAAAAAATTGTTCGAGAAGAATTTAAGTGGTCAAATATCCTTAGTTTCATTTATCAACAAAAAGTCCAAGACAAGCCTAAACCTGAAGATTTTGAAGAAGTCAAAAAATCTGCTAAAAAAGAGCCTGAAAAATATGGTTTTACAAAAGAAACACCAAAAGATCAAATTGATGCTATCATAGTTGATAGAATTGTAAGACAAATTGCCTTTTCTTGGATAGTTAGCCAAATTTTAGGGAATTCAACAGATAAAAACAGTGCTGGATTTAGTAAAGAGAAGCAACAAGAAGGTTCTACTAAAAAACCACTAAATCAAAATCTAAAAAGTAATGATAACTTTTAGAAGTTTATTAACTACTTCAATTCATAAAGTTAGTAAGTTAGTATTTTATATAGCTTCTTTAGTAGAAGCTAGAATTTGTGTACATATTTTTTATCTTTTATTTATATTAACATTATTAGTTTTGCGCTATCAGTTTTGAGTTATCTCTTTGAAAAGACGATTCTGTCTTGTCTTAAGACTTAACTCTATAACTAATTTTAGTTATCCTAAAATCAATGTAGAATTGTACGAAACAACGTAAATTAATTTAAAATTTATCTGAAATTATTTAGAATTTTTTAAGTTTTTTAAGTTTTTGACCGTAATAGAGTTGACAAAAATGAATTTTATAATGAGATTGAAACATTTAACCTAATATCATATGATAAGAACTTATCAACCTAAAAAAAGACAAAGGCGGAGAACTACTGGTTTTCTAGCTAGAATGAAAGCTAGAAGGGGTGGTAGACTAAGTAAAGTCTTAAAGAGGAGAATGCTTAAAGGTAGATGGGGACTTACACCAACTTTCCGTAAGAAGTAGCATTTGTTGTAAATAATTTTAGCATTTTGTGCTTCCAAAGAGTAATCGCCTGTCTAAAGAAAAGGAAATATACCGGGTATTTCGCACAAAGTTTCGAACAAATACTCAAAATACTAGAATACTGTTAAGTTTTGAACCAAACACAAAATTTAAACTTTTAGTTGTCATTTCGAAAAAAGTATTTAAAAAAGCTAATAAACGAGCTCGATTGAAAAGAAGGATTTCTGCAATTTTTGAAAAAATATACCAACAGAATCGCATTCCACCAAACCTTGTTTGTATTGTACAAGTTATAAACAAAAATTTACTTTACAAAAAATCGAATGATATTTATGACGAATTGATACCCACAATGTCTAGACTTTTTATTCAATCTGTAGAAAAACAAAAATTAAAAAACATACTGCCGAGTTAGCTCAGTGGTAGAGCAGTGGCCTGAAGAGCCTCGTGTCGTCAGTTCGATTCTGACACTCGGCGCCATTCTGTGGTTTATAAAAGTTATAAAAGATTAAAGGAAATGTTTTATTTAAAACTTAATTAAAATTTTAACCTTATTCAAAAATTGATTTAGATATTCAGATACTGATCAAAAAGGTTTGGTTCTTTAGTTTAGATTTTTTATCTAGTAATTGTTTAATAGTTCTCTGACAGAAGTAAGTTTAAAAGAAGTTATTAATATAATAATATATAATATAATAATAAAATTGTAGTGGAACAACTTTTTAATCAAAAATTTTTTAACTATAAAAAATATTACAATTAAAAATTAAAATTAAAGCAGTTACAATTTTTATTGTTTATGAATGTAGTAAATAGTCCTACTCCACATCGGAGACATAATGGCGAGTATAAGTCTCACTTATCCAAAAAAACTAACTTAAATCATGTAAACAGAAATCTCAACAGAGATAGGCAGTCTCAAAAACAAACTAAAAAAACAGACGCTTCTTCTACTGTAAGACCGGTATATTTAGCTAGAAAACATGTAGTTGATAGAGAAGATGTGTTAATTGGTAAACAACCCCTCTCCCCAACAAAGGTAGATTCTAGAGTTCTAGTAGGAAATATGGATGCAGTCTCTACTAAAGGTTTTTTTGGTAATTCGATTGCTACTAACTCTCCAGCAGTCTTTCCACCAGGTAAACCGGTAAAAATTATACCAATTGGAGGTGTTAATGAGGTTGGTATGAATATGACTGTGCTTGAGTACGACGATGATATTGTTTTGATTGATACTGGAATGGGTTTTGGTGGCGGAGAAAAGTTTCCCGGAGTAGATTATATAATTCCAGATACGATATATTTAGAGGAAAATCGGCATAAAATTAGAGGTTTGATATATACACATGGTCATTTAGATCATATTGGAGGGGCACCCTACATTTTGCCCAGATTAGGAAAGATACCTATTTTTGGTCTACCTTTAACTTTGGGACTATTAAAAAATAGATTAGAAGAGTTTGATTTACATAATGGACATATAATGAAAGTTGTAGAGTTTAGTAAAAGTCTAAAACTAGGAGCCTTTGATATTAATTTTTTTAGATTAAACCATTCTATCCCGGATAATTTTGGAATGGCTATAGATACACCTATGGGTCGCATTTTATATTGTACTGACTGGAAGTTTGACAACACCCCGTTTGATGGACAACTATCTGACTATGCAAAATTAGGTCAGTATGGAAACGAAGGGGTTCGTCTGTTAATGACTGACACTTTAGGAGCTTTGAAACCGGGTTACTCCATGTCTGAAAAAGTTATTGGTGAAACTATTAATCAAATTTTTGCTAAAGCCCAAGGCAGAATTTTGTTTACCACTTTTGCTAGCACGGTTGCTAGAATGCAGCATGTTATCAATGCTTGTACTCTTTATGGTCGTAAGCTTGTATTGATCGGTCGTTCGATGATTAGTACCTTTAACACCGCTTTTGAATTAGGTAAAATAAAAATACCAGCCAATTTAGTGATTGATATAAATGAAGCTAATAATTTACCAGCTGAAAAAGTTGCTTTTTTACTTACTGGTTCTCAGGGTGAAGATAATGCAGCTCTTAATAGAATTGCCAGAGATGAGCATCCTCAAATTAAACTTCAAGGTGGGGATACTGTTATTTTTTCAAGCAGTGCTATTCCGGGTAATGAGGACGCTGTACAGGACTTGATGTCTAGAATCGCTAAGCGAGGTGTAGATGTGCTAAACCATAGAGAATTTGATATTCATACCTCTGGTCATGCCGCCATTGAGGACATTAAAATGATGTTAGCATTAACTAGACCAGATTATGTACAACCTATTCATGGAGAGTATTTTATGCACCAAAAACTAGCCAATATAGCCGTGGAAATGGGTATTGACAGAGATCATGTTATTATAGGTGAAAATGGAAGAGTTTTAGAAATGCGATCTGATCGATTGGTATTAACTGAGCACAAAGTAACTGAAAATTATCTTTTAGTGGATGGTAGTGGTATTGGCACAGTTTCTGAAGCTGTACTGGAGGAGAGAAGAACTATGTCTGCGGAAGGTGTGGTGATTGCAGTTTTATTGGTAAACAAACAAAAAAGATTAGTTGGTGGTCCAGAAATTATCAGTCGAGGTTTTGTCTATATGAAAAACAGCTCAGAATTGTTTAAAGAAATAGTTCAAGATGTTAAAAATAAATTTAGCTCTTTACCAATTGACCCAAAATCAGCTACCTATTTTAGTGATCTTAGAAGCAGTCTTAAAAAAGTTATTGGAGATTTTATTTACCAAAAGACTGAAAAGACCCCACTGATTATTCCAGTTGTTGTACAAGTTTAATCTAAAAATAAAAGCTTTTACAGAAAATTATAGACGTTTTAACAGGGGTTAGTCTTTGTAATGTTGTAAAATCTATTTTTGCTGTAATGCACGCACCTTCTCAACCCAAAAGTGTTTTATCAAAAAAGTAAAAGATTTGTTATAGAATAAAACTAAAAGTTAGCTTAACTAATTAATTTTTTTAAATATAAAAAGGCCAGAAGAAGCTTCCGGGTTGGTTAAAGTTCCTTTGTTGTGAAGTTCTCCAGTTGTCACCAATTTGGTTGATTGTTATTTCTAGGTTGAGATTTTTGTCTTTATAGAGACAGTAGAATTTGATTTCACTTCTTGGTCGACTAAATTGTATGATTTTGATATTCTCCGGCTTTGTATTTGTAGTTTGTAAGCAGAATTCTTCCAATTTAGAAATACTATCTCTATGCAAAAAAGTTTTTATTTCTGTACTTAAATATGGGAAGAAAATTAATAATAGCAAAAAGAAGACGATTATTTCATTAGCTAAAGGTAAAAAGTAATCCAACCAAGTTGATTCTCTTTGTGGCGTATCTATTGGCTTCATAAGCCAATATTTTATGAAATAGTAACAAACTGTCAATTTAGATTTTTAGTATCCTGATATTAAGTTTGTATAAAGCTTTTTTGTTAGTAAAATAGTATTTGAGCAAAGTTTTATGTTTGAAAGTTATACAGTAATAAACTTTTATAACAACCTTTTGTGTATTTTGCACTATTTATTTCAAATATAAACAGTTGAATTGATTTATTATTGACAACTAAAAAATAAAAATTATCTCTAAGTCTAAATTTTTTGAAATTTTATTCATTGCTCGTTTAGTAAATTTAACCTTAAGAAGGTGTATAAGTTAATCTATTACTATCTTTAGAATTTTCTACAAGAATAAAACTTTACTTTTTTTAAAAAAACTGTCATACTTTGCCCGATTTATATTATATATGTCAACAGAGATTTATAACTCCATATATAACTCCATATTTTTACACGGTTTTAGGGCTACTGGTAAATCCACGATTGGTAAACTCTTGGCCAAACAACTAGACTGGAAATATGTGGACATGGATGAAGAGTTAGAAAAAAGAGCTGGTATGACAATTCCAGAATTGACTAAAAATGGTACCGACTGGAAACAAATGAGACAGATGGAAAGTGAGCTTTTTACAGAATTGATAGGCACCACCAATTTGGTTGTTTCTACTGGTGGTGGGGTTTGTGTTAACGACATTATTGATAAAGATGAGCAAACTTTTGGTCAAATTAACACTAAAATTGCTCAACAATCTAAAAATACTTTGCACATTGTTTTAACTGCTTATATTGATACGATAATAAACAGAATCAAAAAAGATGAATTGGCTAAAATTGAGACCACTAGACCTATTTTAGATGAGCAAAAAGCCAAACAGGTTCAAGTAAATTTGAAACAATATCCGGAAGATGAAAAAAAACAAAAAGAAATTTTGGTAAAAGAGATTTTAGAAGATGTGGTAGCAGCATATACAGTTAGAAAACCACTATACGAAAAAATTAGTCCCTATATTATTCATACTGATTTCTTATCACCAGATCAAGTAGTTCAAGAAATTTTACACATTTTTAATCAAAATTATCAAAATCATCAAAATAATATGATCAACACTACTTCTACTGATAATATTACTGCTAAAACTAAAATTTGTATAATTATAGGAGATCCTGTAGAACATTCTTTATCTCCCCAAATCCACAATGCGGCTTATCGTAAACTAGGAATTGACAGAGATTTTGTATTTGTAGCGGCTAGAACCAAACTGGAAGATTTAAAAGATGTAGTTCAAGCTGTGAGAGCTATGGGAATTAGGGGTTTGACTTGCACTACTCCACACAAGTTAGAAGTTATGAAGTATTTAGATTGGATTGACCCTGTGGCTCAAAAAATTGGAGCTGTAAACACAGTTGTGAATGATGATGGTATATTAAAAGGTTACAACACAGATTGGTTAGGTGTGGTTGTTCCTTTACAAAAAATTACTAACCTACAAGATAAAAAAGTGGCTCTAATTGGTGCTGGTGGTGCTGCTAGGGCTATAGCATATGGTTTAGTGGAAAATGGTGCTATTTTAAAAATATATAACCGCACACTTTCAAAAGCTGAAGAATTAGCCAAAGAATTGGGTTGTTGGGCAGGTAGTTTAGATGAGTTAGCCGAAATTATAGATGCCGAGATAATTATTAATGCTACTTCTATAGGTATGGGAGAACAGCAGGAGAAATTGCCTATTGATAAAGCCATTATCCGTTCACATCACATTTGTTTTGATATAGTGTATAATCCTTACGAAACCAAGTTTTTACAAGTGGCTAAAACTAAAGGGGCGACTATAATTCATGGTATTGAAATGTTATTACACCAAGGAATGGCTCAGTTTACTTATTATACAGGTAAAGAAGCACCAGAAGAGGTAATGAGGCAAACTCTACTTGAGTGTTTTGGTTTAGCTGCTAATTAGGTTTATTAATGATACAAAACTTTTCGAGCTGTTAACCAAAGTAAACTACTACTGTTTTAGATTTTTGCTTTTTATAGTGTTTTGGTGTAAGTCTTGGTGTAAGTCTGGTGAATCTTGGTTGAGAGTGATGAATAATTTTTTACAGGAAAAATTGATTTTTCTAAATTAAGTTTTACACTGACTAGGTTGATTAAGGAATATTCCAAAATTGAGAATAAATATGTATTTTTCCTTTATTTTTTACAAATACAAAGTTAATTATCTCTTGTCTTTAAAGGTTGTAAATTTTTCTTAAATAAAAAAAACAAGTTTTATTTTTTATTTTTAACCATAAATGGCATAGTCTTGACAATTTTTGCTTTTAGGTTTTCATTTAACGTTGATTTGTTGTTATTTTAACCCAAGCGGGTATAGTTTAGTGGTAAAACACGACCTTGCCATGGTTGAAACGGGGGTTCGATTCCCCTTACCCGCTCCAGTTTAGATTGTTTTTATATTATGCCGAATACATCTTCAGCGAAAAAAGCGTTAAGAAGTTCTCAAAGGAAAAGAGTTTTCAATTTACAGAGAAAGAAAAAAATTGTCGATGCTTTAAAAAATCTAAAGAAGGCTATTAAAAATGGTGAGGGTAATTTGTCTCAATTTTTGGGTAAAGTATATTCAGCCTTGGATAAGGCAGCGAAGTCTAATTTTATACCAAAAAAAAGAGCTGATAGAAAAAAGTCCAGATTAGCTAAAATGATAGCTAAATTAGGAGATAACAAAACAAGTCAATGATTTACTTACCTAAGTGGTAGTCAGTCCTTTGTTTAAATAGTTTTATAGTAAAAAGTTTTACGTGTCTAGGTGGTTATCTTTTGTCCTTGTAGGTTAGTGGTGTGGTCTGTTGTTTTAAGTATTTTTTTGAATAGGTGCATTTGCTTGATAGAAGTAGATAATTTTAGTTATCTTATTTAAAAGATAGGAGAATGTGCTAGCAGTATTAGAAAAATATGAAGCACGGTTTTTGCATAAATTAGTTAAAGTATTTATTTAAAAAACTATGCTTTCTTGACAAAGGTTATAAAAAAGTGAATGCAAAATCGTTGCTAAAATAGTTTTTTAATACCTATAACTAAATCTTTATGGCTAAACCAACTAAGACCAAATATTATGATA
>OGCI01000918.1_pt1 | contig 28603 bp, 40 predicted proteins | sample 1570021 | NCBI WGS metagenome assembly OGCI01 (sample SAMN06264664, study PRJEB24512) | hot springs metagenome | isolation source: Hot spring water | place: South Africa: Tshipise | collected 2015-06-21 | reverse complement strand
ATTAGCTCACCCAGCGGATGGTGGGCTTTTTCTATCAGGATGGTTGAACTGACCATGGTAGAATTGTATCTGCGAGATTCTGGATTGCGTCCCATGTCTCGTCCAAATTTGTCCAGAAAAGGATTTTCTGGTCTGGGAAAATTCATCTCATCATATAGAATTTTGCTCAATTGCTGATGACTGTGCCAGTTAAAAGTTCTTCCGATTTTCTCGAACAACAAAGCTTCCATGCGCCGAAGTTCACTTTCAATGACGATTTCGGATTCTTTTTTTCGGATTGGGTCAATCAGCCATCCTGTCTCCTCAGTCAGGAAAAGTTCTTTCAAGAATTGCATGTCTTTCATCAGCAAATTCCACAAATCCAGTTCCAGCAACTTGGGCTTAAGATGCTGGAAGAGTCTAAAGGTTACTAAACAATCGTTCAAGCAATATTTTTTCATTTTTTCCATGTTCCAAGTTGCAATCACGTTGCGACGTCGTGGAGCAGTCTCAAAAAATTGCTGCTTAGTGTTAGTTCCAAGAAACAATTTTTCTGCTTCTTCCAGGCTTTTTGGCAGCCGAGAATCAAATAAATGAATCATGACAGTTGTGTCGAAAAAATGATTGTTCAAAACAAAATCTTGTTTTTGCTGATAGGTGGCAAACCGCAGCAAAAAATGCAAGTCGAATTTTATATTATGTCCCAGGAAGAATTTTCCACGCAGTGCTGAAAATTGCTCAGTAAATTCTCTCCATGTCTCTTCCGTCGGAACAGATAAAAATTGGAATTGGTTAGGGATTGGAGCATATACTCCAATCCCTAACAACTTGTTTTTATGATAGTTGAGACCATCAGTTTCTACATCAATTACTAACAATTTTTCGCTGAAGATGCTGGATATCACAGATTCTAACCTCCACAAATTCTACTTCGGACAAGTCTTTCGGTTGGTTGCAAGTAGAGCAAAACAAGTCTTTATTGTACAAATAAATCAAGTCATGGCACAATTTGCATCTAAGTACAATTACTTTACGATCATTTGTCGTGGATTCCATATTCTTCTTCCAGCATTTGGTCAATTTCCACAAGATTTTTGCCCATCCACTTGCATGGACGATCAATAGAAGAATTAAAGCCACAGTTTTCACCTCGCTGAAATGGCGATGACAAAAACTCCGTCAGCAGGGGATGCATCTTAGCTTTAATTTCTCTCCGCACTTGTGCCAAAAACGGCAACCATGTAGTTGGTTCAGCTTGACAACAAAAACGTTTTTCGAATACATTGATCAGGGCTCTCAAGTTTATATTCCAGAAAATGTGAGTCAAAATGCAGTGGGGCAGCATGGTTCTGGCATCTTCCTGGATTACACTTTTTTGGCTGATAAGTTTTCGGTAATTTTGAATTGCAGCAACTGCTCCATCCAGAAATTCTGCCCGAATTGTTTTTACCCCACTATTTCCGATTTGACACATGGAACGTGGCGCAAAAATAGAATAAATAGAACGCAAATCCCAGAAACGAGTGCTCTCCTGGACGAATGAGCTTCCCACACGGTAGCGCACCGCTTGATGCGTCCAGGTTCGTGGGACATTATTTACCAGGAATGTCATATTGACCCATTCGAGAGAATTCACAAGTTTAGTTTTAATTGCTTCTTGAACGTAATATTCTGCTTCGGCTTGTTCCATGGCTTCTTTGTAGTTGCCGATGAATCCACGCATGCCCCAGGCAATTGCATGGAGGGGTTTCTTGTTCCAGTCCACCAAAGTGACGCGAACAACTGCACCTGTCCAAAAATCAATTTGGTATTCTCCAGATTGATCTTTATCGGCAAGGGTCAAAATTTTTGTCGCTTTCATTGCCACATCACCCCATTGTAATTTTCTTCATCTAATAGGATTTTCCCGATCACGGCATAATTCAGAAGATCCAAAAGAATATCTTCAATCTGATCTTTTTTGCTAGCTCCAAAATCTTCCGAATGGTAAACTAAAGCAATCAATCTAACTGCTGAACCAGCAATTTCACTCACGGCACCAATTAGCCCCAACATTCGGATTGCATCTCGGTATTCCATGTTTTTCCGATGAAACAATTGTGCAGCGCTTTCCACAACCTGACGAAATTGTTCATCTCGTTGGACTTGAATTTGTTCCATAATTTTATCTGTCTTCATGGGTTTTTTCCTCCTCAAGAAATTTTTTAATTTCAAAATAAGCAGTTTCTGCAAAAAGATTTGGGTTCCATCTAGCCCATCTTCCAACCAATAGCAAATTTTTTTGCCGAGAGTCTTGCAAATCTATGCTCGGAATATCAGGCTGGAGAAACTTCAATTTGATCCACTGTTCAGTTGCAAGTTGCTCCGTGGTTGGCTCATATTCTGCCACGAATTCTCGCAATTTGAATCCCAAATTGCCAATTTCCCGATACCACGAATCGTCAGTGGTATTGTGCAAAATATAAACTTTTCCGTCAGGTTTCCAGGGCTCGATCCGTGTCCAAGCTCGAAAAACAAATTTTTCACGTTCTTGATCTGGATTCGGGAACGTTTGAATTACATATTTTGATGTTTGTGTATAAAACTCAATGTCTTCAAATTTGATTTTTGTGAAGATAATTTTTGGCTTCACCAAGCTCATGATAAGCGATTGCAGATGTATTGGATGGTAAATTTGCGTTTCGCGAAAAGTGAATCTGGAAAATTTCTGCGGAATGCGTTTGAATCGCTTCAGATAATATTTTTCGTATGATTCTTCTCCCAGAAAACTGATTTCTAGTGGATAAGGTGTCAGATATCTTTCCACCATCTTTGGAACATGTTCAATCAAAATTCCATAAAATTGCGGAAATACCCTGTCTGTGACGATCAGAAAATTGCGATATCCATGCTCATAAAATGCGGCCACAGCAAATGTAGCCGAAAGCCCAGCGCCCAAGACCGTGATTCTTTCATTTTCGATCATCTTCAAATTCCAACTTTGGAAGTTTGCTGTATTGTTTGAAGATCACGAAAATGGTCATCCAAAAGCAATCAGTCACGTGTCTCGGAAATCGCAAATTTCTATCGTTTATTTCTCGCAATGCTCTGATTAGATATTTCCGTGATTGTTTCCACTCAGATGGTGAAACAATGAACACTTTGGCAGAATTCTTATTTTCCAGAAAAAATTTACAATACGTTTCGATGATTGTTTGTTCAATGACTCTCCACTGTGGCGATTCTTCGACAATGAAAATCTGATTGGGCTCATCAAAAGCCTTCAGGGTGGAAAGAATCATGCCACTCTCGATGGTGAAAAATTTGCGAATTTTCAGCCATTCTTGCTCTTCGTCGAAACATGAAATTAAAACTCCTGTTGTCCGTCCTGGATCAAATGCTATTATGTTTCTTATCATTTTACCTCCGTCTTAAATAACAATACTTTTTGCGATACATAATCTGGATACAAATTTAAAGCATAGTCCCCACTGACTTCCAGCACATTTTGGCTGTGAATAATTGGAAAGTAAGTTACTTTATCTTTCTTCTTCTGATAACTAGCAACAACAGTGTGATTGCCCAAGACTTTGACGATAATTTTTCTCTCCGATCTGGCCAAAATTTCCAAAACTTCAAACATGCGGTCAAAAGCATACAGCTCCCCAATTACTCTCTTTTCTTCCAATTGTTCGGAATCTGCCAGAAGGGTGAATCTTTGGAATTCGTGGTTTTCTAACCAATCTAAGTTTTTTGAATTATTCAAGTTGATCATGGCTCACTCCTGGTTGAACAAAGATAATTGATTCCATTCCGATTTGGAAGTATCTGCATTTTCATCCACTTCTGCATCGGCTGAGTGATTGGGAATAATTTGGCTTAATTCCGCAAGGACTGAATCATCTATGACGTCTTTCGGGACATCTTTCACGAGGATTGTGGTATCTTCTGTGGGTTCATGTTCAATCTGCTGTGTTTTGGCTGGAGCAATACTGTAAACACGTGGTCTCATTTTTCCATCAAATTCTTCTAGACGAATGAAGATTTCCACACGTTTGCCCAGCAGCTCCTGTAATTTCATTTTGCCACTGGTTGGCGCACGAACAGCGTCCAGCAGCTCATCCAATTTCCAGCGTGCTTTGGGGCTCAATGAAACATTGTGAAATACCACAAATTTTGTGTCGTCGATGGAGAATGTGAGAGTAATGTACGGAGCCTGATTTCCTTCACGTTGCTCCACATCGATGATTCGGGCAGCATATCGCCCAGGTTGCAAAGTTGGTTGACGGTCAAGTTGAATTTCCATTTTTCATTCCTTTCTTGTTCTGATGAATGATTCTAATTTGTCCCAAGTTGGATCTAAAATAGACTTGGGAAAAACATTCAAACGGTCTTTGGTGACCGCTCCTGCATAATCAAAAAACAAAACTCTTCCAGATTCTAATTTGCGCATGTATCCAATCAGGTCTAACTTAGCCACAATTAGTTTAGCTGACGTTTTTCCGATTAGTGCTGGCTGGATGCTTTCATCCTCGAAAGCACGGTTAGCTGCCTGTGCAATAAACAAAATGTGTTTGTCTAAAAGTAATAGCGCTCTTACAATATTTTCAACATCGAAGAGCATTTTGGAGTAGTCGGTTTGGGCGGGCAGAGTGTCGTAAGGACGCTTTACAGGATATTCGTCTAGCACATTTTTAAGCCAGATGGATTGCAGCTCGTTCAGCGAATCCACAACGATTGTTTCTATGCTTTGCAATTTTTCAGGATTGGTGATAATCCAGGTAATTGCGTCCATCATCTCGTTCGGTTGGGTTATGCGAATGCGGAAAACTTCCCGTCCTTGGATTGAGATCATTCCGTCATCAATGTCCAAAAACAACGGTTGCGGAAATGTAGACGCCAAAACGGTTTTTCCAACTCCCGATTCCCCATAGATCATCATTTTGAGATTTCTAATTTTAGTGGGCGTGTATTTCTCAATTTTCATGTCAGCTCCTTTCTGTTCTGTGTTTATAAGTCTCGAAGCACCGATCAATCCATGGACATTCGTAAGCGCAATTATCGGTGGGATTTCTGTAGATTTTTGGGTTTTGCATTTCTTGCAATTGCGATAAAATTTCGTCCAACATAGATTCAAATTGCAAATCAAAAACTTTTTGCGTGATGGTCAAACATGCAACGTTGATCTCGAAAATTATGCCTTGCTTGACTTGGATTCCATCTCGGAGTTGCAGCAGCAAGGCATAAAACGCCAGTTGCTGATTAATTGGCATAACGTTGTAACTCGTTGCATTGCGGGTTTTGTAGTCTAAGAGCAGATATTTGTCATTTTTCCGCAATAACAAGTCGATCACGCCTTTCAGCGGCGGATCTTCAATGCTGATTTGCTCTTCCACCATCATTGCTTCCCAAGATGAGAGATAATGTTTTTCCAATTGCTTGGCGGCTGCGAGATATGCTTTTTGGGCTTGTTCTTGTAGCTTAAAATTTTTTGCTAAGTATTCTGGTGGTGTCACATTCGGAATAATTTCCTGTGGATCTTCTGGTTTGGTTTTGACAAATTGTTCGAGCAATTGGTGGATGTAGATTCCTCTGCTCTGCAAATCAGAAGGTGGCACAGGTTCGGTTCGGCTCCAAAGCCATTTGAGACGACATCGTCTAAACGTGCTCAGAGATGTGAAGCTCACTAATTCGCTCTCGCTCATTTTTCTCTTTTCCCAATAGAAATTGAAATTCACTTGGTGTTAGTGTAATTTTGCTTTCCAATTGCTTCAATAAAACATCGTCAATGGAATTTTGTCGATTTGTAAAGTCTAATTTTAACATGTATGCTTCAATATTTTTATTCACCACAGTGAGAGCACGATGGTAAGCTTGATACAATTCCTCCCAGGATTCCGGAATGTCGAAAAAAACGATAGATTTGGCTGGCAAGGTCAAACCATACTTCCCGACTTTGTACAGAAGCAGCAGTACATCAATTTTTTGCTCCTGAAAATCTTGCATGATAGATGTGCGCAACTCTTGCTTCGTTTGTCCATCAATATAGTCCCAGATCAGTGAAGTTTTTTGCATTACATTTTTCAGCACAGAAAGATTGAACGCGGAAAAAATTAAGCATGGTTTGGGAAGATATTCCAGCATGGATTCAAGGGCTCTAATTTTCTCTCCGTATAGATTGAATGATCGATCCAACAATTTGGGCGAATGTGCAAGTTGCCGCAATCTGGTTCGGAGTGCTATGGCATTGGGAATCCACTTTTCGGATTCAGAAAATTGCAATCTGAACTCAGTTTCTGCTTGCGCATAAAGCCGACTTTTTTGCGACTGGATTGGCAAAATTTCAACTGTCATGGGTTGAAAAAATTGCTCTCTTGGAATGTGAATTATTTCTGGAATTTCTGCCAAATCCAATTCTCGGTTGGCAATTACATCCATGCCTCCCCAAACGTTGTGCTGAAGATATGTGTAAAGATTTGCAAATTTCCAATAAGACCGATACTTCTTTGGGTCAAGGATGTTCAATTGTGCCCAGAGATCATCGTTATAACGAGAAATTGGTTGTGCGCTGAGCAAAAAAATTTTCGTGGCGGGAATTTTGCGGAGCAAATTTGTTCGCTTGGTTTTACGATTTTTATACATAACACTTTCATCGACAATTAGCAGATGATACGAACAATTGTAATATTTCGATAATTGTTCGGGATTCACAATTGTAATTTCATTTTCCCGCATGGAATTGGCTAACAAGTTATTCCAATAGCCAATCAGCGATCTGGGACAAACGACAAGAATTTTCTGTCCCACGCACTTTTGTTCAATGTAACTTTTCATCAAGTAAGCTTTGCCCCAACGTGGTGGCAACCAGAGCAAAGCCCGATCTCTTTGCTCTAGTTGTTGGAGCATGGCTTCTTGATACTCGTAATTTTCTATCATTTGAGAATTACTTCCATTGCTTTCTGTATAGTTGCCCCACGCTCACCGAACAACAGTGACATGGCGGGATCTTTCTTCAAATTTCCGAAATTCTCATATTCGACCACTGCCTGGAGCAAATTGTATCGAGTTTTTTCTCCGTTGTGCCCCGTCATCTTGCCCCCGAACAATTGCATGACCAGTTCAGTTATATTTCGGTGTGTCTCATTGATGGCTTGATAAGCTTCCCTTCGATGTTCGGGAACCAGGTCCAAATTGTATTGCGGATAAATTTGTCCCAAACATTCCTTTGCCTCATCGGAATTTACTGAGGAATGATAGGATTGTTCCAGTTTTTGCTGCATGGTGAAAATTTTTTCTAAGCTTGTATTTATCAATTTGTTCAATTGCTGCAAAAATAAAATTTCCGCATTTTTTGTCCGATGAGTAACTTTTACCACAATCTGCGCTTTCCGCATGGCCAATCTAAATGTGTTCATGCAAACTGTTCGAACAGGAGTCCATAAAGCATTGTAGGCACCACCCCAACCAGCGCTGATTAAAATGTAATTTTCGTAACGATCTTTTACTACAGAAAACGGGTCTAACTTGAATGTCGCGAAAAGAATTTTTCCCTTTTTCAGTGCTCCCATGGTTTCAATCGGAAGACCTAGAGATTCTAACAACTCAATTATTTTCCTGGGTTCTGGATAATCGGTTTTGGCATTTACCACATCTAGAATATTCTGTTCTGTCTCGTCGAAAGAAACCAGCACTTTTTTATTCAAAATTGGATGGGGATTACCGATTTCGTCATAATAGAAAATTGGAAATTCTTTCACGGTGTATTGAATTTTCTCGAAAACTTGTGAAGGTGATTCTAGCGTTTCCGAAACTGTGCCAATGCGATGCCAAGGCACAGTTCGGTATGAGTAAAATTTCTCATTGAAAATTTCATGAGACATTTTCTTCCTCCTCTTCTTCGATGGGCAGAGCCGCGATATTTTTCACCCATGCAGGCAAAAGATGTGAGTCGAATTCCGTTACCAAATATCTGGCTGATGCTATAATGATTTTCTCGTTATGGCGTTCATAAATTGCGTTTTCCAGCTCTCGGATCAAAATTTCTAGTTCCATTTTCTTTCTCCTGGCTTTTGATTCGAACATTTGTTTTTTTTCTATCGAAATTATTCAACTTTAAAATTAATGCTAGATTAAAGCAAGATTAAAGTAAGATTAGTGTTCACGAAAAACAGCCGCAAAATTGCGGCTGTTCGGAAAATAATTAGAAAAAGTTTCTGAAAACTAACTTATATTTTCCAAAAAAGAGTAGTGCACCCAAACTTTTACCCCAACCCACTCGCCGTTGACATCCACCACTTCCAATTGGTCATTCATTTGTAGCAGTCCGCGGATATTGGTTGAATTCATCTCTGGTTGCAAGCGGATTCTGAGATTGTTAGAAGTCACTCGGACAAATTTTGATAAGGCTTCTTTCGGTGCTTCTGGCATGGAGGAATCTGGCATTTTTAAAAGTTGCAAAAAATCAATAGCTTTTTTTCCGTCTGGACGATATTCAAGATGGAGATGCGGTCCTGTGGATCTGCCTGTGTTCCCACTCAATGCAATTTTTTGTCTGGATGCAACTTGCTGATTCTTTTTGACCAAAGCTTGATCCAGATGAGCATAGATCACAATCCCTGACGAATTCTCTATTTGCTGACGAATGTGTAATCCGTAGCCACCAGCATCCCAGCGAATTTCCAGAATTTTGCCTGGGCAAATGGCTAAAACTTCTGTGCCAACTGACACCCCGAAATCGATACCGTTGTGCCCGTTGGTGAGCGGATAAGATTGTGGGTTTTCTCCGAAACGTTGTGTGATGGGATAAATCTTTGCAAATGGATACTCAAACATCTTTTTCGTTGATGACTTTGTTCTTTTTGTAAATTTCCCTCGCGGAGTCAAACAAACCCATCGCGGTTAGTGCGATAATCAGACCGAAGAAGATAGTTTCTATAACTTGTCCCAAATTCCACACCGTATTCACCTGCAACCGATGCAAAAATGCAATAGCTAAACCTGCTACCATTCCTGCCAGTCTTGGGTGAACGGAAGGAAAGACTTCCTTGCACCACTGGATCAGGGCGATAACCAGTGCGACCAAAGGTAAAATATCTTCAAAATTCTCCATTTCTTTCACTCCAAAAGATGTAAAAATTGAGATAGAATCCAGACAATTACTGTTCCTCCGAGAATTGTTCCAACCCAGAGCTGAATTCTGCCGAAAGATTCAATTTTCGTCACGGAATGACTTATCTCTTGGGTTATCTTTCTCAATTCGTTAATTTCTTTTTCATGCTGCTCGAGTTTTGTCCATGCTGTCTCAATGCGTGATTGGAACAAAGCATTTTTCTCGAAAAAGTTTGATTCAAATTGCTGCAAAATGTGCTCAAGCTCGACAATATTGTCAGAAATTTGTTTTAAAAGTGCAGTTAGATCAGGATTTGTCGGATTCATCTTGGGTTACTTCTAACTTCGGGAAAAGTTTTAGCACATCTTCTTTTTTCTTTATTCCGTCAAAACTTGCTTGGATTTCCTTGTATTTATGAATATCTAATTCATCAGACGATGGCAAATTTAAACTCTGTGGCAAATCTCTCAGCATTTGACGATATGCTAACCAGTGCTCTTTTTTCGCACGGGAAAATGGGATGTCGGGCAATGCTGTCCAGTCTGTTTCTTTTAGAAGTCGGTCACGTTCTTCTCGGATCCATTTTGCAATTGTATAAAGATGTGGGATTTCTGTAACTGGCTCTTCTTCTTGCACTGTGCGACTTTTCGCTTCGTCCAATTTAGATTGAGCGAAAATTAGCAATTGTTCAGGCACAGTGTTTAGATCAGTAATTGTTATTTCGAAATTTTCTTCTTTGATAACAATCCAGGCACCACGAGAAAAAATTTCCATTTATGCCTCCGCATACAAGTCAATAATCCCGATGCTCCAGTCTGCTGTGGCTTGTCGTAGTACAATCCCTGCTCTGGTTGGTGTCCAGGTGAAACCTGAGACTGATGGTGTCGGTCTCATTATTTGAGTAGTCCCAAGCAACGCGTGAAATCCCCAATTTGTCCAAAGAGTTCCAGTCAGAAAAAACCCAATCAAACAATGAAATGGAACAGCAAATGTCAAATTTGCTGTAGCAGCTGTTTCGGTTCCTGTGCCTGTGTCGTACGCTTGAATGATAGTCAATCCTTCCCCCATGCTTCCAAAGATTCTGCATCTGGTCTCGATATATGTATTAGCGGTGCCATTGTCTAGTCTGACTCCCAACTCAAGATTTGTCGTGGCATTGAGACCGAATCTGCCCACATAGTTTTTGACCGTTACAGCAGATTTGAAAAAGAACGCTCTTGCATTAGAGGGCATCGAATGAACTCTTAGCCATGTTTCACTCCAAATTCCCTTAGAAGATGGTTCAACGAATCCACTGCCAGTTGCCCATTGCCATCCTGATTGCGTCAAGGACGAAAAATCATTCTTAATTGCTCCACCTGTCAAAGGTATAACGATTCCTGATCCACGAATTGACTCTGCTCTCGGAATTCTGCCCGCAATCATTGCTGGTGGAGCCCCAACTGTTTGCTGGATTGCAATTACAGAATCCTGAAGATTGTTGATGTGGGACGCCATAACGGTGTCGACATTGTCGATTTTTGTAGTAAATGTATCAATGGAATTGGGATAATTGGAAGGCATAACTTTATTATACTCTCAAAATAAAAAGAAAAAGATCTCTGTACGCCCTGGAAGTTGATTCGGTATGGCGACCGACAACCTGAATTTCCACAGGACTGCCAGTAAGATTGAAATAAGAATCCGAGTAGAACAATCCCAATGGTTGACCAGCCAGGGAAGGAAAACTTGTCCACCTCTCTTCAGCTTCACCAAATCTTACCCCAAGCTGATACACAGCATTAGTAGTTGCACAAGACTCTGTCGTGCAATGAACCATGATGATACCCATAAATTCAACAGGCAGAACGAATCTATTCCGCACAGGGGTTTCCGCTTCTATAATCCCGAGATTGTCATAATGAATAGCACTTAATTCCAGTCCACCACTGACCACAGATGGCGGAATCACTTGTGCTCCACGATAAGAACCAAAAGCAATTCCCAATGGCTGTGTTTCCCAACTGATCTCTCCCTGCGACTTTTCATTCACGAACAATTTTGCGTAGTTAGTTAACAATTCAATTCGTGCAGCTTCTTGGAATCCTGCTCCGACCACCAAATCGTTGATTTTTCCCATCATGGCAGGAATCCCCGCCTCAAAATTTTTTCCGATAAATTCATTGTGTGCAGCAGCACTCCAAAGGTTCCCATCTTTTATTTTTGGAATTTTTCTGTATTTTCTTTTCATTTCAATTTGCTGCAAATACTTTGGCTACAAAAAGTCTGCCTGCATGAAACGAAGTAGAACTCGGAGCATACGATCTGATGAAAATCGAAAAAGAAGCATTTCCTGCTGTGCGTCGAATAAAAGCTAACAGATTCATCCAAGTAGCTTCCGATCCGATTGAATATTTTCTGAGAATATAAAATTCATCTTCCGAAATTCTCGCCATAACATCCAACACAATACCAGTTGCTCCAACTCCTGCAAAATGACCTGTGAACACAATCAAATATCCAGAATTCTGCAAAATTTGAAAATTGCCAGATCCCTGATACATGGAAAACCAATCTTGAGGAATGTTCCAGCTAGTAATTTTAACCAATGTGCCACCACTGCTGCTGAAACTGCCAGATTGTTCCGCATAAATAGCCGCACGGAAACGCAACCAACTAACTATAGATGTGCCAGAAGTTGTAGCCAAGAATCTTCTCGCTCCTTTTGGTGCAGAAATAAATTGCACTGAATTCGTTCCACTAGTTATCGGAAATTGACCACTATCTGTGAAGATGGCTGGAACACTAGATTCAAAATTATCTCTTATGTATTGATTGAAAAACGCCGCTGAAATTGTATCTCCAGTAGCCATGATAGGTGGTGGTGTGTACGGACTCATTAAAATCCCTCCAACATAATCAAACCGCAATCTATCCAGAAACTCAATAGATTATTTGTCCAATTGTGACGAGCAAAAACAGATATTTTTTCCGCCGATGGATTGTCAATATAAGCAAGAATTGCAAAGGGCAAATTTGCACCGTCAGAAGCTTTGGTATTCGTGGAAGTTATAAAATGACGACTTCCTACCGAAATGCGCATCTGACAAAAAATATTTGAAACTGAGGCGTAACCAAATTTACCAAAGAAAAATAAAAAATGATGTCCAGACCGATGAGCAGTAAAATCACCACTGCTCAATTGCATATCAAACAAAAATACATTCGGATAATTTGTATATTTCGTCCAGACATTGGCTGAAACATCTATTCCAGATGCAAAGCCTGGAGAAATCATTGCACATGGCAAACTTTCTGCAAAGCTTAAATATTGACTATTTGTTCTTTTGGTCAATATTCGCCCAATCACTGATGGAATTGAGACAAAAGTATGCTGTTTCTCTCCTGAGCCGACAATAATTTGATTTGTCCCTGTCACGGAACCTGGGACAGAACTTAAAAAATTTTCACGAATAAAAGTATTGTACATGGCAGCAGTATAGAGATCACCAGTAGCAACAATTGGATGCGGTTGATAGGGCATTTATTTCTTCTCCGTTTCAATTACTTCTTCATCTTTAGATTTTGGTTCCCAATTGCGCAATTTCTCCGATTTCGCCGTCAATACCAATTGCGATAACGGAAAACCGATTTTTTGCTCTGCATCAATTTCAACCTTCAGAATTTCAGCTTCAATTTGCTGTATTTCTTCAATTGATGGAAAAATTACCATCCGCAATTTTCCATCGACAGATGCATTTCCACACGAGCAACAAAAAAAGACAGGGTCAGAAAGGGCAACATATTCCGCACCACCGCATTCGCATTGAGCAATCCATCTTCCGTAATTTACCACAGCCAGAACGGGACAACTTTTATCGACTGAAGTTATTGCAACTCTGTAATTATGCGCAATAGCCAATTGCTCAATCCGCTCACGGATGGAATTGTAATTTTCTTCTCTTGCTTTATCTTTTGCGTCAATAATTTTTTCTAGCTTCATTTCAAGTTGAAAATCTTGTATTTACACCAATTTGTGCAGGAAATTTCCAGGGTTGAAATGTCAGAAAAGGGAATCGCTCTAGCTTTATTCTTGTTCGTACAGTTTGACCAGTTGAAAACGACCACTGATGCTCAATTTGGGCAATGTGAAATTTTCCCGACATCCCGTAGACCGAAATCGAAAAATTTACAATATCTCCCAATTCAATGCCCAGCAAGTTCCGTCCCAAAGCTTCAAGATGGATTTCAACCAAAGAATTCTCAAAAAATAATCTGGTCACACGTAAAATTTCTTCCCCAAGAGCAGAATATTGCACATATTCCGTTTCTAAAGAAAACCGTTTTTTTCCATACATATTTATAGACGATTGATTTTCATCCGTGAGCTCATATTGCTGTTCGAGATAGATTGCTGTTCCATCTACGGTCAATTGGGTGATATAACCATCAGAAGATGTGTTATTAAACACGAAAATTTCTGTAAATCTAGGAGTCTCCACGAAAATTCTCGAAAAATTCAGCTCTGTACCACTTTCATCTGGAAGCTTATTGCCACGGACAGTTACACTAACATTTTTTCCGAGCACTTCCCCATCAGCTTCGAGACTATACTTAGCCACAATACGAGTAGATTTCCCTGCTCCGAGATAAAGTGGTTCCAGCAAGGTGAAAAGTCTTCTGATTGATGTTTCTTTGAATGATGTGTGAACAACTCGGAAGACATTTCTCGCTGTGTCCCATGGCATGGAAAGTTGAATTTCTTTCTCAAATTGTGCCTGGGTCCATGTGTACTTTGCAGTGTCTGATCTTGTTCGCGGAATGGCTATTAGCTTGTTATTTCCGTCACAAAATACGAATGCCAAATTTGCATTAGCCAATTCTGTTATCACTTGCCAAGAAGAAGCATTTTCCGACGCAGAAAAATATGCAACATAATCCGCAAATCCATCAGCAGAAAAGCCATATTCCCAATCAACAGAAGCAAGTATTTCACTTAAAATTTCTTGAAAATTTACTGCTTCCAGAATGGACAATTTGGGTTCGAATTTCTGCAATTCAGCAATTCCGTCTTCTGCAGATATAGTCACAAATGATTTCGCACCGAATCCGACTGGTTTTATATCTGTAATTCGACCCGTGAACAAAACATACCTAAATGTGTCCACAGCAGCAATCAATTGAATGCGTCTTCCTGGCAAAAGCAAATTGAAGAGCGGACCGCTGGAATTGTATGGATCATATCTACGGGTGGAATTGTCCAAAGTTAAATTTAATTTTCCTGGAACAACATTTTCGAATCCTCCCTCACCCTGCAACATAAATTGACGACCTCGCCTGACTTTCAAATCCGTCAGATAAATAGCCTCATTTTCACCCGTGTACTTTCCATCATTGTCCCAATCAACAATCACACCCCATCGAATTGCCCCAACAGGCAGTCCTGTCTCGGCTCCGTAAAGGAATGTTCCATACTTGTGCGTTCCGTATCTCATAAATCACGCATCAATTGCTTAAAAATTGGTTGCAACCGATATAACAGCTCTTCATGGTCAACCGTGCTGAGCATTGGGCTGTAATTAATTGTGATGGACGGCATAGCTTTAGTTGCACTCCCCATTGTCGGAACAGCAAAAGATAGAACAGCAGGCTTTAGAAATTCGACAAACGTGTCCAAATTCAATTTGGGTTGTGCTCGGTTTAAAGTTTCTCTGGCTCCGAGGGCGATTCCTTCTGCGATGGGTCTGCCAACTTCTTCCTGGGCAAGTTTGGAGGGTGAGAAAATTCCTGCGGCGGCTTTCATTGCGTCAATTATGCTTTGCACTAACCTTCGTGCCATCTCTCGCAAGATACCACCCATAGCCATCATCCCGTTTATAATTCCTTGGATGATATCCCTCCCAAATTTGTACCAATTGATGGACTGGATCGCACTGATGATCCTCTCACGCAAATCGTTCATCGCGCTTACAGCATTGTGAATCGTCTGTTTTATTCCGTCGACAATGCGCAAAATTATTCCTCTCCCGATTGCTAGCCAGTCCATTGCTCTCATGCGATTCCACAGCTCTGTGAATCGCATAAGGACCAACTGAGTTCCATAGTACACAATTCCAGCTAGCATCCTAACAGATTCCCAAGCCTGGTTTCCGAATCTATGAATTACTAAAATCAGACCACCAATCGCGGCAATCAGCAAAACCACTGGCAGACTCAAAGCTCCAATTGCGGCTCCCAATGCTGGTAAAACCGTTTTTCCGACAAATGCAGTTACTCCAGCCAATGCTCCACCTGATCCAAATAATGAAACCACGGACATAATCATAGCAATCAATTTTGCGAAAACTCCAATTACAATCAGAACCACTGGTGCCAAACTGATAATTGCGGAAATGGAAGATTTGGTCGCTGGTGACAATTCGTTAAACCATCGAATCATGTCTTTCATGACCGGAATAACATGCTCGAGAAAAATTTTGGCCATTTCGACAGATGTTTGTGCCAAAATTTTGATGGACTCAATTGTTTCGGGTTTCCGTAACTCTTCTAACAAAACCTTGCCCAGTTCGGTCAGTGACGGAATTAGCACGAAACCGATTTCTTCCTGCACATCTCCAAACGTGTTCTTCAAAATAGTTAGTTGACCCGTTAAAGTTTCGCCCGCCGCTCTAGCTGTGCCACCAATCTGTGTTTCTAGCTCTTTTAAAATAACGCTTTGTGCGGAAGCAATTTGTCCAGATTCAACCAAAGATTCAATGAGTTCCAATTGACTTTCAGTAAACGAAATGCCAACTCGTCTAAGTGCTGTTACACCCTCGACGGGATCATTCAGGGCTTTACCGAGTTGCATCGCGGAAGATTTTAGATCTTGTCCTAATGCTTGTGACAAATCCAATGCTGCTTCCAAGGCTCTCGGAAAGGTTTCTTCACCGATCTTTTTAAACGTCAGCAGCCAACCAGCAGTTTGGATAATTGCTTCGTCAGAAAATTTGGTCATAGATTGGAAAGAAGTGGCCAACTCTAAAATTTCATCTTTGGTAAGTCCTGCTACCCCACCAGTAGCCGTCAGAATTTGCTCCAGTTGCGCCACAGCATCTTCTGCTTCCGCCGCAGCCATTACAGAAGTGGTCAATCCCGCAGCCAATCCAGCTAGTCCCGCCGTGCCCAATCCCAAAGCAACGTTACCTAACTTGTTCAGTTTTCCTTGGATTGCATCAAATTTGTCGGAAGCTTTGTCAACTCCGACTACCTCGATGAAAAATTCTTGCTTTGCCATTGCTGGATCTTACTCTTCACTTCCATGTATTTTAGCCAACGTGTCAGCCACCATAACTTGCTTTTTGTTCCATCAATTTCCCAGGGAGCGATTCCCCAGAATTCTGCCGCAACCAAAATTAACATCCACCAAGGTGGTGTTCCACCATATTCCAGAGAATACAATTGTTCCAAATCATCTAAGGGACATCTAAAGTGCTTTTCACCTCCTCGGTCATCTGCTTGACCAAACGAACAAATTCACTTACTGATAATTTGTTCAGTAATTCTTTAGCTTCTTCTTCGCTCACAAAATTTCCGTCGTCATCAATTACAAACTTGGCTAAAAAATCTCGCAAAAAACGCAAATCTGGTGTTTCTAGTTTGAACAAATCTTCCAGGGTCACTAAATTCAAATCCACTCGCAATTTCATAGCTCACCTACGGCAAAGAAGCTAATTCATTCACCACAGTGATCTCTAGCATTTTCGTTGCTACAGATGAGTAACCCAATCGCAATGTTCCTTTCACGATATCGTTTCCATCTTGCTCGTCCAACACATCAAATTTTTCCCAGACTCCCCAGCCATCAATGCGGAGAGTTTTTCGTGTATAGCCAGGACCTGCTGTGCCAAGATTTGAACCTTCGATCAACAGCCGCACAGCACGAATTGTGCGATTGCGCCAATTAGTTTTTTCCGCCACGGCAATGCTATTGTGCTCAAAAGTTACTTCTAATGTTCCGCTTCCACCAATGTGCTTGATAAAGCTGAAATGCAATGTACCATCACCGCAAAATTGCTCCTTCCAGCCTGTAGTTACACTCAGATTGAAGCCGAGCAACGTGTTTGACCGCAATGTAGTTCCGATTGCATTTTCGTTGTCAATGAACAGTCTCGCTCCTTGGAAAATAATTTCCTCCACTGTTGGAACGCTGAGTGAGCCCGTGAACGACACATTTGTAGCTTGTCTCCCGTACCAATCAGAAGAAATTTTAATGACAGATTTTGGTGCGCCAGAAAGAGCAAATTCTCTGACAAAAGAATATTCCATTCGTTCCGCTTGTACATCGTTTCCAGCCTCAATCGTAAAAGTGGTTATCGGATTTGGACTAATAGTGGAGAAATTATATGTGTAAATTCTTCCACTGCCACCCCCATCAGCAGTTCCTGACACAATGTTTCGGATTGCTCCAGCCAAGACATATGGCAATTGCTCGAACGTGGCAGGCATATCACTAATGGCTAACTTAGCTCCCACTGCAGTTCTTGCGACTCTAGTGGTTGGCACCAGTAGAGCGATATTTTCGTCTGGAAATTCCAGCAAAGTATCGTCTTCAATCGTCGCTCCATTAGCACGCAAAATAGTTGTCGCAGCAACTGGAGTACCTGGGGTGGTTTCTCTTCCGAGCTGAATTCTACGCAAAACTTTCACACCCATGGCTAATTCTCCTCATTCGCTGTTTTGTTCTCATACTTTTTTGTCAACATTTTTTGCTCTTCTGCAACTTTGTACAATTTTGATTGCAGCAGTATGTCTACAGCAATTTCCAGCTGTTTTAAATCTTCCTCGTCCAGGTCTCTGGCGGGCACCCCTGGAATAAATGAGCCATGACCAATGTAAATCAGTTTCATAGTTGTATCTTGACCTCCAAAGTGAACCGATAGCCAATGCTTTGCGTACTTCCGTAATCCATGGCTCCAAAAACTCTGTCAACAGATTGTATTGTGCTAACTGTTCCGTCCAGCGTTGGATGTTCAATCAACTTGTCCAAAAACTGATTGCGAATGGAATCCGCAATTCCCAGAACCCCTGGCAAAAACTGCCTGGACAAATGAAATTCCACAACGATTTGCACCAAGTCATTGGCAAATCCATCGGAAAGCAAAACCGTTTCCGCACTGCGCTCATAAATAACCGCAAACGGAAAAACATTGATGCTCTCTGTCGGAACAGCTGGAGCAGCTTTTATCTGCGGAATTGTGGCAATTAATTCAGATAACTTGCTAATCGCCGCGGAAACAGACTGGGTCATAGAGATACCTTTCGATACCGATCCAACAATTGCTTGACATCTGGATCTAGCTCTGTGGCGTAAATTAATTTTCCCAGCTCCAGATTCATTCCACCGTCCTGGAATGCCTGCTGTCCGCGTTTGAAAAGTCTGACGGTTTGGATTATTGTAGCCATTTGTATTTCTAATGGTGGATTGACCGAATAGCCAAATTTCCCAGCCACTTTGACAGTTCTAAAGCCTCGTGTCCATACTCCGATCAAATTTACCAAAATTGTGTAAGGTGGCTCATTTGGATACAAGGAATACTGGGTATTATCCATGTCGGTAAATACAATTCCATCTGCAGAAGTTGCCACTAACGATGGTGGTTCTGCCAATTCACCAATGTTCAGATTTGGACTATTCGTTCCGTCAAAATATTTTGTGCTAACTGTGTTTGCAGCAAAATCTGCAGCTTTGCGTCCACAGTAGCTATCTACCCATCTGGACGAAACAGTGGCTAGTGTGGACAGCCAGCTGTCATAACTGCTGTCCACACCAGCATCGACCATAGAATTTTTGATCTGCGTCAGTGTGCAGTAAATGCTCATACAAACCGTTCGACCGCTGCAGCGACGCAAGCCACAGTGTAAACAGGCGTAGTTCCACCAGTCACACGTACAGCACGAATGTAACGTTTAGTGACATGCACATCGGCAATAGCAAAAGTATCCGTCGTTGTAATTTGCGGAAAGGTGTGGATATCTGCCATATCGCTACCACTGGCCTCGTTTCCTTCCTGGATGCGGACAGACAGAGTTGGGCTGGTGCCACTGACTGCATCTACACTCAGCACTACTTTGATCGCTCGCTTACCAACACTGATGAAATTTGTGCCCAAATCTATAACTGTGCCGTTCACAGTTCCTGCAGAAGTGACATGGGTTGCGGGCAGCAATTCCAAAAATCCAATTTCACCGATCATCTTTATCCTCCTATTAAGAAGCCGAAACTCTCTGAATTTTCAGGCGCCAAGGCTCCACGGGCTGACCACCAACGCGCTTTCGTGCTAGCAGAACGCTGACGTTGCGTTCAGCGTATAGCTCACTCAACCGTTGCAACGAAAACCCAACCCGATCCATGATTAAGTAACCACGCATGTCCCCGAACACAATCGGAAAGCTGTTTGCCGCAACGTCTGGAAGAAATTCCTCCCGCACAACTGGAAAGCCCAGCAATTCCCGCGGCACTGCTCCAAGATTGCCAACCTGAGATGTGATCGGATAAATGTATTCATTAGTAGAAGTTTTCAGTTTTCGGATTGCCCGTTCCGTGGATTTGTTCATAAAAATCTTGGCATTGGTTTCGTACTGGGCGGGAAGAGAGTAGACCAAATCGATTAGCCCGTCTGCGGTCAAGGTAGACGCATGTCCTGACGGAATAATCTGTGAGCCAACATCTGTCCCAATTGCGGACAAAATCCCCAGTGGACGACCCGATCCATTCCCAGTGATGAAAGCTTCGTTCTCGCCTAGCGCAAATGCTTCTGCCAGCAGATCGCTCGCAATTCCGACCACGTCAAACGCAGAATCTTCCAGCATATCGTTGCTGATCGGGAGACTTGCCATGGCAGTGTGCGCGGAAACTGTGTGCAACCCAAAAACTGGATTGGTAACCCGATGAGCTTCTGCTGTGGCAGGAAGTTCACCCGTCCAGGTCATGCGCACACCACTGGTATAGCGATCATCAGCTTCATACTTGATCGCTGGCCATTGGCTCACATCACGACTCGTGGTCACCACTCGCGCATTAGCTCGAATTGTGGTTAGCGTGGCAATCTTTTTGATAAGAGTGATCTGGAATTCCTCAGGAACCAGAAATCCACCAGCCGAATCCACACCCTCATTCAGGATTTTGCGATCTGTAGCACCCAGCTCGGAAAAGCCTTTGCGACAATACGCCTCAAATGCAGATGCATATCCTTTTTGCTGAACTGCTAGCGGAACAAAGACACGCAGCGTTTTGGTCTCATTAACGGGCAACCCCAGCACAGGATTGATTGCGATAGTTTCCACAGCTACATCTTGCCAAGATTTTGTGTCTACTTCGGCCATGCCTTCGTTCGCACCTGCTGGACGCCAGTCCAGGAATGCAGCTTTGGTTCCTTCTGACTCTTGCGAGTAAAAATTATGCTGTTCTAATTTGCTCATCCGCTCAATCTGCAATCGTAATTCGTCACTTTTGCCGAGCAGCCTATCGATTTCTTCCGCGATTTCCTTCGGAAGAATTTGGTCTTTGTATTCAGCCATCTTCCGATTTGCTTCGTCAAGCAACTGCTTGTACTGTTTTTTCAATTCATTGAGATTCATCTCAACCTCCATTCATCAGAAAATACTTATTCGCAAGCTCCAGACGCTTTGCTAATTTATGAGTGAGTTGAACAGCGTTTTCTAGTTCACCGCTGTCAGGCTCGGCTAAAAGCAATAGCTCATTGAGCAAAGCTAACGCTTGCTTAATTTTTTCCAAGTTTGTCGCACTGATAACTCGTCCAATTTTGCGCTCGAACATTTCGTCACTCTGTATTTTAGAAATTATATTCGAAAATTGCACATACTTAAACTCAGGTGGCTCACGGTCAAATTGCGCATAATGCTTAGAAAGATGTTCATACACTTCCAACCGATCTGCATCGGGAATGTCTGGTGCATTGCGTGCACCCATCAAAGCCGCCATTGCAGCAACAACTCCGCGCCAAACTGCTTTGCCAATCCCATTTTTTGATGCTGCATGATGCGGCAACTTTAAATCCTCAAAAGATTCTGGTGGATTATTCTTCGTCCAGGCGTAATGATGCATAATTCGGCGTTTTTCTGCCGCATTCAGCTCATCAAAATTGCTCACATCTGAAAAATCAGAAAAATTTGGTGCTTCCCAAGATTGGCTTTCTGGAGCCATTCCAAAATCTCGGTACGGAACAACAATCTTCATGCTGACTGTGGCAGGGTTAGCTCCCCAGTTCACGTCACTGATGTCCCAAAGACGCACCTCTCGCAGGTTGCGGATAACCAGATCTTGAGATTTGTCCGACTGGAAATCGAATTTAATTGGATCGTAACCAATGGACATTTCTGTCACAGCTCCTGCCTGGACTGCTTGAAAGATTTCCTCCGCTCGTGGGGTTGAAAAATATTCCCTCGTAATCAGCAATCCTCCCTGGACTTCTGGATTATCCGCAACAATTTTTTCGGGCAAATCTTTCTTTCCGATTTCGGCAATTTCCAGAATTTTTGCCACGGGTGGGAAAGAAGCATCATGCTGCCACAAAAATTTGATTTTTTGCGACCGTTCTTGCAGGGTTTTTCGGAATGCTCCTGGGAAAATTTTGTCCCCAACCAAATCCACATTCCCACAGACTGCTGCAATTCCTGTGACTGCACGCCCAACTGTGGAAATTTTTTCTTCGTAAAAAGACTTATGCTCCATCATCTACTCTCCATCTTTTGAATCAATAAACTTTTCAACTCATTGATGAAAAAGTTTTCTGGCTTTGAATTTGCGACCACTTCTTGCAACGTCCACCATCGTCCACGATGCATAAAGGCTTGTCCACCCCGTCCGTCGGGCAATTTGACGGAAGAAATGACCCAAGGTGCATAAATAACATTAGTACCAACTTTTCCACGAACGATTTCTTTTTGTGTTTCAACTCTTTTCGTTATAGACCGACCCAACAAGCCTGTGCGAATGTAACGGCTTTTGGGCGAGGGTGGGGGATATGGTGGAACATTCGACAGAATGAAGTTGCAAGTTTTTGTCATCGCCTGCTCTTCCAATGACACAATGGATTCGCCCAAATCTTTAAGTTTTTGCATTACTTTTTCGTAATTCGGCATCTCTATCCGCAAGTAATTGCTCATAATATCTTCGTTTTTCCATAATATCATCTACTGTCAGATCTAAAATTTTTTTAACATATTCAGGCACAGGAAAAGTAACTTTTCGCTCTCCCTCTGGAACGGATTCCCAATATGGATTGAACATGGGAAATTTTGCCAATGGAGCACCAGTCCCAAATTTCGTTCTGTCTCTATCAACAGTAACTCCCAACCGTTCAGCATATTTATTTATGTTAGTTGTCCATCTTCCGATAACGATTTTACCAGATGCATGATTTATCCATGCAATATAAAGTTCATCTTCGTCTAATTCTTCTCGTTCGTTCTTTTCACTCATGACATTACTCTCCATAAAATGCCAAGCTCTTTCATCAACTGCTGCAAACTTTCGGGTGGCTCTTTTGCAAACTCAATTATCTCAATATCATTGATCGTAACTATTTTCATGAATTGTAACTCTATATACATGGATTCATAGTAGTACGCAAACCATTCCTCAAAATCTTGTGTAAATAACTTATTAAGTATTCTAACAAATTTGCTGGCAGAAAGGGATGGATTTGTAACTGGAGCAGGAAAATATTCACCCGTGAGCATCCCGTTCAATGAATCGTAGTCAGTGAATGTCGTGCGATAAAACAAATTCTGTTTCTTGAGCTGAATTCTAACCTCCCCATACTCTTCCAGCGAAGATGCATCTGGCACATTTGCAAATTTCACATATCCATAGATGGGTCGTAACTTAGGATCCACATCTTTCGGAACTCCCAATCCCACTTTTTCTGCCCTTCTCCGCAATTTCGGGTCTAGCAAACCCTGTGAAGTTTGGGTTTCAAATTGTGATTTAAATCTACCAGATAGCAAAATTTTTTCCACACAATCAGAAGTCGTACGGATACAAAAATAAACCGAATCATCCAGAAAAAACTCTTTCAATTTTTGTTCAATCATTTCTTCGGTAATTCCATGTTCAGCTATATATTCACCCTGTTGCAACAACTCTTCATACCTTTGCTTTGCCAACTCCCTGGCTTCTTCAGAATCCCGCAGGGTGAACCCCTCAAATTCCCGCTCCCTTCAATTTTCCTCTATCGCAAGTTCTTCCGCTTCCAATTCCTCACCAGAAATGGCTTCTCGTTCTGGAATTACTGGAGTGATCCAACAGCGACAATTTGGATGCGCTGGTGGTGCAACAATTCCCTCTGGAAATCCCACAGACATCGCAGCAGTTGTCCCTGCCAACGGAGCACAAATTTCACAGACTAATTCGTCTTCGGCCGTGTTCCATCGAATTGCTTCAACACCTTCATGTCGGAACACAGCTAAATTTCCATACGCGAATGCACGAGTTGTTTCGGTCACGGCAATAACTTTAGCTTTGTGACCGTAATTTTCCTTCAATTCTTTTATTAAACTGCGCAATGGTGCTCCCTGCGTTGCCCATTCTTCATATTTCCCGATAAACGCGTCCATAGATGTTTTTGTGATAGTTCGTGCAACTTCTGCACAATTAGCCTGAACCCACGCAACCACATATTCATTCAGTAAACTAAAATCTATTTCAATGCCTAGTTGTTCCGCTCCGTCTTTCAGCCCTGCACGTGCAGCTTTGGCTGAATTTCGCGCCAGAACTTCAAAAAGTTTTCTGTATTGCTCTTCCCAGAATTCTGCACTAAGCATTTTTAGTAAGTTCTCGCTCCATTTGACTCAATTGCTCTTTGTAGTACTTTTTCAAATCATTTTCGTACGCCCGGATCAGTGCCTCATCGTGCTCAGGGAAAATTTTTAGCTCTTTGCTAGCGGAAACTTCAGCAGATTCAGCAAAAACATTTGCTGGACGTAAAACAATATCCCCATCTTCCAACCGCTTTAGCCCCAGTGCATCACGAAATTCATTGACCGTTATAGCTCCCGCCTTCAGGGCTTCGAGAGAAATTTCCATCTTTGATTTTTGATTTTCTGCCAGCGCAGGCACGTGGGAAAAATCCCAAACAACTTCAACGTCATCGGCAAATTCATTAGCCAATTGGTTTTGGATTACATCCAAGTAATTTTCATACATTGGAACCAGCTGATCTTCCCACCACGAACGCTTTGCGCTCTCGTAATTTGCATACGTAGACCGATCCAACCCAAATTTACTGCCCAAAACGATGGGCGGAATTCCAAAAATCATGCAAATACGGCTCTCTAAGCGGTCATTCAGACTCTCCGCTTGCAATTCCTCGAACGAAAAACCGATACGCTGATATTCCGCATCAGAATCTAACACTGCTGGCTCAATCCAATTGCGCCATCCTCCATAGCGCTGGCGCCATCTGGTGCGCAATTCTAACACTTGCTCTTCACGCAAGCGCTGTTTGGTCTTGATGACCCCCATGGGTGAACCACCTTCCTGGAACACTACTTTTATCAGATCTGTCAAATCTGAATCTACTTGTGCAACCCGCAAAGCCATCCTAGCTGGTGAAACGGAAGAAAACCTGCCCAGCAAATCCCAAACGCGAAAAACTACCACATCTTTGCTATCCAATAGCACTTCTTGACTCATTGGCATACGATACTTGTACGCAACTACCTCCGTCCGATTTTGGATGACTGGCTCCAAATAGTCTGGTCGCAAAGCCCAAAGCGCAACTACTCTCCCCAGGCGATCACGTTCTTTTTCGAATGCGGCCATCCCAGCCAACAGCAAAAATGATGTTACAGCATACCACAAATCGAATTCGGACATAAACGCATTTGGTTTTTGAATCAGTTGCTTCAAAGGATGAGTTGGCAAGGGCTCACCAGTCTTGCGATTGCATACCAAAAGGGAAATTTGTGCAGCAGTAGATGCAGTTTTATGAATGCAAGAATAAACCAGCTCATTGACGAAATACACATTTTTCACCAGTGATTCAAATTCAGCCGAGGAATACGTTGCATGATTCATCCAAAGCGGCTGAATCGATGTCACAATTTTAGATCCACGGAATAGATTGAACAATTTTTGGTACCATTTTTCCATCCTGCACTCCTATACGAAAACCCCTGTTCTGCTCCCAAATGTCGCCCGATGCAAAGCCAGTGCGACAGCAATAAACGAATCTGGTGTATGCTCCGATCCGAACACATTTTCTGCCGTGATGTACCGAATTTCGTCATAAAGATATCGAATTTTCGGAAAGAAGATTGACTTGTTTTGGATTCTCGCAACAGCTTCCGCCATCAGTTGGCGCTTGGTTTTTTCCGTCAAAATGATTGGCTCACTAGCTGTTTTCAAGTAATCGTTTACCACATCTCCCAGCCCAGTTCCATCGTGGACCGACAAAAACGTTTTAAATCTTTGATTGACATAATCCAATCTGGCAATCATCAGTTGCCAAGGTTCTCGTCCCCTCCGCTCAAACGTCACTAGCCTGAACGGCTGGACATCAATGCGAATTGTAACAATAATTGTGTGGTCTTTCTTTTTTGCCCAATCTGCCGCAGTCACATAAATTCCACTCTGATCAGGGGCTTCCATTTCAATATACTCACCCAGCGCACCTTGCTCCCAATCCTCACCAACGAAAATTTCATCAAGCAAATCCTGACTAAACAATCGGTTTTTTGATGCTGGCTCCTGCAGTTCATATTCCCATTCCCACATGGTAGATGGAATGTGAGAACGTTTAACTGCAATTTCTTCGTCTGAAAGCCAACCGTCAATCGGGTTGGACGTTTCCCGATAACACCAACGATACACTGCCCAATCATTGCTGCGGGCTCGGTTTAAAATTTCAGTCATGGTGCCATCAGGATATTGGTGCGTGGAAGAAATAACAATCTGAGACTTGACATCTTTTCTGCCCATGGGTTGTCCTAAAGCAGCATCTAAGATTTTTAGTTCCATCTCGTCCGCCTCATCGATGCGTAACCGTTGCGGATGCAATCCACGGACAGAGCGTGTAGAAGCTGTTAGGGCTTGAATTTTAGCACCGTTTCTCAACTGCGTCCGCCATTGAGATGGATCGTTCTCCAACAATTTTTGCATGCTTGGATTGCGATGCCAAAACTGAAACATGTATTCATGGATGCGCACCGATTGCAATCCACTTCCACCAAGCAAAACCACATCTGCAGCTTGCGTCACAGCTTCCACCCATCCCAACAACGCCAATAAAAACGATTTTCCACCAAATCCACGACTCGCAATCCAAACCGACAAGGGATTGCGTGCAAAATACGCGTCGCAAAAAGCTCTCCAAGGTGAGCCATGCTGTTCACAGACTGCTTGCTTCGGAATCTTGATTCCTAACACAGTCCAGATGAATTGTTCCAGCTCCCATTCAGTCCTCAGAGGAAGATGGAATAATAATTTCTTTTTTTCCGTTGTCGGGAGCGGATAAACTTGCATCGTCAATCTCAGAAAATAACGGTTGCACGGGATTCACAATGATAACTGCTGAATTGGCTACTGCTACATCCTGGGTCAGCATTTCTACATCCATCTGGGTCGAAATCCAATGCAACGCTGACATCCATTCTCGCGGATTTATCTGCAACTCAATGCGCGGTTGTCCAGACCCATCGTCGGCTAGCGCAGCCCGTCCGTACACTAACAACTCAATCACCTTTCGAGCAATGTATTCGGAGGCCAAAATCCAGCCATATTCCGTGCGAATTTTCGTCGTGTTAAAATATTCCGCCAACCAGATGCGAAACGAACGTTGGAACGTATCTGTGTTACTAGATCGCTTGGGTTTCCATCGGATTTGTCCCATATTTGTATTTTATCTTATTTTTCCTGAAGATTAAAATGCGACGCTGGCTCTTCCGAGCCAGCGTTGGATCTACTGAATCCATTCTCTTTAGTTTTCTTCTCTCTCGGTTAAGACGCCTTTCCAAAGAAAGGGCGTCATTCCACGCCCCATCCGCCTTGCAGTGAATGTTGCTAAATTGCCCGCTGGGACCCCAATCAGAACACCGTGGACAAAGCCCTTCGTTCCCAAGGGATTGTAGTTTCCATTCAGATGCTGGTCACCCAGCAAAATTATCCCACAGTCAAGACTCTGGATGTGAGCCCATCCATAGTCTTCTTCTGTCAAACTTAACAAATAGATCGTTTGACCATTGTCAGGCACCAGTACAAAGTTCCCATCTCCCACCTCCTCAAGACGTGCCCGCACAGGAAACTCGATCGTATCACCAGTGACTAACTCTGGCGAAACTACTATTTTGGTTGTCCGCTTTCCTTTAAATCCCCACTGGAGATACAGACATTTCTCACCATTTCGTTCGTACAGACTTACTGTTCGTTTCATTTCACACCTCCGAAAGAGAATCTGAATACAATTTATTTAAGAACGAATTTTCTGAACAATAGCAAGCTTCATCATTGCCTTCACAAGAGATAAAAAAGTTTTCTGTTCGAGGATTGATTCGCAACACAATTGTCGCCTCCTGCAACAAATGCTTTGGGATATATTGTCCCTCAGCAGTCCAAACATAAGAGTATCTATTATGCAAAAGTTTCCAGCATCGGGACCACCCATGAGTAGGACCGAAAAACCCCACGATTTTAATCACGAAATCTTTGGTTGGATTCTCGGATTTCTGCCTTCTATATTTCCCGATTGCGGAGCGGAGCAGCTGGAACGGTACGTACATATATTTTTCTTCCCATCTATTATAAGCAGGAAAAACCATCCACTTTTCTCCCCCTACTTTTACTTTATTTTCTCTTACTTTTTTCTCCATTTTCTTTCTCCTTTCTTTCTTTTTTTATTTTTATTGTACTCCAACTCACTTGGATTTACATTAAAGTAAGATTAGTATTTGATTAATATTTCTTGATAGATTTTAATCTTTGGAACAATATAACTCTTCTTCCGATACTTTGTCTTCATCTATTGAGAAAAAAACTTCCCAAGCCTGCAAACTTGGGAAGTTAAAGAATCGGAATCTACCGATCAGGATTCCTTCTCGGTAAAAACGTCCAAAAATTCCTGCAACACCCAGTCTGGACATGGGCGCAGAAACGTTCGGACATATTCCTTCAAGACTGGGTGGAACACATCTAAATTCACTTCCTTATCCCCCTCGTGAACAATTTCCACCACCTCAGAATCACTCACAAAATGATCCAAGAGCAACTCTTCGCATTTGACCCAAAGGAACGGATCGCTGTCAAAAAGAATTGTCACAGGCAAACTAAAGACAAAAGGTGAGATTCTATCCCTATATTTAACTACGATCTCTTTCATTTTTCTTCTCCTTTCAATAATTCCACGAGTTCATCTTCGGACACGTGGACAGTCACACCATCGCTGTCCACACGAAGGTGAATCTCTTGCTCGAATTCGGGGATTCGGCGCCCACTTCTGTGGGCAAGAACTTCGATCGGCTCCCCCATGGGAGCCACAATCAATGCCCAAGCTGTGGCTC
>OGCI01000914.1_pt1 | contig 28687 bp, 45 predicted proteins | sample 1570021 | NCBI WGS metagenome assembly OGCI01 (sample SAMN06264664, study PRJEB24512) | hot springs metagenome | isolation source: Hot spring water | place: South Africa: Tshipise | collected 2015-06-21 | reverse complement strand
TAAAAGTTTTCCTCGCTCATGCAAGGAGTTTAACCTCTACACCTTTGACGTGTCCAGTCCCTGAGGGTCTCAGTATAAGTTTGTATCCCTATAAGCTCTCAAAATGCTGTCTTCATGTCTCTTTCGTAATATCCATTTCCTTTAGTGTTGGGATTATCTTCCAGGTAAATCTTCCTTTCCTCTTTTAACATACTCTCCAATACTTGCTTTACTATTGGTTTGAATAACTCTACAATGCTTATATTTATATTCACCTCCTGTGAGCGGTTTGTTATACTCTTTCCCTCTTCACAAGAGGTTATCAGATTTTTTCTACCAGACACAATTAAATATACACTACCGAAAATTATGTAAGATAGTGGAAAGATAATTTAAGACGTTATTAAAAATAAAGAAAATTCAACACTATAAACTAGTATGCAACAAATAAGATAAAAGGGTAAAAGCCGGGAATGGGATTTGAACCCACGACCGGTCGATTACGAATCGACTGCTCTACCGCTGAGCTATCCCGGCTCTTTGTTTTATATTTTATCAAACTCCTCCTTAAAATATCTAAAAGTCTCTTCATCAAAAAGACAGAACTCAACTACTTCAAGGGATGTCTGAATGTCTCTAAGATACTCATATGCAACTTTGACAAGAACACTTGCTACAAGCTCTCTTGGAACACCATAAATCCCCGAACTTATAGCAGGAAAGGATATACTCTTTAAGTTATTTTTTGTTGCTATTTCAAGACTTGCTCTAACAGCGTTTTTTAATTTAGCTTCTTCATCTCCTTCTCCCCACTTTGGACCTACAGCATGAATTACATATTTTGCCTTTAACGCGCCTGCTGATGTTATAGCAGCAGAACCAGTTGGTACAAAGCCGATTTTGTTACTTTCTTCCTGAATAATCAAACCTCCTTTCTTTACAATTGCTCCTGCAACTCCACCACCATGTTGAAGGTAATTATTCGCTGCATTAACAATTGCATCTGTATCCCGCTCTGTTATATCACCCACCATTATTCTTAATATCTTTTCACCTATCCTTTTTTCTTCCATATAGCACACCTCACTAAATACAAAAATGTATTGCTTTTTTAAACGAAAAATCTTAAAAATATCTTAACTTAAAAGAAGATTTTTGTTAAACTACATTAGTATGATAGATAGCTGGATAAAAGAAATAAAGGAAAACCCTGAAAGCAGAAAGGCTGGAATGATACTGATTCATAATGGTATAGTAAGGGCTACTTCAAAGGATGGCAAGCCAGTTAAGGGCATGAGACTCTCATATGATCAGAATAAATTAAAGGAAATAATTAGAAGCATAAAAGCAAAAGAAGGTATTTTAGAGATTAAAGTTTGGATAAATGAAGGAGAGCTTAAAATAGGAGACGATATAATGAAAGTTCTTGTTGCAGGAAGACTTCGCACAGACGTTTTTCCTGCTTTGCAGGAACTGGTAAGTAGAATAAAAAAAGAGGTGGTAATTGAGGAAGAGATTTTTTAAATTTTTTGTACTTATTATTTTATCTATTTTCTCCTTATCCTGTGTAGCTGAAATTGATCCTCTTTCAGGCAAGAAAACCTATACTCTTCTTTCTACACAACAAGAAATAGAAATTGGTAGAAAAGTTATAGCATCAGCAATAAATGAAAATGAAGGGTTGTATCCAGACAGAGAAGTTCAAAGCTATATAAAAAATTTAGGATCGAAAATAGCCTCAGTTACTCCAAGACAGGTTGAATATCAATTTTTCTTGGTAAATTCTTCTGATATAAACGCATTTGCTCTCCCTGGTGGTCCTATTTTTATTACAAGAGGAATCCTTCTTAAAATGGAGAATGAAAGCGAACTTGCTGGAGTTATTGCCCATGAACTTGGTCATATAAATGCCCGTCACCATGCTAAATTTCTTGAAAAAACTTATGGTATGAGTATTCTTGTAAGTATTCTTGGCATAGCCTTGCAAGATAGCAAATATTCCTCAGTAATTTTAAATCTTGCTCAGATAACTGGCGGATTACTTCAACTAAAATTTAGCCGTGATCAGGAAAACGAAGCCGATGCTTTAGGGGTGAGATTTGCCTATGATGCTGGATATGATCCCAGAGGAATATTGGGAATTTTTGAAAAATTTAAATCCTTAGAGCGTGGTCAACCAATTGAGTGGTTAAGCACCCATCCCCTACCTGATACGAGAATAAAAAATGTACAACAAATGATAAGCACCCAATATCCAAATTCAAGCAGACTAAGGCAAAATTCACAATCCTTTATAAGAATTAAATCAGTTCTGCTTGCATCTAAGGAATCCTATGACTATGTATCTGAAGCTAAAAAGTATATAAAGAATAACAATTACTCCCAGGCGCTTTCTCTTCTTAATAGATCAATAGAACTTTATGGAAGCAATCAAGCCTATACATACAGAGCTTTAGTAAATCTTAATCTAAAAAAATACTACGAAGCCATTAATGATGCCGATAGGGCAATAGATATTGATAGCCTTTATTTTCAACCTCTTCTTATAAAAGGTATTGCCCAAAACAGACTAAATCGCTGGAACGAAAGTATAGCTACACTAGAAAAGGGAAAAAACCTTGTAAGAGATAATCCAGACCTTTATTATTATCTGGGAGTAAATTATCAAGCTATTGGCAATAGAAACAAGGCAATTGAAAATCTAACTACAGCTCTTGAGATAACCGATGGAAAAAGGGGCTGGGAAACAGATGCTCAGAGAAGATTAAGAAGCTTAAGAGGTTATTAAATGAAAACAACTGCTCAAGGGAAAAAATATACAAGTTTTTTTACATTTATCAATTTGCGGAAAAATAAGACTACTTTATAGGGGAGCAATATAATGAAAAGGGCGCATCTTTTTATTAGCGGTAGAGTTCAAGGAGTTTTTTATCGTGCCTTCACAAAGGAAGTGGCTGAGTCTCTCGGTTTAAAAGGATGGGTAAGAAACTTAAGAGACGGAAGAGTAGAGGCAGTTTTTGAAGGCGACGAGGATAGAATCTCAATTGCTATAGAAAGATGCAAAGAAGGTCCACCCTATGCTAAAGTTGATAATATTGAAATACTTTGGAGTGATCCAGAAGGATTGGAAGACTTTGAAATAAAGAAAACCGTCTAATAAAGGAGCACGCTTATGTTAGAAAAAGGCAGATATTTGGTAATGCTTTTATCCTGTGTTTTTCTTGTTACACAGTTAATAGGTTGTGGTGGGAAAACGCAGGTAAAAAAAGAAGAATTCGATCCGGTAGTTTATTTAAAAAAAGCTGACGAATTGGTATCAAAAAAGGAATATGAAGAGGCTAGAAAACTTCTTCTTGAGATAAAGAATAGAGAGACCGCTAAAGAATATGCACCACTTGCACAACTAAAAATTGCTGATTCCTATCTAAAAGAGGATGAACCTGAGCTTGCCATCACAGAATACAGAAGGTTCATCGAGCTTTATCCGGAATCTACCTATGCACCCTATGCTCAATACAGTATTGGCATGGCATATTTTAGACAGATAGAAGGTGCTGAAAGAGGGGCTGGAACAGCTCAAAAAGCACTCGAAGAATTTCTTAAACTTGAAAGAATGTATCCAAGACATCCTTACTCTGAAATACTTCCCCTTAGAATCCAAAAATGCAGAAACATTATTGCTGAGGGTGAACTTTTAATCGGAAAATTCTACCATAAAAAAGGCTCATATAAAGCAACCATCGGAAGGCTTGAAGGAATAGTTACTAATTACCCTGACTTTAAAAATCTCGATGAAACTCTTTATCTACTTGCAGATTCGTACAAAAAACTTGACATGACTGAGAAAGCAAAAGATTATCTTAAGATGCTTAAAGAGAAATTTCCTGATAGTCCATTTGCAAAAAAGGCAGAGGGACTTAAAATTCAATAAATGTCAGCTCTTTTCCCAGTTTTTATTGATATTAAAGGCAAAAAATGCGTTGTAATCGGTGGAGGAAAAGTAGCTGAAAGAAAAATCAAGACACTACTTAAATATAAAGCCCGAGTTATTGTAATAAGTCCAGAAATCACGGAAGAAATAAAGAAACTTGTATCAAGTGGTAAAGTAAACTATATAAAAAAAGAATATTCAAAGAATGACATTAAAGATGCACTTTTAGTAGTAGCTGCAACTTCTGATACAAAGATTAATGCCCAAATTGTAAAGGATGCTAAATTTCTTGTAAACAATGTAACCAAAGAGGCTTTACAATTAAATTCTCAAGGGAAACACACAAAAAATATTGAATACATAGTGCCTGCAATCTTTACAAAGGGTGATTTAACAGTAGCTATCTCAACTCAATTTCCTTCTTTGAGCAGAGTTTTAAGAGATGAAATAAAGGATGTTTATGGCAAGGATTTTGCTTATTTTTTAAAATATCTTAAAAAACTTCGAAAGGACACAAAAAGGAAAATAAAGGACAGCAAAATAAGGCAAGAGCTTTTCAAAAAAATAACTTCTAAAAAAATTGTGTCAAATTTGAAACAATATGGTTTCAAAAAAACAAAAGAGGAGATAGATAGAATAATTGATGAAACATAAGGTAGCTGTCATTGGTTCAGGATACTTTGGACAGAGACATATAAAAATCCTGAGTCAAATGGAAGATGTAGAAATTGTAGGAATTGTAGACAAAGACATTGCAAGAGCTAAATGCATTGCTAGTGAATGTGGCATAAATTGCACAGAAAACTTTAGGGAGCTCTTAGATGATGCTTCAATTTTCTTCATTGTAACTCCAACTAATACTCATTTCGAAATCGCTATGGAATTAATAGAGCGGGACAAACATCTTTTTATTGAAAAACCTCTTACTGAAAACCTCGAACAGGCAAAGCTATTACTTGACAAGGCATTGAAGAAAAATATAATTTTTCAGGTTGGCATGATAGAACGATATAATCCAGTTGTGAGAACTCTTGTTGAACATTTAGAAAAACCACTTTTTATAAATATGCAAAGAGTCTCGCCTTTCTTGGGTAGAGCAACAGATACCCACGTAACCTTTGACCTTATGATACACGATTTAGACCTGCTTTTAATGTTTATGAAATCAGAACAAATGCCACAAATTTTAGATTTTACTACTTTTAAACAAAGCCTTGTAACTGAAAAAATAGACTTTGCCTCTTCCAGATTAAAATTCCGTTTCGATATAAATATACTTGATGTACAGATTACCGCAAGTAGAATTTCTAATTGTTTTCAAAGAAGCATAAACATCTTTCAAAAAAATTCAGCTATTTACGCAGATTTAATAGAAAGAAAAATTACAAAAATTGATAAAAGCGGAAAGGCTTCTGAAGTATCTATAAAAAATAAAGACAGTCAACCACTGTATGAAGAGATAAGAGACTTTTTATGCTGCGTTAAGGAGAAAAGATTATCTAAAATAGCTCCTTCTCCAGAACAGATAATTGAAGGAATAAAAATTATAACCCTAATAAATGGAGGCACAAAAGAATGAAACCATTCATTGATCTTAAGACTCAATATCTTAACATAAAAGATGAGATAATGAGTTGCATAAATGAAATTCTTGAAAGTTCTCATTATATACTCGGTGAAAATGTTAAAAAATTAGAAGATGAAATAAAAGAGTATTTGGGGGTTAATGAAGCTGTTGGGGTTGCCTCAGGAACAGATGCTCTTCACCTGGCAATTAAAGCTCTTAATATCGGTGAAGGAGATGAAGTTATAACAACACCTTTTACTTTTTTTGCCACAGTAGAAGCGATATTATATGTAGGTGCTAAACCTGTTTTTGTAGATATAGATGAGAAAACCTACAATATAGATCCTGAAAAAATAGAGGAAAAAATCACTCCTCATACAAAGGCTATAATTCCTGTTCACATCTTTGGATGCCCTGCTGATATGGAAAAAATTAAAGCTATTGCCAATAAATACGGACTTAGAGTTATTGAAGATGCTGCACAGGCTTTTGGTGCAAGGATAGGCAATAAAAGAATAGGAAGTTTAGGAGATATAGGATGTTTCAGTTTTTATCCAAGTAAAAATTTGGGATGTTTTGGTGACGGAGGAATGATTGTAACAAATGATTTTTCTTTAGCAGAAAAAATAAGAATGCTTCGAAATCACGGTTCCCCTGGAAGGTATGTTCATGATACAGTAGGTTTAAATTCGAGGTTAGATGAAATTCAGGCTGGTATTTTAAGAATTAAAATGAAATACATCGAGAATTACAACAAATTAAGGAGAAAAAAAGCCTCTCTCTACACTAAATATCTTAGCGAAGTTATAAAAACACCATACGAACCCGATGGATTTTATCATGTATATCATCTCTATAGCATTCGTTCATCTATGAGGGATAAAATAAAGGAGAGCTTACAAAAGCATGGAATACCTGCTGTGGTGTATTATCCAATCCCCATGCACTTGCAAAGGGCTTTACAATTTTTAGGTTATAAGGAGGGAGACTTACCTATTGCAGAGAGTGTTTCAAGGGAAATTCTCTCACTACCCATTTATCCTGAACTTCCCGATGAGGAAGTCTTTGAAATATCTCAGATAGTGTTGAGATGTCTTCAAAAAAGTTACTCATAGTTGCCGGAGAATCATCAGGAGAGCTTTACGGCGGTCTGCTTGCCTGTCAACTTAAAGATAGCTTTGAGCTAATAGGTATAGGTGGGAAATATATGCAGGCTGCTGGAGTTAGCCTCATAGGTAATATTACTCATGCCTTTGGTGCTTTCGAGGTTGTCGGACATTTCAAAAAAATTAAAGAAAATTTTAAAGCTGCAGAGAGCGCCTTAGAAAGTATTGATGGACTAATCCTGATAGACTTTCCAGACTTTAATCTAAAATTAGCCACTAAAGCAAAAAAGCTCAATAAAAAAGTGCTTTATTATGTAAGCCCCCAAATATGGGCTTGGAGAAAGGGAAGAATAAAAAAGATAAAAGAATGTGTTGATTTTATGGCTACAATACTTCCTTTTGAGGAAGATATATACAAAAAGGCCAAGATTCCCTCAAAATTTGTGGGTCATCCCATGTATGAGCTTATGAATGAAGAGTTAGGCTATTGGCTTAAAGTTGAAAATACATCTTTAGGAACTTTAAGAGAAAATTTAAGAAAAAAATTTAACATTACAAAAAATACAGTGATAACCCTCATGCCCGGAAGCAGACCCTCTGAAATAAAAAGAAAAATATCATTAATGGTGAATATTATTAAAACATTCGACAGAGATAAAATCCATTTTCTCATTCCAAAAGCACCAAATATAGAGTTTTCAGAGGAAATAAAACAAATTTTATCCTCCTTTGAAAATTTAACAATTTTGAATGAACAAGCTTTTACTGCTCTTGCAATGAGTGATTTAGCCGTAATTACTTCAGGCACATCTACCCTTCAGGCAGCTCTGCTGCAAATACCCATGATAGTTATTTATAAAGTAAATCCTTGTTCCTACTTTATTGGAAAAATACTCATCAAAGGAGTAAAACACATAGCCTTACCAAATGTGATTGCTGATTTTACAGGTATTGAAGATATAAGAATTCCTGAATTTATCCAACACCTCGATGTTAAAAAAATTACTGAAGAAATTGACCATATTCTATGTGATGAAGATTATAGAAAAAAAACAAGCACATTCTTAAGTAAAATAAGTAAATTCTTCGAGGGTAAAGAAGCATCAAAGGAAGTTGCAGCAATATGCAAACAGCTTTTTTAATAATTTATACAATTTTTTATTTCATAGCTCTCCTTGCACTACTTCCGCATGAGTATTTTAAAAGACCTAAAGCAATAAGGAACAGATGGATTAGAGAAAAATTTGGTTTTTTTAAAAAAAGCTTCCCTAATTTTATATTATCCAATAAAAGAAAAAGAGTTTGGATTCATGCAATATCCGTTGGAGAAGTTATTGGGGTCACAACACTTGTTAAAAAACTCTCAGAAAAATATGATGTCATACTTAGCACAATCACTGACACAGGTCAGAGTGTTGCTATGCAAAGATTTAGAGAATTACCAGTTAATATAATCTATCTTCCTTTTGACACTCCCTGTGCAGTGCTAAGAACAATTAAATTTTTTAAGCCCTCTGCACTAATTCTTGTAGAAACAGAAATCTGGGCAAATTTGATTTCCCTTAGTGCCAGAAAATTCCCTGTTATAATTGTTAACGGTAGATTAAGTAAAAAATCCTTTAAAGGATACAAAAAGATTAAATTTTTCATAAAACCTCTTTTAAACAAAATAAGTATGCTTTGTGTGCAGGATGAGACCTATAAAAATCATTTTTTAGCCTTAGGGGCAGAAGAAAAAAAGATTCATGTGACAGGCAACCTAAAATTTGATATAGAACTTAAAGTCATTCCATTTGAGTGGGAAAAATTTATTCCTAAGCCTGTTATCATCGCTGGAAGCACACATGAAACAGAGGAAGAACTTATTCTTAAAACCTTTTTGGAGATAAATACTGCTGGAACTTTAATAATTGCTCCTCGACATCCTGAGAGGTTTGATGAGGTGGAAAAACTGATAGGCTCTACAATAATAAATACATCTCAAAATATTACCTTTAAAAGATTAAGAGATATTGAACGCGATTTAGAGTCTTCTCCTTCTAAAATTCCAGATTTAAAAGAGGGTTCTAAATTTATCCTTCTTATTGATAAAATTGGTATTCTTGGTTCACTCTATAGAATCGCAGATATCGCCATTGTCGGAGGAAGTTTTATTCCCCATGGTGGACAAAATCCTTTAGAGCCTGCTTACTGGAAAAAAGCTATAGTTTGTGGTCCTTCAATGCACAATTTTCCTTTTATTGAAGAATTTATAAGAGAAAAGGCTTGCCTGAGTACTGACAGAGAAAATCTAAAGATTACCTTACAAAATCTAATTGAAAATAGAGAATTTAGAAATTCCTTTGGAGAGAAAGCCTACGATATTTTTTTAAAAAAATCTGGAGGAACCACAAGAACCCTTAAACTTTTAGAGTCAATACTCCCTTAGCAATCTTTTCAAGTGAAGAAAGACTATCCTCTTGACCAAGTACAATAAGGATATCTCCTTCTTTTATGAGAGTTTGAGAAGTTGGATTAAATTTCATCCTCCCATCAGTCCTTTTTATGCCTATTATTATGATCCCCAAATCTCTTCCTATTCCGCTTTGCTCAATCGTTTTACCAACAAGAGAGGAATTTTTCAATACCTCAATCTCTTCAATTTGTATCTCCACATGTTCAGCTCTGGTCGCAAATTCTAAGAAATCAACCACCGTAGGTCTTAGCACTGTATGTGCAATTCTAAGTCCTCCAATAAAGTAAGGAGAAACAACCTTATCAGCTCCTGCCCTTTTAAGTTTATGCTCTGCCTCCTTGTCAACTGCTCGCGCAACAATAAAAAGATTTCTATTTAATTCACGAGCACTCAATACCACATATAAATTTTCTGCATCAGAAGGAAGAACTGTAATTAGTCCCTTAGCCTTTTGCATGCCTGCTGAAATGAGAACTTCATCGTGCGTTGCATCTCCTTCAACATATACTAAATCCTCGTTTTCTGGTAAATTGCCTTTATTTTTCTCGATGATGACAAGAGGTATATTATTAGCTCTTAGTTCGCTAACTATAATGCTTCCCATTCTTCCATATCCACATATTACATAGTGATTAGAGATCCCATCAACCCTTTTTTTCATTTTCCTTTTTTTAAAAACCTCCTTTATTTCTCCTTCAATTAATATTTTAGCTCCCACAGTAAGTGTATATGTAAAAACTCCAAATCCTGTCAAAATTAGAATTATTGTGAAAATCTTTCCTCTTTCATCTAAATCTTTAACCTCCTTAAACCCAACCGTCGCAAGAGTAATTACTGTCATATAAAGAGCGTCAATAAAACTCATATCTTCAAGTATCATATAGCCAAATGTTCCAAATAGAAGGATACTTAAAAGAAGAATAGAGACAAAGATAAACTTTCTGTGAATAAGATTAATCAATGCAACATATATAACAGGTAACATAGACTGGATTAAATTATACCAAATTTAATAGTTTCTTTTTAAACAACAAGAGCCCGCTCTGATTTCTCTTTTTTCTCCTTCTCTGATAAAATAAAGCATGGAACTTAAATATGTACTTTACTTTTTATTAGGCGGGATGGTTGTTAGTGCGGTAAGTTATTTTGCTGCCCATTCTAAAGGTCTTATAGCTGCTTTTTTTGCTAATTTACCTGTGATTACATTTACTACTTTTATAATAATCTATTTTGAATCTGGGACTGATAATGTGATATCCTATGCAAAAAGTCTTCTTATTATGCTTTTTCCATGGCTTCTTTATATTTTCTGTGTAATTTTTTTAGCCTCGAAAATAGGCGTTATTCCTTCTCTATTAACAGGATTGATTGGATATTTTTTATTGTCCTATTTCATTATTAAATTTTTCTCTATTAAAATGTAAAAAAAGGAGGTTAAAATGCAGAAGATTAAGATTTTAATTGATGGTATGACCTGTCAACATTGTGTAAAAAGAGTAACTCAAGCCTTAGAAAATGCAGGTGTTGAGGAGGCAGACGTAGATATAGGAATGGCAACTATTTTATTTGATGAAAATAAAACGAATTTAGAAAAAATTAAAAGAGCAATTGAGGATGCTGGATATAAACTAAAATCTTAACTGAGCTCCAGTTTTAGAAATTATTTTCTCAATAAGCTCTGAATGAATGGAATCAATCTCTTCTGATGTAAGCGTTCTATCAAAGGCCCGATAGGTAATTCTAAATGCTATGCTCTGCTTGCCCTCAGGAATTCCTTTTCCCTTATATACATCAAAGATATATACATCTTCTATGAGATTACTGCCGTAGGTTTTAATAAATTCAAATATGTTCTTTGCTTCAAAATCTAAAGGAACAAGAATTGCTGTATCCCTTTTTATGGAAGGATAATTAGAGAATGGCACATAATATTTAGGTGCCTTCATTCTCAGTTGATTGTATTGTTCATATAGCTTTTCTAAATTAATCTCTGCAATACAAATATAGGGCTTTGTTTTAAAGCCAAATTTTTTAAGAATCCCTGGTGATATAACACCAATAAAACCTATTTTCTCGTCATTCACGAATAAATCCGCTGACTGACCTGGATGTAAAAAAGGCTCAGTAGAACGCACGAATTCTATGCGTTCAAATTTTAAGTGTTTTATAAATCCCTCTATTATGCCCTTTAATGCATAGAAGTCATATATATCCTCATTAAAAGGAGACTTGCAATCTTCCCTTTTTGTAATTATTCCAAGATAAACTGGCTCATCTGGTAGCATTGCATCTTCTTTTGAAATAAAAACTCTTGCGATTTCAAAAATCCTGAGACATTCTAAACCTCTTGATGAGTTTTTCTCTATGTTTTTAAGTAATACAGGAGTAATCATCGTACGCATTATGGATTCTTCTTGTCTTAAAGGATTTATGAGGGAAATGAAGTTTCTTCTTCTATCATCTCCAGGAATCTCAAAAAGATTTAAATCTTCAGGTGACATAAAACTCATATTTACCGCTTCACTAAATCCAAGAGCAATCATATAATCTCTAATTTTATTGATAAATTTCCTCTTTTCAGAGAGTTCGTGATTTTCCTCTACAGGCTTTAATGCCGTAGGTAGCTGAGGGGTAACTTTATCGTAACCATAGATTCTCGCAACCTCTTCAGCTATATCCTCCTCAATAGAAATGTCCTGTCTATGAGATGGAACTTTTGCAACATAAAAGTCCTTGTTGTTTTTTACATCAAATTCAAGTAAATGGAGAATTTCCAAGATTTCCTCTTCTTTAAGTGTGATTCCTAAGAATCTATTTATATTATCTGGCTTAAAGGCGACTTCTTTTACGGCAATTCTATTTGGATATACATCAATTAACTCATAAACTTCACCACCTGCAATATTAGAAATCAAATAGGCTGCTCTATTAAGTGCTTCTATTAAGTTTTCGATATCGGTACCTCTTTCAAATCTATAGGATGCCTCTGTGGATAAACCTAATCTTTTTGAGGTTCTTCTAATGGATTCAGGTTTAAAGTAAGCACTTTCAATAATAATATTTACCGTCTTCTCTGTAACCTCTGTATTTGCTCCACCCATAACACCTGCCACAGCAATTGGACGCTTTCCATCCCATATAAGAAGATCATCGCCTGTTATCTTTCTTTTGACACCATCTAAGGTCTCTATTTCATCAAATTGTTTACCTGAGACTCCTCTAAGTGTTCCAACTTTTATTGTATAGCCTTCAAGTAGGTTAAGATCAAAGGCATGAAGGGGATGACCATATTCGAGCAGGACATAATTAGTTACATCCACTACATTGTTTATAGAACGAATCCCTCCCTGCTCAAGACGCTTTCTTAACCATTCGGGTGAATTTCCGACTTTGATTCCTCTTATTATTCTTCCTGCATATCTAAAGCATAATTGAGGCTCTAAAATATCAATTTTAAATTTATCGTCCTTTAATTCCTCCTTAATTTGAAAAGAAGGTTTTTTGAGATTTAATCTAAATAAAGCCTTTATTTCTCTTGCAATTCCAATAATACTAAGACAATCAGCCCTATTTGGAGTTATTTCAATATCAAAAACAGGTTCTCCCCATATCTCATCCACACTTGCGACTTCGAGACCAGCCATTGTAAGAGCTTCGGTAAGACTTTCAATAGGTAAATTTATATCCACAAATTCTTGTAACCAACTTAAAGGTATCTTCATTAAAATTGCCTCAAAAATCTTATATCGTTTTCAAAAAACAGTCTTATGTCATCAATCCGATATTTAAGCATAGTAAGCCTTTCAACTCCCATTCCAAAGGCAAATCCCTTATATTTTCCTTCTGGATATCCTGCAAATTTAAAAACATTGGGATGAACCATTCCAGCTCCCAGAACTTCAAGCCAGCCTGTTTGTTTACAGACTCTGCAGCCCTTACCGCCACATATAATACAACCTATATCTATTTCTGTTGATGGCTCAGTGAAAGGGAAAAAGCTTGGTCTAAATCTAACAGGAATTTGCCCAAAAAGTCTTTGTAAGAAATAGACGAGTACACCTTTTAGATTTGCAAATGATATGTCTTCATCAACCATCAGTCCCTCTACTTGATGAAACATAGGAGTATGGGTTACGTCGGAGTCGCATCTGTAAACTTTGCCAGGTGAAATAAATCTTAAAGGAGGGCTCTTCTTCTCCATAACTCTTACCTGAACAGGAGAGGTATGAGTTCTAAGCACGATGTCTTCACTTACATAGAAAGTATCCTGCATATCCCTTGCAGGATGATCTTTTGGTATATTAAGAGCTTCGAAGTTGTAATAATCAAGTTCAACTTCTGGTCCTTCCTCTACGGTAAATCCCAATTCCTTAAAAATGTCTATTATTTGCAGTAATGTTTCATTAACTGGGTGTCTTCCACCAAAATAGTAATTTTTTCCAGATAGGGTTATATCTATGAAATCTTTTCTTAAGGATTTTGAAATTTCCTTCTCGGTGATTTCTATTTCTTTGCCCTTGATTAAATCTTCAATAAAATTTTTAAGCTCATTAAGCGCTTTTCCCTGAATTTTTCTCTCTTCAGGAGATAAACTTCCAAGATTTTTAATTTTTTCAGTAATTAAACCCTTTTTTCCTATATATTTGGATTTGAGATTCTGCAAATCCTGAGCAGAAACAATAGTATTAAGCTCTTCAATAAAATCTTTCTTTATAGATTCTTCCATTTATGCAGCTTTTACAAAGGGTTTTACCTTTTCTACGATTTGCTGAAATGCATTAATATCATGATAGGCAATATCAGCAAGAGCTTTTCTATTTAAAGAGATATTGGCCTTTTTTAAAGCATCCATGAATTGACTGTAAGTTAATCCAAACATTCTGACCGCTGCATTTATTCTGGTAATCCATAGGGCTCTAAAATCTCTTTTTTTGAGTCTTCGATCTGTATAAGCATGCAATAAAGCCTTTTCAACCGCCTTTGCAGCCACCTTGTAGGAGCGTCTTCTACCGCTGTAGTAACCCTTGGCCATTGACAGAACTTCTTTATGATATCTTCTAGTTTTAAATCCACCTTTAACTCTTGGCATTTATTTCCTCCCTATTTCCTTAATAAAATTTAAACTCCTGGGGAGGGATTCGAACCCCCGACCAAGTGGTTAACAGCCACCCGCTCTGCCGGCTGAGCTACCCAGGAATTATATAAAATTATCAAAAATTCCTATTTTCTGTCAAATTACTCAGATTTTTTATTTTCTTTAGATTCTTCTTTGCTTTGTTTTGTGTAGTCAACAAACTCAATTATTGCCATTGGTGCACTGTCCTTTACTCTAAAGCCAGTCCTTACAACTCTAACATATCCACCGTTTCTGTCAGCAAAACGAGGTGCAATCTCAGTAAATAGCTTTGCTACAAGTTCTTTATCTGGAAGATAGGACAATGCAATCCTTCTTGAATGGAGATCTCCCTTTTTTCCAAAAGTGACAAGTCTGTCAGCAAGCTCCCTTAAAGCTTTTGCTTTTGCCACGGTCGTTTCAATTCTTTCATATTTAATAAGAGATGATAAAAGACCTCTTAACAGAGCCTTTCTCTGATTTGCTGTTCTTCCAAAATGTCTCCCATCCACTCTATGTCTCATTCAATTTACCCCCTCTGAGCTTTTTCCTGCAATTTTTCTATTACTTCTGGCTCTAATCTCATCCCCAATCTTAAACCATTCTTTGCCAACACTTCTTTTATTTCGTCAAGAGAACGCCTACCAAAATTCTTTGTCTTAAGCAATTCACTCTCTGTTTTTTGAACAAGCTCTGACACTGTGTTTATTCCCGCACTTTTGAGACAGTTATATGCTCTTACAGATAATTCAAGATCTTCAATAGGCTTCAGTATACTTTCATTCAATTGAACATCTAATGAGCTATCAATATCTTCACTACTTACCTCTGACTCAATTATCTGTGAAGAAGACTCTTTAAAAAGTTTGAAATACTCAAAGTGTTTAATCAAAATATCAGATGCTTCACTTATCGCCATTTCTGGTGTTATACTTGCGTCTGTCCATACTTCTAATATTAAACGGTCATAATCAGTATGCTCGCCTACTCTTGTTTTTTCTACCTTAACATTTACCTTCCTTACAGGACTAAAAATCGCATCAACAGTAATAGCATCTAAAGGCAAGTCTTCTTCTTTTATCATTTCAGACGGAACATATCCTCTTCCTTTAGTTATATAGAGATACATCTCTAATTCAGCATCGTGATCAAGGGAACATATAAACTGTTCTTTATTTAAAACTTCTATTGTTCCATCGGTCTTAATCGAATCAGCTGTTACATCGCCAGGACCCTTAACCTTAATTGTAGCTATTTTTTTATCAACCTGCTGAGAATAATATTTAAATCTTAGCTTCTTTATATTTAAAACTATATCAAGTATATCTTCCTTTACTCCCTTTATCGAACTAAATTCGTGTAAAACCCCTTGTATTCTTATTGCATAAACTGCAACCCCTTCTAAAGAAGAGAGAAGAACCCTTCTTAAAGAGTTACCGAGTGTAGTTCCGTAACCTCTCTCAAGGGGTTCAACAATAAGTTTACCATAGGTATTTGTTAAAGTTTCTCTCTCAAACTCTATCTTTTTAGGCATCTGAAACTCTTTATATAAATTCATTTACAGCCTCCCAATTTTATAGCTTAAAATTATTTAGAGTAGAACTCTACAACTAACTGTTCCTGCACCGGAAGCTGCATTTCATCTCTTTCTGGAATTCTTACAAATTTACCTTTCATCTCTTGAATGTTTACTTCAACCCATGCAGGGAACCCTCTCTGCTCAGCTAAGGCAAGGCTTTCTTTGATAAGTTCAAGCTCTTTGCCTGCCTGATTAAGCTCTATAACATCACCAGGTCTTACAATGTAAGAAGGAATATCTACTTTCCTTCCATTAATTGTAAATAATCCATGTCTAACTAATTGTCTTGCCTGTCTTCTATTTTGAGCAAATCCCATTCTATAAACAACATTATCCAATCTTCTTTCCAATAACTTAAGAAGATTCTCACCAGTTACACCCTTCATTCTTGTTGCCTTTTCAAAATAATTTTTAAATTGCTTTTCCATCACACCGTACATTCTCTTTACCTTCTGCTTTTCTCTCAGCTGAAGACCGTAGTCAGATAACTTTCCTTTGTTCTGTCCGTGCTGACCAGGTGCATATTTTCTTCTCTCAAAGGCACATTTCTCTGTATAGCATCTAGTGCCCTTAATAAATAGCTTCATACCCTCTCTTCTGCAAAGTCTGCAGAGTGGACCAGTATACCTTGCCATTTAGACCCTCCTTCTCTTTGGAGGTCTACACCCGTTATGTGGAACAGGTGTTACATCTTTAATTAGATTAATCTCAAGTCCTGCTGCTTGAAGAGCTCTTATGGCTGTCTCTCTTCCCGCACCCGGGCCCTTTATCATAACATCTATCTGTTTCATGCCCATATCCATCACTCTCTTTGCTACTGTTTCAGCAGCAATTTGAGCTGCATAGGGAGTGCCTTTTCTTGAACCCTTAAAACCACAGCTTCCTGAAGATGCCCATGCTACAACATTACCATTTGGGTCCGTGATAGTTATTATTGTATTGTTAAATGTTGTTTGAACATGAGCTACACCATGGGGAATATTTTTTTTAACTTTTTTTATGCCTTTTCTTTTCTGTGCCATTAATCTATATAACCTCCTCTTTTATTTTTTCTTAATGATTTTTCTTCTCGGTCCTTTACGAGTCCTGGAATTTGTCCTTGTTCTTTGTCCTCTAACTGGCAGGTTAGCAATATGTCTCAATCCTCTATAACAACCAATATCAATAAGTCTCTTTATGTTCATTGAGATTTCTTTTCTTAACTCACCCTCAACTTTATAATTTTTTTCTATCTCCGCTCTTATTTTTACTATATCCTCATCGCTGAGATCCTTAACGCGCTTGTTTGGGTCAACACCTGTTTCTTTCAATATCTTACTTGAAAGACTTTTTCCTATGCCGAAAATACGAGTTAACCCTATCTCAACTCTCTCATTTTTTGGTATATCTACTCCAGCTATTCTCGCCATAATTATGCTCCTTTCCTATCCCTGTCTTTGTTTATGCTTAGGATTCTCACAAATAACTCTAATAACGCCTTTTCTCTTGATTATCTTACATTTAGAACAAACTCTCTTAACTGAGGCTCTTACTTTCAAATTACACCTCCCTATTTAAATCGATAAATTATTCTACCCTTGGTAAGGTCATACGGAGAAATTTCCACAAGCACCTTATCACCAGGCAAAATCTTTATAAAGTGCATTCTCATCTTTCCTGAAACATAAGCTAAAATCAAATGTCCATTATCAAGCCTTACTCTAAACATGGCATTTGGTAAGGCCTCCTCAATCGTTCCTTGCATCTCTATATGTTCTTCTTTTGGCATAACTTATTAATATATTAATATTTTTATATTTTAGTCAAGATTTCAGGTTTATCTTCAGTTACAGCAATGGTATGCTCAAAATGAGCGGATAATGATCCATCCTTTGTAACCGCAGTCCATCCATCAGCTAATATTTTAACCTCATAGGTACCGGCATTGACCATTGGCTCTATTGCTAAGGTCATTCCCTTTTTTAATTTAGGTCCAGTGCTCGCTGTACCAAAATTTGGTATTTGAGGGTCTTCATGCAATGCTCTTCCTATCCCATGTCCGACAAAGGCTCTTACAACAGAAAACCCATTTTCTTCCACATGTTTTTGTACTGCGTAGGATATATCTCCTATTCTCCTACCCTCCAACGCCTGCTCAATCCCTCGATAAAGGGCTTCCTCGGTCACTTTAACTAATCTCTCGGCTTCTTCTGATACCTTTCCCACTTTATATGTATATGCACCGTCTCCATAAAATCCTTCACAGATTACTCCCACATCAACACTAACTAAATCACCCTCTTTTATAACCACCTTATCTGAAGGTATGCCATGCACTACCTGTTCATTAATTGAGATACAGGCACTTGCTGGATATCCTCTGTATCCTTTAAAAGCTGGTACTCCACCTCTCTTTAGTATTAGCTTCTCAATAAAAAGCTCTATTTCCCTTGTTGATAATCCCTCTTTAATGTATGATTTAAGTGCTTCCAGAACTTCAGCCACAATTTGACAGGATTTTCGAATTTTCTTTAATTCATCCGAACTTTTCAGAATTATCACTCGAGAACTAGTCCTTCCTGCCTTTTATTCGGAATTTTTTGAAAAATCCGTCATAGGAGCGGCTAATCATGTGGGTCTCTATTTGGGAAACCGTATCCAAAGCCACTCCAACTGCAATTAAAAGGGAAGTACCACCAAAATAAAATGGAACCTTAAATTGAGCTATCAGTATCTCAGGAAGAACACAGACTGCGCTCAAATAGAGAGCACCAATAAAAGTTAGCCTTGAAAGCACTCTATATATATATTCCGATGTTTTTTGTCCTGGCCTTACTCCTGTAATATACCCTCCATTTTTTTGTAGATTATCAGCAATTTCAACAGGATTATAAATTACTGCCGTATAGAAATATGTGAAAAACATAATTAAGCCAACATAGAATACGATATGAAGGATACTGCCTGGCGAAAGTTGCTTAGCAAGGGATTGAACCCAAGGAATTGCAATAAATCCAGCAATCGTCGCTGGAAACATTAAAACCGAAGAGGCAAATATAGGCGGTATTACTCCAGCAGAGTTAATCTTTAATGGAAGATAGGTTGTATAGCCACCATACATTTTTCTACCAACCACTCTTTTTGCATACTGAATTGGTATCCTTCTCTGACCTCTTTCAATAAATATTATTCCTGCTACAACCGCAACCATGACAACAACAAGAATGATTACAAAAAATACAGACAACTCGCCTGTTCTCATAAGATTATATGTGTAGAATATAGCATTTGGAAATCTAGCTACAATACCGGCAAATATAATGAGAGAAATACCGTTTCCAATTCCTCGCTCGGTTATTTGTTCGCCAAGCCACATAAGAAACGCTGTACCTGCAGTAAGAGTTATCATTGTTACAAGTCTAAAACTCCATCCAGGCTCCTGAATAAATTGACCTTCTCCCATTGTCTCAAGTCCAACAGCTATTCCAAAACCCTGAATTGCAGCTATTACTATTGTTGCATAGCGGGTGTATCGTGTAATCTTTTTTCTTCCCTCTTCACCTTCTTTTGCAAGTTTTTGTAAGGAAGGAATAACAACTGTTAATAGCTGAAATATAATAGATGCACTTATATATGGCATTACTCCGAGAGCAAATATAGTAACCTTAGAAAGAGCACCACCTGTAAATATGTCAAAAAATCCCATTACAGCGCCGCCGCGTTCCATGAGGAATTTACTGAGTGCTTCTCCATCAATCCCTGGAGTGGGTATATGGGCACCTATTCTAAAGACAGCAAGCATCGCCAAAGTAAATAAAATTCTTGCCCTTAACTCTGGTATTTTGAGAATATTTCTAAAGGCTGTTACAAGTCCCACTATAAGACCTCGACCTTGCCACCTTTGCTTTCAATTTTTTGGCGGGCTGACTTGCTTATTGCATGAGTTTTTACGATTATTGACTTATTTATATCTCCATTACCAAGGATTTTTAAACCATCCTTGAGTTTTTTTACGATTCCCTTTTCAAGAAGAATATCAGGTGTTATAACATCCACTTCATCGGCAATTTTATTTAAATCATCAATATTAACAACAGCATATTCCTTTTTGAAAGGAGCATTGGAAAATCCTCTCTTGGGAAGCCTTCTCTGTAGCGGCATCTGTCCACCTTCAAAACCTGCCCCTTTTGCACCGCCTGAACGGGCTTTCTGACCTTTGTGTCCTTTTGTCGATGTTTTTCCATGACCAGAACCAGGTCCTCTACCTATTCTCTTAGGCTTTTTTTTGCTTCCCTCTGCTGGCTTTAATTCATTTATTTTCATAAAACCTTTTCCTCCTCTCCAACAGATTGATTTTCCTCTGATGCTTCTAAATCAGCTGTGCGAGTTCTAAGTTTTGCTACTGAAGATGGTTCCTTTAACCTGCTTAAAGCTCCAACTGTAGCTCTCACTGAATTAAATGGATTGTGGCTGCCAAGTACTTTGGCAACAATGTCCTGAACTCCTGCTACCTCAAACACTGCTCGGGCAGGTCCACCTGCAATTATGCCTGTACCCTTAGGTGCAGGATTTATTACAATCTTTGTAGCTCCATATTTATATTCAATTCTGTGCGGAACGGTGGTATCTTTTAAAGGAAAAGCTATAAGATTCTTTTTTGCTTTATCTATTGCCTTCCTAATCGCATCTGGAACCTCAGCAGCCTTACCTTTTCCAATTCCAACAATACCAGCTTCATTACCTACAACAACAAGGGCACTAAAGGAAAATCTTCTACCACCCTTTACAACCTTAGCAACTCTATTTATATACACCACCTTGTCCTTTAAATTTAATTCTGATGCATTTATTCTCTCCTGCCTCATCATTCCTCCTTAGAACTGTAATCCCTTTTCCCTTGCAGCATCTGCAAGAGCTTTAATACTTCCATGATATCTGTACCCCCCTCTGTCAAACACTACCTTTGTGATTCCAAGGCTTATTGCTCTTTCAGCAATTAATGCTCCAACTTTCTTTGCAAATTCAATATTGCTTTTATTCAATCTTATATCTCTAAACTCTTTTTCTAAGGTAGAGGCAGACACTATTGTTTTTCCTTGTGTATCGTCAATCACCTGAGCATATATATGATTAAGACTTCTAAACACTGAAAGCCTCGGTCTTTCTGATGTTCCGAAAACTTTTTTTCTTATTCTATTGCGTCTTCTCTCTTTTAATTCTTTTTTATCTCGCAACTTTAACCCTCCTTATTTCTTTCCAGTCTTACCAGGTTTTAATTTTAAGACTTCATCGGCATACCTAATTCCCTTACCTTTATATGCGTCTGGAGGTCTAATAGCCCTTAAATTTGCCGCTACCTGTCCGAGCAACTGCTTATCAATGCCTTGGAGAGTAATTGTTGTCTGCTTATCATCGACAGCTGCTTTTATACCATCAGGGAGAGGAAATTCAACAGGATGAGAATATCCAATATTAATGACCAATTTATTTCCACTTAACTGCGCTCTATATCCTACTCCCACAATTTGCAGAACCTTAGTAAATCCTTGCGAAACGCCCGTAACCATATTCGAAAGCAGACTTCTTGCAAGCCCATGTAGTGCTCTTATCTTGGATACATCTGAATTTCTCAAGACAACAAGCTGTTTATCTTCAAGGACTACTTCGATGCCCTCTGGCAATGTATAACTCAACTGTCCCTTTGGTCCTTTGACTGTTATATCTTTTCCATCTATTTTTACTTCAACATTCTCAGGCATCTGAATTGGCTTTCTTCCTATTCTCGACATTCTATCACCTCTTACCATACATAACATATTATTTCTCCGCCTACACCTTTTTGGCGGCATTCTTTATCCGTCATTATTCCGAGCGAAGTAGTTAGAATAGCTACTCCAAGGCCACCCATTACATGAGGAATTTCTGTTTTACCAACATATATCCTCCTGCCCGGTTTGCTTATTCTCTGCAAATTGGAAATAACCGAATCACCCTCAGGTGTATATTTAAGATTAATTCTAATAACTCCCTGTTTTTTATCTTTGATAATCTTATACGACTTGATGAATCCTTCCTCTTTAAGAATCTTGGCTATCTCTATTTTCATCCTTGATGCAGGAATATCTACCTTATCTGCTTTTACTCTAAGTGCATTTCTTATACGAGTTAGCATATCTGAAATTGGATCAGTTACCATTCTTTCACCCCTCTACCAGCTTGATTTTACTACACCAGGGATTTTCCCTGAGTTGGCTAAAAATCTAAAACATATCCTGCATAGACCAAACTCTCTTAAATATCCCCTTGGACGACCGCATATTCTACAACGGTTTTTAACTCTCACTTTAAACTTGGGTGGATATTTAGATCTTTCTATTTTACTTGTTCTTGCCACAACCCCTCCTTATTTTCTGTATGGCATTCCAAATTCTTTCAATAGAACCAATGCTTCTTCATCGGTTTTCGCAGTCGTGCAGATTATTATGTCCAATCCGTGAATCATATCTACCTTATCATAATCTATCTCTGGAAATATAAATTGTTCCTTTATACCAAATGCATAATTTCCCCTACCATCAAAGGACTTCTTAGAAAGCCCTCTAAAATCTCTTATCCTTGGTAAGGCAAGAGAAATCAATCTATCTAAAAATTCATACATTCTTTCTCTTCTTAATGTTACCTTGCATCCAATAGGCATTCCTTTTCTAAGTTTAAAGGCAGCAAGTGGTTTTTTAGCTTTTGTTATAAGAGGTTTTTGCCCTGTTATAAGCGCCAGTTGTTTTTCAGCTGCATCAAGGAGTTTTATGTTCTGAATAGCTTCTCCAAGGGTAACATGAACTACTATCTTCTCTAATCTTGGCACCTGCATTATATTTTTATAGTTGAATTTGCTCATTAATGCAGGAATTATCACTTTTTCATATTTTTCCTTTAGTCGAGGTACATACTTCTGCTTCACTTCAGTGCTCATTAGTCTATAACCTCCTTACACTTCTTGCAAACTCTTACTTTTCGTCCATCCTCCAATATCTTAGCTCCTACACGAGTAGGTTTATCACATTTCGGGCATATTAACATAATCTTTGCCCTGTGAAGATACCCTTCCTTTTCTATAATCCCACCCTGAGGATATTTACGTGTAGGCTTTTGATGCTTTTTAATAATGTTGACTCCCTCGACAATAACCATTTCATCCTTAGGAATTACCTTTAAAACTCTTCCTTTTTTTTCTTTATCCTTACCTGATATAACTATTACCATGTCTCCCTTTTTAATACCTAAGCTCACTTTGTTCCTCCAAACTATATAACTTCTGGTGCAAGAGAAACTATTTTTGTAAATTCTTTCCATCTGAGTTCTCTTGCAACAGGTCCAAATATTCTGGTGCCAATAGGTTCAAGCTGATTGTTCACAATAACAACTGCATTCTGATCAAATCTTATGTAAGAACCATCAGCTCTTCTTATGCTTCTACGAAGTCTGACAATAACAGCCTTAGCAACAGCACCCTTCTTTATATTACCGTCTGGTAAAGCCTCTTTAACACTAACAACTATAACATCACCCAGGCTTGCATATTTTCTGTTTGATCCCTTTAATACTCTTATGCACTGTACCCTTTTTGCTCCAGAATTATCAGCAACCTCAAGAATGCTTCTTGGTTGAATCATTGACCCTCACCCTCCTTCAGAATTCTTAAGACTTTCCATCTCTTTGTCTTACTGATTGGGCGACTTTCAATTATTTCCACTACATCTCCAAGCTGACAACGGTTTTCATCATCATGGGCCTTATATTTTTTTCTTGTTTTTATGGTCTTCTTAAAAAGAGAATGCTGAAAAACCCTCTCAACTGAAACAACTACTGTTTTGTCCATTTTATCGCTAATCACTGTTCCTTTTAAAATCTTTTTAGGCATCTTCCCTACTCCTTAAAACTCTTTATTTTCGCTGCTTTTTATTAATTTCAGTAATAATTGTGAGTATTCTTGCTATGTCCTTTTTTACAGCATGCATTCTTCTGACATTTTGGAGCTCTCCTTTTGCAAGCTGAAATCGAAGATTAAAAAGCTCTCTTCTTAATTCTTGTTCCTTCTTTTTTAACTCATCTATTGATAAATTCCTTAATTCTGCTGATTTCATACAAAACTCTCCTGCCTTTTTACAAATTTTGTCTTTATAGGAAGCTTATGGGATGCAAGCTCAAATGCTTCCTTTGCAATCTCCTCTGGAACACCAGCAATCTCAAAAATAACCCTCCCAGGCTTCACTACAGCAACCCAAAACTCTGGATTTCCTTTTCCCTTACCCATTCTTGTTTCAGCAGGTTTTTTTGTTATTGGTTTATCTGGAAAAATTCTTATCCAAAGCTTACAGCCCTTCTTTGCATGCCTCATTATGGCAACTCTTGCAGCCTCAATCTGCCTTGAGGTAATCCAGGCAGGTTCAAGAGCTTTAAGACCAAATTCACCAAAAGATACAGAACCACCTCTGTAGGCAATACCCTTCATGTTGCCTTTCTGCATCTTGCGAAATTTAACTTTCTTTGGAGCTAACATAACTCGTACCTCACCCTAATTAATAGTTATAATTTATATATTGCCCAGGCTGAACTTCACCTTTGAATATCCATACCTTTATGCCGATAACTCCGTAGGTTGTCTTTGCTTCAGCAAACCCGTAATCTATATCTGCTCTAAACGTGCTTAAAGGGACTCTTCCCTCCCTATACCATTCAGTTCTTGCTATTTCTGCTCCAGCAAGTCTTCCTGCGCAAGAGACCTTTATTCCCTTTGCACCAAATCTCATAGATGAAGATACAGCTCTTTTCATAGCTCTACGATAAGCCACTCTTTTTTCTATCTGCAAAGCTATATTCTCTGCTACAAGCTGAGCATCAAGCTCAGGCCTTCTAACTTCCTTTATTTCAATATTTGCCTGTTTGCCTGTTTTCTGCTCAACCTCCTTCTTAAGTTTTTCAACCTCAGCACCTTTTTTTCCGATAATTATTCCAGGCCTTGCAGCAAATATTAATACTTTTACTTTATCTCCGACTCTTTCTATTTCTATCTTTGATATTCCAGCATGATATAATTTTTCCTTTAATAGCTTCCTTAGCTGAAGGTCTTCTATGAGCTTATCAGCATAGCCCTTTTTAGAAAACCATCTACTTTCCCATGTCCTAATTATCCCTAATCTGTTACCTATCGGATTTGTTTTCTGACCCAACTCAACACCCCCGCTTAATTTTCTTCAGTGGCAACATATATTGTTATGTGGGAAGTTTTTTTCTTAATAATGTTTGCCCTTCCCATTGCCCTATGCTCAATTCTTCTCATCATTGGTCCCTGGTCTACGCAGGCTTTAACAATCGTTAAGGCATCAATATCTAACCTTGGATTCTTCTGTTCAGCATTTGCCAAAGCAGACCTTAATACCTTTTCAATGATTCGAGCTCCTCTGTGAGGCATATACTTAAGTGTAAGCAATGCATCGCCTGCCTTTTTACCCCTTATCAAGTTAATAACCCTTCTTGCTTTCGTTGGAGTTATTCGAGCATATCTCAATATGGCTCTTGCTTCCATGTTTTATTTCCCCTTAGCCTTTTTCTTTTCTTCGGAGCCTGCATGCCCCTTAAAAGTTCTTGTAGGTGCAAATTCACCAAGTTTATGTCCAATCATGTTTTCTGTCACATAAACAGGTATAAATTTTCTTCCATTATGCACCGCAAAAGTCAAACCAATAAAATCAGGAACTATCGTTGACCTTCTTGACCATGTTTTAATAGGCTTTTTATCACCACTTTCTATGGCTTTTCTTACTTTTTCCATTAATTTTTCATCTACAAAGGGACCTTTTTTTAATGATCTGGACACTTTCTACCCCCTTACTTCCTGCGCTTTACAATGAATTTGTCAGTTTTCTTATTTTTTCTTGTTTTTATACCTTCAGGTTTACCCCATGGTGAGCATGCCGGTCTTCCTCCTGAAGACCTTCCCTCTCCTCCTCCAAGGGGATGATCAATTGGATTCATTGCAACTCCTCTAACTGAAGGTCTTCTACCAAGATGCCTCATCCTGCCTGCTTTTCCTATCACCACATTTTCATGGTCAAGATTGCTAACCTGTCCAACCGTAGCCATACAGTTTACACTTATTAGTCTCATTTCACCAGAGGGAAGCTTAACATGTGCGTATTTACCTTCTTTTGCCATAAGCTGTGCTGCTACTCCAGCACTTCTTACCAATTTGCCTCCACTCTTTGGATAAAGTTCTATATTATGAATCATTGTTCCTAAGGGAATTTCCTTAAGTGGTAGAGCATTGCCCACCTTAACATCAATACCGCTTCCGCTCATCACAGTTTCACCTACGTTTAATCCATCAGGAGCAAGAATGTATCTGTACTCTCCATCAATATATTTAAGTAGCGCTATTCGCGCAGAACGGTTAGGATCATACTCTATACTTACTACCTTAGCAGGTACCTTATATTTGTTCCTTTTAAAATCAATAATTCTGTAATGCTTTCTATTGCCACCGCCTTTAAGCCACGAAGTTATTCTTCCCTGATTGTTTCTACCCCGTCTCTTTTTAATACTCACAGTAAGAGACTTATGGGGCTTATCCTTAGTAATCTCACTAAAATCAGGATAAGTAACAAATCTTCTACCTGCTGATGTTGGTTTACATCTTTTTATTCCCATTATACACCCTCTACAAGATCTAATTTTTCCCCTGGCTTAAGGGTAATAATTGCCTTTTTAAGTCTTTTTGTTTTTGTAAAATGAATCCCTACTCTTTTGACACGAGGCTTTATATTTATTACTGCAACTTCATCTACCTTGACCTTGAAGCATTCCTCAAAGGCTTTTTTTATCTGTACCTTATTGGCATTTGGATGAACTTCTACAACTATCTTCCCCTCTGCTTCCTTGAGGTTCATAGCCTTTTCTGTAAATATGGGCCTTCTTATAATTTCAAATATATTCATTAGGAGGTCACCCCCTTTATCTTTAATAGCTCATCAAGCCCTGAAACGGTGAATACGATTCTGTCAAAGAGAGAGACATAATAAGCATTAATATCTGATGCCCTTACAACTCCAACATATGGAATGTTTCTTGCAGATAGCAATATATTTTCGTCCTTATCGGGCAAAACAAATAGTACGGAGTTATCAGCAATCCCTAAGTTTTTTAATATTTGAACCATATCTTTTGTCTTTGGCCTCAATAGCTCAATTTTATCAAGAAGCAATATCTCATTATCCTTGCGCTTAAGCGTTAGAGCTTTAAATAGTGCAACATCTTTCATCTGTTTTGGCAATTTAATATAATAATCCCTTGGCTGAGGACCAAAAACTATTCCACCTTTTCTCCATAGAGGAGACCTTATGCTACCATGCCTTGCCCTACCTGTGTGTTTCTGTCTCCAAGGTTTTCTTCCTCCACCTGCAACCATTGCTCTCGTCTTAGTTGCATGAGTGCCTTGCCTCTGATTTGCCATATAAGCAACCACAGCAGAATGCACCACTGAATCAGATGCTGGATTATTAAATATAATCTCTGGCACTTCTTTCTTACCAATTATGTTATTATTGATATCTCTTATCTCTATCTCTATCATCCCTCTACCTTCCATATTTCAATTATTCCGTTTTCTCCTCCTGGGACAGCACCCTTCAAGAGAATTAAATTCTGTTCCGGTATTATCTCTACTACAGTTATATTCTTCACGGTCACCCTTTCATTACCCATATGTCCAGCCATCCTTTTACCTTTCCATACTCTTGATGGAAAAGAACTTGCTCCAATTGAACCAGGAGCTCTATTAAACATAGAACCATGTGTATCAGGTCCACCACTAAAATTATGGCGTTTCATTACACCCTGAAATCCCTTTCCTTTAGAGAAACCTGTGACACTAACCTCTTCACCCTTAGAAAATATCTCTACTGTGATTTTATCTCCCACGTTTAAGCCTGTCATTTTGAATTCCTTCAAGTGTTTACAGGGTGGAACACCTGCCTTTTTAAATATTCCATGAAGAGGCTTGGACATTCTTTTTTCCTTCTTTACTTCCTGAAATCCGAGCTGCACAGCTTCATAGCCGTCTTTCTCTTTGCTCCTAACCTGCACAACCCAGCATGGTCCTGCTTCAACTACGGTAACTGGAATTATCTTTCCATCTTGGTCAAAAATTTGAGTCATTCCGACTTTTCTACCAATTATTCCCTTCATAGCTTTATCTCCACATCTACCCCTGCAGAAAGCTCAAGCTTCATAAGAGCCTCTACTGTTTCGGGGGTGGGATCGTGTATATCAATTAATCTCTTGTGTATTCTGATTTCAAATTGCTCTCTTGATTTCTTATCCTGATTTGTTGATCTTAAAACCGTATATCTACTAATTTTTGTTGGTAAAGGAACAGGACCAGCTATTCTGGCACCTGTTCTCTTAACAGTATCTACTATCTCCTTGACTGACTGGTCAAGCACTCTATTATCGTAAGCTTTTAGTTTTATTCTAATTTTTTGGTCCATTTTACTCCAACACCTCTGTAACTACGCCTGCACCTACTGTTCTTCCACCTTCTCTTATTGCAAACCTCAGTCCCTCTTCCATTGCTATCGGCGCTATCAACTCCACTGCTATGTTCACATTGTCTCCCGGCATTATCATCTCTACTCCTTCAGGTAACTTTATCACTCCTGTTACATCCGTTGTCCTAAAGTAAAACTGTGGCCTATATCCATTAAAAAACGGTGTGTGCCTCCCACCTTCCTCTTTCGTCAATACATATACTTCTGCCTTAAACTTTGTATGCGGAGTGATGCTTCCAGGCTTAGCCAATACCATACCTCTTTCTACTTCATCCTTTCCTACTCCCCTCAACAATACTCCTATATTATCCCCCGCTCTTCCCTCATCAAGTATCTTCCTGAACATCTCTACTCCAGTGGCTACTGTCTTACGGGT
>OGCI01000911.1_pt1 | contig 28713 bp, 34 predicted proteins | sample 1570021 | NCBI WGS metagenome assembly OGCI01 (sample SAMN06264664, study PRJEB24512) | hot springs metagenome | isolation source: Hot spring water | place: South Africa: Tshipise | collected 2015-06-21 | reverse complement strand
AAAATAACCTATAAAACTACTCGTCATTAATACCCCAATAAATAGTAAATTAATAACTTTCTTTAAAATACCCCTCTTGTGCAATTCAATCACCCCATATCCTAATAGGGATACCGTAAGTAATAAGATTAAAAATACTAATCCATCCCCTGTGTGCGGTGTACTCACATTTCCACCAAATACAACCCCTTCACCTAATACTAATCGTGTGAAAGAAGAACCTTCTTCAATGATTACAGAATATACTTTCTTTCTTTTTAAATCATTTACTAGGAATGAATCACCATAAGCTACCCCAAATTCTAACTCTTTTGAACCTTTAAATTCTTTATCCCCTATTTTAAAATGATAATTACCCTCTTTATCCTTTATCTTTAAAACTACTTTTGGTGAAAATAATACATTTAATGAAACTTTCTTCCCTTTGCTTAATGTAATCGTTGACTTATCAACTGATACATTCGCATCATTACTATATACCTTCACTTTATAAGTTCCTTCTAGTAATGATACCCCTTTAACTTCCCCATTTATAATATCATAAGTGAATTTGTTTTTCCCATTATCAAACTCTATATACCCATTTAACCAATTCTTGCTTAAACGAGTATCTTTTTGAGGTTTTACTACTACATTTACATCTTGTAACTGTGACTTTGCCGTATCTAAAGGCGTTTGTAATGTGACATAAAGAATGTTTGCACCATACTCTACCCCATAATCTCCATTATATACCGCTTCAAAAGTATCCCCATTAGAAAATACATACCCTTCTGTTAACACTTCTAGTAATACTTCTTGTTTTACATCTTCTTTGCTTAATAATAAATAACCGTTTTTATCTGTTGTTACTTTTTTCTTTACTTTATCGTTTACATGTACTCGAAACGTAATCCCCCTTAATTTATTACCCTTCATGTCTTGAACTAAAATTGCTGTTTTTGTTGTATCTGTAATAACAAATAAATCTAAATCTTGAATACTATTAGGATATACCCACTTTATTAACTTTGTCTCATCTTCATTCATATACTCTGCCTTTGTGACAGATATATTTACTTTGTTTTTATTCTTAACATAAGAAGTATCTACTTGCTCATCGCCCTTATCGTCAATATACCGATATGCTACCCCTTTTAAAAAAGGATCATCACTTTCTACATAAAAACTAAATCTATCCCCTAACTTATACCCATCTTTTACATCTACTTTAAACTCAAACCGATTATTTGCATAGTTAAAATTGTTCGTATTGAAAGGAAATTTTTTAGTATTCCCTTTATTATCTTTGAAAACTAATACCCCACTAGGAATGTATCCGTCAAACTCTCCATTCAATGTGAGTGTGAAACCTTCTTTGTATAACTCATTTGTTTTATCTTCAATAGGTGTATTTGAATCTTCGTTAGGTGCTTCTTCACTTGTTTCTTCTGTATTACTTTCTTCACTAGTTGTATCTTCTATGATACTTTCTTCATTAGATGTTTCTATACCACCACTTTCATTTGTTACTTCTGTATCTCCACTATTGTTTGTTGTTACTTCTACAATACTTTCATTACTAGATGTACTACTTCCTTCTTTCGCAAATACCCCTAATTGAATCCCAAACACTAACAACCCTACTAATACACTACTGATTATTTTCTTTACTTTCATTTTTTTCACCTCTTTTATTTTTTATTTCAAGCCTGTTCTTGGTGGTGTTAGAATGTAATGAGTCTTTTTTTCTAGTAAATCGAATAAATTACTAGTCATAATCTCTACACCAGAAACCCATTCTCCTCTAACTTTTACATATGTTTCTGCATGTGTATCACTAGCTATAATTAACCCATCATACCCCATAATATCTACAATAGCTAAATACACGTTTGCTGTTGTATTGCAATCATACTGCTTTAATACAAGAGAATCATAAATAGATTCTGGTTCTCCTGTTAAAGGGTCTTTTGCAACAGCTTCTATTTCCATTATGAAAGATAATTCTTTCATATTTATTAATTGAATAACTTCTTCAACAGCTAATCCCTTCTTCTCTATTAAATATCTTACGTCTTGATCTCCATCTACTACATTCAACCCCCATTGCATAATAGGATCATTTGGATAATCAGACGCACGTTTACCTTCTTTATAATATAACCATAAAGATTTCATGTAAGTAGTACCTATATCTTTAAACCACCCTTCCTTCTTCGCCTTTTCTACCCTTGCTTTAATAATACCAAACGCTTTGTCGTATTCTGCTTGTGATTTCGTACCGTATGTCCTACCATAATGTGTGTAAATCGTACCCCAACGTGTTTGAACAGGAATACGCTTTTCAAACGCCCCCGAATTTGCCCCCTGCCCACCATTACTCTGTGGTGGTTTAGGCTGTGTGACAACCAATTTCCCCTTATTCATATTATAGTTATATAACCATAATACTAATGTCGATTTTGTTACTTTGTCGTTTACCCCAAACGATTGATATGTCTTTGGATATTTTCCTTTTACTACATTTCCACTCGTTATCCCTACTTCATACATTTTTTGCACTGCTGTTTCCACCGATACTTTCTTACCATAATGGGCAGACATCAATAATACCGCTAATTGCCCTCTTGTCAATACAGGCGATTTTGCCATGTTCCCTTTTAGCGGCAGTTTTTTCTTTTGTGCAACAATATAATATATTGAATTCCAATTTTTATTTACAGGCTTGGTCGTTGCTACTTCCTTCCCCCAAAAATATTTTGTAATTGCCCTCAATGCATCCGTTTCTACCATCACCGCATTAGGACTTACCATCGTTACTTTCTTCCCTTTTACTTTTGCGTTTTTATTGATTACTACATACCCATTCGATATCGCCCATTGATATTGCTTGTAATACGGATGCGTAGGTTTTAAATCATAATACCCTACTGAAGCCGCTTCTACTTCCATAGGTTTAAACGCATCTACTACATTATCTACTACTTCCTTTACCCCTTCAATTAAAACAGAATCCCCTAATTTTGTATCTGGTCTATCTACTTTAATCATTGCTAAATCTTCTAACCTATTTTCTATACCCATCTTGTTCTGTACTACCTCTAATGTATTTAATACATTAGCCCGAATTAACGCTTGATCCTGTGTTAATGACATTTCTTGTTTTAATACACGTTCTGTAAATTTTACGGTTTCATTTAATTCAATATCTACTTTCAACATAGGTTTTTCATCTAACAAAGATGAAATTTTCTCTAACTCTTTACCAACATTATCAAAGAATACCGTATCTAACTGATTATTTTTAATTGCAGAATCTAATACCCTTACTGCGTTTTTTAAGTTTAAATGATACGCAGATGTTAATACTTCCAAACTGATTACCCTTTCTTGTACATATTGATTATCTAAATCTTTGAAACTATCATTAGAACTAGCAAACACTTCATTACTTTTAATTTGAATACCCGATACTAATGTCGTTGCAATCATAAACCCACTAATAACATAATTAAATATTTTTCTAGTTTTACTTTTCTTTTTATGAATTACCTGTGCATGTACTTGAAAATCATTTTCTTTGTTTACAGAAACTTTTTTCATTATACCCACCTACACTTTCCGTAACACATACGTTAAATATTTTTTTGATAATAATTTAATAAAGTCTTTATTAAAAGAAAAGGTAACATCTTTTAGGATGAGATACCCTTCTTCCGTATCTATTGGTGTCATTAAATTGAAAAACATATTTTTTAAATTACCCTGCTTATTTAATACTAGTTTTTGTTTCACTACAAACGTAATATCATTTACTAAATAATAACTACCAACTTGTAAATTCCTTACCTGCACTAAATCAAAGGATTGATTTAAACAATACATATGTGTAACATGTATCTCATCATCTTTTATATATTTAGTAACACTGTCTTTTATGAAAAAATACCTATCAAAACGATGAAGTTTTATTTTCTTGTTGTTCATACTATACACCTTCTTTTTCTAATTTATATTTTTTTCATTTAGAAAAAATGATTACACCCAAAAACCTTTACATAAATCCGTAACCGTTAAATCTTTTACCTTTTGAAAATGAACATGCATCGTTGATAATAATGTTTTTAAATCATAACTTCCTTTTACTTTTATCGCTAGACATCTTTCAGACGCATAATAAGGAACTATCGTTTGGAATGTTAACCCATTTTCTGTCATTTCTTTTTTCAAATCACTTATGATAATACCCATCATTGCTAGCATAATAGGTTTGCAATATCTACTATACAAGCTCATATTTACTAAATTATTCTTTTCTAATAGTAACATATCATCTAACAAGGAAGGGGCTAAATACCCATCCATTAACGCAGTATCCAATTTTCCAGACAAAATATACGGTGCTAATCGATCTTCTACTTCTAGTGGTAACCACGAATAAAATAACCCTATTCCACTATTATCGTGTAAAAACTTCTTTGCTTTTTGGAACGACCACCCTTTCGATACTAAATACGATATAGTCGCTAAATATTTATTCTCAAGATAATACCCCTCTTCTCCTTCTTCTAGTAAAAAACTTTTCATATACCCCCTTTGAAAGTTTTTTACCCCTTTTAGATGTAAATTGTTTATATCCGCTAAAAACCCAGACTTTACCCTACCTTTTGTACTATTCGCTTTTAATTGTTGAATATCTTCACTAATTGCATGTGCCGAAATCGCTAACATATACCCCATGACTAACTTTTCACTATACCCTTCGTATAATGCCCTATAACTAAATAACGCCCCATGCTCTAACGTAAAGCAAATCATACCCATATCGTCATTTAAATGGCTAACTACTCTTGGATTAAATGTCGAAGAAATAAAAAATCTTAACTGCTCTTTATCCTGTAATTTCGTAAAATGAATACCTAAATAATCACCAGCTATTTTAAATAATTCTATATCTAATCCGCTTTTTAGATTTTTTATAGGAACTTGAATACCCATATCTTTAAAAATAGATAAAAATGGGCGTGCTTTTGCTAAAATCTCTGTCATTTCACTTGTTTGAAACATTACCATGATAAAACCCCTTTCTTTATTACAAAAATATATTGTTCTGCTCGTACCCCTTGTTCTACTACATCCCGCTTTCCTATAAAAATAGATTGATTGGCTAGATTTTGATACACTTTTGATAACTCTATATTATTTATTATTTCGTTCTTATACTTACCGTTTACTAGTTTTAATATTTCTATTTCATCTACCCCTTTTGTAATTAACATTGATACTATATCTACTTCTAGTCTTGTCCCTAACCTAAAAAATAACACCGATATATCTACCTCTTTTTTAAAACCACCAGATATGTTAAAACAAAGAACCTTATTTTCTACCACTACCCATCTTTCTAGTGTACTTGGTATGCTTAAATAACTACTCATGTACTATTATATCCTCCTCATCCTCTTTTTCAAAAGAATCCCCAATAAAATCATACCCTTCTATTGTACCTTCATATTCTTTCAATGTTAAATTTTCTCCATCTTCTAAAAATGATAAATCTATATTGAATATCATATTCGTATGCTCAAAAAACTTTATATACATATACATGTACCCTAACGCATCTTCTAACGATCTACCCCCTACAAAATACCGCAATATTTTAGTGTCCGCACGATGAACGTTTTTATAAGGTATGATATATACATACCTTTCTACCCCATCTTGACACACTACCTTACACCCTTTATAAAATACTTTCCGCCTTGTATTTGATACAATTAGTGCTAATACATTGACACGAAATACATATTTTCTTGGTATAATATAGTAATAGTACCGCTTCCCTTCCCTTTCTACATAATCAATGTACCCAAACCCTTCTTCTTTAAATCCATACCTTAATTTTATATTCGTTGGGCTAGCGATTATTACACTATCATTAGGTACTTTTATAATATCATACACATAATTACCCTTTTCATCTAATCTGAATGAACCGTCAGATAATAATTGTCTTTTCTGCATCTCACGCTTTTTTATATAAAACCCATATTTCTTATTTAATTCCTTAAAATAATTACAATCAATACCCTTAATATATACTAGTTTTGACATATCCTCTTTTATTTCTTTATCTAACATCGGTATATCACTTAATTTTATCTTTTGTGCGTGTAAATTGCGAAATCTTACCATTTCCCTAAACTCTTTTTTAAATACCCTATCCATTGACGACACAAGAATACCCCCTTTATTTAACTTATCAGCTTTTCTTACCGTTTTATAATACATACCGATAGTTTGCTAACTATGTATCTTAATAAAACAAGCATAAGAACAATATCTTATGCTTGTTTTCTTTTTACATTGGAATCCTTATCTTTAATGGAGAAACAGCCGATTGTAAATATCCATATTCGATTTTCTTTGGGATTTGTAAATCTACATAACGTAAATTAATCCCATTGTAGATAAATTCCATTTTATCTACTACTTCTTTAGAAAAATACCCTTCTAAAATAGGGCGCATCACTTGATTGAAGTCTACCCCATAACGAAATACATGAGGAAAATCTACCCCATCACTTTCCATTTTGTACATCAACTCTGAATACTTCTTTCCACCAAATCCTTTTAATGCACCTTCAATTTCATCCGCTTTATCTCCACGAATCAACTTAAATAGTAACATACTATTAAAAGGAATATAAAATTGCTTGTACGCTGACGTATAAGATAAATACTCTAACCACGTGTCTGGCGTGACTTGATAGTATAATCTCCGTTCAGGGCAACCATACTCCGCATGTTGACGAGTACCTCGAATATAAACAGATACTTGGTCATCCACTAAAGGTAATAAATCACTATCATTTGTAATAATATCAATAGGAGTAACCCTATCAAATGACTTGATTTTTTGTACCATCGACCAAATTAAATCATCCGCTTCATATCCTTGTACCCTATATTGAGAAACTTGCGCTTGTTGTAATAAGTTAATGGTTAAATTAATCCCATCGTAAAATGTATTGTTTTTCTTTGTACGAGAGCCTTTATATTCTAAATTACTTTCAATATCGTTTTTAAAATAGTTTTTCCTAAACGAATTTCCACCTTCGTAAAATACCCCTGTTGCAAAACTACCCTTTCCACTATAACTATAAATGTTTTTTATCGTGTAATTAGGAATGGTCGTATCAATTAATTGTAACTCCCCACCGACATTTACCATCACCGATAAAGGCTCTGCATGAATACAACGATGGGCTAAATGCATGTAATCAATCAAAACATACCTCATATCTGCACCCCTATTTCTTTATTGACTTTAATAACTTGTTAAATGTTGTAGGTACTTTCTTATCTCGATCTTCCTGTTTATTTTGTTCTTCACTACTTACAATAATAAAAGGATTATCTAGTTTACTTTCATTAATGACTTCATTATCTTGATCATAGACAACCTTGTTATCATGATTTTCATTTATTTTATTCTTTTCTTCAACAATTACATCAATTTTTAAGTCACTCGTTTTTACATTATCTTCTATACTTACTTTCTCTACTTCTTTAACCGCATTATTTTCTTTAACTACTTCTACTTCTTCGTTATCTAAATTATTTTCTACACCATTTTTAGAATATTTTAGTTCGTTTAATACCCCTAAAATATCTTCTAACATACCTTCTATTTTTGTTACCCTTTGATTTAATTGTTGGTAATTTGCATCTACTTCTACGTGGGACACCAATTTCATTTCTGCTCCACCCACTACTTCATTTACTTCGTTTGGTTTTTCTACTACTTCACCATCTAACATTAAATATACCTTTTTTATGTCGCCAAATACATCTTCATCTTCTATTACACCATTATCTTCTATTTTACTGACTACACACTTAATTTTGTTATCTAGTAAACTTGTCGCCATAACCGCTTTGCTATGTTCTAGCTGTATCTTTAATAACCTTTCTTTTAAATCTGTAAACGGATTGTAAATTTTTAATAACGTATCTACTTTTTCTTTAATTTCTTTGTTATCAAAATATGCTTTTAATAAATCTACTATAAATGTAGACAACTCTTTACTATCTCTTAACGATAAAACAAAATCGTAAAAATCACCGTCATCCTCTACCTTTAGGCTAACAGGTATCCGTATGTAACCCACTATTTACACCTCACCATGTTTTTATACCCTATTGACTTTTTCTTTATGCATATCCTGTATTATATAATTTCATTAATGTTTTTATATTTTTTCTTACTATTTTATAAATAATATGTGAGAAAAATAAGGGGGTATAAATAATACCCCCTTATTGTGCTTCTTTGTAAAGTACCCCTTGCTTCTTTAATTTATAACCTAATACCCTTACTTTTTCTATGACATACTTTGGTATCCCATAAGGATTGTCAAAAGCAAAACCACCATTGTCATAAAAAATAGGAATTTGTGAAATGTACCCATCCGTTACTTCTAATACTAATTTGTTTGTTCGAGGATGCACCACTAAATAAATCGCCCACTTGTTATTACTCGATACCCATAGTAAATTTACCCTTTTCATAATTACCACTCCTTATTGTTGTTTCCAAAATACTTATCCGCACATTCTTTACTACAAAATACTTTGTTACAACCATACGTGATACCTTTCTCTTTTACTATTTCCTTTTTGCAAAAATCACATACAACCATAAATAATACGCCCTTTTACTATATACCCCTTTATCTGACGTAACAAACACCCTTACTTTTATTTTCTTAAATTATTTACACTAAAAATACATAAGAAATCAATCCCACATTGATTTTTCGTTACCATATTTATTTAAAAGTTCATAATATAAATTAGGATTATCTTTCTTTAATTTCATACGCAAAGAACGCCAACTCATCTCTTCTTTATCATAATATTCTTCTACTAAAGACCATAATTCAAGGTCTTGTTCATAAACTAAATCAAAAATTTTCTTTACTACTTCTTTTGTGTCCGACTGCGCCCCATTTACCCATAACCGTTGCGAAAATACCGCCTCTATCAATGTCGCAAAATTAAATTGTAAAATATAGGTCAATTCTACCGAAGTAGGAGCAATAAAACGATCATTTTCTTTCTTTACTTTTGACCCTAAATCTTCATTCGTGAAAGGATGAATACCCTGCAATAACTTTTTATAATCCTCCAAATACTTATTCCCTACTTCTTCATATACCCCTCTATCATCACCTAACGGTGAAACAAAAGCTACCGCTTCATTTACCCATAATTGTCAACTACCATTAACATTATATCATCAAAAACTTTATTTAATTTTTCATTCTCATGTACCCCTACCTTTTCAATATAAAATCTATCAAAATTACCCCCTTCTGTCATCCTAAAATCTATACTTAATAGACTATTCAACACATCACTCGAATCCTCATATAAAAAAACACATTTGACACAAAATCTTTTACTACCTTAAACGCATCTTCTTCTCTTTCTACCATAAATAAATACTCTTCATCCCTTTCTAATGAATAACACCACACCCCCTTACTTCTTTTTATTATGTTAACCCTGTACTGCCAAATCCTTTTGTGCCCCTTACTGTTTCTTGTAATTCTTCTACTTCTACAAATGTTGGACATACCACAGGCTTAATTACCCCCTGCGCTACCCTCATCCCTTTTTCTACTTTAAATGACTTATCTGACAAATTCCATAGTTTTACCTTTACTTCTCCACGATAATCCGAATCAATTGTTCCATTATGTGCTATGATATCATGTACAAATCCTAACCCACTTCTACCCCTAATTTCGAGTTCATACCCTTGAGGAAGTTCAAAAGCTAACCCCGTATCTACTACTAAACTACCGAAAATAACTTTGTTATATTCTGCTTCTTCAAAACTACACTCTACTTCTTTCCCATCTTCTAATTTAAAATACCCTACCCTTGCAGGAGGGATTACACCCTCCGTCAAGGATACAATGTCAAACCCTACTGCACCATCTGTCATATATTGTGTAATCACCGCATCTTCCGATAATTTTTTAATTTTTACTTCCATATCATTACCCCTTTACATAATATGTTTATCTATTAATTTGACTAAATCACCTATCTCAGGCTTACTTACCTGTGCTGTTGCCCCTACTTTCTCTCCTTTGTGCCTTAAATCGTCCGTAATTAACGAAGAAAAAATAATTACAGGTAAGTTTTTCATGTTGTTATCTTCCCTTATACGCTTCGTTAAATGATGACCATCCATTTGGGGCATTTCAATATCTGTAATCACTAGATTTACATTATCATATACTTGTTGTTTTAACCCTTGTAAATATGTTAGTGCTTCCTTCCCATTATCAAAAAATGTTAAATTTTCATACCCAGCTTCTTTTAAGGTGCTATCTAACAACGCCCGTAATAAAGGTGAATCTTCTACAATTACAATTTTCTTATCAGATCTTTCTCTTACCCCTAATTTTTGTACATCTTCTACATTAAACCCTACTTCAGGACTAATATCTACAATCATTTTTTCATAGTCAAGCATTAATAACATCCGAGTATCAAATTTCACTACCCCTATGATTAATGATTGATTGTTTTGATACATCACCGAAGGCTTTTCAATATCTTCCCACGAAATACGGTAAATATGCGTTACATTATCAACTCGAAACACTACTTTTTGATTGTTAAACTCCGCTACAATAAATTTTCCTTCGTTAAAATCATTACCCTTATCTAACCCTAATACTTTCGCTATATCTATTACAGGCAATACCTCACCACGTAACTCAATAATCCCCTCTACATGCGGATGAGATTGAGGTACTAACGTAACTTGTAATGGATTAACAATTTCCCTTACTTTCATTACATTAATGGCAAAATAATTTTTATTTACCGTAAACTCAACTATTTCTAATTCATTTGTACCGCTTTCTAATAATATATCATGAAATTTAGACATTATAGTGCAACCCCCTACTCGATTGCTAACGTAATATACATCTTTTCTTCCCCTTCAATCAATAAAGGTAATCGTAACGCTGTCTTAAACCCATGTAACGATACTTGCCCTACCATTACCGTTGGTGGAGTAATATCTAATTTTACCCCTTCATTATAAATACTCGTACATAAATTACCACCTATCATATTTCCTAATTCACCAAAAAAGGAAGCTAACATCTCACCCTCTACCGGCATTCCAAACATTCTCTCTGCTACTTGTTTAATTACATCTTCAGTCGACTCAATAATCAAACGACCTTTTAAATCCCCTAATACCCCTATGATTACCCCATAATGATTTTGCCATACAGGTGCTTGCATCAAAAAAGGCTTCCCAGCTTTTACATCTAAAGGAATTACCCCTTTAGCTACTTTTATCGTTTCGTTTAATAACAATGTTGCATTTTTTGATAATGACATATACAAGTCCTCCTGTCGCTACCCTAGATGAATTTTGCAATAGATGCTAATACTCGATCCTCTTGAAACGGTTTGACAATAAAGTCTTTTGCCCCCGACTTAATTGCATCCATCACCATTTCTTGCTGACCCATCGCAGAACACATGATAATTTTAGCATTCGCATCTAATGTCATAATTTCTTTTACTGCTTCAATACCATTTTTATTAGGCATTGTAATATCCATTGTTACAATATCTGGTTTTAATGCTTTATATTGTTCTACCGCTTTTTGTCCATCTTCTGCCTCACCTACTACCTCATGACCACCTTTTTGTAAAATTCCTTTTAACATCATACGCATAAATGCGGCATCATCAACAACTAATACCCTTGCCATATGTAACCCTCCATTTTACCTTTTTATTACTTTTAATGCTAATACAATGTATATATTTTCTTTTCTTTTGTAAAAAGTATTTACACGTAATTTTTACCCCTATTGTCATTAAAAATGACGAGGATTTACTTCCTCGTCATTGATTTTTTCATATGCAAAAAGGCTTTATACCGACTAGGCGTTGTTTCAATGGCAGGTAAGATGTTAAACACCCTTCCATATTGTGCATATAAATCATGCATGATATTTGAATGCTCCCCCTCAATCACATCTTTAGGTATTACCCTGTGATTTGTTATTTCATAAACGACTGTTAATGATTTTCTTCGTACATAAATACCTCTTGAAATATAATATAACTCTTGAACTAAATACATCGTTATCACCTCTTATTATTTCTCTTGATGAACTTATTATATCCTTATTTTTTTTGATTTATAACCCTGTTCTTTTTAAAATTTCTTCACGAATTGTTTTTATTTCTGCACGACCATCTTGCCCACTCGTATAGTCAATAACTCCATTACCGTAAAAACGTAATCTTTCGTAAATACCTAGCGGTTTTAACATCTTGAAATGAATATAACGAAAACGAGATAACCGCTGTTTTGTTGTCGATCTTGCATATTGCGAAATAAAACGAATAAAGCTAGCTATATCTTGTTCAGAAGGAATGTATTTCCCAATAATAATATCGTTGAGTGTGTAACCCTCATGTCCATATCTCATAAATCATTACCCCTTTCGTTTTGTTACTTTTATTATTTATCATTTTATTTCATTTATACATGTCATTTAAATAATTTTAATAACTCTTTTCGTAAAAAATTTATGTCTTGTTTATATGCATTACCCCTATATTGACACCCTATACGACTTTTAAAAACAAAATTATCATATACAGGAGAAGGTTTTAACCATTGAAAATTTTGTAATTCTAAAGAAAGTAATTTTTCTTTTGTTTCTTTCTTTGTTCGATACAATAACATTTGTAATAAAATGTACCTATCTAAATCCGTCATTACATACTTACCACTTATAACATCGTTTAAAGAAAACATTTTATCCACTCCATTTTATTTTGTTAGATTGCGTAATACTTGATTTATTACGTCTGCCTGTTTAATACTTATCTTTCTATTTGCATTTATTGAATCACTTACTTTTAATGCAAATTCGACTTCGTGTAATTTCTTTTCGATATACCCTTTATATGCTAAATACCCATAAACATCGAAAAATAAATGACTTGTATCGTCAATAATACCCACATTTAACCAATAGCGTTTTACCCTTATTTCGTTATCATAGGCTACATCTAATCCTTTTTCTTTTACTTCTTTTAGTAAAGGAAATAACCAATCCCTTTCGTTATATACCCAATTGACCGCAGTTTCAAACATCTTCTTGAAATGACGATGCTTGAAATTATCTAAAAAGTCTAACGATAAATTGATATCATAACGAAGTAATAACCCATAAACTAATTTTAATTTATACGCTTCCTCACCTAAAAACGTTTTCGTTATATCCCCTTCACGATTACATTCATATACACCATTTTCTAATACGTAACGACAAGGTATATTTACTATTCTTCTTACATCTTCCCTTGTTACACCATAATCTTTTATACACTTATCAATAACAGATAGCTTTTCAATTGATTGATTGAAAAATGAAATATAATCTGATTTACCCAACGATTGACTAAATTTGTTATCTTCCCCACCATCCAAAACCATCCGATATAACCGATACCCATAAGACCCCTCTAATACCCCTAAATACTTATTTACTAATTTATCCTTTTCTACCTCTTGATAAAACCTTTTAAAAATCGTGAACACTTCATATAATTTCTTTGTTAAAGGTAACCCACTATTTACCCACTTACTTAATATTGTTACCCAAATGCTTCCCCCATCCATTGCTTTATCAAACGAGCCTTTTAACGATTTTAATACTTCCCAAAACTCATTTTTATCTAAATCATATAAGGATAACCCCTTTTCTTTTAAATACACCGTAACTTTTAATTCATCTATTAACCGTTCTTGTAAAGATGTTAATGCCCTTATAGTTGACTCATTTGTGTCGAAAAAATCACTCATACACTTTGTACCAAAAATAATTCTTTCGTTTAACGTCTTACTATACGCATAATGTTCATATCGTAGTGTATGCCCTAGTGTACATACCCCACCACCAAAGTATCCTGTATCCTCTACCCCATCATACACCCAATCATCTACATCGCCTTTTAATTGATACAATTTAGTCATCCTGTTTACCGATAATTTTGTCTTTCCTGTTAACTCCTTAAACAACTTCTTCGAACGAAAACGCATATACCCTTTGATCACTTCTTTTTGTTCTTTACTTAATGTTTCATACATGTTATCGTTACGATCAAAATGTTTGATATGGAAATCTACAAAATCATCGATATATTTTGCAGGTACATAATGTATGAACTTATTACTTAATCGTTCTTTCTTCTTTTTTATATCTACCCCAATATCACTTAAATCTGCTGAAGATAAATAATCGTCTAATACATGTAATAGGTTACTATCTAATTCTTGAATCACTAACCCTTTTAACTCTTGCTCCGTGAGTAACATATTCCCATGTTCTATTAGCGGTATCGATTTAATTACCCTTGAGGATATCAATTTATTTTTTACCTTTTCACTAAAGTCATCCACATAAATATCATAAAAACTGTTTCCTATATGCACCCTAAATCCATATACTTTATTTTTAAATTTTAGTTTCCAAATATTTTTTAACTCGTTCATACCTACCACCTCCTACTTATTCACTAGTTATAACGCAGGTATTACCTATATCATACCCTTTACGTCCGAACTATATGTAACCTATATCGCACAAATACTGACTACCATTCCCTTATTTTTTTTGATTTGTACTTGCATTTTTTCTACCTCTACCGCATACAATGGCACTATAACGTGCCATTGTATATGGCGGACATCTTGACTTTTTATTACATAGGCTTCACTTTTACTTTTATTGCCTCTCTTTCAACCCCTAGTTCACTTTCATAAATATCTTTTATCTCTTTTATAGCTTTTAATGCGTTATCTGCATAAACTTCTAACTCAAATTCTTTCTTTACATACCCTCTTTGCATCGGATCATACCAATCTACTGTTACTACCCCTTTGAATTTTTTCTTTTGTTTTGTATCTTTTTTCTTACTAACTTCTTTATTAAAATCTTTTTCCCCTTCATAACCCTGCATGAACTTTTTACAAAATTCTAAAACAGAAACCTCATCTGTTCTATCTTTTACAACAAGTTCGCCTGATAATTCAGCCTCTGTCATATACATACCATTATTTTCGACTAAAGGTAAACGTTCTAAAGCTAAAGAAGCTAATTTATCTTTCGATACCCCTAGTGCTTTTGCATCTATATCAAAATAACCCCAATCATTGTTGGGATACTTCTCTAAAAACCTTACCCCTACTACATCATGACTTAACATCAATAACGCATAAGGCTTAATACGCATGAAAATACCTCCTATTTTATTGATAATTTTTCCCTACTTTTTATCTCTATACCTACTATGGCTGACTCATGAATATTTAAATCCTCTTTCAATTGACGAATAGCTTCTTCTCTTGCTTCACTTTCATTTTGACCGAAAATCACATTTTTATACGTCCTTATTACATTTCCTTTCTTCGGATGTACCATTATTACCCTTACCTCAACTAAAAACTTATTTGTTACTTTTAAATCATTATCTTCCCTGTTTAAAAATTTTAATACCCTTAACGTTTCCTTGATAAACTCTAAATCATCTGACTTATCTTCTACTATAATTCCTTTCTTTAATTCTTCTTTCGTAATATACATATCCCCATTATCAATTAAGGATATTTTCTTTAATCCTTTGATAAACCCACGTACATCGTCCTCATCATACGAACTAACCGCTACATCATAATAGGATGTTACCCCACCTTCGTTTACAATAAACCGAATCGCAAAAGGTACGAACTGATATACTAATACCCCATATGGACGTAATTTCATCGAAGCGACCCCCTAAAAAGAAAGATATAGATTTACTGCTCTGTATATTCAATGTAAATCTATATCTTAACCGAAAAACATAAATTCTTTATCATTTAATATTTATTTCTTTTTAAATTTTTAACCCAATCTTACCCCAATCTACACTATCCCCTTTAACCGCTAACACCGAATATTTCTTTGATAGTAAATTTGTGATAATTTCGTTTAACGTATCAATGTATTTCAATATAATTACTTTCTTTATCCTACACTCAAACATCGTTAGATCTTTTGACAAAGAAATAATGTTCGCAGGATTCGCAGACCCAAACACATATACATCCCCTACACTTGCTAGTTTAGATACCCCCACCCGACTAGCAAACGAATATAAATTCCCCATAATAATTATAACATCCCTACCCTGTGCGAAGCGATTTAATTTATTAATAAATTCTACCCAATCTATTGTTAAATACACAATGTCGTTAAAAATATACGAAGGAATGTAGTCTACATTATTTCCTACTTTTCTTACAATCTCTGAAATATCTGTTGATAGAATATCCATTACCCCTTGCTTTGATTTTACTTTAAACAAGGTCATTAAATAATAATCACTTGTCATATCAACTATAATAGCATCTGTACCCTTTTCTATCTTGGACTTTACCACCGCCATCATATCATAAAAACTTATCATACCCCCACTAACAAAAATATGAAACTTTGATTTTACTACATCTAAACGTAACCTTTCTTCATTCGTAAGACCATCGTTTAATACCCCTCTGTAATTATCCGCATACCCTTTGTATTTTAAAAATTTACTAGACACTTCGTCTAATGCGAAATTGTCTAAATCCTGTTTTAACTTGTCAATTACCTTCTGTGCTTCATCTATTTTATTTTCGTACTCTTGCTTTAACTCTAACATATGATTTTCTTGTAATTTATATAAACTATCAATCTGATTTTGTAATTCTAGTATCATTGCATTTTTTTGTTCAATTATTTTTTGTTTATTTTCAAGCTGTAATTTTAAAGAATCAATATCTACATCTAAATTAGGAAGTCTTAATACGTTATCTAAAATATCATCTTTTTCTGATATATCATTAAATATTTCTAAAGAATCATCTAAATTCACAAAATCGTTTTCCTGCTTTTCCTGCTCATATTCTTGTATCTGCTCCACTTCTTCATAAGAAAAACCCATATCGAATGAAGTTGTTTCTTCTACATCCGTATTTTCTGTTTCAACAGTTAATTCTTCCGAATCATTTGAAAAATTACCCTTCTCTAGTATCTTTACGAGAGAAGCCATATCACTAAAATACCATACCTTATCTTCTACCCCTTTAATTGAAAAGTCTTGTTCATTTACATCATGAATAAATACCCCCTCACAACTACTACTTTTTGCTACCGTTTTTAATTTAATTTCCATTACTTTCTTTTCTTTTACAATATCATATTCAAATAAATCACAAAAAGGTAAATCTTCCTTATTAATTTCTAGTTGATTAGAATATATAATAATCATATAAATATAAATCTCCTTTCTTATTTATCTTTACCCATACTTTTAAAAAGATAATAATATAACCAACCTAATTCGTAGCTATACCTGTCTTTTACTAAATGATACGCATATAACGTATTATTTATTACTTCTTTACTTATACAAGGGTAATACCCATTTTTATAAAAATATAATAATTTATCTATGTCGTAAAAATATCCTATACTTTTCGTGTTAGTAAACACATACTCATCACTTAATTTGAATGTTAAAATAGGTATTCCATAACCTGTTTTATTATCAAAACCTCTTTCTTCTAAATCTACACACATATCTATTAATTTTTGATATATTTCATCATAAGTCGAATACCCTTTACTTTTTACTAATGCTACTAACCCTGTCACTAGAGGTGTTGCCATCGAAGTCCCACTCAATTTCATGTACGAACTATCATCTAAATATAATGACTTTATATTTTCACCAAACATCACAAAATCAATATGAGAACCCCTGTTGCTAAAATATGATAATTTGCCTTCATCATTTACAGAACCTACCGAGATTACTTTATCATACCCTGCTGGATATACAGGTTTATCCATACTTAAATTACCCATACTCGCTACTATAATGATTCCCTTTGACTGCGCTTCTTTTATTTTCATCTCTAAATTGTAATCCCTTTCAGTTACACTTAAACTAATATTTATAACATCTACCCCTAACCTTATTGCATAATCTATTGCCATAATTACTGAAGAAACCCATATCACACCGTCATCTCCATCTACTTTAAATACATATAAATCTACATCAGGTGCTACCCCTTTCATTTGATCACACCTACTTGCTATTAAACCTGCTACATGCGTACCATGACCATCTGTATCGTGATAGTTCAATAAATCACCTGTCAACGAAGTATTTATACCAAATTTTACGTTTAAACAAGCATTATCTTTACTAACCCCTGTATCAATTACCCCTACTTTTATACCTTCCCCTGTTATACCTTTACTACTTAATACGTTACCCCATACCACTGCTCTCGTATGATCCACAAACGGATAAACAGATAATTTGTAATCATCACTATCTATCTTCAATTTCTTATCGACTGAAAATGGAATTTTTTTTCTTTTTATGACCTTATACGTTTTATCACTCTTATTTACTAATATACTTCCTTTATCTAATACAACTACATCTTCTTGATGAAAATATTTCTGATACTTTTTATCTACAATAAACCCCTCTGCATGTACTTTACTACCTACAAATAAAACAAAAAAGAAACATATGAAATACAAAAACCCCTTCTTCATCTTTCACCCCAATATTTTTACTACAATATTTTTAAAATTATTTAAATCAATAGGTTTATATACAATCATTTCAAACTCTTTTTGTAAAAAATATCTTATTTTATCTACTTTCAAATCACCAGTTACCATTATTTTTTTACTACTAGGAAACTTCTTATTTACTAAATCTAAAATAGATAAAAAATCTTCCCCTACAAAATTAAAATCTAAAATGATTAAATCATAATTACCTACTTTTATAGACAAATCGTTTTTATTTGTGCATATATCTACATCGTACAAATCTTTGAATAACATCCTGTATAATAAAAGAATTTGCATATTGTCATCTACCGCTAAAATTTTTTTATACGAAGTTTTTATTCCATTACTATTTTTATCGAAATCATTTAAAATATTTAACAAATCTTTATCATTAAAAGGCTTTACTAAAAACCGTCTTACCCCTTTCTTTTTGTAGTTCCATAAAACATCCATCTTTAAATTACCCGAAATAATTATGACGTTGTCTAACGGAAATTTACGAGAAATTAAGTAGTCTACTACTTCTAAAGAAGTTCTATCTTTTATTACATGATCCAATATCAAAAAATGAGGTCTTTCTATAAATACCTGTTTTAAAAAAGATTCGATATGATCAAATGTCTTTACATCATACCCCTTTAAAATAAGTTTATACCTATCATGAAGATAAGTCATATCATCTAAAACGAATATTTTTAACATCCAAATACCCCCATGTTAGTTTGTTGGTATCCTTATTATTACTTTTGTCCCTATCCCTTCTTCTACATCCATATCTAAATACCCACCATGCAACCTCACAATTTGATACGATAAAGCTAACCCTAACCCAAAACCTTTTTTACTTACCTTTGGCTTTTCTAAATTATTTATCACTTCTTTTGGTATTCCACCCGCTTTATCTTCTATGGTTATACATAAATCATTGTACCCATTTAGTTCGATGGTAACTTTTACTTCATCATCCAACCCCTTTTTTTTATACGCATTCATGCTGTTAATTACTAAATTTACTATACATTGCACGATTTTTACTACATCTATGTTTAAAAATATACTTCTACCTACTTGATTGGTTATAACTACTTTATTGTTTTCCCCTAATACACCTCGTAACATCTCTACTAAATGATTCAATGTAATTATTCTTTTATCTAAATCATTATTTTTTATAAAACGTGTGAAAGAATTTAGAATATTGTCTAAATAATTTATAGATATATCTAAATTATTTATAATATTTTTAAAATCATTATAATCTAAATCATCATTTTTTAAATATGAAACATACCCCTTTATTGCAAAGAATGGATTTTTTAACTCATGTACTAAAGAACTATACACATCTAAATAATTTACCTTTTCTTTCCCTATATCAAACTCTAATTCATGTATTTTCTTTTTATCTGTAAATACAACAAATTCTAATACCAAATAAACCGAACCAACCAAAATTGCTACAAGCCCAAATAAATACCGATAAGAAGGAATAAAGTTCAACATTCCTAACACATATACCATTAACAATACAATCGTTATCCGCTTAACAATATATTGATACTCAATATTCTTAAATAATACAAAATGAAATAACCCATATAACAAGAGGATCGTCAATAAAGATAGTACAAAATAATATACATATAAAATGTGCAAACTCCCATACACCACTACATAATGAATACCATTCCAATGTAAGTCTTTTATAGACAAAGGTGTTAAATTGACTACCCATAATATCATAAATACCCAATAAAATAGTATTTTCCCATTTTTAATATACTTTCTATAATTTCCTAAATAATTTTTATAAATATCGTAGGATAATGAATATACTATATAAGGTAACATCAACTGACCTACCCTAGAAATTCTCATTAACCATAACGTTAATGTCTTATCTACCCCTAAATATAAAGAACAAATACTTACCCCCCATAAAAATAAAGAAGTCAAAAATAAACATAACCAATTTTTAATAAATATATCTTTTTGTAAACATACCCAAAATAACAATAATACAGGTATAAAAATCAATACCCCAATAGAAAATACAATCATAATACCCCCACCTTTACAAAACTAACTCCAATACCCCTAAACTTCCACCTAACCCACTAGACGTAACAAGTACATGAGAAACACCCTTCTTTTCTATATTTTCTTTTACTAAATTATCTACATTCGTATGTTCATTAACTATTGTCATAGGTATAACCCCCTTCTGTTTCGCCCAATACGACCATAACATCTGTAATACAATAGATGAACTAATCGCATGCCCAAATACCCCTTTTAATGAGGTTATTTGTACTTTTGTTACATCACTTAACATCTTATCCGTATTATCAATACCCGATATCCCTAATGCTTTACTATTTATATAGTCTATACGACTTAAATTAAAATGACTTGTTACCATTTTTACATAATCTTCATCTTTTAATTTCTTTCTATTAAATGTTTTTATCTTATCTATACTAAACTTTACATCTTTTTCATTTCTTTTTTCTACTACCATATAAGAAAATGCATCCACAGGGATAAATTTATTTTTATTAGAAAAAGGAAATACTTTTTCTTTTGTATGTAAACCCATCCTCCAATGACCATGCAATGATGGTCTACCACTATACTCATCTACCCCTAAAATGATAACTTTTTGACTTACCCCTGTTTCTAATAAACTTTTCGCTAAAAATAATGCGTCAAATACCGAATTACAACCCGATGTTACCGAAAAACAATACCCTTCCCCACCTAAATTGTTGTATATCTTTGATGCTAAATAATTATAATTTACACGCTCTAACGCAAACATATCCGTTCTTTTACCTAATGCAATATTCCCTATGAAATCACCTAAATAACTTGAATTAAATGTGCTAGAAGCAAAAATCAAATCTGCATTTTTAATATCTTCTTGTGTTAATTCATTACTAAAATATTTTACTATTTCTTTTTCTAGTGATTTTTCGCCAAAATCTGTTAATGAATTGATAAGAATGTCATCGCCCATATAGTTCTTTGTCGTAAAATGATAATCATTTGTTTCAAATAGTCTAAATAAAGTTGTTAAATTATCTACTCCGTCTATTTTTAACCCGACTTTTACTACATCCATTTTAGTATTTACCTCCAATTCTTATCTAGGATGCCTATATGAAGAAGCACGAAAGATGAAAATCCTTTCGTGCTTCTTTTTAGTCATTATCATAAATACTTATGAATATAACTTAACCCTAAAATATTTAAATCACGTAAATTTTTATCTTTCGTATCTACTAATCGAATACGAGGTGCTAATTCTTTCAAATACCCCATTAAAACTTCTGCCATTGACGGACTTACAACTACCCCATCTCGTACAGATGGTAATGCTCCACCACCAACTACTAATAATCCTTTAATGGACTGCATAGGAATCGTTAACCGTTCTAAATACTGTCGTAAATCAGAAATCATCATCTTTGAATATACCGATTTTGCATATGTTACAATATCTTCAACGTTGTATGTGTCTACCCCTTCTTCTAATACCGCTTCGCTAATCACTCGTGACAAATCCGTTGGCGAAAACCCATACTTTTTCTTTAACTCGTTCGTAATAATACTTTGAACCGTATTACCCCCTCGATTGAACGTATCTTTGGAAGCCTCTACTAATTCCATGTCTAAAATAAGAGAAACGTCCGTAGTTCCTGCACCAATGTCTAAAATAAGTACATAACCTGTATTAAACGTTTTGTTTTCTTCAACTTCTTCTAGTCCTTTACCATCGTTTACAATAACAATATCGTCAATATAAGATACATCTTCTTCTGTTACCCCATCCGTAAATAACGCTCCGAAAAAGGCTGTTACACCTTCTGGTAATACTTCTACATTTTCGACTTCAATATTAGATTGTAGTCTTACAGGTAAATATGCGTCAATTTGTGTAATCGACTTTAATTTTTCTTTTAACTTATCGCTGTTTACCTCTTGATCCAAAGGAGGTAACAATGTCGAAATATTAAACGTTACTTTCATATTTGAAATAGGTACGCTATATACTTTACTTAAAATTAATAATGCCTTGTAGAAAATTAAATTAAATGTTAACTCTGTTACAAGTTGGTCTGTCTTTGATTGTAATGAGGAAGGACGTAATTCTACCCCTTTAAACTCTCTATCTACTAATTGACCATTTGCATAATAGGTTTTGTTTACTTGTAAAACATACGACTTCCCATTCATATATTTATCATTAATCTGATACCCCGCTCGCAACTCTGCAAACTTGTTGGATAGTTTGTAGAAATACGTTTTACCTCCTGTCATTAATGCTACTCTTGTTTCTGAATTTCCAATGTCTACTGATAATCCTGCTTTGATGTTCATCACTAATGTTCCTCCTATTAAAATATATTTTAGTACGTTTTATGTTATTTTTCTTTAAAAAAATCAACATAATGAATTTTATCAATTAAACTGTTATCTATTTCTGTTACCCTACTATCTTCATATGCGAATGGTTTCCCTTTTAACTTAATATTTGTGTTATTATCGAACTCTTTAAAAGAAAACATAATTTCATTTTTTACTACTTCTTTCTCTTTCTTGTTTTTGGTTTTTGATTTATCTTTTTCTTCTACTATCTTCCCACCTTTTACCTCTTTCACTTTACTATAAAATAAATCCCCTTGATATAAGTAATAATCAAAATCAAAATTTACCCCTAAATAAATATTACTCATCACTACAATATTTTTTACATCGTCTTTTACCCCTTTTAACGTATTCAAAAAATTGTACACTTCCGATAATGTGAAATCTGTTAACCCATTGATAATAAATAAAATGGTATCATTTTCCGATAAATAAGGAATTACTTCCTCAAAATAAGAAGGTTTTAATACATACACGTGAGGAAATACCCCATTCCTATGTAGGTATTCTAATGTGTGTACTCCACCCTCACTAATCACAATTAAATTATCACTCACCCATACCCACCTACACTTTCTTTTTAAGGTTTAACCGCATATAACTTTGTTATTTCAAATGTCATTACATTGTCCCCTACCGAAAAATAATTGATGTTATCTTTAAAGCGCATAATATCCCTCACAATAATCGACTTGTAAGGAATCAATACATGTACATAAAATTTTACCTTCGCTACTGTAATCACTTTCTTCGTGTAAGGCGCACCTGTAACCGGATTTAATATCCCACTATCTAATGATTTCAAATACTCCGCTTTCGTACTGTAAGACCCTTTGTTTGCCCCAAATAATACTTTTAATAACTCGTCATTCGCAGAATCATACATATCAATATTTTTATACTCTATTTCAGGAGATACCCCTTTATATATTTTTACCCCATCAACTACCGTTTCTTCCCCTAATAATACTGTAAAATTTCCATTGTTTATCGGATGATATGATGAAATGTTTGTCGTATCTATCATGTTAGAATAATATTCTCCTTTATATACCCCATCATACCTATCGTTATCATACTTACTCGTTAATAATAATTGTAGATTGTTTGTAAATAATACATTCAACAAATCTTTGTTAATATACGTTATACCCATATTCAAAGGTGTTAAATATAAATTATCACCACTACCTGTATTCTTTTCGTAGCTACTTAAATTATAGTAATCTAAAATCGCTTTTGCTACATTACTTTTTACCTTATTTCCACTACTGTCATATACAGGAATATCCTTTAACTTAAACATCGAGTACCCCATTAGCGAAATATTAGGGATGTAATACCATGTGAAATTTGCCCCTGTCGAATCATAATAACGAACAGGTCGAAAACTTTTGTTTAAAAATGAAATGTTATTTTTAAAATCATCATTCTCAACAAATAGCTTTTCAAATACTTCTTTCTTAATATTTTCATCCTCATCTGAAACAACTTTATCTTTTTTCTTACCTGTTATTTTTGGTATACTACTAGAAGAAGAACTTGAATCTATTTCTATTTTCTTATCTTCTACTTCTAACTTTTTATCTAAACTTTTTGCATCATATAAATCATATTTTAATAATAAATCAAATAAAGGTCTTTCCTCTACCCCACCGCTATTGGATAATACTTTTATTTTTAATGTGTTATCTTTACCCCCTAACACTTCTTCTACTGCTTGAACTTGATAGAAAGCTAAATCACTAGCTGTATCTATCGTTGTTACAATTTCTTTTACCGTTTTTTCTACATTCCACAACTCAATAAATGAAAATGTTACCAACATCACCATATAATTTAAAATAAACACAATTAATATATTTCGATACAATACTCATCACCTACTTTCTACTTGAGATACCTCAATGCAGGAACAGTATCTTTCATCGTTAGACTATAATTTACAGTCGTACTCCTTACCATCCCCGAATCTGTTCCTTTTTGATATGGGAAAAAGACATTTGCTGAAAAATTTATTTTTATAACAATATCTAGTGTTTCTCCATAGTTTTTTACATTTGACTCCCCTATGGAATCATACGTTACCCCATCTACTACTAATTGAGAATCGAAATTTGTTTCAAAGTCTTTTACTACATCAGAACCTTTCTTTATACTTTCTAATTTATCTTTCATGTACTGTTTTGCCCCATCCCTCAAACAGTTATTGTTGACTACCTCTTTTTGTAAAATACCCATTAGTGATTGTACTCGATTATATACTGTTAATGTGTCGATTACCACAATACTTACATTCATCATAAACATTAATACTAAACTAATCGCTAATACCTTGAATACTACCCCTACCATCTTATGCATCTATATCCACCACCTTTATAACCCTTTTGACTCTGTCTTTGCTTTATTGAATATACCCTCGTACAAATTACTTATATTTTTCCCATAGTTATCCGAAACCACTTCTACCCTACCTTTATATAAGTTATCTAGGTTCTTACTTAAAAACTCCCTTGTTGTTTCACCAAACATCAATTGAAATAATATCAATGCCAATACTAACATCGCTAATATTTGAAATACATTCTTTAGTACCCCCATACTAAAAATACCGTTACATACTTTTCATATGTAACGGTATTCACACCTCCTTTATACATTAGAAACCGTCTTGTTGATCAGACCAATTCGTGTCTGTTTCTACATCCGCATCGCCCCAATCAGGCAATAACTCTGCGGAACTATCGCCTGTAATCGTTTGCCATGTTGAATTGACTACATTTGCTAACGAATTGTAAGATGTACGTAAAATACCCCCATCGTTAAAAAATAACCCCCAACCAATAAAAATCAATACTAGTACAGCAATAACTAAAAAGACACGCTTAATCGTTTTCATACTTACCACCTTTCCCCTCTTTTATAAATATAAAAAATTTTCTATCAAGGTATCACAAACCAAATATTTTTCCTAGACCTTTTACATTTTGGAATTTTGCTAACCATGAAAGCAAAATAAATTGAAATAAAATTAAATAAATTGCATTTACTGCTATTTCTCCTTTCTTCACTGTCTTGTCCATCTTATCACGTAATACTTCAATACGCCTGTTTGTTAACTCTATTTTAAATGACAATAACTTATCTTTATTATCTACCCCCGACAACGCCTGCATCGCTAAATTACAAAAGTTTATTACTAGAACCGAACGATACTTATCCCTAATCTTTGACAACGCAATCGAATCATCCCCATATAATTCAATATTATTCTGCAAATCTACTACAAAATTACGAATGGCTTTCTTTTCTTCATTGGCAGAAATATTATCTATTGAACGTAAATAGTCTTTCAATGCAGGGCTTAACCTTACTTTTGACCCTTTTAAAAGCCTACTATATAATAAAAGAAATAAGTCTGGAAAATCTCTTTCTAACTCCTCATCTTCTTTGTTAATTTTAAATAAAGCGTATATATCAAATAAATACGCTGTTAGTAAAAATACCCCTAAACTTAACCATATTACATCTTGCCGAATAATACCCATTACTAACCCAAATAAGCCTACCATCTGGAATACTTTAATTAATCCATATAATTCTTTATACGATACATCCCTGTTTAGTGTACTTACTTTTAATCTTAACCGATATATTTTATACTCTAAATCTAATTTTCTTGATTCTGATACCCCAAAACCAATATTATCATAAAACCAACTCAATACCCCTAGTAGCTTGGTGACATATAACCTTCTTTTTATACTCACTTTATCTTTCTTTACTTCTTTCTTTGCTACTTTTACACTTTTCCCTGCTCCTATGATGTTTTGTGATACTAACACATAGTACACTAAATACCCTAACAATATAAACAATACCACATTCAAAAAATTACCCATATAATCACCTCCTATCTAAAACATCTTTGATTTAATCGATGCCAAATAAGCTAAAATAATCGTTACAAGTACAATATCACCTAGAAGCAAACCTTTTCCCCATACGGTATCGTTAAACACATGACGAATATACCCATCCATGTTATATGTGATTACACAATACCCTACAATCACTAACAACGAGATAATAAATTGTAACCTCAACTGCTCAAATTTCTTATTACTTTCATAACGTAAAAGGCGTTTATACCTATTTACTTCTACAATAGATGAGAAAATATCTACCATGTCATCGTCCGCTTTTTCTTCATATAAAATAGCTTTTTGTGCAAAATCTGTGAAATTATTACCTAACTGTCTATTTAACAGTAACATAGCTTCTTTAAAAGAATATCCTTTGTTTTTTACGTTATCTATGAATATATCGAAATAAATTTTTATGTCAGGATGAAATGACCGATTATAACGCAAAATTGCATTATATACCCCATCTTTTATATCCATTGCTAGTAAATCTTCTGTATCCATAATTAATGCCTCTTTTTTCTCATACGCCATTAGCGATAAAAATTTAAATAATACAATCATAAAGAAAGACGTTACCCCAAACGCACTTACCCCTAATACCATACTCCCCGACCAATACACGAAAAATAACCCTATTGATACCCCAACCATAATGATAAACTGTAATAACCCAAATACCGTTACTCGATACTTTTCCATGTCTAAATTAAATAAAATATCTTTGAAAAAGAGATATATTTTATACAGTAACCCTTCTTTATTTACTTCTACGTACTTTTCAAAACGATCATTCCAATCATTTAACCTTTCACCAAATAGTTTGTAGTAAATTTTATCTACTACATGTAACCTCTCTGAAATAAAAGACAAAATATAACGATTGTACATAAGAAATAAACTAAACCCTATTAATAAACCAATGTTTATTAAAAAACTAATCACTCTATCACCACCTACTATAATTCATCAAAACATAATACCCCACCCACCAACCCTACTTCACCTATGTCAACATCTAGTTAACCCATGTACCCTACGAAATACCCCTAGTATAATAGGTATTGTTAGAAAACTCCATAAAAATATATCTAAACTAGACATCATAGGCATTTTAGTTAATACATATACATACCCTACAATCCCGAGTAAGCTGATTACACAATAACCCAAGAAAAGCGATACTTTTATTTAGTACTAAATTATATGTCCTGTGTAATATCCTACAAATAAAGAAAACCCCTACACATTATCTTTCACTAAAAACTCACTTAATTCGTTTCTTGATACCCCTACTTTGTAAAACTTCTGCACTAAAGCATCCGAAATAACCCCTACTTGATTAAAATACCCAATCGAATCTGGTAATCCTGTCTTTTCATCCACGACTACATCACCCGTCAACTCATACTTGAATAAAGGATTTAATAATACTTCCCCATCTTTATATCCCAATACTTCCGTTATCTCCATTACCCTACGCTTACCATTCTCAAAACGATGTTGAGAAATAATAATTTCTACCGATTTTGCTACTTGTTTCTCTGCTTCTGACTGACTCATCCCAGCAGCAGACGAAAACTCAATTGCAAAACGGTCAATCGCATCACTAG
>OGCI01000909.1_pt1 | contig 28765 bp, 25 predicted proteins | sample 1570021 | NCBI WGS metagenome assembly OGCI01 (sample SAMN06264664, study PRJEB24512) | hot springs metagenome | isolation source: Hot spring water | place: South Africa: Tshipise | collected 2015-06-21 | reverse complement strand
CAGCGCTCCCGCCTCGGTGATGCGCGGGCGGGCCAGCGGTTTGCCCAGGATGTCGGCGGTGATCTGCAACCAGGCGTCGGAACGCGCGCCGCCACCTGTGGCGCGGTATTCGCCAATGGTGATCCCCGCCGCGGCCAGATGCTCCAGCCCTTCGCGGAAGTAGTAGGTCACACCTTCCAGCAGCCCTTTGACAAACTCTCCGCGCGTGGTCTCCAGCGATAGCCCGGCGATGATGCCATAGGGGTGCTCGTCGAAGCGAGGCGGGCCGGTAGGGGCGAACTGCGGCAACACCAGCAGATCGGTGGGGGCGGCGGGCATCTCCGCCAGCAGATGATCGTAGACATCCTCACCATGCGCGCGCGCCTGCGCGTGCTCCAGCGCCGCGAAGGTGTCGCGGAACCACTTCAACAGCGCGCCGCCGGTCAGGTTGTAGTAGAAACTGACGTACAACGCCGGCACGGCGTGGTGTTCGACCGACAGGCCAGCGGCGATCATGCGTTGAGCAGGCGGGAAGTGATCATAGATGGGAGTCAGGCAGGCGTAAGTGCCCAGTCCGTAGACGCCCATGCCGGGCCGGATGCCTCCCGCGCCCAGGGCCGTGGCGCATTGATCGTGCGTGCCCACTACAAGGGTCGCGCCCGCGGGTAGGCCCGTTGCCTGCGCCGCTTCCTTCGACACTGTCCCGATAGCCGTGCCCGCCGGAGCCAGTGCGGGCAGCTTGTCGGCGGGCATTCCCACGTAGTCCAGCGTCTGCGCCGACCAGGTCTCGGCCTGCACGTCCAGGAACAATGAACGGTTCGCCAGGGCGTAGTCGGTGACCGGCTCGCCGCCGAGCAAAAAACTCACCAGATCGGCCCAGAAGAGGAATTTGTAAGCGCGCTCGAATAGCTCCGGGCGGTGATCGCGCAGCCAGATCAGCTTGGGGCCGCCGTAGACGCCGCTGGGGATATTGCCGCTGTGATTGAAAAAGGTCACCGGATCGAGCGCAGCCAGGCGGGCCAGCGTCTCCGCCCCGCGCGTATCGAACCCCAACAGGCAGTGGCCGAGAATCTGGCGTTCCGCCGAGACGGGCGTCATCGCCTCGCCCATTGAGGCGACACACACGGCCACCGCCGGATCGCCCGCCGTCTGCGCGGTCGCTTCGTGCAGCGCATCCTGGATTTGCCCCCAGACAGCGGCGCTGTCCAGTTCGGCCCAGCCGGGCTGCGGGCGGAGCACGTTGTATTCGCGATGGGCGGTGGCGATCACCTGGCCGTCGGTAGACAGAACAAGTACTTTACAACCGGTCGTCCCAACATCAATCCCTATTAAACTCATAAAAATCTATCCTTCCTGATGTGCGCTTTTGTGAGGGATTACCTCCGGCATTGCCTCTATTCGCACGGCGGGCAGGTGCTCTGCCGCACGATCAACTGAGGATAGAGCACCCGCTGATGAATGGGCGTGTTGCGGTTGTCAATCAGCGCAACTAAATATTCCACGCTCTGTTCGCCCAGCGCCGCGAAGTTCTGGCGGACGGTGGTCAGCGGCGGCTCAAAATAGGCAGCTTCTGGGATGTCATCGAAGCCGACGACCGATACATCCTGTGGCACGCGCAACCCATGTTCGCGCAGCGCGCGAATCGCCCCCAACGCCATCTGATCGTTGCCCACTACCAGCGCGGTGAACGACGCTCTCTGGGCCAGCAACTGCCGGGCAGCATGATAGCCGCTGGCCGCAGTCCAATCGCCTTCCACATGCGGGCCAGGTTCCAGCCCTGCCGCGTCCAGCGTCTCGATCCAGCTTCGATGGCGCGCCAATGCGCCGTGCCAGTAGAGCGGGCCGGAGATTTCGCACAGGCGGCGATGTCCCAGGTCGAGCAGGTGTTGCGTGGCCAGGCGGCTACCGTAGTGCTGATCAATGACCACCGAGGGCAGTTTGGCTCCCAGGTTGGTGTCTATCTGCACGAAGGGGATATCGCCACACAGTGCCATCACGTCCGCGGTGCGCAGCCCGACGACGGGCGTGATCAGCACCAGGCCATCTACCACGCTGCCGCCCAGCGCGTCAATGGCCGCGCAGACTTCGGCGGGCGTCAGCGTCTGAATGGTAGAGAGGGTGACGCCATAGCCGCGCGCTTTGGCCGTCTGCTCGACATTGGTGACCATCTGCGCCGGGCCATAGTGATCAATGCCGTAGGTGACAATGCCCAGCATACACGAACGCTGCGTGGCCAGGCTACGCGCGGCGCGGTTGGGGCGGTAACCCAGTTTGCGAATGGCGTCCTGCACGCGGCGGCGGGTATCGTCGGAGACGTAAGGATGATCGTTAACCACCCGTGACACCGTCTGCGACGACACGCCAGCCACACGGGCAACGTCTTCCAGGGTCACACGTCGAGAATCGGGTTCGGCCATCAGCTTTCTACCGCCTGGCGTCGTCAATTGCTAGCGCTAACATCATAGCATGGGACAAAGGGACAGGTCAAGCAGCGCTTGTCGCACCGGCCAAGGGGAACGAGTTCCCTTGAGAATAGCGCCAACAAGCCAACAACACACCCATCCGGAATCTTCCCCCCGCCCTCTTGACTCCACTACAAAGAGTGTTATATACTGAGAGCGTGTTTGCGCTAACGGATTGTATCATTTCCTCAAAAAGCGGTTGGTCCGGACTGTCTGAGCACTCCTTTACCTGGAGTGTGAGTTTCTTGTTGCCGGGCCGCCTGCGTGCAGGAGGATGTATAAGCGTTCTGGAGCTAGTATAGACCCCTTTGACGTTCCGTGATTGGCAGTTCATCGCAGGGCATCGCCGCGCGCCAGCTCCAGAGTCACGCTGGCGAGTCTGGTGTGCTTCAGTCGGGTTAGGACACAAGGAACAATCGTACGGCAGTTGGACAACCAGAATGGGGGGGAGCGGTCGGATAAGCGGGCAAGACTGGCTCGCTCCACGAGACGGTCGGTTGTCCGGCAATTTCGCCGGAAACAAAAAGTACGTTTTAGTGTTTAGGAGGTTCTACGATGAAACGCCTGTTCCTGTTCGTCCTGTCCCTCACACTGGCTCTTGCTCTGCTCGCTCCGCTGCAGGGCAAGGCGCTCGCCCAGGGGAGCATCACCAAAGCCCCCTATGGGACCACCGCCGATGGTGTCGCTGTAGATGAGTACACGCTGACCAATGCCAATGGGGTAGAGGTCAAGATCATCACCTATGGCGGCATCATCACCTCGGTCAAAGTGCCGGATCGCTATGGCAACCTGGTCAATGTCACGCTGGGGTTCACCAACCTGCAGGACTACGAGACCAGGAACACCAACTACTTCGGGGCCATCATTGGCCGCTACGGGAACCGCATTGCCGGTGGCAAGTTCACCCTTGATGGCGTGGAATACACGCTCGCCGTCAATAACGGACCGAACCACCTGCACGGCGGCCTCAAGGGTTTCGACAAGGTAGTCTGGGCTGCGCAGGAAGTCGAGGCCGAGGATGGCGTCGCGCTGGAGCTGAGCTACCGCAGCGCCGACATGGAAGAAGGCTATCCCGGCAACCTCGATGTCAAAGTGGTCTACACGCTGACCAATAAGAACGAGTTGCGCCTTGACTACACCGCCACCACCGATAAGCCCACCGTTGTCAACCTGACCAACCATGCCTACTGGAACCTGAAGGGCGAAGGTTCTGGCAGCATTGATGGTCATATCCTGTGGGTCAATGCGGATCGCTACACGCCGACCGACGATCACCTGATCCCGACCGGCGAGCTGGCCCCCGTCGAGGGCACGCCCTTCGACTTCCGCACCCCCAAGGTGATCGGCCCGATGACGCGCTCGACTTATCCGCAACTGATGGGCGGCGACGCGCGCGGGCTTGACCACAACTTCGTGCTCAACCGGCCCAGCCTGGATGACAAGTCCATGATCATGGCGGCGGTGCTCTATGAGCCGGACCTGGGCCGCACGCTGGAAATCTGGACGACCGAGCCTGGCCTCCAGATCTACTGCGGCAACTACTTCGGTCAGTGGAGCGATGAAGCGCAGCCGTGGATCGGCCCCAGCGGGAACTTCTACCGCCAGGGCGATGGGTGCGCGCTGGAGACCCAGCACTTCCCGGACTCGCCGAACAAGCCGGATTGGCCCAGCACCGTCCTGCGGCCCGGTGAGACCTATCAGACGACCACCATCTTCAAGTTCGACGTAGACTAACCGTCAACTGGGCGGGGAGCGCCCGGCTGGTGCTCCCTGCCCCCATCACAAAGGAGAGAGGCCCGCGCATTGACAAGCATGGTAAGCGATCATAAGCTAAGGGTGACCGGGGGAAGGTAAACCCAGCTCTGTATGGGCGGGTTACCCTCCCAGGCCGGGAGGCCCTCCCAGAAGGAGGCCCCGAAAGAGTGAACCGTATCATTACAAACTACTAAGGAGGATGTTAAGATGAGGAAAGTGGGAATTGTTCTTGCTCTTGCCCTGGTGCTGGCGCTGATGCTGCCGACGGCAGTCTACGGCCAGGGTTCCAACGGGCCGAAGGAGAAGTGGTGCAGCGGGACGAAGATCGTCTTCTTCCCTGGCGGCCCGGCGGGCGGTGTCTTTGCGGTGAACGTCTACAACGGCGCGCGTCAGGCGGCCAGCGACCTGGGCGCGGATGTTGAATATGTCTGGTCGGACTGGGACCCGCAGAAGATGATCCAGCAGTTCTCCGAAGCGATGGCCATGAATCCCGATGGCATTGCCATCATGGGCCATCCGGGTGAGGACGCCTTCGAGCCGCTGGTGGACGAGGCGATTGCCAAGGGCATCATCGTCACCAGCCAGAACACGACCCTGCCGCGCATCGAGGCCAAGTACGCCGGGGTGGGCTTTGGCTATGTGGGCCAGGAACTGTATCAGACCGGTTACAACCTGGGCAAGGAAGCCGTTCGGCGCGCTGGCCTGAAGGAAGGCGACCGCGCCATGGTCTGGGGCCTGCTCTCGCAGCCCACGCGCGGCCTGCGCACCCAGGGCGTGATTGATGCCTTCAAGGAAGCGGGGCTGACGGTGGACTATCTGGAGATTGACGCCGCTACCAATGCCGATCCGCCCGCGGGCATCCCCACCTTCGTGGCCTACGTGTCGTCCAACCCCGATGTCAAGATCGTGGTGACCGATCACGGTGGGTTGACCGCCACGCTGCAGTCCTATCTGGAAGCGGCGGGCAAGGGGCCGGATGACATCTACGGTGCGGGCTTCGACCTCTCGCCGGCCACCGTACAGGCTATCCGCAGTGGCTACACCGACCTGGTCATTGACCAGCAGCAGTGGCTGCAGGGCTATCTGCCTATCCTGCAGATCTGCCTGACCAAGCACTTCGCCTTCTCCGGCCTGCACATTGACACGGGCGGTGGCTTCGCCAGCGCCGATAATGTCGATCTGCTGGCTCCGCTGGTAGAGGCAGTCATTCGTTAACATCGGAGGCACTGTTGTGACCTCAGGGGCAAGGGAGTATACTTGCCCCTGAGTGTACCTGGCATCTCCGAGGAGCAAGCGGCCTCGCCTGAAGTGTCCGCACCGCCCATAGCTTGCTCTGATGATCTGGCTATGGGTGCGTTTCACACTCCTGCGCCGCTTGCTCCTCTGGTTTGGAAAGGGAACGTGATCCATGGGCTACATCCTCGAAATGCGTAACATCTCCAAATCGTTCGGTGAGGTACAGTCGCTGAGCAACGTAGATTTCCGCGTTGGCGAAAACGAGATCGTCGGCCTGCTGGGCGACAACGGCGCGGGCAAGTCCACGCTGATCAAGATCGTCACCGGCTACTACCGGCCCGACAGCGGCGAGATTTATTTCCGCGGCAAAAAGGTAGAAAACCTCACCGTGCCCAAGGCGCGCGAGTTGGGCGTGGAGACCGTGTATCAAGAGCGCGCACTGGCCGAATTGCAAACCCTGTGGCGTAATATCTTCTTGGGGCGCGAGTTGTCCAACCGCCTGGGCGTGCTCGACATCCGGAAGATGAAGGAAGAGACGCACCGCCTGATGGTGGACAAGATGGGCTACACCTCTTCGGCGGTGAACCCCGATTCGGTGATCAAGACTTTCTCTGGTGGCGAAAAACAGGGCGTGGCCATCACGCGAGCGCTCTATTTTCACGCCGACCTGATCATCCTGGACGAGCCGACCATGGGCCTGTCGTTGCAGGAGACGCGCAAGCTGCTCGACTTCGTGCGCGATATTAAAGCGGCGGGCAAGTCGGCTATTTTCATTGATCACAACGTCTTCCATGTGTACTCTGTCGCCGATCGCGTGGTGGTGCTGGATCGTGGGCGTGTCGCTGGCGAATTCCAGACCAAGGACATCACGCTGGATGACCTGATGGAGAAAATGTACCGGGTGGCGCAGACGGGCAGCCTGGACTGAGACGTTTGGGGTGATCTCGCTGCATTTGCTTTGGCAACGGTGTTAAGGAAAGGTGCTGCATGACTGCACACGTACGGAATCAAAGCCAGGAAGTCCCGCAGAGCCTGTGGGGATCGCGCATTGTGCCCTTTGCCCGCAAGAACGGGCTGCAAATAGGCATTGTCGGCGTCCTGTTCGGCCTGTGGATACTGTTCATTGTTGGTGCGCCCGACACGTTCCTCAAGTCGGACATTTACCGCGCCCTGATGACCTCGACGCCCTACTGGGGTGTGATTGCCCTGCCCCTGACGATGGTCATCATCGCCGGCGACATTGACCTGTCGTTTATCTCGATCATGGCGGTGGGCATGGTCGTCTTCTGGCAGGTCTACGACTGGACGGGTAGCCTGGGGGTAGCCTTTGCGGGGTGTCTGGCGTCGGGCTTCCTGGTGGGGTTGCTCAACGGCATTATTGTGGTCGGGTTGGGTATTCCTCCGCTCATCGCCACCATTGGCACGCAATTCTTCTGGCGCGGTGTAGTGGAAGTGGTCCGCGAGGGGCAGGGCGAGTCGTTGGTGATCGCCAGGGGGACAGTGCTGCGCGATGTCCTGGTCGGCAAGATCGGTGGCTATATTCCCGCACAATTGATCTGGATGGTGCTGATCGCTCTGGCTGTATGGTTCCTGCTCAACCGGCACAAATTTGGCGCACATACCTACCTGATCGGCGACAACGAAGCCAGCGCCCGCCTGATGGGCGTCAATGTGGGCCGCACGCGCATGTTGCTCTTCGCCCTAGTGGGCCTGGCTGCGGCCTTTGGCGGGGTGGTGCAGAGCCTGGACGTGTGGTATTTCTGGCCCAACCTGGGCGAAGGGTACCTGATGAACACCCTGGCCGCCGTATTTCTGGGGGGGACGTCGGTCTTCGGCGGCACGGGCACCATCCTGGGCACCTTCGTCGGCTGCTTCATCATCGGCGCGATCCAGCCGGGGATCATCGCCATTGGCCTCACGGGCTACTGGACGAAGCTGATTTATGGTCTGATCATCACCGTGTCCGTCGCCATGCATACTGTGCTGCGCAAGCGCATCAGCTAGGCGACTTCCTGCGCGTCTGGCGCGCTGGCGAGCACAGCAACAACGTATACAGGGACAGGTAATGACGACCACGCAACAATCCTGGTGGACGGTCGAGCTGGAAGGCATGCCCGATTTCGAGGCGGCCATGAAACGAGTCTATGCGTGGTTCGAGGGGGAGATCATCGATCGTCCCCCTATTCGTTTCATAGCCCACAATGCCTTCGTCGAGCAGGCCAATCAAGCCTACCCGTCGGACAATCTCAAAGAGCGCTGGTTCGACGCTGAATTTCAGGTCGAGACGTTCCTCAAATCCATCGAGGGGCAGCGCTTCTACGGGGAGACCTTCCCCGTCTTCTGGCCCAACCTGGGGCCGGAGGTCTACGCCGCCTTCTACGGCGCGACGCTCGAATATGGCGAGGTCACCTCATGGTCGGTGCCTTTCGTGCGCACCTGGGACGACATGGCCCGCCTGAAGCTCGACATGAGCAACGAGTATTTTGTCGCGCTGGAAAAAATCACACACCTGGCCATCGAACGGCTGCGCGGCAAGGCGCTGGTCGGCTACACCGACCTGCACCCCGGCGTAGACTGCGCTGCCGCCTGGCGCGACCCGCAACAACTGTGCATTGATCTGATCGAAAGCCCCGAACAGGCGCGCCAACTGATTCACCTCGCCATTGACGATTTCGAGCGCATCTACGATCACTTCGACGCCATGCTCAAGGCTGCCGGGCAGCTTTCGGTAAGCTGGATGGGCATTCCCACCTTCGGGCGGATGCACATCCCCAGTTGCGACTTCTCGGCGCTGATCTCGCCTCGCCTGTTTGAAGAATTCTGCCTGCCGGTGCTGCAGCGCGAAGTCAAGACAAGGACGCACAACATTTTCCACGTAGACGGCAAGGGCGTTGCCCGTCACCTGGACATGATCCTCAGCGTGCCCGAAGTACATGCCATTCAGTGGGTGCAAGGGGTGGGCGACGATCAGCCAATCATGCAATGGGTGCCGCTCATCAAGCGCATTCAGGCACGCCGCCCTGTCATCGTTGACCTGAGCAAGCACGAACTGGACGACTTCATGGCCGCGGTCGAGCCGGAGGGCATCTTCCTGTGGGTGGCCGCCGACAGCGAAGAAGAGCAGCAAGACCTGCTGCGACGGGTGGCCCGTTGGGGCGGCAGGCGTGTATTTTGAGGCAGTGAACGGTTGTCAGTAGTCGGTGATCAGTCTTCGGCGATCGGTTGCAGGGTTGAACTTCGCCTGCACTGTGCACTATCCGCAAGACTGGGCGGCGGGGCAACCGCCCTGCTGATCACTGACGCCTGATTACCGAAAACTCCCTAACCGAAAGGAAAACCCATGAAACCGCGCGAACGTATCCTGGCCGCGCTGAGCCACGAAGAGCCAGACCGCTGTCCGATGCAGATCAGTTTCACGCCGGAGTTTGCCGAACGCCTGCGCGCCGACCTGCAGGTGAAGGGCCAGCGCGTGCACAACCCGCACGGCGGCGGCAATACCTACGAACTGGAGCGGGCGCTGGGCGAAGATATGCTGCTCACGTCAGTCGGCTGGGCCAACTCCTACTATCAGCAGGTCGGCCCCTATGTGGACGAATGGGGCGTGGGCTGGGATGCGCAGCCCTATGAGACGCCCTTCGGCACCGGCCACTATACCGAGATCGTCGCGCACCCCCTGGCCGACGACCGCGCCATCCTCTCCTACACCCCGCCCGACCCCAACCGCCCGGAGCTATACACCGAAGCGGCCCGCGTGGTGCGCGAGTTCAAGGATGAATACTGGATCGTCGGGGTGACGGTGACGACCATCTTCGAGACGGCCTGGGCGCTGCGCGGCCTGCAGCAGATGCTGATTGATTTCGTCGAAAACCCCGACCTGGCCGACGCCATCCTGGACATCCCCTACCGCTATCACCTGACGGCGGCGAAGAAACTGGTCGAACTCGGCGTGGATATGATCTGGATCGGCGACGACGTGGGCGCGCAGAACGGGATGCTGATCTCGCCGCGGCACTGGCGGCGCTTCCTCAAGCCACGTATGGCTAACTTCATCAGCGAACTGAAGGCGCTCAACCCGGCGATCAAGGTCGCCTATCATTCCGACGGCAACATCCTGCCCATCATCCCCGAACTGATCGAAGTGGGCGTGGACATCCTCAACCCGATTCAGCCGGCGTGCATGGACCCTGCCGAGATCAAGCGACAGTTCGGCGACCGGCTGTGCTTCTGGGGCAGCATTGACGAGCAACACACCCTGCCCTATGGCACGCCGGAAGACGTGCGCCAGGAAGTGTTGCTGCGCCTGCGCACCATCGGCAAGGGCGGCGGCCTGATCATCGGCCCGACCCATCACGTGCAGCTCGACACGCCCATGGAAAACTTCTGGGCGATGGTCAACACCATCCGCGAGACGGCCTACCGCGATCTATGAATGGCGTCACTGGCCTCTACCTCACCCCCAAAGAACGGATGCAGCGGGCGTTGCGCTACGAACCGGTAGACCGCCTGCCCACACAGATCAACTATACTGGCGCGGTGGGCGAGCGGCTGGCCGCACATTTTGGCGTGACACAAGCTGAGTTGCCGCGCCGCCTGGGCAATCACCTATTGCGCGTGGACATCAGCCATACTCCCCGCCTGAGCGCCGACGGGCGGGTTGCCTACGACTGGTGGAGCGTGGGCTGGGACACGCAGGAAGAGGGCTATTTCGTCCGGCACAGCCCCCTGGCCGAGACCCAAAACCTGGACGCCTTCCCCTGGCCCGATCCACACGCTCCCGACCTGCTGCGCGACGCCGAACGCATTATCGCCGAGGATGGCGGGCAGCACTTCGTCGCGCCCAACTTTGGCTTCGCCCTGTTCGAGCGGGCGTGGACGCTGCGCGGCTTCGACACTTTCCTGATGGACATGGCGACTGATCCAGACTATGCCGGGGAGTTGCTCGACCGCATCGTCGCCATTCAGGAAGTCCTGATCGGGCGTTTCCTGGCGCTGGGCGTGGACGGGGTCTACTTCGGCGACGACTACGGGGCGCAGAAATCCACACTTTTCTCCCCGCGTATGTGGCGGGCGCTGATCAAGCCCCGCCTGGAGCGGCTGTTCGCGCTAGTGCGGGCGGCGGGTTTGCCGGTCATCCTGCACTCCGACGGCGACATTGCCCCCATCCTGCCCGACCTGGTGGAGATCGGCCTGACGGCGCTCAACCCGGTGCAGCCAGAGGTGATCGATCATGCCTGGTTGCGGGCGAATTTCGGCGGGCGGCTGGCCTTCTACGGCGGCATTTCCACGCAGACGGTGCTACCGCACGGCTCGCCGGACGACGTGCGCGCAGCGGTGTGGGCAGCAGCGCGCACCCTGGCCCCCGACGGCACGGGCCTGATCATTGCGCCATCGCACCGCATGATGCAGGATATTCCCCTGGAGAACATCCAGGCGTTGCTGGACGCTTTCGCGGAGCTGGAGGGTGACTCGTGGAAGCTGTGAGTGAACGCGCCACATATGTCCGCGGGGCCTTTGCCGCGCTCTATGGCACAGAACCGACCCTTTGGGTACAGGCTCCGGGCCGCGTAGACCTGATGGGCAGTCACACTGACTACAATGAGGGCTATGTGCTGACCATGCCCATTGACCGCAATACCTGGATCGCCGCCCGTCCTCGCGACGATCGGCTGGTGCGCATCCACTCGCTGAACCTGGAGAGCGGCGAGACCTTCGGCCTGGGTGATCTTCAGCGCGGCGACGCCGCACCCTGGACGAATTATGTGCGCGGCGTGGCGAAGGTGTTGCAGGACGAGGGCTACACGCTGAGCGGCTTCGACGGGCTGGTGCACAGCACCGTGCCCTTCAGCAGCGGGCTGAGTTCGTCGGCGGCGCTGGAAGTGGCGACGGCGACGCTGTTCAACGAGTTGTGCGGCCTGGGCCTCGATCCGGTGCGGCTGGCCGTGCTCTGTCAGCGAGCGGAAAACACCTTCGTCGGCGTCAATTGCGGCATCCTCGATCAGTACACCTCGGCGGCGGGGCGCGCGGGACATGTCCTGTTACTGGACTGCCGCCATCTGACGCACACCGTCCCGCCCCTGCATCCAGAGGTCGCCATCGTCATCTGCGACACGCGCTACAAGCGCGCCCTGACCGGTTCCGAATATCCACAGCGCCGCGCGCAGTGCGAAGCAGCGGCGGCAACGCTGGCGCAGCGCTACCCCGGTGTGCGGACGCTGCGCGACGTGACCCTGGAGCAACTGAACGCCGCGCGAACCCTGCTCGACGACACAACCTACCGCCGGGCGCGCTTCATCATCCAGGAAAATCAGCGCGTCCTCGATCTGGCCGAGGCGCTTTCCTCAAAAGATGTGCCCTGCATCGCCGCGCTGACGGCGGAATCGTTCGCTGGCGCGCGTGACCTGTACGAGATCGTCGTGCCGCAGATGGAGGCGATGATCGCGGCCATGCGCTGCGCGCCCGGCGTGCTGGGCGCGCGACAGGCGGGCGCGGGCTTCGGCGGGTGCATGGTCGCGTTTGTCGAGCGCGGCTGCGTGAAGGCGTTCGGCGACCATGTCCGCGCCGCCTATCAGGCCGCGACAGGTATCGAGGGCGCGGTCTTCCCTGTCGAGGCAGCGGCGGGCGCGGGACCTTTGACAGTCGGCTAGTGGGGCTATGCATTAGCCACAAGCCCCCCCTCACCCCTCAATCCCCTCGCCCAACGCTGTGGGCGAGGGGACTTACTTTCTCTCGCCCAGGCACTCCCCTTCGCCCGCCGCGCGGGAGCAGGGGCCGGGGGTTGAGGGCCATCGGCTCAAGATGTGGGTAATGATAAGCCGACGCGGGGAGGGGGCGCGAGGCGCGCCAGCGCCGAGTGGGGGTGAGGTCAACCAGAAGTTCACACCTGGGCTTATTTCTGCTCATGATTCTGCTGGCTGGTGTTGATGCGATTACGCTGTGTATACACCCCGCTCCCTTACCGTTTGGTGCGATCCTGTGGTACTGTATCTGGTGTGTGGCACATCGTAACGAAGGAGTGAGCGGTGAAACTGGCAGTGATCGGCGGGGGCGGCGTGCGCGCGCCCCTGTTTGTGGCGTCGGCGCTGCGCCGTGCCAGCACTATCGGCCTGGACGAAATCTGTTTGATGGATATTGACGGCCCCAAGCTGGCCCTGACGGGCGCGCTGGCGCAGGGCGTGGCGCGCAAAGCGGGTAGCGCGGTGCGGATCAGCACCACCACCGACGCGCGGGCAGCGCTTGATGGGGCATCGTTCGTGGTGACGACGATCCGCGTGGGCGGCGACGAGGGCCGCGTGCGCGATGAGCGGATCGCGCTGCGCTATGGCGTGTTGGGCCAGGAGACGACCGGCCCCGGCGGTTTCGCCATGGCGCTGCGCAGCATTCCGGCCATTCTGGACTATGCCCGCCTGCGCGACGACCTGTGTCCCGACGCCTGGATGTTCAACTTCACCAATCCGGCAGGGCTGGTAGCACAGGCGCTGCACGAGGCGGGCTTCGGGCGCGCGGTGGGCATCTGCGATTCGGCTAACGGAGCGCAGCACGCTATCGCTGCGCGGCTGGGCGTGCCGCCCAATGACTTGCGGGCCGAGGTCTTCGGGCTGAATCATCTGTCGTGGACGCGGCGCGTGCTCTACCAGGGCGAAGACGTGCTGCCGCGCTTCCTGGCCGACCCTGCCTTTCTGCGCGAGACGCTGCTCAACGTCTTCGAGCCGGAACTGGTGCAGCACATGGGCATGTGGCTCAACGAATACCTCTACTACTATTACTACGCCGAGCGCGCCGTGCAGGCCATCGCGTCCGAAGAGCGCACGCGCGGCGAAGAGGTGCTGGCGCTCAACCGCGACCTGTTGGCGCAACTCCGGCAGGTTGATCCGGAGCGCGATCTCGACGCGGCCCTGGCCATCTACTACCGCTACAATCAGCGCCGCTCCGCTACCTACATGCACTACGCCCAACAGAACGCCCTCACGCCAGAAGAAGCCGATGCACAGTTCCAGACGACTTTTATGCAGGTCAACCCGGAAGAGGGCGAGGGCTACGCAGGCGTGGCGCTGGATATCATGACGGCGCTGGTCACCGGCGAGCCGCTCTACACGGCGCTGAACGTGCCCAACGGGGGCGCGATCGCCGCCATGCGCTCCGACGACGTGGTCGAGGTGAGTTGCGTGGTAGATAGGGACGGTGTGCGCCCGTTGCCCATCGGCGATGTGCCCGAAAATCCGGCCTTGCTGATGCTGGTGATCAAACATTACGAGCGTCTGACCGTGCGCGCCATAGCTGAGCGCTCGCGCGCGCTGGCAGTTGACGCCCTGATGGCGCACCCGCTGGTGCTGTCGTATTCGCGGGCGCGCGCCCTGGTGGACGATTATCTGGCCGCGCACGCGCCCTATGTAGGGGAGTGGAAATAAGAGACCGTTTGAAAAGCCCCCCTCAACCCCCGGCCCCTTCTCCCTCTGAGGAGCGAAGGGGAGACGGGCCAGGTTTTCCCCCTCGCCCCATTGAGGGAGAGGGGTGGCGCACCGCGCCGGGGTGAGGGGTTATCAAATGGTCTCTAACAATTGAAGGAGTTTGCCCTATGGACTTAACTCAACGCATCGCCGCCGCGCGCGGTCAGACCCCCGCCGACCTGCTGTTGACCAACCTCAGGCTGGTCAACGTCTTCACCGGCGAAATCTACCCGACCCAGATCGCCATCAAAGATGAGGTGATCGTCGGCGTGGGCGAGGGCTACAGCGCCGCCGAGACGCTTGACCTGGGCGGGCGCTACGTCGCCCCCGGTCTGATTGACGCGCACGTGCACATCGAAAGCAGCCTGTGCACCCCGCCCGAATTCAGCCGCGCGGCCCTGGCGCACGGCGTCACTACTGTGATCACCGACCCCCACGAGATCGCCAACGTGCACGGGCTGGACGGCATCCGCTACATGCTCGACACGGCGGAGGGTGGCCCGCTGAGCATGTTCGTCATGGCGTCGAGTTGTGTACCGGCCACGCACATGGAGACAGCGGGCGCGTCGCTGGACGCCGCCGCCTTGCAAACGCTGCTCGCTCACCCCTGGGTGCTGGGTCTGGCCGAGATGATGAACTATCCCGGCGTCGTCTTCGCCGATGCGGGGGTGCTGGCCAAGATCGAGGCGTTCCGCGGGCGCGTGCTGGACGGCCATTGCCCTGGCCTGAGCGGGCGCAACCTCAACGCCTACGTCGCAGCGGGCATCGGTAGCGATCACGAATGCACCACGGTCGAGGAGGCGCGCGAGAAACTGCGCAAGGGCATGGTGATCTTCATCCGCGAAGCCACCAATGCCCAGAATCTGCGGGCGCTATTGCCGCTGGTCACGCCGGAAAACAGCCGCCGCCTGTGCTGGTGTACCGACGACCGTCAGCCTGCCGACCTGCTCGACGACGGCTCGATCGATCACATGATCCGCGTCGCCATCGCCGAGGGGGGCCTGGAGCCGGTGACGGCGATCCGCATGGGCACGCTCAACACGGCAGAGTACTTCCGCCTGTACGATCGGGGTGCGATCGCACCGGGCCGCCGCGCCGACCTGTTCGCCTTCTCTGTGCTGGATGCGCCGCGCGCCGAGTTGGTCTTTGCGGGTGGCAGGTTGGTGGCGCGGGATGGGGAACTGCTGACAGATATCCCCGCGCCCCAGGTGACGCCGTTACCGCGCTCGGTGCGCGTCAACTGGGATGCGGTGGACTTCGCCATCCCCGCGCGGGGGACGCGCGTGCGTGTCATCGGCAGCCTGGAGAACCAACTGATCACTGAGCAGCGCATCGAAGAGGCCCGCATCCGGGACGGTCGGGCTGTGGCCGATCCCGCCCGCGACCTGCTCAAGATGGCCGTCATCGAGCGGCACCGCGCCTCTGGCAACATGGGCAAAGGGTTCATCCAGGGCATCGGCCTGAAGCGGGGAGCGATCGCCGGGACCGTGGCGCACGATCATCACAACCTGGTGGTGATTGGCGCGGACGATGTCAGCATGATGACCGCTGCCCGTGCCGTCGAGCGCCTGGGCGGCGGGTTGGTAGCTGTCAATGGGGAACAGGTGTTGGCCGAATTGCCCCTGCCTGTCGGCGGGCTGATGAGCGACCGGCCCATCAGCGAGGTGCGCGCCGCCCTGGATCGCCTGCTGGCGGTAGCACGCCAGGAACTGGGATCGCCATTGCACGACCCATTCATGGCCATGAGCTTCATGGCCCTGGAGGTGATCCCCAGCCTCAAACTGACCGACGTGGGCCTGGTGGACGTAGATCGCTTCGAAGTGGTAGACCTGTTCGTCAGTTGAGCGCAAGATTTCCCTCATCCCCAGCCCCTGGCACTCGCTTGCCGATCGGGGTGGGGATGAGGGCTGTTAATCACACGCCTGCTCAGGCTGCTTCGGCGGGCTTTTCCTCCAGGTGCGAGGTGCAGTTGGGGCAACGCACCGCCGCGATGGGAATCTGCGTGTGGCAGAAGGGGCATTCCTTCGTTGTCAGCGCGGCGGGCGGCGCGGGCTTCTCCCGAAACAGGCGATTCATCTGCTTGACCAGCAGAAAGACCGCGAAGGCCACGATGATGAAGTTGATCACGGCATTGAGGAACAGCCCGTAGTTGATCGTGGCGGCTCCCGCGTCTCTGGCTGCGGCCAGCGAGCTATAGTCACCGCCGGACAGATTGATGAACAGGTTGGAGAAGTCAATGTCGTTGAGGAGGTAGCCGATGGGCGGCATGATGATGTCGTTGACCAGGGAATTCACCACGCCATTGAAGGCAACGCCGATGATGATACCCACAGCCAAGTCAATCACATTGCCGCGCATGGCGAACTGCTTGAATTCTTCAAAGAACTGTTTCATGGCCCTTGCTCCCTTGGGAAATTTAATGCGCTGATAGCTATCTTTCTTACCAGGCATTATAGCACGGCTTCTAATTCCAGTTCGTCGCGCAAGGGGATGCCATCCAGGCCGGTGAGGGGGATTTCCGGCTTCAGGCGGCGAGCTTCGGTCACCGCGTCAGGATAGACAGCTACCAGGTGAAAGCCGCGCTTCTGGTAGAAGCGCAGGGCAAACACATTGTCGTTGGTGGTGATCAGCCACAGGCGACGGCACCCGTGTTCCTGGGCCAGTTGCCGGATGGCGGTCAGCAGGGCGGTACCCACGCCCTGCCCCTCCGGCAGGCTGTCCAGCGAGACGATCTCCCATTCCGCCCCGGCTGTCCGGTAGAGCAACAGGCCCGCGCGTTCGTCACCATACCAGGCTACCAACCCTGGTAGTTGAGTCAGATCGTGCGCGATGCCCCGCGTGACCATGCGCGTGCTGCCCCAGCGCTCTATCAGCAGGGCATTGGCCCAGGGACGATCGGCCTCACCGAGAGGGCGCACGCGGATTGTGGGAGCGGTATCGCCCGGCATCAGGAGCTAGGCGCGATACTGCGCACGCGCCATATAGATCGCCCCCACCAGCAGGATAGTGATCACGCCGACAATCACGATCAGCAAGCCATAACCTCGCTGATTCTCCGTTTCCTCTTGCTTCTGCTGCGGCCAGGTGCTCAGGTAGGCTTGCAGATCGGTTAGTCGAGCCTCGTCCAGCGGGCCGCCCTGCGCCTGCCCAAAAGCGGGCAATGAGGGATCGCCGTGACCTTCGCGGGCCACGCGCACGATGTCCGCCGGTGCTCCCGTGAGGGGCGGGAAAGCTGCTGCGCCGCGCCCGGCCCCGTTGACGCCGTGACAGCCCGCGCAGTAAGTGGCGTAGGTCACCGCGCCCGCCCTGGGGTTGCCGGAGATACCCTCAAGCTGTGCTGGTAGGTCGCCGATGTTCGGTTCTGGCAGCGGGGGGATATCTTCGCTCTCCCAGGTGCCCAGGTAGGCCAGTAAATCGCCGATCTGCGCTTCGTCCAGCAGAGCGCCGTAGGCAGGCATGGCCAAACCCTCCGCTGGCGCGACGCCATCTTCGATGGCCTGGCGAGCCGCTTCTGGTTCAAAGGCAACAGGGACAAGCGCGTCCTGAGCTTCGCCGCGCGGCCCGTGGCACGCCTGGCAGAACTCGGCATAAAGTGCCGCTCCGCGCAACGCTGCGATACCGGCGTCGTCTCCTTCGCCTTCTTCTCCCTGGCCGGTCTCCTCGCCGTGCCCTCCCTGGGCCAGGACAGGCGCTCCCACCCCAAGCAGGAGCGCTGCGCCAGTCAGCAGGGCCAGAATCGCCATCCATCGTTTCATCGGTCTTTCCTCCTGGTGCGCCTGTGCGGGTTGTATTATACCACTGTGTCCTCGTGTGCGATGGCAGCAGCTTCGCGGGGCGTTTCGTGTCTGCGTATACTTTAGGGCTGGATCATCGCATCAAAACCAGCCAGCAGAACCATGGGCAGAAGTAAGCTCAGATGTGATCTTCTGGTTGACCTCACCCCCGCTCGGCGCTCGCGCGCCTCGCTGCCCCCTCCCCGCGTCGGGGGCAAACCGAGCGCAGCGAGGTTGGGGGTGAGGTCAACCACAGCGCAGGGCCTGTCACATTTGCTCGCACCTCTCAAAGTGGGTGCATTTCAGGTTAGTTCGCAATACCCGACAAGCCCGAACAGGTCTGATGCATTATCAGCCGACCGTGAGCTTTCGTGAAATGCACCCATACTTTACGCCGGGCAACGCTTGTGCTATTCTGCGCATTAAGAGCGCATCGCACCTCGCGCGTTGGCCCGTTCACTGTGAGCATGAGCAGGAGGAAACTCCGATGGTCACGCCCCAACAACTCGTGCAAAGCCCCTTTTTCGCCGGCTTGCCAGAAGAGCTGCTTGCCCCCTTTGCTGCCCTGGCCCAGGAAGTGACCTGCGCCGCCGGAGAGGCGCTCTTCCGCGAAGGAGAAGAAGCCTGTTGTCTATACCTGCTGCTTAGCGGCAAGATCAATGTGCAAATTCAGCCGACGGCCATGACGCAACCGCTGACCATCGTCTCGCTGAGCACTTATGGGCAACTGGTCGGCTGGTCGGGCTTCATGCCGCCCAACTACTACACGGCTTCTGCCATCTGCCAGGAAGACAGCCATCTGCTTTCTTTCGACGGAGCGGCTTTCAACCGTCTGCTGGAGCAAAACCCGGCCTTGGGGTTGGTGATCATGCGCCGTATCGCTGAGGTGATCAGCCAACGCCTGCGTACCATTCAGGGCGTGGTGCTCAAGACGCTATATCATCACGACGAGCAGTAGAGTTACAGCGGCTACCAGCCCTGTTGGGTTTTGGGTAGACTATGCCGAAACGCTGGTGAACGTCTGGCTGATGACACGGGTATGAGCGACAAACGCAGCATTTTCTTCGACGAATGGCGGGCCTGCCTGCGCGCGCACTATGTGTATGTGCTGCGCACCAACGACACGGTCACCGAGCCGACCTTGCGTCACGTGCTGCATCAGACGGGCATCACCGAAGAAGAACTGTCCGCCCTGCAGGCAGAAGCTCTGGGCGCACCGCTGCCGCCCGCAGATGTTTCTCCTGCTCCAGACTCCGCGGCTTTTGTCCAGCCCGCGCCGGACTTTTTCGAGGAGGCCGAGGCCGTCGCCGAAAATCTGCCCGAAGAACCGCCTCCGGTGGCCCCTGGGCAGTTGCCGCTGTTTTGAGATGCCCTGGCGCGGCAACGCCTGTTTCTTACGCGCATCCTACACTGGCTGCTTGTGATCTGCGGTACAATCTGCCAGGGATCAGGCTGGCTCTTCGCCCCTGGCCTCAGAGGCGGCTCCATGACTCATGAACTGATACTCAAACAGGAACTGGCCTTCCTGCGCGAACAGGTGAACGCTGCCGATCTCAAGATCGGTCGCCTGGAAAGCGCGCTGGAAGCGTGCGAAAGCGAACTGGAAGCCAGGGGCGTGCGAGCGCTACTGGACTCGGCGCACCTGGAACGTGAGGTCTTGAACGAACTGGTGATGGGACAGGTCAAGGCCGACGCCGTGTCTCTGGAAGCGGCGATCCTGGAACTCCGCCAGCAGACCCAGCGCGCCGTCAGCGCACAGTCTCAACGCTGGCAACACGGTCACCCGACGCCCTCTGCTTATTGGGAACAGCAAGTCCGGCAGGCCTTCCTGAGCGAGTTGCTGGGGCGTTACCGGGCCTGGAAAGAGGGTCGCCCTTATTATGATTATGCGCCCGCGGATAGCGGGGAGGCTTCTACCTTTCCAGAGCCGGGTTATGCCCTGCCCTGGTATCCGTCTACCAGCCAGGCAGGGGAGCAATCATTGCCATCGTCCCCTGTCACACCACCCCCTACGGCGGAAATACTGGTGGAGGCACTCGAACGAGCCGGTTGTCGCCCCGATCATCTGACGGTGATTGCCGAGCCAGACGGTTTCGTGCTGGCGACAGGATATGCTCACAGCGTGGCCGAGCGCGAGCAGTGCACTCAGGTGCTGGCGGGCGTCGAGGGAGTGCAAGAGTTGCTGACAGGGATCGTGATCGTCGACGGGGCGCGCTGCCCCGTCTGCCACAATCAGCGCCTCAACGGGCGGAGACGGTAGGGCGCTCCTTCAGCGCTCTGTGGAAAACCGAATAGACTTGATCATGGCGTCTACTGTCGCCTGGGGGATGCGCGCCTTGGCTGGCCCCAGGTAGTCTATGCGCAGCCACAGCATAATCCCGCTGTGTGGGACGTAAACATCCCAGGCCGCCTCGGTGAGCCTGCCCTTGCTGGTGAAGACATAGTAGAAAGCCGGAAGACCGCTCACAGTGATCTGCTGGCGTTCGTAGGTCACCTGTGCGCCGGGGTCTGTGGCGAATCCTCTCTGATACCACTCGTACTTGGTCTTGGCCCAACTGGCGTTGTCATAGGCGGGTGAGCCGGGCGGCACGTCCATGACGATGATCGAGAAGCGCTCGTCGGGCAGTGGTTCGCCGCTCAGGGCCGTCCGCATACTCTGGGCGATCATCGCCCCCAGATCGATCTGCGTGCCAGCGAAATACTCCACTTCGTTATACAACGCATGGTTGGCGATGCCACACACAGGATAGCCGAAGGCCTCGCGCAGGCAGCGTGCATCCCAGCCTTTGGGATAGTTGATGGTGAACAGCTCCGCATCGAGCGCTTTCATGGCTGGTACGCGCTCACCAGAGCGCTTGAGCCAGCCCTGGTTTTCGGCCACCATCAGCGCCATCATCACCAGCGAGAAAAGTACCAGCGCGCCCAGCGTCAGCAACAGCACGCGCCGCGCGCCTCGCTCGTCGAAAGCCGGTGCCTGCGCCGTTTCGACTTCTTCTGCGGGCGTCCCCGCCGTCCCTGTGTCCCCGCCCGTCGCTGGCGCGATCCTGTCCAGGTTGGCGAAGGGGCTGTCAACCGGCTCGCCGGTGAAGGGGTCTATGCCCGCCGAAGTCTGCGCGGCGAATTCTTCGAACGTGGGGATTTCGCCCGTTGCGGCTGGCTCTGGAGCGCGGGGTAACGCCAGAGCGCGAATTGTCGTCGGACGGGCCGAGACGGCGGGGACACGCGGGGAAGTGGTGGGAGAAGCCGCGATCTGGAAGAAAGAGTCGTCGGGTTCGTCGTCGGGCGGAGCAGAGAGCGCGGCCAGGCGGGCGCGTGCCTTCTCGTGTGTGGGATCGAGCAGCACCACCCGTTCCAGGCACTGACGCACCGCCTCGGGTTTGGTGACGATGTGCGCCATCAACCACCAGGCGCGGGCATCTTCCCGGTGCTGTTCCAGGTAGGGTTTGAGCACTGCGCCAGCCTGTTGGCGTTGCCCGGCCCTCAACAGGCGATAGGCTTCGACGAGTTCGGGCGGAGTAGATGCCTCATTCATGGGTCTTGTTTCCTCGTGGCTTCTCAGCCCGCACGGCTGATAATGCGGTTCCTGTACGGGAATCGCCCTCATTGCCCCATAGTATATCCGGAGTCGCAGGCTATGCACGGTAGGGTGTGCGCGAAGGCTGTCAGCGAACTGTGATTGTGGCCTGGCCGATGCCGCCCTCAGCCCGTGCGACGGGCGAAGCGGCGGCGCAGCCTGCGTCGTCCTGCAAACCAGGCCAGCAACAGCGCGATCGCCACACCGACCAGCAGCCCCGGCGTGCTCTGCACGAAGCGCAGGGCGTAGGTCCCCACGGTCAGCAAGATGGTGCTCACGGCGATCAGCGTCCACAGCCCGGCCAGCGCCCCGAAAATGGCGAAGATACGCTCGTCGCGCGAGAACAGCTCGCGGCGGCGTAGCTTGTCGCGCAATGGCTTGCCGATGAAGGCCAGGCTGCGCTCGCGGAGGCGCGGCATCTCCAGCCAGTCCATCAAGATGTAGTAACCGTCTAGCTTCAGCAGGGGGTTGAGGTTGGTAAAGCTGGTCAGGTAGGTGAGCAGGGCGAACTGGAACAGGATGCCCTGGATCACCGGCCCTGGCCCGGCCAGCACCAGCAGGCTCGCCAGTCCCCCCAGAAAGAAGCCCGAATGCGGCCCGGCCCAGCTCACCACCAGGCGCGGACGGCGCGGCTCCATCCAGATATCGGTGGTGTCCACAAAAGCGGCGGGCATTCCAAAGTGCAGCATGAGGCCTCCGCGCTGTACAGTGCGCCCGTAATGCTTGGTGGCGATGGCGTGCGCCCACTCGTGGATCAGCAATGTGCACGCCTGCAGCACATAGAGCGTCAGCAGACCCGCGATCGCGCCCGCGCCACCCAGCACTGCCACCCGCCGATCCACCAGGCCAAAGAGCAGCGCCAGGAATGCCACCCCGCCCGCCAGCATGACGGCCAGCATCAGCCATTGCACTGGCGGGGTGAAGAACCAGCGCCCGATCGCCTGGTAGGAACGGGAGATCAGCCCGTCAATGCTCCCGATGGCGATCTCGCTGTGAATGAAGGCGCGGATAGCACGCCGCCACCAGACGTTGGCCCGGCGTTCCGCCACACTGCGATCCACCGCGCCATAGACATTTACCAGCGGGGCGATGAAGCCCTTCTGCTGCAACTGTTCGAGCAGCGCAATCAGGCTGCCGATGGCCAGCCTGCCATAGGTCAGCATATAGGCGATGGCTATGTCCTGCACGCTGGCCTGCCCGTCCATCTGCTCCCACAGGAAGACCTGTTCCGCGCTCAGGCGCAGATAGGCATCGGTGCGCAGATTCTTGAGAATCCAGTAGGTCTCGCCGCGGGCGTCGGTCAATTTCTTGAGCGCGTAACCAGGCAGGCGTTGCGGGCGAAACGAGGCCAGGTCGCGGGCGCGCACCTGTTGCGCGAAGATGCTCTCGCCGGGGCGGGCCATCACCAGCGTTTCCTCAGCGGAGCGCTGCCAGACGCCGCCGGCCTCCTCGCGCAACAGCAGCAACGTGCCGTGAACATCAGCCGCGGCGGCGGCGTTGGTCTGCGCCAGGACCGCCTCCCAGATGGGCAACAGCCCTTCTTTGGGCAGGATCAGGGTTTCGTCGTTGGCCTCGCGCCACACGTCGCGGCGGGGCTGCTTGAGGGCGTCGGCTTGCAGCAATACCGTCTCGTTGTCGAAGGTGTCCCACACCCCGCCAACGCTGCCGGTGACGATCAGACCCCACAACCCCATACCCTCTGGCAGGGGAGCAGCGGCCCGTCTGGCGATCTGCCGGTCGAGCTGTTCCCACAACCCGCCGGTTTCTTTGATCGCAGCGCCCAGATTGCGGTAGATGTTGGCCATGGGCAACAGTTCGCGGATAAGGGCGGTCAACCGCCCAGGCGGAAGAGCAGCGTCGTCTCGCCGACTGTGATCACCGCGCCGTCACTTAGGAGAAGCGGCTCGTCGGCCCCGGCGGGGACGCCATTGACCAGGGTGCCGTTGGCGCTGCCCAGGTCCTGGATCGTCCACACACCGCCTTCGCCCAGGGCCAGCGCACAGTGCGGGCGCGAGACGGCGCGATCCTGCAGCGAGATGTCCCAGCTTGCCTCGCGCGTCGCCCGCCCGATGGTCACGCGCGGTGTCAGCAGGGGGATCACCGCGCCTTCTTGCGGCCCAGACGTGATGTGCAGTGTGGGCTGACCGCTGCCGCTCACCGGCACGATCAGCGTCCCCGTCTGGCGGGCGTGTTCTTTCTCCTGCTCGGTGACAATAGCCGAGAAGTGCAGCACCGGCACATAGAGCCGGATCACGTCACCGTGCGCCAGCGGGAACGGATCGCTGAGCTTCTTGTCGTTGACGAAGGTGCCGTTGGCGCTGCCCAGATCAGTCAGCATGAAGACTCCGTCGCGGAAGCTGATCACGGCGTGCTGGCGCGACACATGCCTTTCGGGGATGTGAATCTGATTGTCGGCGCTGCGCCCGATGGTCGCGGTCGCGCCGGCCAGCAATACGTACTCGCGGTGTTCGCCCGTCTGCGGATCGTCCCAGGTGATTTTCGCCAGCGCCGAACCCTGCTCGCTCATGCGTTCCCCCTCTGGAAGCCCAGGCGATCAGTCAAGATAGGGCATTTCGATAGGCTCCGGCTGCGGTTTGCAGATGCCGCACCACACGGCGTCGGCCACGACCAGCGACTTGGGCACTTTCTTGCCCCCGACGTAGACAGAGATGATATAGGTCATCGGTTTGATATGGTTGGCGCACACCGCCCGTCCGCACCAGCGACAGATCGCCTGCGCCTGCTCCCCGCAGTGAATGCACTTCATGGTCGCGCTCTCCGGTTGTGGCAGTAAGAAGTCTCGTTCAAAAACTGTGAAGAGTATACAACAAATCGGCTGGGCGCGTCCGTTTTTGTCCTTCCCCTGCAGGGGGATTGCCTCAAACTGCTTGCCGCTTTACCTCACCCCCGCTCGGCGCTGGCGCGAGGCTGGGGGTGAGGTCAACCACAGCCCAGCACACGGCCTGTCACAGTTTGCGCGCACCTCTCAAATGGGGTGCATTTCCCGACAGGCCCGACGGGTCTGCTGCATGATCAGCCGCCCGCGAACTTCCGTGAAATGCGCTCTGCGCGCGCTCAAGATTTGCGCCCGCCCAGAGCCGCCTGCTACACTAGACGCATATCGTCAAGGGAGGTTCTGGCGTGCCCGCACAGGCGCTTTATCTCCGGTGGCGACCGCGCACTTTCGAGGATGTCATCGGGCAGGAACACATCACCCACACCCTGCGCAATGCCCTGCGCCAGGGGCGTATCCGGCACGCCTATCTGTTCAGCGGGCCGCGCGGCACGGGCAAAACGTCTACGGCGCGGTTGCTGGCTAAGGCGGTTAACTGTCTGGACGACACTCCCGACCGCCGTCCCTGCGACGTGTGCGCGCACTGTGTGGCTGTTAACGAAGGGCGCTTCCTCGATCTGATCGAGATAGACGCGGCCTCGCATACGGGCGTGGACGACGTGCGCGACCTGCGCGATCGCATCGCCTTCGCCCCTGGCGAGGGGCGCTACAAAATCTACATCATAGACGAAGTGCACCGCTTTTCTGGCGCGGCCTTCGACGCGCTGCTGAAAACCCTGGAAGAACCGCCCGCACATGCCATCTTCGTGCTGGCGACTACTGAGATCGCCAAGGTACCAGCGACGATCAAGAGCCGCTGTCAGGTGTTCGAATTCCGGCGGGTGTCGCTGGCGGAAGTGACCGCGCGCCTGGCGCAGATTGCCGCCGCGGAGGGAGTGTCGGTCGAACCCGCCGCGCTCGAACTGATCGCCCGCGAGGGCACGGGCAGCGTGCGCGACAGCATCAGCCTGCTCGATCAGCTCATCGCCGATCCCTCTGTCCCCATCACGCTGGCCATGGCCGAGCAGATTCTGGGCACGGCCAGCAGTCAGCACGTGATCGATCTGATGGATGCGCTGATCGAGGGAAACGCCGCGCGTGGCCTGGACGTGATCAACGTGGCGATTGATGGCGGGGCCGACCCACGGCAGTTCGGGCAGCAGGTCATCGCGCACCTGCGGCAGGTCTTGTTGACGCGCCTGGCCGGAGACGCGCTGGTAGACGCTACCGAAGAGCGCCGCGCTGTGCTGCGTCAGCAGGCCGCGCAGATCGGCCAGGGGGCGCTGCTGACGGCCCTGCGCGCCTTCAACAATGCGGTGGCCGAATGGCGCGGCGGCTGGCAACCGCAATTGCCGCTGGAAATGGCCTTCCTGGAGGCGCTCAAACCGGTTGCCGAGCCGGAACCCGTGGCAGCGCCCGCCAGAGTCGAACCTCCGCGTCCGCCCGCCCCGCAGCGTCCGGCAGCCGATGAGACGCCGCCTCCGCCGCGTGCCGAGGGGGTGACCAGCGTGCGCCTGAGCGATGTGCTGGAAGCCTGGCCGCGCATACAAAAGCTCGCCCGCGAGCGGGATCGTTCGCTACCGGCGTTGCTGGAGCATGTCACACCGCGCGAAGTACGCGGAGAAGTGCTCATCCTCAGCGTGCCCAGTCCTTTCTTCAAGCAGAAGGTGGAAGCCGAAGACAAGCGCGCCGTGCTGGACAGTCTGTTCTACCAGCTATTGGGCGCGCATCTGAAGTTCACGGTGATCGTGATAGATGAAGCGCAGGTCAAAGCGCCCGGTGCCAACAGCGCCCTGGCGACCGACGACGTGCTGGCCTTTGGCGTCAATGAACTGGGCGGAGAATTGACCGAACTGGACGAATGAGCGCCTGTCCGCTGGCAGTAGGACGTTGCAGGCGCTTTGCTACGGGAGAAAAGGAGCAGGTACGCGTGGCTAAAAGACGACATGGTGGCAGTGGATTCGGTGGGCCGGCGGGCGGAATGCCCAACCAGGCCGCGCTCATGCGCCAGATTCAGAAGATGCAGGAGGAGATGGAGGCCGCCCAGGCCGCGCTGGGCGAGGAGACGCTGGAAGTGAGCGTGGGCGGCGGCGCGGTGACGGTTGTCATCACCGGCCATCAGCAGGTGCGCTCGATCACCATCAGCCCCGACGCCATAGACACCACTGATGAGGAATGGCTGACCGATCTGCAGGACTTGCTGGTCGCGGCGGTCAATCAGGCTATTGAAAAGAGCCAGGCCTACGCCGCCGAGAAGATGCAGAGCATCACCGGCGGGCTGCAATCCATGTTGCCCGGCGGCCTGTTTTGATCGCGCGCGGCAGGGGGATGGGTGAGCGGTGAGCCAGGCAGTTCCCAAACCGGTCACGCAGTTGATTGAGGCGTTTTCGCGCCTGCCGGGGATCGGGCCGAAGACGGCTTCGCGGCTGACCTATTACCTGCTACGCGCGCCGGACGAGCTTTCGCAAACGCTGGCCACGGCCATCGCCGACCTCAAAGCCAAGACGCGCACCTGCTCTGTGTGTTACAACATCACCGAAGACGACCCCTGCGCCATCTGCCGCGACGAGAACCGCGATAGCTCGACGATCGTGGTGGTGGAGGAACCGCTGGACGTGCTGGCTGTGGAGCGCACCGGCGCGTATCAGGGGCGCTATCATGTGTTGCACGGGGCGATCTCGCCTGTGGAGGGCATCGGGCCGGAAGACCTGAAGATACGCGAGCTGGTGGCACGGGTGTCGGCGGGGGGTGTGCGCGAGGTCATCATCGCCACCAACCCCGGCATCGAAGGCGACGCGACGGCGATGTACCTGCAGCGCCAACTGGCCCCTACTGGCGTCAAGATCACGCGCCTGGCGCGGGGGTTGCCCACCGGCGGCGACCTGGAATATGTGGACTCCGTGACGCTGCTGCGGGCGTTGCAGGGGCGGCACGAGATGTAAACGGGCACCGAACGGCGCCCGCTATACTGGAGAGGGTCGGGGCGTATTGAGCGCCCCGCTTTGTGTGCAAAACGAGGAATTTGAACCATGGCCAAAATCGTCTTCATTGGGGCGGGCAGCACGGTCTTCGCCAAGAACCTGATGGGCGACATCCTGCACTTTCCGGAGCTGGCAGAGTCCACGCTGACGCTCTTCGACATAGATGCCGACCGGCTGAGCACGTCGGAGATCGTGGCGCACAAGGTGGCGCAGGCGCTCAACGCGCATCCGACGATCGAAGTGACGACGGATCGCCGCGCTGCGCTGGACGGCGCGGACTACGCCATCTGCATGATCCAGGTGGCCGGTTACAAGCCGGGCACGGTGATTGACTTCGAGATTCCCAAGAAATACGGCCTGCGGGCTACTATCGCCGACACGCTGGGCGTGGGTGGGATCATGCGGGCGCTGCGCACCATCCCTGTGCTGCTCGACATGTGCCGCGACATGGAAGAGCTATGCCCGGACGTGACCTTCCTCAACTACGTCAACCCGATGGCCATGAACACCTGGGCCATCTGTCGTGCCAGCCGCATCAAGAACGTGGGACTATGCCACAGTGTACAGAGCACGGCCATGAAGCTGGCCCAGGATATCGGCGTGCCATATGAGGAGATCAACTATGTGTGCGCGGGCATCAACCATATGGCCTTCTATCTGCGTTTCGAGCGCAACGGCGAAGACCTCTATCCCCTGCTGTTCAAGGTGATCGAGGAAGGGCGCGTGCCAGACTGGAACCGCGTGCGCTACGAAATGCTGCGTCGCCTGGGTTACTTCGTCACCGAATCCAGCGAGCACTTCGCCGAATACGTGCCCTGGTTCATCAAGCGCGACCGCCCCGATCTGATCGAGCGCTTCAACATCCCGCTGGACGAGTACATCCGCCGCTGCGAGGTGCAGATCGCCGAGTGGGACGCCATGCGCGCCGCTTACGAAGACCCGTCGCTCTCGATCGAGGTCGTGCCCAGTCACGAATACGGCGGGCTGATCATTCACAGCCTGGAAACAGGTGTGCCGCGCGTGATCTACGGCAATGTGATGAACGACGGCCTGATTGACAACCTGCCGCGCGAGTCGTGCGTGGAAGTGCCCTGCCTGGTAGACAAGAACGGCATTCAGCCCGTGCGCATAGGCAGCCTGCCGCCGCACCTGGCCGCGCTGATCCAGACCAACATCAATGTGCAGGCGCTCACCGTTGAGGCCGCGTTGACTGGCAAACGCGAACACATTTATCACGCCGCCATGCTCGATCCGCACACGGCTGCCGAACTGGACCTCGACCAGATTTGGGCGCTGGTGGATGAACTGATCGAAGCCCATGGCGATTGGCTGCCCGCTTTCCACTAACCGTCTCCGGCTTCCAGCCTTCGGCCCATTGAGGGCTGGAAGCCATTTCGCCTTTTTTCAAACTACTTTGTGAAAACTCAAGGAAATTGCCCTTGACGACCCCGCCGGGCAATGGTAAGATGTTGGCACACTAAGGGAACGACGCGCTCCGCGATAGCGGGCGCAGTTCTGACAAACTGAACGACAGGAAAGGGGGTTGCAACGGCGAGCATCCTGAAAACCGTGAAAGTTTTCAGCTTGTCGTGCCCCCGCCCTCGCTGGCGGGTTTTTGTTGGCCCCTGAAAGACCTGTGGTTCTGAGACAAAGCGCACCTTAACAACAGCATAGTGACAGGAAGCCGACGTGCGGAAGGAGAGCGGTCCCTGAGGAGGGGCTGGAAGG
>OGCI01000907.1_pt1 | contig 28771 bp, 26 predicted proteins | sample 1570021 | NCBI WGS metagenome assembly OGCI01 (sample SAMN06264664, study PRJEB24512) | hot springs metagenome | isolation source: Hot spring water | place: South Africa: Tshipise | collected 2015-06-21 | reverse complement strand
AAGGAAAAGGCGTCTTAGGAAACCACCGAAGAGCTGTAGACAACATATATATAAGCCTTCTTTGACACCAAATGTATTGAGTTTCTTCTTGACAACGCTCCCATCTATGGTATAATCCATTTTGTATACAATATAATCTATATTGTATCCATATCTATTCCTGAAGGAGGCCTTTATGAAAAAGGTATTGTTACTAGGCATGGTTGCCCTGATTCTTACTACAGGCATGGTGTTCGCCCGCGGACAGGAGGAGTATCCTTCCCGGGACATCACCAACATTCTAGTATGGGCCGCAGGAGGTGGCACGGACCTCGCTAACCGTCTCGTAATGGCGGAAATGGCAAAGATCCTGAAGGTCAACATCAACGTGGTAAACGTCACAGGTGGTGTTGGGGGCTCGGTGGGAATGCTAGAGGCCTACAACAAACCAGCCGATGGATACACCCTTTGCGGGCTCTCCGAATCCATCGTAACTGCGGGTGTGCAGGGTGGTTGGGATAAACGAGTAAACGTGTGGGAGTACTTCATCATCGGTGGATCCCCCGATGTCCTATCGGTCACACCCAATGCACCCTACAAGAATCTCAAGGAACTGGTTGATGCCATGAAAGCCAACCCGAAAGGGATAAAAGCTGGCGCCAGCGCCTCTGGCTCCATACATCACCTAAACCTTTTGGCCTTCGAGAAAGGAACGGGGGCTCAGTTCAACTTCATCCCTTACACAGGGTCTGCACCTGCCCAGAATGCGGCCATGACGGGTGAAGTGACAGTGGTAATCACCTCTGTGCAAGAACAATCTGAACTCCTAAAGGCTGGGAAACTACGCCCCCTCGCCATGCTTACCCCTGATCCCTTCAAATTTGGCGACATCACCATCCCCTCCGCCTTCACCGATTATCCTGATCTATCGAAGTACCTCCCCCTGGAGCAGCAGATTGGGTTTGGAATTCGCAAAGATGCTCCAGAGCCTGTGAAGGCCAAACTCCGGGAGGCGTTCAAGCAAGCTATCAAAGCCGAAGCGGTTCAAAAATTCGGTCGAGATCGGTTCTTTACCATCAAGGGAATCTATGGAGAGGAAGCCAACAAGATTTTCGACAAGCTGGAATCCGTGTTCTCCTGGACCCTGTGGGAATTGGGAGCCGCCAAGGTAGATCCTGCTAAGCTGGGCATCCCTAAACCCTAACAGATGGCGGATCTTTGAACTACAATTGAGGATAGAAAGAGGAGCCGTACCGATCAAGGTACGGTTCCTCTTCTTAGGGAGAGGTTCTAGGTATGTTGGATAAATCAAAACTTAGGGGAGCGGACTTCATAACTTCCATTGGATTGATGGCCTTTGGAATCTGGATGCTATTCCAGACCTTCAAAATGCCCATGAAAGACACCTATGGGGGAGTGATAAACGTCTGGTACGTTTCTCCCGCCCTATTTCCCCTTTTCATCGGCACCGGAATCATACTTTTGGCTATCAACATCCTGATCCATGCCATAAAAACCGGAGGATTTCAGGTATTCAAGGAATCCCTCCAATCGAGAAAAGGGCTTCATGTTACGGAAAAAGGGTATCGATTCCTAGCGATCCTCGTTCCCCTTGTGAGTCTGGTGTATATGAATCTTCCCCGGATCGATTTTTTTCTCAGTATTTTGCTTTTTCTACTTTTCTTCATCACGGTGTTCTATTTCGACGACTTTCCCTTTTTAAAAAAACTATTAGCCTTCTATTCCATCGAAATGGGCATTCTTGTTCTCCTGTTCCTGACCGGTCTCGACACTGCCCTTATAAAAGCGTTTCGCTATACCATCGACATTATAACCCTAGGTTTGATCCTAGCCCTCTATATTTTTATACGGCTCCAGATCAAGGAGCAGGAAGAATGGCATCGAAAGTTGCGCCACGCTTTAACCATCAGTGTATTGACCCCTCTTTTCCTAGTGCCTATTTTCCGTTTTTTTCTCAGGGTACCCTTGCCCAAAGAGGGGGGAATCGTGGATCTCATGTTCATCCTATACTACGCCATTCGGTAGGGAGGATTCCCCATGAATGTGTTTCAATCGTTAACAGCCTTTTTTAGTTACCTGGGCGCGATCCTCACTTCGCCTACGACGCTTCTACTCCTCTTTGGCTCCACCATTCTCGGAATCATTTTTGGAGCCCTGCCAGGATTGACGGCAACTTTGGGTGTAGCGCTACTCACCACCCTTACCTATAGCCTCGATACGGGTCCTGCCCTAGTGAGCCTCCTCGGGATCTATGTAGGGGCCGTGTACGGAGGGTCTTACGGTTCCATTATGATCAATATTCCAGGGACAGCCGCTGCAGCTGCTACTGCCTTGGATGGGTACCCCAAAGCATTACGGGGGGAAGCTGGGGTAGCGTTAGGACTCACCACCACAGCCTCCTTTCTGGGAACCATTGTGGGGATGTTCTTCGTGGTGGTATTCACCCCCATCATTTCGTTCCTTGCTCTGCAGTTCACTTCCTTCGAATTTTTCCTGCTAGCCTTTTTCGGTATTTTAATCAGTGGTTCGATTTCTACTCCCGATCTCGTGCAGAAAGGGTGGATGGCTGGATTCTTCGGTCTATTCCTTGCGGTGGTTGGCCGGGATCCCCTTCAATTCTACCCTCGTTTCACCCTAGGATTCCCCCAGTTAGAAGGTGGAATAGAAGTTGTTCCCGTGCTAATCGGTGCTTTTGGGATTCCACAGATTATCCAAGTTCTGAAAGACCGGTTCGTTACCGCCAAAGCCCAACAAGTTGAGAAGGTTATTCCCTCCTGGAACAAAATCGTCCATAACATACCTCATATCGTACGGAGCGCTCTGATCGGAGTGGGGATCGGAGCAGTTCCGGGTATTGGGGAAGACATTGCGGCTTGGGTCTCTTATGGCACGGCAAAGAACACGTCCAAACACCCGGAAATCTTTGGAACAGGATGTGATGAAGGAATCATAGCCTCGGAAACCGCCAATAACGCCTGTATCGGAGGAGCGATGATTCCGCTTCTCTCCTTGGGAATCCCCGGTAGTCCTCCGGCCGCGATGCTTCTGGGAGCTCTACTCCTCCATGGGATCGCTCCCGGGCCCATGCTCCATGTGGAGCAACCGACGTTCGTGTTCCAGGTGAGTGCGATTCTTTTAATGGCATCTGCCGCTATGTATATTAGCGGGATCCTATTAGCCCCACAGGTCATAAAACTTCTTCGAGTCCCCCCGGCGCTATTCATGCCCATCGTGGCTGTTCTCTGTTTGATCGGTTCTTACGCGTTGGGACTGAAGATTTTCAACCTGTACCTGATGGTGCCCATCGGGATCATCGCCTACTATATGGGGGAACTCGGGTATCCCATCCCGCCCCTTGTAATCGGAGTCATTCTGGGCACAATGGCGGACGAGAACCTTCGAAGGGCCCTCATGGTCTCCCAGGGAAGTTTCCTTCCTTTCGTGACTCGACCCGTTGCCCTCCTTCTCCTCATCGTGATCCTGGTAACCGTTATCACGAGTACTACTACTTTCAAGGCTTTCAAGGCCAGATGGCAGGCGAAAAGGGTCCGTTCCTGATGAGATAAGTGGCGAACTCCGATGAACGCCCATAGATAAAGAGTGGCCGCTCCTACTGAGCGGCTTTTCTTTTAGATCCCTATAGAAAATTTTAGAATTATATGCGAAAATAGAATACATGAAATTCTCCAATAGGTTAAAATTATCGTTTGGGATCCTTCTGTTCCTGTTTTTGCTAGTAGGTCTATTGAGTGTAGCGAACCTCCTGAGGGTGAATCAGGCATCCCTTCGAATCATGGAGACAGGGACGATCAATACGAACTACGTGGCTGAACTGATCGAGAAGTTTCTGTCGTACAAAAATCTCGAACTGAAGCACATCCTTTCCAACAACAAAGCCTACATGGAAGCGTACGATAAACAGATGCAAAAAGTTTGGAAAGAGCTGATAGATACGTACAGCATATTCGAGAAAGCAACACTAACGGAGAACGAACGCACCCTTCTCAATGCCTTTCGGCAGTCCCTTGACAGCTACCAAGCTGCCCATGAACAGATCATACAGTTGTCCTATAAACTGGAAGAAGGAAAAGCATCTTTGCTCATCGCTCTAAACTCATTGGACCCGTTGAGTGAACAAACCCTGCAGATCCTTGCCGATTTAAAGCAAGCAGCCCGAAAGACAGCAGAGGGAACCGTACAGCAAGCTCGACAAATCTTTCGATTTTCTATGCTCTCAATTGTCGTTGCCCTAGTATCTTCCGTCATCATCACGATCCTCTTCAGTCAGTTTCTCATTCGCTCTTTGTTGGGAAACCTCTCCAAGGGAATCGAGTTTGCCTCATCTATTGCATCGGGGGACTTGAGTAAAGAAATGGAAGTCGGGAAGGATCCAGAACTCGGCGCATTGATCCACGCCTTGAACCAAATGTCCCAACGCCTCAGTGACCTGATTGTATCTTTGCAGAAAAAGATGGAAACCCTATCTAACGTGGGTCTGCAATTGAAGGAGAACATGGACAACACCGCCTCCTCGGTAACGGAGATCCTTCGAAACGTGGAAAAAATCCAGCAAGGCGTGGAATCCCAGTCCGCAGGAGTAACGGAAACTTCCTCCGCGATGGAACAGATCCTTCATAACCTTCAATCCCTCACCCGGATGATCCAACAGCAATCCTCGGCAGTTACCCAATCTTCTGCGGCTATAGAAGAGATGGTATCCAACATCCGGTCCGTGACGACCAACATCGAACGGATGGGAGCCGATTTTTCCGAGTTGGTTACTGCAGCTAAGTCAGGCAAGGAGAAACTCACCATCGTGAACAACCAGATCCAGGAGATCTCTAAACAATCCTCCAAGCTCCTGGAAACGAACACGGTAATTGCCAATATCAGCGCCCAGACTAACCTACTTTCGATGAACGCGGCCATCGAAGCCGCCCATGCGGGTCAGTACGGAGCGGGATTTGCCGTCGTTGCAGACGAAATTCGTAAGCTCGCCGAACTTTCGGCCATTCGAGCTAAGGAGACGAAACAGGATTTGCGGTCTGTGATCGACGTTATTTCCACCGTGGTGAACTCCTCTACCGAAGCGGCCGTTGCTTTTGACCAGATTTCCAAAAAGATCGAAGATCTCAGCAATCTGATCTATCAAATCAAGAACTCTATGGTGGAACAGAGCTCAGGAAGCCAGGAAATTCTAACCGCCCTCACTAACATAAACGACATCACCTCCCAGGTTAGGGAAGCCTCAGGGGAAATGGAAAAAGGTTCTTCCGCTGTCATGAAGGAGGTAGAGGATCTTATCCAACAGACGGAAATTGTTCGCATGAGCGTGGAACAGATCGCTCGGGGAGCGGGTGCGATCCAAGAAGCGGTTTCAGCCGTTCAGGAACTATCCAACCGCACCAGCGACCTGATCCAGGAGGTCCACAAGGAAACGGGAATCTTTAAACTTCAGAAAGAGGGAGCCCACTTGAACTGATTAGCGGGCTCCCACTAGCGTCTTTTCCTCTATGGCAACCATCTCCTGGGTTTTACTCTTTTGAGTTGTATTCTTTTGGATCCAATCTTCAATCTTCTTCGCCGCTGCCATGGGTTTACTTATAGTAACGGGCCCGGCCACGCAGCCTCCTTGGCAAGCCATTACTTCCATCAAATTTCCCTCAGATTTTGTTTTAATTACCTGGCGTAGTAGCTTGAGGTTTTGCCGGTCAATCCCATCCACTACAATAGGGCGAACTTGTATCCCTTCTACCGTTTCCTTTACCTTTTGGGCAACCGCCTGGGAAACTTTTCCCGCAATGGGAAAAGACCGGGCACCATCGGATGGAGTATTCAGGATCGTGGAAGGTTCACAATGGGGAACATCGATCTCCTTGGCCACCAGAAGAGCTCCCAGTTCCTCGGTGTTAAGCACAAAATCCACCTTCCCGCTCTGTATAGCTTCCTCCTTCTTTGCGACGCAGGGCCCGATGAATACGACTAAGGTTCCCGGATTCTCATCTCTTGCCTTCTCGGCTGTATAAAGCATGGGACTTTTGGTAGCGGAAATATGGGGTTTTAATTCAGGGACATGGATCTCCACGCACCTTGTGTAGGCGGGGCAACAAGAGGTTGTCATGAAAGGCTCTCCTCCTTGAAGTCGTTCTACTAGTTCCTTCGCCTCATGTTCGATTGTTTCATCCGCCCCTTGAGCTACTTCGTAGACCTTATGGAAGCCCAGTGCTCTAAGGGCTGTTACTAACTGAGGATAATCTCCAGGAAGTTGCCCTACAATGGCCGGAGCCACCAATGCTACTAAGGTCTTGCCCGATAGGAGAGTCTGGATTACATCTAGCATCTGAGACCGTTCCACTATAGCGCCAAAGGGACATTCATTCATGCACTTACCACAGTAGATGCATATAGAAAAATCGATATGCTCCTTTCCCTGAGAATCCTTCGAAATGGCTCCCACGGGGCAAGCTTCCTCACAGGGGACGGGCACCTTTACGATCGCATGGTAGGGACACACCTTCTGACACAGCCCGCAATTCACGCAGAGAGAACCATCGATCCTTGCTTGTCCATTGATCATCTGAATCGCCTTTTTTGGACAGTTCCACACGCAGGGCCGAGCCACACAGCCCCTGCACGCGTTGGTTACGAAATAGTGACTCTGCACACAGGCACTACAAGCCTCATCGATTACGGTTAGCACAGGACCCTCATCCACTCGACTTCGATTCAGAGCCTCTTCTGCGTAGGAAGAAAGGGGCCGAAGCTCATCCGTTTCCTTTTCCATGGCAAAACCGAGGATGGCCAGAAGTCTGTACTTGATGACGGCCCGATCATGGTGGATACAACACCGGATCGAAGGTTGCCCCTTGGGGATCATCTCCAGCGGAACCCGATCTATTCTTTCTTTCAGAAGACCTTTTAAAGCCAAGGAAGCAACTTTTACCAGGAGTTCTCGTCGAATATGGGTGGCAGTATTGTTGTATAGCATAGTTCAACTCCTTCTATAGGGATGCCTGCCGGCGAATCTCTTCAATCACTTTGGGCAAGGTAGCTGTACTAATCAGGGTATCGTTCACTCTCACGAACGGAGCTTTCCCGTAGGAACCTCCCTTACAGAGGTTCATACAGGGCGATCCCTCAACAGTGATACGAGAAGCGAGAGATCCCTCTATTGTTTTTTCGATCCCGAATAGTTCAGACGCCCCCATCAGGAAGCAGGTCGTTCCAGAGCAGATGACCACATGAATGTTTTTTGCATCCTTCGATGGTTTCATTTTCCTCCTCCAGTTTAAATGAACTGAATGTGTACTTCTTTTAAATATCGCTCCTCCAACAGGTGAGCGATCCGTTTTACGATATTTCGACGGATTTCCAGTTCCATCGGCATGGAAGGATCCTGGTGAGCTTCATTGATCCGGGTCCCTACCACAAAGTCTACGATGTCACTATTCAACAGGTGTTCCACCAATAGATGGGCAGCATGTTTTACCGAAAAAGCCTGGATACCTCCCTGAAGGTTTCCTGCTAGAAGCTCTGCTGTTTTCCCCAATGTGAGGATTCCTTCGGTCACCAGGTCTGCCCCGTCCATTTCCGAAGGCGGGGGAACCTCAGGATCCAGATTTTGGAGGCACACCCGGATCTGTTTTCCCAATTCCCGTGATAGAATGGTGGCAGTGGTCCCTCCACAAATGATCTTCTTCCCTTTGTACACAGAGAAGATGGAAGCTAGTTCTTTGTCCCGTTCAGGAGCAATGGGTGGGCCAGTAAGGACAAGAGTACGCCGAGGATTACGGAAGTACAGTACGCCACAGGTAATATCATCCTTTGCTTCAAGGGCGTCATTCCAAAGGCTCTTTTGAACCACCCTCTGGGCCAATTCCCGAGCCGATATAGTGAGATCCCGCTGTACAAGCTCCCGCAGGAACCTCCTTACCCCTGCATTCCCCCAGCCTAGAGGCATAGCCTGAGTGCCGATTCCCGATTGAACCACCCCATCGGAGAACACCACGATCCGATCGCCTGGTTGGGCCACAAAGGAAGACACAAAGATCATAGTCTTCCTCCCATACCGGGAAGGGAGGCGAGCTACTGTTTTGGGAACTTCCACGAGTTCCCCATCCCGAATAAGCACATAGGGAGGATTATCGTACTCAAGGATGCGGACTTCCTGGTTTTGCCCAATATCCACGATCGTGAAGGTTGCGTACCGAATCCGCCGTTCTGAACAGACTGGGAGGGTTTGATGTATAATCTGAGCCGTTCGTTCAATCGGAATATCTCCCGCCACACAGGTGATAGCCATCGTGGCGGTTAATGTGGAAAGAACTCCAGCCTTTACCCCACTCCCCAAACCATCGCTCAACACAGAGATTACCCGGTTTTCCGTAGAGTTCTTCCTAGAAAGGAATACGTCCCCTTCCATCCGGTGACCGCCTTTGGGACACTGGTAATGATCTACTTCGATGAACGTATGCATTACCGACCTTCCTGTCCAAAGGATTGGATGATAGCGTTCAGCATCACTTCGCTTTCCGCAGCGTTTTCCCCCAACAGATAAGCGATTTTCTGAACAGTGGAAAGCTGCTTCCGAATAATCTTCTCAGCTTGTTCCACGATCCGGTCTTTCTGGATGAAGGGAAGGGTAATATCCTGAAAGATTCCTCCCACATACCTGCCTCGTTCCACGGTAAAGATCGATCCCTTCAGGATCTTCTCCCCATACCGGAGGTCCTTTTCCAGGATATCCACTCCTGTTTCCAGTACTGTTTCGAATAAATCGGCGAAAGGTACCAGCTTTTTTAGCGATGCTTTTTCCAACCCGGGCTTTGTTTCGTACAACTCTTCCACTTCCTTACCGAACAAACGAGCGAAATTCCGATTACATTCCACGATGGAAAGCCCTTCATCCACCACTACCACCCCCGTTGGCATAGCCTTTAACAAGGCATCGGCCTTTTTTTGGGCTAGCTTTCTCATGTAGGAAAGACACATGGTAGGCTCCGCTTTCTTCATTACAAAGGCTTCAGCGAATTGCCGACAGGTATCATACCCACACCCCCCACAGTTCAATTCATCTTCCACCGAATACTTACCCACCTTGGATAGTGCATCTCGAATTTCCCTGTCCGTCACTTTTCCTTTGGGTAAGGGTTCGATTCCCCAGCGATAGAACAGATCTATCCCTTTGGGATCCTCATCCCTGATAGTGGTTTTCTTATGGTAGGAGAGAATCTGGTTCCGTTTCATGAGAGTTCCATTCTTTTTTGTACACGCGGGACCATTCACACACCCCCCTGGGCAGGCAAGGATTTCCACAAAAAGAGGAGCCTCAAATTGAGACATCTCTAATCCCCCGAGTGCTTTCGAGATCTCCCGGATTCCCGAAAGAGATGTGCACAGGTCTGGAGAAGCTTCGCTTCGATGAAAAATCGTGCGAACCATTCCCCCATCTACTGGATAGAGGGATCCATCCTTGCTTTTTCTCGGCACGAAAGGAGGAGAAAAGGGTGATGAAAAGTTCATTCTCCTTCCTCCCAGTTCCAACGACAACCCTTCAGCGGCAAGCCAGTTTCGTACCTCAAGGAAGGTGAGAGCCGCATCGATCAACTCGGGGCGTATGTCCGCTTCCCGTTTCTTTGCGATGCAGGGCCCTATGAAAACCACGCCAATATCCATTCCATACAACTGTTTCAGTAACCGCGCATGTGCCATCAACGGAGAAGAAAGTTCTATAAGGTAAGAAGATAGAGAAGGATGATACTTTTTAATGTACTCTACCGCGGAAGGACAGGCAGAGGATAGGTAAAGTGTTTGTTGGTTACTGGCTTTTTTTGCCGAATCGTTTGTACTCGCGTGGATGGCATCGGAAAGTCTCTTTGCTAGAATGGAAGACACCGCCTCCGCACCTAAAGCTGTCTCAGACACGCCGGCAAATCCTAATCTATCAAGCCCTTCGAACAAACCCACTTGTTCTTCCTCTGAAAATTCACTGACAAAGGAGGGAGCAAGGGAAACATACACAGCTCGTTTTGTTGATAATACATGTTTCACCTTGGCCACATCTTCCCGAACTTTCTTTGCTCCCACAGGACAAACAGACACACAGTGTCCACAGAGGATACAGAGCTCTGGCACCACTTCCGCATGGCCATCCACCACCCGGATAGCTTTCACCATGCACTCTCGGAGACACTTGTAACAATCCTGACACTCAGTTCGTTCCGTATAGATGGGATTTAACCGATCCATGCCTACCTCTTGCGACTTGAAAGAGATTGAAGGAGTGTTTTCAGGAGAGAGGGAGTCACACCACTGTACAGGTTCCCATCAATCATTATATTGGGTCCTTTCTTGCAAGATCCCGCACAGAGTCGCCCCCGCAGCTCTACCGTTTCCTCTAACTGTTCTTTACGAATATATTCTTGTAAAAGTTCCAGGTTACGTTTATTCCCCCTACTAAAACAGGAACTTCCCATGCATACTTCGATTAGGATCTTTTCCATGTTCATCTATCTCACCATTTTATTTTTATTGTGATTATTTTCACATCTAATATATAACAATTATTTTAATGTGAATCAAGTATCTTTTTATTAGATTGCCCAATTTAAGACAAGGTTCCCTTGTTCGAATCTTACCACCATGGTACTATCTGCTACATATGGAACTGTGGAATTTCACCAGATCCCAAATTATTGGACGGAATGCTTTCTTTCCCACTCCTTTTGGGAATCGATTACTTACCTACGCCGATTACACGGCTTCAGGTCGGGGGGTACGATTCATCGAACGATATATGGAACATCTGTTGGAGTTGTACGGGAACACCCACACAGAGGACGATGTCACGGGAAACCTTACCACCGAACGGCTCCACGAAGCAGAGAGAATCATAAAAAAGCACCTGAACGCGGGCCCTGAGTACCACATCATCGAAGCAGGCACAGGAAGCACAGGGGCCATACACCGCTTACAGCAGATGTTAGGCCTCTATATCCCACCGGCCGCCAAAGCACTTTTTCGCTCCATCCTGTTCAACAACGTTGAATCCCCTATCGTGGAACGGATCGAAACCACCCTGAAGGCCAAGAGCCCCGTCGTGTTCGTGGGTCCTTACGAGCACCACTCCAACGAAATCACCTGGCGCGAATGTTTCGCAGAGGTAATCGAGATCGAACTGAACGAAGAGGGGTTGATTGATCTATCGGATTTGGAACGAAAGGTCAGTGATCCGGTTTATGCGGGGAGACTCAAGATTGGGTCCTTCTCCGCTGGGAGCAACGTAACAGGGATCAAGACCCCTGTGTACGAAATCGCCCGGATCCTGCGCCGTCACGATTGCCTTGTGTTTTTCGATTTTGCCGCTGTTGCCCCGTATGTCAAGATCGATATGAATCAGAGCCCGGAAACATCTTTCGACGCGGTATTCTTTTCTCCCCATAAATTCCTAGGAGGACCCGGAACTACGGGAGTCCTCGTGTTCCACGAACGCCTCTATCCCAAGCATCTTCCACCCACCCTTTCCGGAGGAGGCACGGTAGACTTCGTGAACCTGCACGAGCAGGAGTACACCCGGGACATAGAAACCCGGGAAAAACCGGGAACCCCTGGAATCCTACAGACGATAAAGGCCGCGTTAGCCATCCAGTTGAAGGAACGACTAGGGCTGGAAGCAATCGAAAAAAAGGAAAAAGAGTATATTCGTCGCGCTATCGAATTCTTTCGCACCATCCCCGAAATCGAAATCGTGGGAAATCCGGATCCGGAGTTGCGGATTGCCATCCTTTCCTTCAATATCAGGGCGGGAGACTCCTACCTTCACCCCCGGTACGTGGTGAAACTCCTGAACGATCTATTCGGTATTCAAGCACGGGCAGGATGCTCCTGTGCAGGCCCCTACGGGCATAGGCTTCTCCATATCGATACAAAAAAGTCCTTAGAGTTCAAGGAAAAGATCCTGCAGGGAGAAATGGGAATCAAACCCGGATGGGCCCGGCTGAACTTCCACTTCCTCTTTACCGAGAAAGAGTTCCGTTTCATTCTCGATGCGGTGGCCTTTGTTGCCCGGTATGGAGTGTATTTCCTTCCCCTGTACCGGTTCGATCTATCAACTGGAAACTGGTTCGCCCGGGATTGGGAATGCCCTGTGCCGCCTTTCGGAATCGGACCGATCCTCTCCTCTTTAGAAGAGGAGGGTTCAACAGATTCTTTCCCCTTCTCAAGTGAGCAGAACCTGACGGAAGAAGAGAGAGCAAGCTATTTCCGACAGTATTTGGAGGAAGCGCACAGAAGAGGCGAAGAACTGAAAGCCTCTTTTTCACCGGATCTCCTATCCACCACGCAGAGGGATCTAATACCCTTCCTCTACTGTCCCTTTCCTCGATAGTCTCCGGCTAAGCGTCCTCTAAGAGTTTGAGATTCTTACCGAGGAACTACCGGATACCGGAGGGCAAGATCTTCTTTCCCTCCGGCCTTCACTTCCAAAGGCACTTCCAGCTTTCTCCGATCGATGTAGCATAGGCTTTCTCCACCCTCCGCGCAGTACGCGAGGGCGACTTCCAAGTGCACCTCGGTAGAGCCGGGAGAAAACTCGAAGGGAAGACGGATGGGGAATGTAGGAGCCTGCACGCTGAGGGGGGATACCCCAAGGAATCGACCTATACCTCCGCTAAGTCGAACAGTCACTGTCGAAAACGCTTCTGATGTAACCTTGTATCCTTTGGGAAGAACGACCCATAGGGATAGTTCAACTCTTCCAGGAGAGACCTCCCCTTTCGCGAACCGGATGGGCGGTAGGGTCTCGGTGAATAGAAGATCCGAGCCAGGGAAAGATCCCAATGTTGAAAACCCACCCGATACCGACGATTGGATTCCTTTAACGGGCCGATCAATTTTTCCCGTTAAATCTTTCCTCGCGTAAGAATCGTCTGTTACAGATGGACCGACTGCCCCGCCCTGCGCGGCTTCTGCTATCTTCAAGATTAGGGTAGAAACCGTCCTATTGTTCAGATCGAAGATTCGCAGGGCATGGTTATTGGTATCCGCGACGTACAACGTATCTCCCTTGGCATCCAGACCCCCAGGTTCGTCCCAGCGGGCATCCTGCCCATCCTTGAACCCCGGGTCTAGGCCCGAGATAGTCCGTACCTCCCGGGTTTGTAAATCGATCTCCCGAATCCGATGATTGTACGTATCCGCCACATATAGCTTTCCCCGGTAAACCCGTACCCCTAAAGGGTGCTGAAACCGGGCATCCTGCCCCACTCCATCCTCTGGGCCAAACTCGAAGAGGCTCTTGCCGCTTCCCGCTAATGTAACTACCTGTGCATCCTGCGTGGAAAGATCCACGTACCGAATGGAGCTACCTTCCGAGTCGGCAAAGTACAATCGTCTGTCAGAACCAAGGGATAGGCCACTAGGTTGAGCGAGTTCCGCATTCTTTCCTGTCCCATCCTGGTACCCTTCCGCACCAGACCCTGCCAAGGGCGATACAGATTGGGTGGATAAGTCCATTTTCCAAATCTGATGACTTCCAGCCATGGCAATATAGAGGGTTTGTCCCTCTACTTCCACGTCCCAGGGGGAGGAAAGGGCCATAGAGGTTCCCCTGCCCGGAGCGGGCGGGTACTCCTCCGATTGTTTTCCCGTGCCTGCCAACGTGGTAACCTGTCGGCTGGACAGGTCGATCTTTCGGATAGCATGGTTTCCCGTGTCCGCCACATAGATCGTTTTTCCATCTGATGACAAGGCAATCCCCTGAGGGGATCGGAATCGGGCCTCTTCGAATCTTCCATTGGAAAACCCGGCCGTGAGGCCTCCCACCCGGTCCAACACCCTGCCCGTGGATTCTTCCACGATCAGGATCCTGTGGTTCCCCGTGTCAGAGAGAACGATCCGGTCAGCCTTTGGATCCACCCGTACTTTTCCCGGAAAACTCAAGTGGGTTGGTCTCCGAGTTTCTGGTTTCAATACCGCCCTCCACGGACGAGAATCGAGAAGACCTTTGGAAGCAAACTCTTCCCGTAAGGAAAGGATGATTTCCCTGAACTGGGGGTAGAACCCCTCACCCATTGTGGCAGCCGCTACCTTTCCAGCCGGATCCACCAACGCGAGGGTAGGCCAGGCTCTGGGACCCCACAGCTGCCACAGGAGGAAATCCGGATCGTTCACCACTGGGTGAGTAATCTCGTACCGGAGCAGGATGTTTCGGAGGTTCTGCAAGCGCCCTTCGTTGGCAAATTTTGCCGAATGGATCCCTATCACCACCAGTTCATTGGGAAACTCTTCCTGTAACCGCTTCAGATCCGGGAGGTTGTGAATGCAGTTGATACACCCATAGGTCCAGAAATCCAATAGAACGATCTTCCCTTTCAGCGTGGAGAAGCGCAATGGCTCCTGAACATTGAGCCACTCCATCCCTTCCGGAAACTCCGGGGCTGGAAAAGTTCCTGCCCAGGACCGCTTGCTCGTTGGGGTTATGGAAGAGTTTGGGGGAGGAGGTTCAGAGGTAGAGCCCGTGGAATTAGAAGAAGTCGGAACAGTCGGGGTCTCTGATGAAGTCTCAGTCTTTTCCGTGGGTTCTTTTTTCCCTGAAGCGACAATCCCAAGGGTACCTATTAGAAACAGCACCATGCTTAAAATAAAAATTCGCCGTTTCTTTGAAAATCGAGAAAATAGTACTGTCATGGAATAAATATGATTATTTCAGTTATGTAAAGTCAATGAAAATGATTCCCTTCCATGGATTAGAAGGTGATTATTTCATACCCATCCTCGATATACCGGGCCATGGAGGGATGCCCTTTCATGTCGGTACCAAAGGGAAGTTTCTGCGCCTCGATCTCCGCCAACACGCCCATCTTGTAGGAGCATGCCCGGCACACACAGTCGATCAGCCCCGAGTCCCTCACCTGCACGTACAGGTCGTGGTAGTCTGCCCCTTCCATGGCCAATTCCACCGCCGCCTTCGTGGCCGCTCCCTCCAGAATGATGGCCACGTCCATACCCCGCTCTCGCATATCCAGCCCGTTCAACAGAACGTGCACGAAACACATGGGTTCGCCTCGAAACGCAAACAACGCAATCTTTTTCATACCCTCCCACTATAAAACCTCCAGGGTTCCTGCGCAAGGGAAAGTTAGTACCCCCCTCGCCTTTATGATCTGGAATATGGTATAAAGGTTACAAGAATCTACCAGTAGGAGCTGTGTATGAACCTGGTCTGCCTCGATCTAGAGGGAGTGCTGGTACCCGAGATTTGGATCTCCTTTTCCAAGGCCACGGGCATCGAAGAACTTCGATTAACCACCCGGGACATTCCGGATTACGACGCGTTGATGAGGCGGAGAATCAAAATCCTCGACCAGCACGGGTTGAAATTAGCCGATATCCAGCGGGTGATCGAAACAATGGATCCCCTTCCGGGTGCCCGTTCCTTTCTAGATTCCTTGCGGGAGGCTACTCAGGTAATCATCCTGTCAGATACCTTCGATCAATTTGCAAAACCCCTCATGCGAAAACTCGGATGGCCTACCCTGTTCTGCAATACTCTGGTGATCGGTAAAGATGGTGCAGTAGTGGACTATACCCTCCGTCAGAAGGATGGGAAGAAAAAGGCCGTTATCGGCTTGAAGAGTCTCGGGTTCTATATTCAAGCGGTAGGAGATTCCTATAACGATATCTCCATGCTGCAAAACGCAGACAAGGGGTACCTGTTCCGTCCGCCTGCCCAGATACGACAGGAGTTTCCCAACTTACCCGTCGCCGATACCTACGATTCCCTGTGGAAACTCTTATCTTCCGATCCTAATTGGCCGGCAACCCCTTCTACGGGCTCGGTTTCCCTTGGAGCCTTGGGTACTACTTAGATACCGAGGGGTACTGGGTTCTACCGGATAAGCACCTGCGCATTTATGTTAAGAAACTTTTCCTGCGCTCTAGGATAGGAGTCCCCTCGGGTGTAAAGGTAGATGCTGTTCTCTCGAAGGGTCCCTTTTTCGTCATAGTACCGAACAATGGGATGCTCGATCACTCCGCGAATGGTTTCCTTCGGAACCCCTTGTTGTAAGAGGTATGTGGCAAAGGAAAGTTCTTCGCAGGGAATATGGGTACCGGTTGGAGAATATAGATAATCCCGTCCATCGAGAATTTGTTCGAAAGGTCCTTTGGAATAGTGGAACACCCTGTCCACCGGTATCCCCTGAGGAAGGATCTTGGCATCCCGCAGGGTCTGTTCCATCTGCTCGAAAATGAGGGCAAAGCGTTCATACCCGATGGAGGTTCGGAATAGCATTACCGCGATGTCCGTCCCTTGCGCGTTCTTCTGCACCAACGCGGGAATATCGTAGTTCACGATAAACAGGTCTCCGTACCGCTTTACCGATTGCCCACTAGTGACAAGCACATCCTCTATGGGGACCCAGAGTTCGAACAGTTGTTCGGGTGTCCATCCAAGGATCCGCAACGCTTCAAAGGCCCCTACCACTCGGCAGGAATCAAAGGGTCGGCCAAACTTCTCCTCGAAATCCCGCTTCATGAACTCGGTGAAAAGGCTTTTCCCCAGTACGGCAAACCGCATCCGGGTGAGGTAGTGTCTTTCGATGATGTGATTCGCTAGGATAAACTCACCGGGAATATTGGCTAGGTACACGAAGAAGATCCGTTGCTTGTACTCGGGATTCTTCTGGATGACCTTGAGAATCAGGCTTTCCACTAGATATCCATTGGATTCTGGTCGTAGGTACACAAAAATGTCTTCTGTGGAAGGATCGACGGATGGACCCGGGTATGGGATCAGTACAGATGGGAGCCCTTTGTCAGTTCCCATAATACTATTATCGGGGGAATCAGGGGAAAAGGCAATGGGAAAGCGGTTTCCACAACCAACGAGAGCGTTCACTTCGCGGGCGGTCATAAAAAGGTTCTCACGGAGAATTCTACCAATCTTACTCTTATACCTTACAAGGATGATTTCTTTTTTATCTGCTTCAATTAGTTTCAGGGAGATCTTAAATTTTGGGCAATTTCACTTACAGATAGAATAATCATACTGAAAATCCTTTAATCAAAAACAATCTGATTCTATGATTCACACAATCTTTTCCTTATGTGTTGAGACAGCGCGGTGAACGAGATCAAACTAATTTTACAGAACAGAAAGAAAGCCGCCTTTGATCCACTAAAATCAAATCTGGTGAAACCATCACAGAATAGTACTGTACAAGTGTTAAAGAATGGCTTATCCATGTAAAAAACATATCATTCCAGCACACCCTGAGCTATGGTGGAAGAGAGCGGGCATCCCACAAGAAAATTGAGATAATAGGATAGGACGGTATTGGGGAAATGATTCTTTAGTACAGCCAATCCAGGCACAGCTCACCAGCGGTGCAGGGCATCTCGATTCCCCAGTTCTCTAACACTTCGGGAGCTACTTCGCCGATTACTCCTACAGGCTTCCCTCGGACTAGGACTGCGGCAACACGGCCGGGGATAAACCGGGGATCCTCCACCTCTTCTAGGGTGTATTCCACGTTCAGATAGTATAGGAGAGCGCCAAGCTGGGCGCTGATTAGGTTGAATCCCGCATCGGATTGGGCCGAAAGGAATCCAAGGTAATTGTAAGTCTTACTCCCATACACGTCGGAAGGATCCTTCTTCGCTACCTTTCCCACCTCGAAGATGTGATGAGGATAGGGAGCGCTGGCCGACACGCTTTCGGCCTGCAAAAGGGAAGGAAGAATGGAGTTTCGCACGAACTCGTAATTCTCCGACATGGGGTTGGCTATCTGAATGAGATCCTCTCCGGAGATTCGCATCTTTTCGATGAAATCTTTTCGGGAACCTAAATAGTTGAAGATCATTTCCTGGAACCCCAGCCCGACCATGAGAACTACCACTTTCCGGGCAAAGGTCTCCGAATCCGTCAGTCGTCCAACGGTAAAGTCCGTCGGGGTAACAGGCTTGAAATGATCCATCCCCACGCCGATCATCACGTCTTCGATGATGTCCACCCCATGGAGGAAATCGTTCCGGTACTCGGGTGGATAGAGAACAACCTCGGCGCTTCGACTTGCCTCGTTCCCTTTACCCGCAGACCGGATCTCGGCCCGGTTCCCCATCCGCTTTAGGGCCGCGAGAACCTGTTCGGAAGTGAAGGCTTCTCCTAAAAGTTTCTCAATGGCTGCGATACTTACCCGCTGTGGTTCTTGGAAATAGAAGGGAGTTACCACCTTCCGGCCATAGGGAGTGTCATACGGGTACTGTACTTCAACCGGGAGGATCGTATACCCGAGATCGGCGAAGTCACAGGCCACGATGTTGGTAGCGAGAAAGAGAGAATCCATGTCCGTGCCTGTCAACTCGATGAACAATTCCGTATCACCCGGCTCCACCGCGCCTATGGTAGCGCTATTGATGATGGGCGGGAAACTCAAGCACTCTCCCTTCGCGTCCTGAAGGAACGGGAACTTCGAAAATCCCGCCACGATGTGCCCGTACTCCTGTCCCTTGGGGTGCTCCCGGTTGATCTCGAGTAGGTTCATCACCCGATCGAATCCGAGGGGTTGGAACTTCGTTTGTTCAGGGTCCACCGCATCATAGTGCACAGGGTACTGGATTAGGGTAGATCGATAGATCCCCATGGCAATGGTCTTCCGCTTTCTACCGTAGTTTCCACAGAGTTTTTCCTGGGACTGGATCAAATCTTCCAGGGTATTGGCATCCACCGGCGGACCCTGCACCGCAAAAGCGGCTATGTAAGGCCGAATGTCCTTTAGCGCTGGATCTACCACCACGGTGCGGATTCCCCTGGATCCATGCCTGTCTAGAGAATCGCCCGGCCGGGAAAAGAAGGTGTATTCGGGAATCCGACCCGTCTCCAGGATCCTAAGGAATCGAGCGAGCCCCGCGGTAGACCAGAGATCGGGACGATTCGTATCGTTCAGTTCCAGTTTTAGAACTCCCGTCTGTTCATCCACATCGTCCACTTCCCCTTTGGCAAAGGTAAGCTTCGCTTCAAGGGTATCTCGATCGTAGGGTTTTCCAATTAACCGGTAGAACCGTTCCTTCTTCACTTCGATCTTCGGCATGGTTACTTCCCCTTTCTCAGTCGGACATGTTCGATGTTGTAGGAGAACAGCTCCCGCAGGTCGTTCAGCCCCAGGTGCATCAGGGCCATCCGGTCGATTCCGATTCCCCAGGCCAGTACCGGCACATGGACACCCAATGGTTCCGTCACTTCGGGCCGGAAGATCCCCGACCCCCCTAGCTCGAACCATCCGAGGACCGGATGCTTGATGTGAACCTCTATGGAAGGTTCGGTGAAGGGGAAATATCCGGGAACGTACTTCACTTCCGTGGCGCCGGCGATTTCTTCGGCGAACATACGTAGGAATCCCAGATGGGTCTTCAAGTTCACGCTTTCCCCAATGACGATTCCCTCGGTCTGGTAGAAATCGGACAGGTGGGTAGCATCCACTTGATCGTACCGGAAACACCGGACGATCCCAAAGTATTTACCGGGAATCTTTGCCTTAGGAAGTTGCTTGGCGGAAAGAACCGTTCCCTGACTTCGGAGGATCAACCGGCGGGTAAAGTCCCTGTCGAAAGAATAGTTCCAACCCCGGCTTCCCGTTTTCCAACCATGCTCGTGGGCCGCGGCTACCTGATCGAGGTATGGCTGTTCGATTTCCTTCGCGTGGGTTGGATCCTTCACATAGTACACGTCGTGGATGTCCCGGGCCGAGTGGAACTGGGGCATGAATAGGGCATCCGAGTTCCAGAACTCCGTTTCCACTAAAGGCCCGTCGAACTCTTCGAATCCCAGGGAGCAGAGCTTGTCTTTCACCGATCGGAGAAAATCGCAGTACGCGTTGGTTCGTCCCATTAGTACCCGGGTAGGGGGAGTCTTAATATTGTACTTCCGGAAAACTACCTGTTTCCAGGTCTTTTTGGTAAGCATTTCGGGAGTCAACGCTCCCACCTCTTCTCCGGTAAGGCCTCGTCGTTCCAGTTCTTTCTGTACCTCGGAAGCTTCGGCCCTCAGTCGATACTCCACCTCATCCCGCTCCACGGTTCGAAAGGGTGAATCCGTGGCCCCCCGTTTCTTGCTCATCCCCTGAACAAGGGTAAGTTCTTCAGCGGAAAGGTCCTGTTCCGCAAGGAACCCCTTCTGAACGGCCCGATCCAATAGCTTCCTCACCTGATTCAGGCGGCTAGCTTTCCCTAGATCCTTCAACACGACCTGTTTCTGGTCGTTCATCCCCAGAACCCCTTCCTTGGAAAGGGCCCCATAGGCCGAGCCCAGATCCTTGTTCTCGATGGAAAGGGCACGGGAGAGCTCAGGAAGAGTGGCCGGTCCTGAACTCTTCAGATGATTCAAGAGTCGTTCCTCCGGCGTTCCTTTCTGTACCCATTCTTTACCTAAATCCGTCAATTCATAGAACCGTACCGTCTTTCGAGACGTTTCATCCAGAAGCCCCTTTGCAAGGAGCCAGCTAAACACCTGGTTCGCCTGTCCTGTATTGAAGGATAGATTCTTCTGTAATAGATCTACCGTGAGGATACTCCCCGGACGGAAGGCTCGTAACACTCGTACCTCCAGGGGGTGAAGACTCTGCACGATTCCGACAATATCGTTTCCCATACCGTACTCCCAATAGTGCTTCCACGATAGGAAAGGGGTTCTGTTTGCTGGTGTTGGTTCGAGCACCCGACTCGGGTGTGAAACAAGTTCAGTGTACCTGTTTGCGAGCTTTTACTCAAGGGATCCCTCAGAGAAATACCGACTTTAAGGTCGGCGGCTGTATATCGTTATTACTTGGGCGGTAGGTGGGGCCGACTCTCTTTGACGGTGTACTGAATCGACAGACCCTTGCCCTTTATGACGTTCTCCGGTACAACACAACCCATGAATCTCACCATTTCCCCCCTTCTCCTTGCTTCTGCCGGGATTCAGATTGCTTGCCAATTGTTCAAAGTCGGGTACTACTCCTTCCAAGAAAGAAAGTTCAACGGTTGGTATTTCTTTTCTGCGGGTGGCATCCCTAGCGCCCATGCGGCATTCGTGTCATCCCTTACCACGGGGATCGGGCTACGTTCCGGCTTCGATTCCGACCTATTCGCCGTATCCTTCGTCTTTACCGCGATCGTCATTTACGACGCCTTTCGCCTGCGGGGAGCGGTGGAAAGACACGCGAAACTGTTAAACCGCATCACTTCCCGATATCATCCGGACGAATACGAAGGGTTGAACGAACGGATAGGTCACTCCCTGGGGGAGATTCTAGGCGGGATCCTGATCGGGGGAGGTCTCATGCTCTTGCTCCATATAGCAAGGCTGTTTTAGGATCCGGAAGCAAGGACGCCCCATGCTAGTGTTCAGTGCACCTGGTACCGTCTTACTTCCTCCAAGCGAAGGATAGCTCGGTTTACCACGGCTTTGTACAGCCCACTATCCATCATCATCCGGGGCGCGGTATCCAGCACTAAAAGTCCTTTCAGGGTATGAGGCTTATTGTACAGGATGGTTCGGGCATATTCCCGGATCGCGTTCTTGACACCCTCCTGTATCGCCTTCATTCTTCCCTCTTGCCCTTTGTAAAAAGGAGCTTCTCCCATCCCAGAGGTAGCAGGCAACACGTTGGACCGCAGACCCTGGTACCAGGCTTCCTGGAAGTCTCTTAGGGCATACCGAACTCGCACGTACACCCGGGATCCCTCTAGGCGGACGCTTACCACGGAAAGGTTGGGATCTCCTCGTTGGATCCACTGGTAGGGTTCTAACAGGAACTCTTCCTCCATCTTCCTTGCTTTATCGTACGGGGTATAGGTGAAGGTGAAGCCATACACCATCCCCGAAAGCACAAACCGGGCTTCCTCCAGGATCCGCTGGAACAGCTCATCCTGGGTAAAGGTATTAAAATCCGGGATTGGATCTTTTACCTTTCCCGCGTCCCATACCCAAACTTCTGGCTGATACTCGTACCAAAACTCTTCGTTCAAGATTGTTTGGCTATAAGTAGGAGAATAACAAGTTACGAGAAGTAAAAGTACCTGGCTCAATCGAAGCCATGGAGATCGGGGTAAAGCGAAAAGACGGGTCTCCATACCCTATGTATCGGCAAGAGTAAACGATTCAGTACCTTCGATCGAAGAAAACCGATAAGGGATCGATCCGGAGCCGTACCAGAAAGTACACCCAAGCAGCCCCTAAACCTGCCAAATGGGTTAGATGAGCCACCCCTCCCCGAACATTGAACACCTGAGAAAAGATCTCGATGCCCGCGTAGATCATTACCAGGATGGGTGCCCGTACCGGTATGATGCCCATCACATAGATCACCGCGTGGGGAAAGAATACGGCGAAGGCAAGAAGCACCGCGTAGATGGCCCCTGAAGCCCCCAAAAGAATGATTCCATATGCTCCTGAAAAATAGAACACAAAGAAGGAAAAGATCCCCGCAACGAGACCCGACAACAGATAGAACAGGAGAAACTCAGTGCTTCCCATCCGTTGTTCCACCTGGAACCCAAAGAAGAATAGCCCCAGCATATTGAAGAACAGGTGGGATAGGTCCGCGTGGAAGAACATGTAGGTAAACACCTGCCAGAACGCACCATCCCGAACTACCCGGCCAGGAATCATGGCGAAGTAGTACAAGGCCTCACGGGGCGCGAGGGTTCTAAAAAAATAACACGCCACATTCACCAGGATCAGCATCAACGCCACGTTGGTGTACCGATACCGGAAAGGACGCCTCAGGAGCGAAAGGACTTCCATATGGTAGAAAGTACGGGCTTTCACTCTACAAGTCAACCATGGTACAGTGAGAGGGTGCGCGTCCTGAACGATTACTGGACACAACGGGCGAAACGGGAAGGGTACCCTGCCCGCTCGGTGTATAAATTGCAAGAGATAGAGGAGCGATTCCACATCCTTCGGGGTGCAAAAAAAATACTAGACGTGGGAGCTGCTCCAGGGAGTTGGACTCTCTATGTGCTTCGAATCCTGCGCCCTACCCCTAGGATCGTGGCAATAGACCTAACGCCCCTATCTCTACCCCCGCAGGAAAACCTGACCTATATCCAGGGAGATATTACGGATCCAAGCCTTATGGAAAAACTCGTTCCTGAGGCTCCCTTCGATGTCATTCTGAGTGACGCCGCCCCCTCTACCACCGGAAACCGTACCGTGGATACGGCCCGATCCCAGGCTCTGGTAGAAGCTGTGTTAGGATTGGTCCCATCTCTGTTAAAAGCGGGCGGATCCTGCGTGGTAAAAGTATTTCAGGGCTCGGATACTCGTCAAATCCTACAACGGCTAGACCGGATCTTCAAAAAAACCCGGTCCTTCAAACCAAAGGCCTGTCGAAGCGAATCGTTCGAGCTATACTGCATCGGATTGGAGAAACGGGAAGGTTTTAATTGACAAATGGGAAATGGTTCTTCAATATTAATCTAGGCAGGTTCTAGGAATATCAAAGGTTCTCGAGGGGGAAGGCGTGCAGCAGTACCAGAAACCCGTTCTGGTTCAAGAACAAAAACTCCACATGAGCCCACAACTCTTGCAGAGTATCCAGCTCATGGCCCTACCCCTCCAGGACTTAAAGGCCCGCATCGAAGAGGAACTGGAAAAGAACCCCGCCCTCGAAGTAATCGAGGATACCAAGACTGTTTCCTACGACGAGGCGCCCCCCCGGCAGAAGGAAGTTGAAGAGTACTTCGAAGACTCCTCAGACTCGGGATTTCCCCAGGGGGGCTATGACGATGAAGCGGGGGACGCGAAACGGAAGTTTATGGAAGGGGCATTGGCCCGCCCTGAATCCCTTCAGGATCACCTCCTGTGGCAATTGAGCCTACAACCCATCTCCGAAGATCTCCGTTATGTCTGCGAACTCCTGATCCGAAACCTGGACGAGAACGGCTTCCACCGGGAAGATCCAAAGACCATCCTTCCTCCGGACAAACTCCACCTTATGGAGGAGGGGATCAAACTAGTCCAACGATTCGACCCTGTAGGGGTATGCGTGCGGGACTACCGGGAATCCCTCATCGTGCAGGCCATGCAGAATCCCGAAGCTCCTCCCTACACCGTGTTGATTCTACAAGAGCACCTGGAACTTCTGGAACGAGGTAAGATCAAGGAAATCGCGAAGAAGTTAAAAATCACGGAGAAAGAAGTCGAGGATTGTCTCAGCTTCATTAAAACATTGACCCCCTTTCCCGGTAGAGAGTACTCTGCCGAGCCTCCTCGGTACGTGATTCCCGACCTTATGGTCACGTTAAAAGAGGGACAATTCGTCATTATCCTGAACGACGAAGAAATTCCCGTGCTGGGGCTCAATCCCTTCTTCGTCAATATCCAAAATCATCCCGAAGCCCAGAAACTGAAAGAAGTGAAACAATTCGTGAACAACCGGGTAAAGGAAGCTCGTTGGTTCATTCAAAGCATCCATCAGAGAAACCAAACGTTGCTTAAGGTTGCCAAAGCGATCGTCGAATTCCAGCGAGACTTTTTCCTCAAAGGCCCCAAATACCTAAGGCCCCTCACTCTGAAGGACATCGCGCAGGAGATCGGCGTCCACGAGGCCACGGTTTCTAGGATCACCACCTCCAAGTATATTCAGACGGAATGGGGTATCTTTGAATTGAAGTATTTCTTTTCCAATTCCATCTCGGGTGCGGGATCCTCGGGATCTCAGTACTCGAAGGAGGCGGTAAAGCAAATCATCAAAGAAATCATCGAACAGGAAGGAGGAAAAAATCTATCGGATCAAAAAATTGCAGAGTTGCTTTCCAAGCGAGGGATCCAGCTTGCCCGCAGGACCGTTACCAAGTATAGGAAGGAACTAGCGATTAGTTCCTCCTACGACAGATAACATGTATGGAGGTAAAGTATGAATCTTGAAATCAAGGCAGTCCATTTCGATCTCCCGCAAGACTATCGCGAACTGATCGAAAAGAAAGTTCAAAAGATCGAGTTCGCCCAAGACATGATTGTAGACTTACTGTTTACCATCACGAAGGAGAAGGACTACGCCATTGAAGCCCACTTGAACTTTCGCTGGGGGACCTCGCATCATATAACAGTGAACGATTTCAACCTACGAGATGGAATCGAAAAGTTGATCGACAAGATAGACGCCAAAGTCTCTAAAGAAAAGGGGAAGATCAAACAGCACTGAATTCCATGAAACAGTTCACCGTTTTGGATCTACTTTCTCTCAATTTAAAAGAACACGAAGCTCTCGACCTCCGTTGTATCGCGGGAAGGTCGGGTTTAGGTAGACCCATCGAGATGCCCGATGTGAACCGCCCGGGTCTCACCTTGAGCGGATTCTACGACAACTTCGCCTTCAAACGAATCCAGGTGTTTGGGAGAGGGGAAAGCGCCTACCTGGAGATGATGGTGAAGGAAAACCGCATCGAAAACCTGGCTCAGTTTTTTAAATACGACATTCCCTGCGCTATCTTCACAAATAGCCTACAGCCGCCCGAAATTTTCAAGGAACTAGCGGAGAAAGCCCACTGCCCCGTCCTTCAGACCGACCTTCCTTCCACCGATTTTACCGCTCGCCTCATCCGAGCCTTAAGCGAAGTGTTCGCTCCCAAACAAACCATCCATGGAGTGCTGATCGAGGTATTCGGGATCGGAGTACTAATCACGGGGGAGAGTGGGGTGGGGAAGAGCGAGGCGGCCCTGGAACTGATCGAGCGGGGGCACCGGCTCGTGGCAGACGATGCCGTGGAGATAAAAAACGTGGCGGGGAACATTCTCATGGGGGCTGGGGCAAACAAAATCATCGGGCACCACATGGAAATCAGAGGGATAGGGATCATCAATATCACTCACCTATTCGGGGTAGGAGCCATTCGGGACAGAAAACAGATCCAGTTGGTAGTGGAACTGGAACCCTGGGACTCTACCAAGAACTATGACCGCATCGGAGAGAAGGATACTACTACGGAAATCCTGGGAGTGCAGGTTCCCTACCTGAAACTTCCCGTAAAACCGGGGAGGAACATTCCCATCTTGATCGAAACCGCTGCCATGAACGAGCGATTGAAAAAGATGGGATACTTTTCCGCGAAAGAATTCAACCGAAATGTGTTAAAATGGCTGGAAAGTGAGAATGCTCGAGCAGTATATTTTCAGAACACAGACAACTATTGATCCATTGGGGAGTGGAATGACAGAAAAGGAAGTCACCATTAAAAATCGCGCGGGGATACATGCGCGGCCAGCTGCTCTGATCGTTCAAACGGCAAACAAGTTTTCCTCGAAAATTCATATGATCAAAGACAACGAAGAGATAAACGCGAAGTCCATCATGGGAATTATTACCTTAGGCGCCGGATATAACACGAACCTCAAGATTCGGGCGGAGGGGCCGGACGAACAGGAGGCGGTCAATGCTCTGGCTGAGCTATTTGAACGCCGTTTCGAAGAAGAGTAACATCCTTGTAGCCCTTCTCTTATCCTCAACTCTCTTTTCTCTAGATTCCACCTACCTGCCCACCCAGGAACCGAACACAGTCCAATTTTGCGCCACCCTTACACCGGAAGAGGTGGCCCGGCTACAGGAAGCCCTCAAGGATGGATACAGGGCTGAAATCTCTTTCACCCTTCGGGTGTACGAGGAGAGGAAGACCGTGTTCTTGGGGAACACCCTTCTCCACGAAGCGCAGTACACATACACAGCCCGGTGGGATCCAATCGGGAGAGAATACCTGATCTCCACATCAAGTGGCGCCCAGCACCATTTCTCTTCATGGGAGGATTTCCAGCAGGTCTTTACCCAATCTCCCCTGTTTCAGGTACCCCCACCTAAGGGCAACCGGGTGTATACCACTTGCCAAGCGGTCTTGAAACCTAAACTTTTCAATCCACCCCTGCAAATCCTGAATTCCGTAGGTCGGTTGGAAACCATGGCCAGCCGGTGGGTACGGATGGATCCTGGCCCATGAGAAAAGACACCTTCCAGGCAACCTTCCTAGGGCTTCTCTTCATGTATCTAGCCTTGATCATACTGGTTCTCCTGTTTTCCACCCGACTTATTCCAGACTTAACTCAAGGGTATACCACCCAGGGATGGATCCTCCTTGTTTTAGCCGTCTTTTTTCTCCTGTTTCTTCTAGGGATGGTAGGATTGAACATCCTGCGGTTGTTCCGCGATCGGTATTCCCGGAAGCCAGGAGTACGGTTCAAGGTTCGACTGGTAGGATTCTTCATCCTGATCTCTGCGGTCTCTTCCATCCCCCAGGGATTTTTGTCCGTCTCTTTCCTCAACTCTGCCGTGAACACGATCTTTCATCCCTCCTTACGGGAAGCGCTGGAGGGAGGGTTGTCCATTGCCATCACCTACTACGACGAAAAAATCGAACATCTCCGCGGTATCGGACGCAATCGGTATGCCCAACAAATCCTGGAACGCTCCGATCGTGCCTCGACTCAAGCCTGGAACAATCTTCGGTACCTGTATCCAGACCTTTCCGCTTACCAGGTGTTCTCTGCAAAGGGGATACCTCTCTTTTTCGCGGGAAACACAACCTTTTCCATGGAAGGATCTGCCGCGGTCTCGGCCCCCGAAGGGTTACTCCCTCGAGAAACGAAGAGTGGGGGAATCACGATTCTGCGGTTCAAACAAGTCATCGGCACGGACCCAAACCGTCCTATCGCAATTTTAAGTTTTTCCCTCCCCGAATCCTTCGACCGGCACGCGGAGCGAATCACAACTACCCTGAACACCTTCACCCAATTGGAACAGCATCGCACCCGTTTCAACGCGACCGTGATCATTATTTACTCCTTCTTCGCTTTACCCCTACTTCTGTTATCCATCTTGGTGAGCTTCCTTCTAAGTGATGAAATCATCCGGCCTATCGTAAACATCGAGGAAGCCACCCGAAGGGTAGCGGAAGGGGATTTCTCTTACCGGATTCTTTCCCGTGCACAGGACGATTTGTTCCATCTGGCAGAGTCCTTCAACCGCATGGTAACGGAACTGGAAAAGAGTCGTCAGAACTTGGTTCAAACAGAGAAGGTCGCCGCTTGGCAGGAGATCGCTCAACAACTGGCTCACGAAATCAAGAATCCCTTGACTCCCATAAAGCTCTCAGCGGAACGTTTACTGAAAAAGTACCAAGAGGATCGGGAACAGTTCGAACGAGTTCTCCAATCTTCTGTGGAGACCATTTTGAAGGAAACGAACAGTCTGGATAAGCTATTGAAGGAGTTCAAAGACTTCTCCCGTCTACCGACACCCGTGTTTCGCCCCATTCCGTTGAAACAGATTCTGGAAGAAGCTGTCCAGGGGTACAAGTACATTCCTCGAATTCGGATCACGGTGGATCCTATTCCCGATTCCTTTACCCTGATGGCCGACGCGGAGCAGATCCGACAGATGTTCACAAACCTTCTCACCAACTCCATTGAAGCCATGCCCGAAGGCGGGGAGATCCGTATTCGGGCAGATCTTGTGAAAAAAGGGAATACTCGCTACTGTAGAATCCTGGTGTCGGATACGGGAGTAGGGATTCCGGAGGAACACAAAAACCTTGTGTTCAATCCATACTTTACCACCAAAGCGCAAGGGACGGGATTGGGGTTGTCCATCGTGGAACGCATCATTTTTGACCATAAAGGCCAGATCTGGTTCGAATCAGAACCAGGAAAGGGTACCACCTTCTTCATCGATCTGCAGTTGGAGTCAGGGGAATGAACACGATCCTCATCATAGACGACGAACCAGGGGTTCGTTCGGTTCTAAAG
>OGCI01000905.1_pt1 | contig 28777 bp, 22 predicted proteins | sample 1570021 | NCBI WGS metagenome assembly OGCI01 (sample SAMN06264664, study PRJEB24512) | hot springs metagenome | isolation source: Hot spring water | place: South Africa: Tshipise | collected 2015-06-21 | reverse complement strand
GTGTAGTAGTAACTATATCCCCTACAGGAATAACTATGCCTAACGAATAGGTCTCACCTGAAGGAAAAACTCCCGGTTTATTCCAATAATCTGCCGCTTTCGTTTGCCCATAATAATTCGCATCCGGATGTATATGGTTATATAGATTACTATAATTCCCCGCGTTCACGTCCTTCATGAACATGTCGATCCGTTCCTCGATGGTCACTCCTTTGGCCATGAATAGGTCACAGCCCGCAAATAAGGTTAAAAGCGAGATGGCAGCCACGGCGGTGAGGACGAATAGAGCTTTTCCCCTCACCCTCGCACTGGTTCTACTGGGTGCCCTATTCTCATACTGGGTTTTTTCGCCAATCCCATTGGTTGTTCTATCGATCATTGGTTTCCTCCTATGTTTGATACTTCACGCAATGCGGGCGTCTATGAAAGCCTAAGAAGTAAAACACGCCCACTCACTAAGACTCATCAGATGTCCGCCTCCACTAAGTGGGGTACGATCGTTTCTTCATACTTTTGTAGAATATCCTTGTACCGTTCCAGGAACTCCACGTACACGGGCGCGGTAGGCTTGGTAAGGTAGCGGCTTTTCATCTGCAAGTATAACCCGCCCACCACGTACCTACGCAAGGATAGGTAAGATAGGGCGTAGAACCGCTTGTTGAGGAAGAGGATCCTGCGGTTGTACCCCACCCCTTTCAAAAGCTCCTCCCGAAGCTGGTTGGCCCGAACCTCGTCCTTCGCTTCCACGGCCTTCTTCAGTTCCTCGTACACTTTATTCACCTCGGTTTCCACCCGGGCTAGCACGGGAAGGATATCCGCCAGTCCTTTCCGGTAGATCTCCAGCTGCAGAGCAACCCGTTCGATTCCCGCCACGGGATCCTTTAGGAACTCTTCCAGTTTTCCCTGGTTCCACGTGCTATAGTCGATCTGTTTCCCGATCCAGGTAAACTTCTCTCCCGGAGGACTTCCCGGTTTTACTTCTACCGCTTCGTTCTTTTCGAGAGTTACCTCTTTCCCTACTGATTCTACCGCGACGGCACCCTGTTCCACCACCACTAGGGTGGATCCGTCAGCGCCCGCGTACACGGTTAGATCCGTGCCCCTAACTCCTGCCACCGCTCCGGCGGTACGTATGGAGGGTCCCTTTCCCGTGAACTTGTTCAGCCTGTAGGATACGGAACCCACCGTGGTAGCTAGCACAGTCTGCTTCTCTCCTTCCAGTTCCACTTCGGATAAGGTAAATACCGTGTTGGGTTTCACTTGAATCAGGCTCTTGTTCGGCAACTCTAGATCTGCCCTACCCGTAGTCTTGGTGATGACAGACTCGCCACTTTTCAACGGATTCCCGATCTCCAGCGGGAGGAGTTTCCCCTGGAGGTTCTTCGCGTTCGCTTCCCCCTCCACGTACACAGTTAGGGCTTCTTGCCCATAGCCAACGAAGGGACTACATAGAAAGAGGAGTAAGAACGAGAAGAAAAGCGCGGTAGCTTTCGCACCCCTTTCGTTTCCTCTGTTGCTTTTCTGTGTGTTCATTGTACTGGCCCCCTGAACCCCATCATCCTGGGATATCCTTTCACCTCGCGTCCCAATAGAAAATAGAAGGTGCCATCGACCGACTGAACCTGCACCAAGGAGGTGTCCCGGTCGATGTACTTTTTCAGGAACGTTCGGACTTCCATGGAATCCCGGAAATACTTCGCGTCCTCCATCATTGCGAAACGGTTCTGCACTACTTTCGGGCTTCGAATGCTGAACCCAACCTTGTGAAGATTTTCCCAGAACTCCGAAAGATCCTTCTGGAGAAGTACGATTTCTCCATCGATGAGAAAGGGGGTACTGGCAACTCCCGGCACTTCGTTCACCCCCCCGCGATTGATCAGTTCCACTAGTTTTACCACTTTTTCCTCTTTTTGGACGTAGGGGACGGTAGCGCAGGAAGTAAAGCTCTGTAGGATACCCAGCCCGACAAGAACAACCAGAATCAGAACTCCCCTATTTTTCTTCCAAAATTCCCCGGATGATTTCATCGATGTCCTCCTGATCGATATCGAACTTTCTCTCGAAGGCAAGTTCCTGATTCACGCTACGCAGTTTCTTCAGCAAACTATAGATGATCAGCATGAGGAGCTGGATCCCTGTCTTGGGACGTTTTTGTAAAAAAGAAAGGAAGAAGGTTCTTCCAATAGCTACCAACACAGTCCCATCGGAAGCTACCACGTTGGCTGTCCTTCGTACCCGGGCAAACAGCCCTGCTTCCCCGAAGAATTGCCCCTCGCCGATGGTGCTGATGAACACCTCTCGATCCCCTTCGCTCACCGTCACATCCACGCTGCCCCGAGCTACCAGGTAGAACTCTGGCCCCACGTCCCCTTCCTGGATTACCCGTTGCTCGGTATCGTACCGAATCAACCGGGAATTCCGGAGCAGGTCCATCAAGGCTTCTTCCTCAAAGTAAGTGAAGAGTGGGGTCGCTTTCAGATACCCATACACCTCTCGAGCTTCTTCCATCTCCATGACTACCATTGTATCCTTTTTCCCATAGTTTTCAACCTGACAGGGTCTATGGTATGGTCATCCCATGCTGAACATACCATTAGGTCCTCGTTTGGGAGAGTTCGCCGCGCTAGCCACTGCTCTATTCTGGACCATCACGGTTCTCTGTTTCGAGTATGCTGGCAAACGGGTAGGAACTCGGTCCCTGAACCTCATTCGGCTCTCCTTCGGGTTCATCTTTCTTTCCCTTTTCACATGGATCACCCGGGGAAGGATTCTTCCCCTCGATGCGCCCCCTTCGCTCTGGTTCTGGTTGACAGCCTCGGGCTTTGTAGGGTTCGTGGTAGGGGATCTCTTATTGTTCCAGGCCTTCATCGAGATCGGAGGAAGGATCTCCATGCTCATCTATTCGGCTGTTCCCCCTCTTTCGGCGGTATTGGGATGGATCTTTCTTCGGGAACGGATAAGTCTTCAGGGTTTTGTGGGAATGGTCATCACCTTGAGTGGGATTGCGCTCGTTATCCTCGAAAAGGATAGTGCCGAAGGAGACTCTGACGCGACCCGTACTCAGTTTCGTCACCCCCTTCGAGGGGTCCTTCTAGCTTTTGGAGGAGCGCTTGGGCAAGCGGCAGGGCTCATTCTCAGTAAGCACGGAGCCCCGTCCTTCAACCCCTTTGCCGCCACGCAGATCCGGTGCCTGGCCGGAATTGTAGGATTTACCCTAGTGGTGCTTGCCACCCGGCATGGATCCCAGCTGATCGCGGCTTTTCGGGACAGAAAAGCTCTACGAATTATTCTCTTGGGATCCTTCTTCGGTCCATTTCTTGGGGTATCGTTGAGCCTTTTGGCCATCCAGCATACCAGTACGGGGGTAGCGTCCACGATCATGGCCCTAGTACCCGTCCTAGTGATCTGGCCTTCCCACATCCTGTTTCACGAACCTATCCGTTTCCGAGAAGTGGTAGGAGCCCTTATCGCTGTAGCGGGAACGGTATTATTATTCTTTCATTAGGACTCGTAGTCCGAGGTGAAGTAGTACTGAATTCCCTTTTCTTCCTGGAAGGTGCGTTCGATAGTCCAACGGTTCCGGGCTAGAAATACCAGACGGCCTTCCCGGTCGCGGCAGAGCTTGCTTTCGTGTCTTCGGATGAACTCTTCCAGCCGAGCCTTATCGCCGCAGTGGACCCAGCAGGCGCTGGTGTACTCGGTAGGTTCGAACCGGCACTGGGCTTTGTACTCGGTTTCCAGCCGGAACTGGAGCACATCGAACTGTAGCTGCCCCACTACCCCCACCAGGCGCTGACTGGAATTGAGGCGGGTGAACACCTGTACTACCCCTTCCTCCGTCAACTGATCCAGCCCTTTTTCCAATTGTTTGGACTTGAGAGGATCCAGGTTTACCACTGTCTTGAAGATCTGGGGCGCGAAGCTGGGGATCCCCGTGAAGCGGAGGATCTCCCCCTCGGTGATGGCGTCTCCGATCTTGAAGGTTCCCGTGTCATGGATCCCGATGATGTCTCCCGGGTACGCCTCGTCGATGATGGACCGATCCTGGGCCATGAAAGCCGTGGGATTGGCGGTCTTGAAGGTCTTTCCGCTCCGCACGTGGAAGTACGTCTTGTTCCGTTCGAACACCCCCGAACAAACCCGCATGAAGGCGATCCGGTCTCGGTGACGGGGGTCCAGGTTCGCGTGGATCTTGAAGATCAGGCCCGAGAACTTTTCGGCAAAGGGAGACACGTACGAGCCACCCTCTAGAGGTCGGGGAAGGGGGGGTGGGGCGATATCCACGAAACAATCCAGGAGTTCCCGGACGCCGAAATTATTCAGGGCACTGCCGAAGAACACGGGAGTTTGGAGACCCTCTAGGTACGCCTTGCGGTCGAAGGGAGGGTACACCTCCCGTAGCAAAGCCACATCTTCCCGCAATTTTTCAGCCAACGATTTCCCTACCTTTTGGTCCAGAAGGGGATCGGTGAGATCGGTGATCTGAACGGAACTCTCCTCATCCTGCTTTCCATGAGGATCAAAGAGGATCAACCGCTTTTCATAGAGACTGTACACCCCCTTGAACTCCCGGCCCTGCCCCACAGGCCAACTCATGGGGCATACCGTGATCCCCAGTTCCTCTTCCACCTGATCGAGGAGTTCCATGGGATCCCGGCCTTCCCGGTCCAGCTTATTCATGAAGGTAATGATAGGAGTCTTCCGCATCCGGCAGATCTCGCAGAGCTTTCGGGTACGGTCCTCTACCCCCTTTACCGAATCAATCACCATGAGGGCGCTATCCACCACCGTGAGGGTCCTATAGGTATCCTCGGAAAAATCCTCGTGCCCCGGCGTATCCAGTAGGTTGATCTTCCGACCCCGGTACTCGAAGCCCATCACCGAGGTAGAAATGGAGATCCCCCGTTCCTGTTCCATCTGCATGAAGTCGGAAACCGTCTTTCGGGTGTTCTTCTTCGACTTCACCGCTCCTGCCGTATGGATCGCTCCCCCAAAGAGAAGAAGCTTTTCCGTGATAGTGGTTTTTCCCGCATCGGGATGGCTGATAATGGCGAAGGTCAGCCGCCTTTCGATTTCTTTCTGTATGGGATTCATTACAAGATGAAAAGAAGATACGGATTCTGACCCAAAGTGTCAAGGAGAAGCCGATTCCTTCACAACCGATAAAATCTCCTTCACGATCCGATCCGCGTCGTCGTTTGGTACCTGACAGGTTCCCGCGTTCTCGTGTCCCCCGCCTCCATACCGGAGTAAAAGCGCTCCCACGTGAACTGTAGAAGTCCGGTTAAAGATCGACTTTCCTAAACTGATTACCGTGTTCTGCCGATTCAAACCCCACATCACTTGAAGGGAAAGATTGATCTCCGGATACAGAGCGTACCGGAGGAAACGGTTCCCCACGTAGATAACGGGCTCCTTCCGCAGATCCGTCACCAGCACATTTCCTTCCACTCGGCTTGTATATTTGAGTTGGTCCCTATACAACCCCTCCTGTTCCCAATACAAGGCAACTCGTTCCTGCACATCGGGAAAAGAAAGAACTTCATCGATCGAATAGATCCTGCACGCTTCGATCAGATCCATCATTAACTGGTAGTTGGAAATACGAAAGTTCTTGAATCGGCCTAATCCCGTGCGACTGTCTGTCAGAAAGCCCAATAGGATCCAACCAGTAGGCCGCAGTACCTCTTCCTTCGTCAATCGGGCTGAATCGATCTTGTCTGCCTCCAGAATGATTTCCTCATACCGGGGAGGAAACGCCCGGGGGCCTCCGTAGTAATCGTACACCACATGAGCCGCGGAAAAGGCCGCGGGAACGATGATGTAATTCTGATGAGGCCGTTCCCGAATCGCTTCACTGGCATGATGGTCAAAGGCAAGGTACACTCCCGGTACATAGGGAAGGTTCGTGGTGATATCGGTAGAGCGAACCTGTACTTTTCCCGTTTGCATGTCACTGGGATGGACAAAGAGGATTTCGTCTATGAGATCCATCTCTTTGAACAACATTGCGCACACCAATCCATCGAAATCGCTTCGAGTTAGTAGCCGATACTTGGTGTGCACGAAATCCTCCCTTTCCCAGGATTCATCATAGCATGTTTTGGGAGAAATTGCTGGAAGATTACCCCCCGCTTTTCCCTCAGCTCTTGGAAAGGGGGGTGCGTCCCCGAAGGGATCGCGCCAGGGTTAACCGATCCGCGTATTCCAAATCTCCGCCCACGGGAAGGCCCAAAGCCAATCGAGACGTGTGGATCCCTAAAGGTTCAATTAGTTGCACTAAATAAAGGGCTGTGGTATCCCCTTCGAGGGTCGGGTTCGTGGCAATAATTACCTCTTTCACTGGTAAAGCACGTAACCGTTCCAGGAGTTTCGAAATCCGTAGTTCCGAGGGTCCCACCCCGTCGAGAGGAGAAAGCACCCCCATCAGCACGTGGTACAATCCCCGATACTCCCGGATCGATTCGATCACCTCCACATCCTGCGGTTGTTCTACGACGCAAACTAACGAGCGATCCCGGGAAGTATCCTCACAGATAGAACAAATCTCATCCTCCGTATAAGAACCACATTCCTTACAGGGATGGATCCGTTCTCGCACATGGACAAGTTGTTGGGCCAGGTTCTGCACGTACTGGGGATCCGCCTTCAACAGATAGTAGGCGATGCGGGATGCGCTCTTCTTTCCCAAACCCGGAAGTTTGGCTAACTGAGCAATCAGCTCATCCAGCGCTTTCATGGAATCCTCTACACACCGAAAAAGCCTGGCGGGATCCCTCCCGTAATATCCGACATTTCCAACCGGATCGCTTCCTTAAGTTTGGATAGGGCGTCGGAAAAAGCTGCTTTCAGCAAATCTTCCAGCATGGGAATATCCTGGGGATCCACCGCTTCAGGGGAGATTCGAACCGAAAGTACCTCGAACCGCCCGTTCATCTCCACCTGAACCATGTCTCCCCCCGCGTGCCCTACCACCTTCACGCTCTTCAGTTTCTCCTGCGTTTCATTGAGCTTTGCCTGGAGACTCTGGAAGTTCTTCATTAGTTCGAACGGATTGATGTTCATTGTATGATTTCCCCCCGAAAGACTTTCCGCGCAATTTCGATCCGATCCTCTTTCCCTCCTTCCGAAGGTTCGGTTTCAGACGATCTAGCCCCTTTATTATTGGCAACTCCCCCATCCGGGTCAGTCTTGGAAGGTTCAAAGTGCACCACCACCTCTACCTCGCGACCTAAGACTTCGCGTACCTTCTGAGTCACGAGGGCAAGATCTGCCTGCACCAGATCGGCTGAAAACTTGTTCCTGAATACAATAATAAGGGTATTCCCCTGCCATCGCCAAGCTTCTGCTTTTTCCAGAGTTGAACTCAGGGTCAGTTTCTTCCGCTTTAAACTCGCGATAATTCCCTGTCGTTGGGAGGTCTCAAGTTCTGACTTCTCCTTGATTGCTTCGATCCCTATCTGCGGGATCCGCTCCGCCTGCGGGGTCACTTCCTCTTGCCAACCATCCTCTGTTTCTCCTTCCTCCGGAAGAGCGCCTGAAGAAGGCTCGCTATTTATTTCCCTCTCAACTTGGAGGGATCCTCTTTTTATACCCGTCCCCAGCGTCCCCTTTGGTTCTATTCCCTTTTGTCCCGTGCTTTCTCCTGTTGCGTACCGTAGCTCCCGCCGCAATGCCTGGATCCGCTCTAAAAGTTCTTCCCGGGACAGATAGTTTCGAAGGTCTGCCAACCTGCTCAACACCAGCTCTACCTCGAACCGACCATTGATCGAGTAGCGAAGGTTCCGATACAGCTCGAGGAGTAGGCTTAAAGCCTTTTCGATCTGCCTCACCGAAAGCGTTTGAAGAACTTCCGAAGAGAATCGATCTACCGTGTACCCTAAGAGGGAGGGTTTCTGGATCCCCATCTTTAGGAAGAGAAGGGAGCGATAATAATCGGTGAGTTCGATCACGAACTGTTCCACCGCTACTCCCGAAGTCATCACCTCGTCGAATAGGCGTAGCGCTTCGTTCCCCTTGCCGGCAGAGAGAAGTTCCACTAGGGTATTTACCCGGTCGAAACCTGTAAGCCCCAGTTTGTCCTGGATCTTCTTCAGGGTCAGGTTTCCCTCGGCAAACGAAATGACTTGATCGAAGATTGTGTACGCGTCCCGTAAGGAACCAGTCGCTTCCTTGGCGATCCAGAGAAGGGCCGCTTCCTCTGCCTGAATTCCCAGATCCGTCGAAGCTTCCTGCAATTTGGTAAAGATCGTTTCCAAGGGGATCAGCCGGAAGTTGAACTGCTGGCATCGGGATCGGATAGTTGGTGGAACCTTGTGTATCTCTGTTGTGGCAAAGATAAACACAATATAGGGCGGAGGCTCCTCGATCGTTTTCAGCAATGCGTTGAAGGCGCTGTTGGATAGCATGTGTACTTCATCGATAATGTACACCTTGTACCGACCCGAAGCAGGGGCAAACAGCACCTCATCCTTGATCTCCCGAACATCGTTCACTGAAGTATTGGAGGCTCCATCGATCTCGATCACGTCCAGAGCAGAGCCGGAAGATATTTCCCGACATTGGGTACAGACCCCACAGGGATGGGGAGTTGGCCCCTTCTCGCAGTTCAAGGCCTTGGCCAGAATACGGGCAGCGGATGTTTTTCCCACTCCCCGGGGACCTGCGAAGAGGTAGGCATGAGCTATCCGGCCCTGGGTAAGGGAGTTCTTCAGGGTAGTGACGACAAACTCTTGTCCCACGAGGGATTCGAAATCGGACGGTCTTTTCCTATTGGCAGTTACTTCATACGACATGATGGCGTTTAAAAACCCCTTTAGACCTGGTTAAGTACCCCGTGGCACATCCCTGATCACTTACCGCTGCTCCCTTCCGGGCCTGACGGGGTTGGGTGACAGCAGATTGCACGGAACCTAACCAAAGCACTAAAGGGGTAATCCGGAGAGAGAGGGATTCGAACCCTCGGTACCCGGTTAGGGTACACACACTTTCCAAGCGTGCTCCTTCGGCCTCTCGGACATCTCTCCCTAGATGAGCGCGCCACTTAAGAACGCACCCGAACGCTTTACACCTTCCTCGAACGCCTCTACTAACTCGTTTGTCCCTGCCTAGAGCAGGAAATTACCGGATTCGCGAGAGGAACGGAGAGAGAGGGATTCGAACCCTCGGTACCGCTTGCGCGGTACAACGGATTTCGAGTCCGCCCGATTCGACCGCTCTCGCATCTCTCCAGTTCGCGTGCCCAAGAGGATTCGAACCTCCGACCATCAGATCCGCAATCTGATACTCTATCCAGCTGAGCTATGGGCACATCCGGAGAGGGGGGGATTCGAACCCCCGGTACCCTTTTGGGATACAACTCCTTAGCAGGGAGCCCGATTCGACCACTCTCGCACCTCTCCAACGACCAATACCACGGAGAAGGTGGGATTCGAACCCACGGAGCCTTGCGGCTCAACGGTTTTCAAGACCGCCTCCTTCGACCACTCGGACACCTCTCCAGTTTGGCAATTCGGGATTTCACTATAAAGAATGAGTTTTTCTTTGTCAATGTAGAAGTTTGCTTGCAATGAATAGAGGGTTACGTAAGAATTAAATTGAAGCATTATAACTCTTTAATGGAGAACTATATGATAAAAAAATACCGAGGATTCCACTGGATCGATACTCCCTTTTTTACCCTTTTTCTTGCTACCGTAATATTCACTTCTTGGCTGTTGGCTTGCGAGGATCCTAGCGGCGAATCAATAGAAAATACCCAAATCTCTGCTCCCGATAGCTTCACGGCTATACCTGACGCTTCCACCGGTACCATCACTTTGAATTGGACTGCCTCTGTACAAGCTTCCTCTTATCAACTATACAAATCCACAAAAGATTCCGGCTATGCAACCCTTGCCACCACCACTTCTCTTTCCTACACTGATTCTGGTCTAGTTCCAGACACTACCTACTGGTATATGCTCTTAGCAAAGGATAACACGGGTAAAACCTCAACTGGATTAAAAGCTACCATGACATTGAATGGGTTTCCCCCTCCCTCCATACTGACGAAAAAGAGTAGTACCACAACTAGCATCACCATTGAATGGCCCAAGATCCCAGGCACGGGTGGCTACAAAGTATATCGTTCCTCTGATGACCAATCCTACTCTCAGGTTGGGGATACAGCAACGAATCAATACACAGACAATTCCCTAATGCCGGCCATTTCTTACTGGTACAAGGTATCCGCCTACAACGGTTCTGTGGGTGGTCTTCTTTCCCCACCGCATCAGTTTTCTACTTCCCCTGCTTTTAGTAATGTCACACAAGTGCAAGGTGGGCATGAACAAAGCCTTGCTCTTCGTAACGACGGTTCTGTATGGAGTTGGGGGGCTAATTGGTTACTTGGAACCACCAATAATTACCAAGACGCTACCAAACCTAGGCAGGTGACTATCTTGTCGAATGCTGTTTCTATTTGTAGTGCTTATAATAACAATGCTGCTATCCTGAGCAACGGCACTCTATGGACTTGGGGATGGAACTCAGCAGGGCAGATTGGCGATGGAACTGTAGGTTCGGATCACAGTACTCCCAAACAGATCCTTTCAAATGTGCATCAGGTCTCGATTGGATTTGAATTCATGGTTGCTTTAAAAACAGATGGTACTGTTTGGGTATGGGGTGCGAATAATTGTGGACAGTTAGGGTTAGGAGATTACAATAATCGATCTATTCCTACACAAATTATAAGTCTTAGTTCTGATAATATAGCGGTGTCTGCGGGTAATAATTATGCTATTGTTCTTAAAACGAATGGAACCCTATGGGCTTGGGGGGATAATCAATCAGGACAATTAGGAAAAGGGTCTTTCGACGCGGGGTCACCAAATCCTTCCCAAGTACCCGGACTCTTAAATGTAATCAGAATAGCCATAGTAGGGTTATCATCCTTTTCAGTTACGGCAGATGGTTCTCTCTGGTGCTGGGGAGAAAACTGGACGGGGCAATTCGGGGATGGAACCAACAACAATTCTGCTACTCCTATCCAGAATCCTTATATCAGTCAGGTTGTTGATATCGCTGGTAATGCCTCCCATACCCTGGTACTCCACCAAAACGGAACTGTTTGGGTTTCTGGGCAAAATGATTACGGACAATTAGGCTTGGGAGATACGATTGCAAGAAATGTTTTCACCCAAATTCCAGGTCTTTCTGATATTTCGAAGATTGGAGCCGGTTTAAATCATAGCTTCGCTATCTCCGCTTCCAATGGTACCGTATGGGCCTGGGGCTCAAATAATAGAGGACAATTGGGTGACCAATCTTTTATTGACAGGAACACACCGGTGCCTGTAGTTCAGCCTTAAAAAAGGGGGAGCTCTTTACTTAAAAAGCGCTGCCCCCTCCCATGATTCACTGAAAAGGAATGAATCTGGATTCAAAGATTGTCACTTGAAACCTTTTGGATTCAGTACCACTACTTCCCCCGATTCGGTTCCAACGGCAAGGTATTCGTTCCCTATCCCGATGGGCCGGCTAGAAGCCTTACCTTGGATGTCTACGGTACGAGTAATTCCACTCTTTAAATCTCGTTGGATAAACGCACCTTTCAACGTGCCAAAGTAGAGAAGATCTCCTCGAAGAATGGGGGGAGAGGATACTTCCGTTATAGGAGAAAAGAGAGATCGGCCTACTTTTGGATCAAAGCAATATAGATTGTTCCTGGAGAACACGAAAATCCCTGCATCTGAGCAGGATAAATCATGAAACACCTGTGCCTGGGGATCCTCTATCTTCGACTGCCATAGTACCTTTCGTGCTTCTAAATCGATCGCTGCGATAGCTCCTCTTCTTCCCGAGAAATAACCTACATTTCCAATTGCCTGAATTGCCAATGCAACAGGTTGTAAAGCTTGGGTTTCAATCACTGCTTCCTCTGCGCCCGAGGCTCCGTCCAAAACATGCACCTTTCCTAGTTGGTCAGGAACAAACAACTTCCCTTTGTAGAACAAGGGAGTTGATACTGAGTCGCCTCCAATGGGTATAGATTTACGTGTTTCTCCCGTCTGGGAATCTAAAATTAGGATGTTTTGACTGGTAGGGAAGAGTAACCCGATGGCGGAAGGTACAGGACGGCGCCCGAACAAGTTAGCAGAAGCGGAATCGTGAGGTTTTCGGCTTAAAACTGTTCCCTTATCCATGTCGAAAATCACCAGTTCCTTGCTTCCAGAAAAATAGACCTTCCCTTCATGCAGGACCGGGGGTGTGGTTTCGTTAGGAGCATTAGCCGTTTGCAGGCTCCAAAGGACTCGTCCGTCTAAAGACACGCAAAAAACCCGACCTTGCATGTCTGTTCCTAGTACTTTTCCCTGATCCGTACTTGCTAACCCCACGATACGAGCAGGACCCGCTTTTATCCGTGTATAGATAGGTCTCGCTTCCAGTTCAACCTGATAGGTCGATGAAACAGCAGGTGTAACAATTATAGAAAGAGTTTTTTCATTATAACCGTCCCGGCGAATGTGGAAAGTCAGTTTCTCTCCCACTCCGAACCTTCCTTGATAGTTACCTTGGCCAAGTACTCGACCGTCCAATACAATCGACGCATCCCGAGGATCGACTGAAATAGAAAGTTCTTTCATCTGTCGTTCCAACTGTATTGAATAGGTCTCCTGGGTAGAATCCCCCACCTCAAATCCAATAGTGCGACGGACGTAACCCTCCCGTGAAACATCAAACGCCAAAGTCATACCGTAATCAAAGGTTTCAGAATATCGACCTTTACCTACAGGACGGCCATTCAGTGTAATTTCTGCATCACTTGGGTCTGTTGTAACCGAAAGAGTTTTCCGGAGACGCTCCAGAGATACTTCCAAGAAATTATCTCCCGTCTCCTTGACCTGCATTGTAAGCTGCCGTTCTTTATACCCTGGATGCTGCACCTTTATATGAAGAGTATCTCCTACATAGTAAAAGGCTCTATAACTGCCCGAACCTACAGGAGTATTGCCGAGGAAGATTCGCGCTTCTTTGGGTATGGTGGAAATTTGGATTTCTTTGGAAACTTTTCCCAAAGCTAGTTTAAGCGTTGGTGCTGTGTCAAGGTTAATCTTAAGAGTAGTCGTTTTCTCTTCATACCCTGGCTTACGAACTCCTATCTTGATTTCCTTTCCTACTTCAAATAAAGCCTTGTAGGTTCCTTTTCCTACAAGAGTCCCATCCACAAGAATCTCTGCATCTGTTGGTTCTACAAGGATCGACACCTCCCGAGGTTTAGGCTTCAACTCTACCTTGTAATCCAACTTCCCTTTCGCTTCCACTGATAGATCCTGAGGCTCATAACCTTCTTTCTGTATTCTAAAGGTTAGTTTTGATCCTTCCTCCATGATTCGTTTCAAAGATCCTCTTCCAATTAAGTTCCCCTCAAGCAAAATTTCCGAGTCCTCTGGTGTTGCGGTTATGGTTACTACAACTAAGGGGATTCTTTTTTCCTCCTTGGGCTTTTCTTGGGAAGTTTGAGAAGCCGCAGACGGTGGTGGTGTAACAGGTACTGGGATTATTTCCATGGTATCCAGGACAGCAAGCACTTTTTTATTCTCTTCTTTCAATATCGAAGGTTTTTCGATGACCGCGCTGACTGTCTTTGTAACTTCTTCAACCAACGAGGCAATATCTTTTTCTATGGTAGGTTCAGTGGATTTGGCAACAATCTGAGGAATTTCTTGTTCCGCCTTTTTTATTAGATTCTGTGTCTTCTGTACCACTTCAGGAGTAATAACAATCTCTTCGTTCTTTTGAACCACAGGTGCTGCATCATAGACCTTTGTTACAACGGTTTCTACCACCTTAGCAGTTTTCTCATCTTTGGTAATTTTTTTCCCAATGGTTTCCACATCTGCTGTAGTGGGTAAAACCACTACTTTCCCTTCTTTGACCTTCAAATGCATTTTTCCATCCGGAGCGGCTGTAACGCCAAACTCTGTTCCCCTTACACCGCAGACTGCCACCCCAGTTCGAACCTGAAATTTATCTTTGCCACTCAATTTACTCACTTTAGCCAGTACCGCTCCAGAATCCATCTTTACATCTACTTGGTTTTCTCCTTCTTGGATCACTAGTTTTTCCAGAACTATTTGAGTATTCTCATTGATCCGCACAACCGCTGTGTTTCCAAACTGTATTTCGCAATAGGACCGCTCTCGTACCTTCACCACGGTTTCTTGATCTACGTTTTCGCCAATTTGTAGGGGCCCCCATACCCCCTTACGTAACGCGTCTACGCTTCCGGAAACAAAAGTCACCAGGGCTTTGATTTGTACAGGGGTCACAGAAGGAACTATAGACTGTTCTTTTGACACCTCATGCTGGGATGCATCCGGGGGTTTGCACGAAATGAGCACGATACATCCCACTAAAAATAGAACAAGAAATAAAAGATACTCTTTTTTCATGTCACTCTCCTTTTTCCACCACCACGTTCATATAGGTATAAAATCTTTTTTCCCTATTGCTCTTGTTAATTCTTGTTAAAACCTAGTTGCAACTCCTATTTCTCCCACATATCCAAAGAGAATGTTTGAATGACGATCATACGGGTACGTAGTAATAACAGGACTAATAATCATACGGGGGTCAAAATTGAGGTTTAATCTTGTTTTTAAGGATAACCGTTCGGTGATGGCAAAAGCTATGATCGGTTGAATAGAAAACAAAGAAAAAAAGAATCTTTCGCTGTCTCCTTCATTCATTATCTGAGCTTTATCATAGGTATCTATATTGCCCGATTTAAAAAGGTAGTACACATTCTCTTTTGCCGTGACCTGAACGAATCCAAGGTATAGTAACATGTTGAACTCTAAAGATACCCTCCCTAGGGTCCTGTATCCAATTCCTACCCCCCCAAGGGTAAACAAGTTTTGAGTCTTACTGTTCTTTATGGTTTGTTTTTCTGAACCTACAAGGGTATCAACCGTACCAAAAATAAGATCCTCATCCTGAGCATATAAGGCTGAAACTATGTATCCAAAGTTGGTAGAAGGATAATAACTAAAATCACATCCTATCTTCAGGGGTAAAAAAGACGAAAATTTTGTTTGCATTGTATTATTGGCAACATCCTTTTCCATGTAGTTTAGAAATCCTCCCATCCAAAGGCTAAGCTGGTACGGTTTATCTAGGGAGTCTTCAAAAGTAGCTTCTTTTATGATTTTGTTCCGCCGTTCCTCCATCATCTTCCGTTCTACCGTTATTTCAGGAACCACATCGTCCAGAAACGGAATAAAGGTTTCAGAAATCCGTTCTATTTCCCGGGCGCACTCCTCGATTGCGGTTTGTCCTGGTTGGTAGAGGAATCCTTCTTCTTTCTGTACGGTGTTCTTTTCAGATACGGAGAAGAGTATCCGAACACCTTTCTCTGTTCGTGAAAAGAGTGTTTTAATTGTAGAGTTTGCTTCTGTCTGTTTTTGGGTCAAAAACACAGGTTTTTTCCCTTGAATTTTTGTAAAGAGAAAAAAAGGCATGCTTCGGAGAAAGTGTTTTTGGTCCTTCGGAATTGTTTCCAAGCCTTCTTCTGGTGCTGAAAGGACCAATACTTTCCTAGGAACCCTGACCTGTTCTTGAGCATCCAGCAGCACAGAACCCATTAAAAAAGAAAATAAAATACATAAAACTATTTTAGGAATTATTTTTTTCATAATCGAACTCCTAATCCAAGGTACAAGAATGCGTCTTGGGGTACTAGGATACGTTCCTTGTTCGGTTCTTTTTCGCCTTCTCGATATAGAAGGGGAGAGTACCGTGCACCGATATTGAAGTACCACCCAAGAGAAGAAATCCGACGGTACAGGTATAATCTAGTTCCTGCATCGATAGTTATCCCATAGAAAGTAAACTCACCCGTTTCTTCAATCGTGTTCTGGGTGCTTTTCAACTTGAGGGATTGAGAATAGGCTTTCTTATACTGTCCCAAGAGCCGTAAATAAACCTCGGTAAGTTGTCCGGAAACACAAAACTCAGGGCCTAGCAATAATGCAGTATCAACTCCTCCACTTTGTTCATAGTCAGAAAGGTTTTCGGGCACTCCTTGTGCAACCGTCGAAAGACTCAAAATCGCACTTAATCCAAAGAGAGTACTGAAGTGGTAAGTGTACCCAATACTAGCTAAAAAAGAAGCACCTATGGATCGGTAACTTCCTTCTGTTACAGCGTTGTATTTTATCCAATCTAAGGAGGATCCGAATCCCCCATTTAAGGAAAAATCATGTTTTCTAAGACTCCGTTTTTCTATTACGTCTTTCACTGATACTTTTTTCTCTAAAGAAGTAATCTCCGTTTGTACTACCTCTTTCCTTTCCAGGATAGTTCTACCTGTTTCAGGTAATACTTTATCTACGGAGGTTACGAACTCTTTTGTCATGTCATCGATAGAATCAAAGATGCTAAATCCAGTTTTACTGGAATACAGGATACTAGCTTTAGCACTTTCTTTTTGGACATCAAATAGAGATGCGTGGATCAGAAGATCCTCCCTTTCGATCAGGAAATCCCCCGCCACCATCAGATCAGCGCCACTCTTTGTGGCAAGAGAGAAATCGGGTTTCATCGTCTTTGATCGGTTATCTTCCTTCGGTACGTTCTCCGGTGTTTTCAACACAACAATCCTTTTATCCTGCGACAGGGTAGCGCCGAGAGATTCGTGAAACACATTTTGGTAGGTAGCAGCATCCGGGTTCCCTAAATTCACGAAAGGAGTTACTAGAAGGCTGTACTGGTTGCGACTTACCTCTGCAATCTGCCCTCCTTCCTTCTTAACTTCTTCAACGGTTTTCAAGGTAATGGAAACCTCGTTGTCCGAATCCACGTCAATGTAATTTCTCCACGTAGAGAACCCTTCTTTTCGAACTTCAATAAGGTGTTTGCCAGAAAGAGCGTCTGTTGTTGTCGGAGTCTTTCCCCTTATCTCGTTGTCAACGATTACCTCTGCACCTGCGGGTTCTGATAAGATCCTAAGCCGGTACTCGTCCTTTTTCAGGGACATGCGAGGAGTGTATTGCCCAAACCCGATGAAGAGCTTTCCGATCCATTCAGAAAAACCAATCGTGTCGGAAAGTTCTTCCGAGATTTTTTTACGCTGTTGTTCATTCATTTTATAGTCTCTGGTAGAGTGATAATTGATGTTCCAGCCATATAAAGAGATTTCAAACACATAGGGGACTAATACGATTGAGTTCTCTGGCACAACAATCGCATCCCAGAGAAACATTGATTTGTGCTGCCTGTAACCATATCTCCATGAAACGGAGACAGTCCTGCTTCTAATCTTGTAAGTACCCGGTTTAACAGGTATGGCTTTCACATTCCACGGTCCAAAAACGTTAGTAATAGAAATTTCTTCTGGTCCTTCTAATTCTACAGCATCTGTATAGTTAACATCAGTTTGAGTCTGACGCTCGTCAATTCCTGTGAATAACACAACTATTAGGGAATTCTTCTCTTCCGTGGGCTTGGGGAAGGTTTTACAGGAAAAAAGGGAAATCCCGATCCCAATTCCAACTACAAAAAGAATGAAACAATGACCTTGTTTGATTTTTTGCATGGAGCCCTCCATTCAACATTAAAGGTATTCTGCACCTTTGTGGTGGAAGGAGGGGTTACTTTATTCCCAGAGGCAAAGATGAAGGGCTACCACGAAGGACTTACAGTTTACCTTGTATTTTTCATTTAAGTATATACAGCAGATGTCTCATGTCAAATCACCAAAAAGAATTTGAAAAAAAATTGCAACATTTCCGCGGGTCGCTTCGTTACAGAAGCCGATATACAATTCGACAGTTCACTCATACGAAGAGTGTCTACTTCCAGAATTCTATTTAACAATTTGTCCGTTACTGCCGATAGAAATAGTTTAATAAATTTTCTTGACAAAAATTGAAAAAATAATATAAAATCTATATTAAGATAATTTAATTAAAATAGCTAAAATTAAAAGGCCTTATGATTCCAGATCACATAGATCGATCGTCCTTCCCACCCTTAGAACTCTTCCAGGATCTTCTTGAATCCCACGATTTACTGGAAAAAATGGGAGAGATCGCGAAGATCGGAGCTTGGAAGGTCGACTTAAGAACGAACAAGGCTTCCTGGACAAAGCAACTGTACAATATCTATGAACTAGACTCCTCCACTCCTTTGACATTGGAGGAAATTCTTCAGTTCGAACTTCCCCAGTATAGATCCGTGCACCGGAAGGTAGTACAGGAACTGATGGAGAGGGGAACCCCCTTCGATCTAGAGATAGAGACTCTAACCGCGAAGGGGAATCACCGATGGCTACGGATCATCGGGAAGGGATTGTATGACCCTGAAGGGAAAATCACCCATCGGATCGGAATCACTCAGGACATCACAACTCGAAAGGAAATAGAACAAAAGATTCTCTCCCTCTTAAAAGAGAAGGAGATCCTTCTAAAGGAAGTACATCACCGTGTCAAGAATCACATGCAGACCGTGACGAGCCTACTCCAACTACAGGCCAATGCATCGGAAGATCCATACATCATCCAGACGTTGGAGGAAGCCAACAACAAGCTGAAAAGTCTGGGGATCCTCTATGATAAACTGTATCGGACCCATCAAATCCGACAGCTATCCTTACGGGAGTACCTTCCCACATTGGTAAGAGAAATTATCGACTCCTTTCCCAAAAAAATTCTCCTAACCCTCGAGGAGGATATACAGGACATCGTGCTGCAAGTAAATCAACTATCTTCCGTAGGAATTATCGTAAACGAACTCATCACCAACTCCCTCAAATACGCCTTCACAGGAAGGACAGAAGGACGAATTCGAGTCTCCGCCCAGGAATACGAACCTGAAGGTGAGAATGCCTGGGGGAAACCTAAAACCTTCGTTTCCCTCATAGTCGAAGACGACGGAATTGGGATCCCTGAATCAATCGATCTGACTCAGATATCGAGTTTTGGTCTCCAGCTTATTGAAGCTCTTACCCATCAACTAGGGGGTTCTTTACGTATTACCCGGCAGAAGGGAACTAAGTTCGAACTGGTGTTTCCCAAACTCTAATGAAGGAACTTATGTGTTTACTCCTGGATTAAGCGCTTTCAAAGCTTCATCCCAAATACGGAGGTTCTTTTTTAACAGTTCGGGAATGGACAAGTCATACGGGCAACGGGAGACACAGGTCCTACATTCCGTACAGGAAGGGACCTTTCGCATCGTCTCGTTCAAGAATTGATAGGCCCTCTCCAAGGGCATCCGTTTCAGGAAGCTCTTTACGCTCAGTACAGAACTGATCTGGATCCCCTCGGGACAGGGTTGGCAGTAGTCGCACCTGTGACACCATTCTGAGCCGACTTCCTTTCGAAGGGATTCGATCTTCTTCCATTCCGATTCGGTGAGGGGCGTAGGATGGTTCACGAGTTGTACGATTTCCTTCATCTCTTCGATGCGTTCGATTCCCGGATCTGGAACAATGTGTTCATACCGTAGTAAGTACCGGATGGCAAGGCTCGCATTATCCAACATCCCGCCTCCCATCGGCTTCATGGCAATAAAACCGATTCCCAGCTCTTTCGCCAACGGAACAGCGACATCCTCTGCCTCGGTATCGATACAATTGAAAGGCAGTTGAACAGAAGAAAACTTGCCAGTTTTCATCAGTTCGATCGCCAGGGGTACACTGTGGGAACTGAAACCCGGGTACCGGACTTTTCCCGCTTTGACCGCTTCCATCAATCCTTCGAAGGCTCCATCTGGAGCGAACACGGCATCGTACCGCTTTCGAGTACTTACATTGTGAAGTTGATAGATATCAATGTAATCGACTCCAAGTCGTTTCAAGCTTCGATCCAGATGTTGGAGAAAAGTTGTTCGATCATCCGCTGGCGACTTGGAAGCCAGGACTAAGGTTTCCCGGGGCACCCCTCGAATCGCCTCCCCGATCTTTTCCTCGCTATCCGTGTATCCAGTGGCTGTGTCGATGAAATTAACCCCTAGATCCAATACCCGTTGTACGAGTCTAACCGCCTCTGGTTTGGACAACCGCATTATGGGTATTCCACCCATGGCGATCCTGCTGACTTTGAGATCGGTTCGGCCAAATCTGATCCGTTCCATGATAAGAGACACTCCTTACACTGTTCCTACTTGTTAGCGTTCTAGGATTTCTACGATCCGTTCCAGATCTTCCGTGGAAAAGTAGGCGATTTCTATGGTACCCCGTTTCCCGTTACCCCGGATCCGTACCTTGGTTCCAAGCACATTCAGGAGGCGTTGCTCTAATTCCTGCAGTTCGATGGGACGTTGTTTTGGAAAGGTAGATTCCTTCTCTGGCTCTGCGGCCCGGGAACCCCTGTTCAACTCGGCTGCCATCGTCTCTGCTTCCCGTACCGAAAGCCCTTTTGAGCGGATTCGGTTGAACAGGATCCGCATATCAGCAGGATTCACGATGGAAAGGATGGCCCGGGCATGGCCCGGCGAAAGGGAACCTGCATGGATCGCCTCCTGCATATCCTCGGGCAGTTTCAGAAGTCGTAGGGTGTTTGCGATGGTGGAGCGGTTCTTCCCGATTCGCTCCGATAGTTCTTCCTGGCTCAGTCCAGAGGTTTCCATCAAGGTCCGATACGCCTTAGCCTCTTCGATGGGAGTAAGGTCTTCCCGTTGAAGGTTCTCGATCAGGGCGATCTCCAACCGTTCCTGTTCGGTAAACGATCGAATGATGACAGGAACCTTCTGTAACCCCGCTAGGATAGCGGCCCGATACCTCCGTTCCCCAGCCACGATCGTGTAGGAGCCATCTTCCCGTGGTTCTACCAGTAACGGCTGAAGCACCCCTTTCGCCCGGATCGAGGCAGCCAACTCTTCCAGCGCTTCCTGTTTGAACTCTTTCCTAGGCTGATGGGGATTGGGTACCAGTCGGGACACATCCAGAATTTCGTATCCTTCCGAACGTTGTTCTTCCTTTCCCTCTTCGGTTAAGGATTGGAAAAGGGCATCTATCCCTTTACCGAGGGCTCGCTTAGACACGATCGATCACCTCTTCCGCGAGTTTCTGGTAACTCTTAGCCCCCACACAGGTTGGATCATACAGGTTGATAGGCACTGAATGGGAAGGGGCTTCCGACAATCGGACGTTTCTAGGAATAATCGTCTTGAACACCTTCTTGCCAAAATACCCACAGACCTCCTTCACCACGTCGTTGGCCAGCCGTGTCCGGGAATCGTACATGGTGAAGAGGATTCCCCCGATCTCTAAGGAAGGATTCATACTAGTTTGGATTCGTTTTACCGTTTCCAATAGAAGACTGAGTCCTTCCAAGGCAAAGTATTCACACTGAAGAGGGATGATTACCGAATCGGCAGCTACCAGTCCGTTCAGTGTCAGAATCCCTAGGGAAGGAGGACAATCGACGAAGAGATAATCATACCGATCCTTTATGGGCTCAAGGGTCCTTCGCAGGAAAAAAGCTCGATCCTTCTGATCCACCAGTTCCACATTTGCGCCGGTAAGATTCACACTGGAAGCGGCAATGAAGAGGTTCTCAACGGGAGTCTTCTGGATCACCTCTTCGATGGAGGCTTTGCCGTTGATCGCTTCATAGATCCCTTTTCCATTGTTCTTGGCACCAACGCTACTCGATAAGTTGCCCTGGGGATCGAAATCGATCAGGAGAACCGATTTGCCAGCTTCTGCCAGGTAAGCTCCCAAGTTGCACGCGGTAGTGGTTTTGCCCACTCCACCCTTCTGGTTGGCAAAAACAATCGTCTTTCCCATCGGGATCAGTATACAGAAAAGCGAGTTGAAAATACAGTACTCATTGACAAATCGATACTAAATTAGTAAGTATTACCCAAGGAGTAAATATGCTGAAAGAGAAAGTACAGGCCGCGATCGAAGACGTTCGCCCCTCCCTACAGATGGATGGTGGGGATATAGAACTGGTAGATGTGGACGAAGCGGGAAAAGTGACCGTGAAACTAACTGGAGCTTGCCATGGATGTCCCATGTCCCAGCTTACCTTGAAGCAGGGAGTGGAACGGTACCTGAAGAAAGTGGTTCCAGAAATCAGTTCGGTAGAATCAGTATAAGTTGACCCAGAGCAAGGGTAGTTAACTTAAAAAGCCCATGATGATCAGAAAGAGGCGAGGGTTTCAAACTCGGTTTAAAGGATCGGTAATAGCCGCTCGTAGATTACTTATAAGGGCACTTTAAGTGCCCCCTATCTATTCCTTCTTAAGATTAATTCATTTAGGAGCGCAATTTCTAACAATTGAACAAAGGAACTTCTTCCTCCAGTTTCTTGAAAAATTCACTAAATAGTGTAGATTTATAGTATAATTGATCGAATCGTGAAGGAACTGGAACATGTCCAAAAAAGAACAAAAATTTTTTTTTACTCACTTTCCTAAAGTCGAGTTGCATCGTCACCTGGAAGGTACCTTTGATTTACCTACCTGGCACCATATCGCACTTAAGAATGGGTTGGACGTACCTAAAGAGTTCTCTGCATTCAAGAAGTTCGTACAATTCCCTAAAGAATCAAAACCGGATTTTCAGCTCTTCCTCTCTAAGTTCAAGAACGATTGGTACCGTTCGTACGATGATGTCTACAACATCACCTACGCCTCGGTAAAAAACCTAAAAGCCGATGGAATTTTTTATATCGAGCTTCGTTTTTCACCGGAACACTTTTCCTTACAGAACAACTACGACAGACGGGAAATCACTCGGCTCATCGTGGAAGCGGGGAACAAAGCTGCTAAGGAAGCAGGGTTCAAAATCAAATACCTCATTACCCTAAACCGGGGAAAACAAGACCAAGAAGGGATGTACAACCTATACAAAGCGATCGTTTCCTTAAATATTACTGATATAGTCGGAATTGATCTTGCAGGAGATGAACAAAATTTTCCCATCCAATTATTTCGTAACTTATTCACTACCATCCAAAAAGACAATATCTATAAATCCACCATTCATGCAGGAGAAGTAACTCCCTCTTCAGAAATCTGGGCAGCTATAGAGCTGGGCGCTTCTCGTATTGGCCATGGTACCGCTACCATCACAGATCCTGAGCTACAAAAAGTATTAAAGGAGCGCTTCATCGTGCTGGAACAGTGTATCACCTCGAACTACCAAACTGGTTCCTGGCCCGATGAAACGAACCATCCTTTAGGAAGGCTATTTCGGTTAGGGGTCCCCGTAACCATCAATTCTGACGACCCTACTATCCAGGATACAGACCTCTCCGATGATTACGTCAAAGCTGCCAACTACTTTAAATTTGGCATCGAAGAGTTTACCGCATTGAACCTCACTGCTCTAAACGCTTCCTTTTTGCCCGAAAAGGAGAAAGAAGTATTAAAGAAGGAGTATGAGAGAGAAGTGGGGAGGTTTAAGGAGAGAGTTGTCTCCCAGATCTAACTATATGTTTCACGTGAAACACCTTTTTAGTTTATCGAACCTTGTGTATGGGTAAAAAAGACAATCAATCCATAGGTTTCCTCCGTAAAAAGAATCGGAGGTACCTATGTTCTATCCATCCTTCTGTCCCAATCCCGCGTGTGTGTATCACTCCCCTAAAATTCTAAAGAACTCAACCTTGTTAGTTCCCTTTGTACGAATCGGAACATACTACACCCAAGTAGTGGGACATGTCCCTCGGTACCGATGTAAAGCCTGTGGAAAAACCTTTGGGATACGAACCTTCCAATTGGATTATTATACTAAGCGATCCCTTCCCTATCATTCCCTTCACCAAGCCCTCTACTCAGGTCAAAACCTCAGTTCTATCGCTAGACTTCTGCATTGTTCCCCAGCATCCATTCAAAACCGCATCGATCGGCTCAGTCGAAACACCCTACTTATTCACCAGCACTGCCTCCGCACGCATCGACTCACGGAAGATCTCGCTGCCGATGGGTACGAGCGCTTTGATCGGAACCAGTATTTCCCTAACAACATTAATCTAACCGTGGGTAAAGACTCCCAATTTGTGTACGGTATCTCTCATGCTACCATCCGCCGCAAAGGGTCTATGCGATCTGAACAGAAAGCCAAACGAAAAGTCTTAGAATCCCAGTGGAAACCTCCTCGAGGTGCTCTTTCTGATTCCTTCTCCTTCCTTATTCAGGATCTTTCTACCTTTTGGGAGCCCTCATTTCATCCAAAACTTACCCTCTATACCGATGAACACCCCGCTTATCCCCCTGCTCTCCGGAAAGTCCCCTTTCTGAAGGAAGCTCTTACCCTAAAGCAATTTTCCCACACCCAAATCTCTTCCAAACTACCTCGCACCGTCTGTAATCCTCTATTTCCTTCCAACTACATTGACCGGGAACTCACTAAAGACATAGCAGCCTATCACCGTGAGTCTGTTTGCTTTGTCCGTAATGTTAATAACGGGCTTTCTCGCCTTCTCTGCTACCTTCTATACCACAACTACCAGAAACCTTACAGGATACACTGGGGTGCCATTCGCTTCCCCTCTCATGCACAGGTAGCGGGAATTCCTTTAGAAAGGTTCAAAAAGAAACTAGAGCAGGTCTATGTTGAGCGGTTCTTCCTTACGCATGAACCGTTGACTCCGCTCTGGGAAGCTCTCTGGTTCCGACGATATAAGACACCCCTAAAGAAGAAAGAAGAGTATCTACCGAAATACGCATTTAGAGGGTATACACAAGGTTCAATTAAGTAACTAGGATTGAGTGATGTCGACACCCACGACAAAGTCGGGTTGTTCAATCTCCACCATCCTCACTCCATGCGCCGCCCGCCCCTGTACGGGGATATCCTTGGCTCGAAGTTTGAGCGCGTTCCCCTGCGAGGTAATTACTACCAACTCATCGTCTTCCTTCACAGACAATCCACCAGAAACCTCCCCTGTTTTTGGGGTGATCTTATAAGCGATCTGCCCTCCGGTGGCTCTTCCATGGGGTTGAAAGCTCTCGAAGTCTAGCCGTTTCCCATATCCAAACTCAGTAACCAGTAGTACTTGTTTCTTCGGTTCGATCAGTACAGCTCCTGCAAGTTCATCCCCTCCGGAAAGCCGGATTCCCTGCACTCCCCGACTGCTCCTCCCCATGGGGCGGACATTGTCCTCATGGAACCGCAACGCGCGACCTTTTCGGGTCAATAGTAGCAACTCTTGCTTCCCATCGGTAAGAAGACCTTTTACTACTTTATCTCCCGAATCTAGCCGTATGGCCAGGATTCCCCGGGTTTTAGCATTCTCGAAATCAGAGGTAGTGACTTTCTTGATCACCCCCTTCCGGGTAGCGAACAGTAGATAGGTGTTATCGGAGAACTGCGCCAACTCCACTACCGCAGCAATATCCTCGTTGGGTGAAATGGAAATGAGGGTTTTAAGATGCTGACCCCGGGAATTCTTCGATCCTTCGGGGATCTCGTGGACTTTCAGGTAGTACGCTTTCCCCTCGCTGGAAATAAAGAGAATATAATCGTGCGTAGAAGCAACAAACACGTGGGTGATGTAGTCTTCCTCCTTCAGGACCGTGGAAGAGGATCCTTTACCGCCCCTCGCCTGTAGTCGGTAAGCGGTAACAGGGATCCGTTTGATGAACCCCCGGCTTGAGAGCATCACGACCATGTCTTCCCTCTGGATCAGGTCCTCGATATTGAGCCCTTCGATTTCATCCGGAAAGATCATGGTGCGGCGATCATCCCCATACTGAACCGCCAGTTCCAGTAACTCCTTCTTCACCAGCTGGAGAATCTTCTGTTCGCTGGACAGTAAGTCCTTCAATTCAGCGATTAGTTTTAATGTTTCCTCTAATTCTTCTATTATCTTTTTTGTCTCTAAACTTGTGAGTCTTTGTAGTCGCATGTCGAGGATCGCTTGCGCCTGGATCTCCGACAGATGGAATCGTTCGATCAAGCGGGTTCGGGCAATCTCTACCGTGCCAGAGGATTTGATGATGGCGATTACTTCGTCTATGTTTTCCAGGGCGATCTTTAACCCCTCTAGGATATGAGCCCGTTCTTCGGCTTTGCGGAGGTCATACTTGCTCCGCCGGATCACCACTTCTTTCCTGTGTCCGACGTAGTACCCGATCATCTCTTTCAGGTTCAGGGTCTTTGGTCGCCCATCCACCAAAGCGAGGTTGTTCACCCCAAAGTTCACTTGTAACTGGGTATGGGTAAAGAGAAAGTTCAGAATGATCTTGGGACTCACCCCTTTCTTCAGTTCGATCACGATCCGCATCCCGTCCCGATCCGATTCGTCCCGAAGATCCGAAATCCCGTCCAGATTCTTTTCTTTCACTAGATCAGCAATTCTCATGATAAGGGCAGCCTTGTTCACCATGTAGGGGATCTCGGTGATGATGATCATGTCCTTCCCACTCTTGGTGGTTTCGATGGTGAACCGAGCCCGAACCACGATCCTACCTTTTCCCGTGGAGTAAGCTTCCCGGATTCCCTTGATCCCGTAGATGGTCCCACCAGTAGGGAAATCCGGGCCCTTCACATGTCGCATGAGCTCTTCTACAGGATCCTCTGGATGATCAATGTAGTGTGCTATGGCGTTGCAAATTTCCCGTAGGTTGTGGGGAGGTATGTTGGTGGCCATCCCTACGGCAATCCCGCTTGCCCCATTGGCCAGAAGGAAGGGAAAAGCGGCGGGCAGAACCTTGGGTTCTTGGAGGGAGTCATCGTAGTTGGGACCGAAATCTACCGTTTCCTTGTTGATGTCCCGCAGCATCTCTTCCGCGAGCTTGGTCATGCGGGCTTCGGTATACCGCATGGCTGCCGGCGGATCCCCATCGATGGAACCGAAGTTACCCTGTCCCTGAATCAGGGGATACCGGAGGGAAAAATCCTGCGCCAGCCTTACCAGGGCATCGTAGATGCTCATGTCCCCATGGGGATGGTACTTTCCCAGCACGTCCCCCACGATTCTTCCCGTTTTCTTGTACGGTTGATTGGAGCGGACCCCCATCTCGTGCATCGCATAAAGGATCCGTCGGTGCACGGGTTTTAAGCCGTCCCGCACATCTGGCAAAGCACGTGCCACGATGACGGACATGGCATAGTTTAAGTAGGAGGTTTTAACCTCGTCTTCGATCGCTATCGGAATTACGGTTTCTTTCGATTCTGCCACAGCGTTTTTCCTCACCTAACACAGTAGAATGCACGAATTCTTTAGGACTTGGTTATATATCTAAATTAGACACGAAGAGGGCATTCTCTTCGATGAACTCCCGTCTAGGCCCTACATTTTCCCCCATCAGAGTGGTAAAGATATCTTCCGCTTCCACGAAATCTTCCAGCTTTACCTGCATGATTTTGCGGGTTTCTGGATTCATCGTGGTCTCCCAGAGCTGCTCCGGGTTCATTTCTCCCAATCCTTTGTATCTCTGAATGTTCACCTTATCCGAAGGGAGATTCAGCTCCTTCAGGATCCTGTCCCTCTCCTCGTCGTCATAAGCGTAGAACACCTGCTTACCTGCGGCAATTTTATAGAGGGGTGGCATAGCGATATACACGTGCCCTCGTTCCACCAACTCCGTCATGTACCGAAAGAAAAAGGTGAGGAGGAGGGTCCGGATGTGGGAACCATCCACGTCCGCGTCAGCCATGATGATCACTTTGTGGTACCGCAACTTCTTGATGTCAAAGTTGGATCCGACCCCGGTTCCTAAGGCAGTGATGATGGGTTGGAGCTTATCATTACTCAATACCTTGTCTATTCGGGTCTTCTCCACATTCAGCATCTTACCCCAGAGGGGTAGAATGGCTTGAAACCTCCGATCCCTCCCCTGCTTCGCGCTACCCCCCGCGGAATCTCCCTCCACGATGTAGATCTCGCACTTGGCCGGATCTTTTTCCGAACAATCGGCCAGTTTACCGGGAAGGCTCGAGTTCTCCAGTAGGCTCTTTCTTCTAGTGAGTTCCCGAGCCTGCCGGGCAGCGTTTCGAGCCCGGGCCGCCAGCACGCATTTTTCGAGGATCTTATCAACCACTTCGGGATTTTCCTCGAAGTAGTTGGTGAGCTGTTCATTGACGATGGACTCCACGATCCCCTTTACTTCGGAGTTCCCTAACTTGGCCTTCGTCTGCCCCTCGAACTGGGGATTGGGTATCTTGAGGGAAATAACCGCGGTAAGTCCTTCCCGAACGTCTTCACCGGTAAGAGTATCCTCCAGTTTCTTTGCGAACTTCGATTTCTTCAGGAACTCATTGAGGGTCCGGGTAAGGGCAGACTTGAACCCTACCAGGTGGGTACCACCCTCCCTCGTGTTGATATTGTTCACGAAGGAGAACACCGTCTCGGTGAACCCGTCGTTGTACTCGAGGGCTAGTTCCAGAATCACATCATCCTTCGTCTTCTGAAAGTAGATGGGCCCTCCATGGATGGTGGTCTTTTTCTTATTGAGGTACTCGACGAACTCTTTCACCCCCCCGTCGAATTCGTGGAGTTTTGGGTTAGGGATGCGCTCGTCGATGATGGTGATCCGTATCCCTTTGTTCAAAAAGGCCAATTCCCGTAACCGGGTGGAAAGGATATCGAAACTGAAGGTGGTGGTTTCGAATATTTCCGGGTCGGGAGCGAACCGAACCAGGGTACCGCGGTATTCGGTGGAACCAATTACTTCGACAGGCTTCTCGGGGACGCCCCGGTTATACTTCTGGTAGTAGATGTTTCCATCCCGGAACACCTTTACCTCCAACCAGAGGGAAAGGGCATTCACTACCGAGACCCCAACCCCATGGAGTCCACCGGAAATCGTATACGAACCCTTATCGAACTTT
>OGCI01000903.1_pt1 | contig 28851 bp, 22 predicted proteins | sample 1570021 | NCBI WGS metagenome assembly OGCI01 (sample SAMN06264664, study PRJEB24512) | hot springs metagenome | isolation source: Hot spring water | place: South Africa: Tshipise | collected 2015-06-21 | reverse complement strand
CACCCGGCTGGTCGCAGAACGAATTGCTCGCTCACTGGGAGCCCATCCCACCATAGAAGCCACTACCGACCGACGCAAAGCCATAGCAGGGGCAGATTATGTGATCACCATGTTCCAGATTGGCGGTTACCGCCCCAGCACAGTGATTGACTTTGAAATTCCCAAAAAGTACGGCCTGCGCCAGACCATTGCTGATACCCTGGGCATTGGCGGGATCATGCGCGCCCTGCGCACGATCCCTGTCCTGCTGGATCTGGCAAAAGAGATGGAAGAACTGTGCCCGCATGCCCTCCTGCTTAACTACGTCAATCCCATGGCAATGAACATGTGGGCACTCAACCGCGCCAGCAAGATTCGCAATGTGGGCTTATGCCACTCTGTACAGGGGACGGCAATGCAAATTGCCCATGATATTGGCGTGCCTATCGAGGAAATCAACTACCTGTGCGCAGGCATCAACCACATGGCGTTTTATCTGAAATTTGAGCGCAAAACCCCTCAGGGGGTGGAAGACCTGTACCCGCGCATCCACCAGGTGTACAAAGAAGGACGCGTGCCCGACTGGAACCGCGTGCGCTACGAAATGCTCAAACGACTGGGGTATTTTGTCACCGAGTCCAGTGAGCACTTCAGTGAATATGTGCCGTGGTTTATCAAACGCGATCGTCCCGACCTCATCGAGAAGTTCAACATTCCGCTGGATGAATACATCCGCCGTTGTGAGGTACAAATTGCGGGCTGGGAAGCCACCAAGGACGTGGTGGAGAACCCCGGTTTACCCATCAACATCCCGTTGATTCAGGAAAAACTGCGCGCGGCAGGCGCCACCGATTGGGATATCCAGTGGGTGACCGAGATTGCTTCCAAATTTGACCAGATCGAGAAATCTCACGAATACGGCTCTTACATCATCCACTCTCTGGAAACGGGCATTCCACGGGTAATTTACGGGAACGTGGAAAACCGCGGCTTGATTGACAACCTGCCGCAAGGTTGCACCGTCGAAGTACCCTGTCTGGTGGATAAGAACGGCATCCAGCCCACCAAGATTGGCATGCTCCCGCCGCACCTTGCCGCGCTGATGCAAACCAATATCAACGTGCAAGCCCTGACGGTGGAAGCCGCCCTGACCGGCAAACGCGAGCATATCTACCATGCCGCCATGCTCGATCCGCACACCGCCGCCGAACTGGATCTGGATCAGATCTGGAACCTGGTAGATGATCTGATCGAAGCCCACGGCGATATGTTACCCAAATTCCACTAGCCAACCCCCTTACTCCCCCCACGCGGAGTACTGTCCAAGCGGCGGTACTCCGCATTTTTTCCCAACAGGATGGAATACAGGTAAAATAAACTTCAATATGCCACATCCTGTCACAGGATGAAACATGAAACAGGGACTCTCATGACGCATTGCCATCCTGTTGCCCGCATGATATTGAAATCCCCACCCCACCAGGGTTACCCCCTTCAAAGCAAGGTGACGGTCTGGCTTCTGGGCATCATCCTCCTGCCCGTTTTGCTCTCTGGGTTGACTGCCTGCTCACAAGCCAACCCGCTTTCCGCTATGTTAATGACCCCTGTCATGCCTGTAGAAAGCCCCGTGGTGGATCTCCAGCCTTCGCCTGAGGTTGAAACTGGTTCAGGCGCCACTCCATTCCCTTCGCCATCCCCCACGCCATCCCCCACTCCATCCCCGATGGAATGGGTATGGACGGCAAACTCCATCAGCGGCGACCTGCTGGTGATTGACCCTGCCAGCAACAGCATTGCGGTGATTATTCCCACCGGGCATCAGCCGGACATTATTGCCCCTGGCGAAGGCGCCGTGTGGGCGCTTGACCGCACTACTGACCAGGTCCTGCGTTTCAACCAGACCACTTATCAGATGGAAGCAGTTATTTCCATTCCTCAGGGGGAAACCACCGCACTGGCATGTGGCGAGGGGGGCGTTTGGGTGGGCATAGAAGAACGTCCCCTTACCAGTGTGCTGCGTCCTTATGAAGAATACATCCCCAATGGTGGAGTTATTCGCATTGACCCGGGTACCAGTCAGGTAAACGGGTATGCTGAAGTAGGGAGCGTTATTCGATTAACCACCGGACTGGGGTACGTCTGGGCGATTACCCGCAATACTGTGGATACCCCGTTGTACCGCATCAACCCGCAAACCCTGCAACGGGATGAGATTTCCCTGCATGGTACCCACGACTGGCTCCTGGAAGATGCCATTTTTGCCGATGATGAGAGCCTGTGGATGTTTTCTCAGGGATTCGCCCGCCTGTATCGCATGAACCCGGAAGGCAGGCTGTACAGTATCTTCTCTCTGCGCCAGCAAAAGCCCATTGGCTACGCCGATTTGCGGTCCGCCTACGGTTCATTATGGCTTGCCACACCGTGGGGAGATATCCTTCAATTCGATCCCTCCACCGGCGCGGAGCGGTCCCGAACATCCCTGCGCGTGCCTTTGCAGTCCATCACTGCTGCCGCGGGTTCGATTTGGGTACACGCCCCGGCGGATGGCGCGGTGTACCGACTGGACGCACAGAACGGTGAGGTTCAGGCGCGCATCGAAACGGGCGAGAAACTTCCCCCAACCCCGGTAGTCACCGCAACTCCCATCCAGCGGGCAACCCGCCCCTGCGAGGATGCCCCATACTCCCGGCTCCAGGTGGGGATGCGGGCATTTACTCTGAAAGAACCTGACCTTCCCCAGCGCCTGCACAAAGAACCCGGCAAAGAGAGCGAACGGGTTGGCTGGATCCAGCCCGGCGAGACCGTGACCATTCTGGAAGGACCGACCTGCGCTGAAGGCTGGGTGTGGTGGAAAGTACGAACCGAGCGCGGCGGGTACACAGGCTGGGCGGCAGAGGGAGATGAGAACGAATACTTCCTGAACCCTCTGCGGTAAACAAAGCCGATTTGCGAAGCAAACCCATCTCAAGAAGGGTCAGGCGAAGCCATCCGCGCTGCGGCACGCTGAGAAGCCCAACCCCTGCACCACACTGACTGAACGTGAGCAGGAAGTGCTGAAGTGCATTGCTCATTCCATGAGCAATGCCGAAATTGCCGCTCATCTGGTGGTAAGCGAAAAAACGGTTAAAGGACATGTGAGCAATATTTTGAGCAAACTTCACCTTGCCGATCGAACGCAAGCAGCAATTTATGCATGGAAAGAAGAACTGGTACGCAAGGAAGAATGAAAAAAGGGCTGGGGAGTAATTCGTCCCAGCCCCTTCATTTCCCGTAAACCCGGATTTAGAACCCTTCCAGTTTGGAAAAATCTGCCACCCCACAGGCAAGTGCAGCAATGCGCTGAAGCAATCCCAGACGGTTGGCACGCAAATCGGCATCCTCCGCCATAACCAGCACGGTATCGAAGAAACGATTGATGGCGGGGATCATCGGCAGGAAAGCGGCGAAGAAATCATCCACCGAGCCTGACTGCCGGGGGGCGGCTTCGGCTTGCAACAGGGCATCGTAAAGCGCCCGCTCCTCTACCTCAACAAACCGCTCGGGGCGAACCGGAACCTGTTCTTTCTGATCCCGGGTGATGCGCACACAACGGGCATAAGCCGGAAGAATGACATTCCAGTCTTGACGCTGTACCCAGGCTGTCAATGCCTGAGCGGCTCGGAAGGCTCCATACGGATTGTGGGCTTGTTCCGCCATGACCGCATCCACCACATCATACCGGAAGCCGTAATCTTCAATGAGATGGGTGCGCAAACGCCCATAGATAAATTCCAGGCAGGCATTCTGGCTTTCTTCAGTAGCCTGAATGGGCAATCCCTGCGCAGCCAGCACCAGCCCATGGCGAAGATCGAAAGGAATCTGACGTCCAATCAACACCTGAACCAGACCCAATGCGGCACGACGTTGCGCAAAAGGATCTTTGGTGCCGCTGGGAGCCAGTCCGGCGGCAAATAACCCGGAAAGAGTATCCAGCCGGTCGGCTACGCTCAACAAAATGCCCGGCAGGGTTTCGGGGAGAGCATCCCCCGCATAGCGGGGCAGATAATGCTCAAAGATGGCATCGGCAACACCTTTGGGTTCGCCGGAATGTTCGGCGTAATACCGTCCCATAATCCCCTGCAGGGAGGTCATCTCAATCACCATGTGGGTGACCAGATCGGCTTTGAGCAAATATGCAGCACGGCGGGCAGTAGCCAGGTCCGTTGAGTTTAACCCGAAGAACGGTGCCAGTTTGTCTACAAGCGCTTCAACCCGGCGAGATTTGTCGAGCATCGAACCCAGTTTATACTGGAAGGTTAAAGTGCCCAAACGCGGTAGACGTTCTTCCAGAGTGTACTTTAAGTCTTCCTGAATGAAGAAAGAAGCATCGGCAAAGCGCGCCCCAATCACCTGCGCATTGCCATCGGCGACGACATCCAGATGCTGATCATCTCCATTGCGCACGGCAATAAAGTAAGGCAACAGCCCGCCCTGAGGAGCATACACCGGGAAATAGCGCTGGTGCTTCTTCATCACCGAAATCAAAACCTCCACGGGCAGTTTGAGGTATTCAGGATCAAAATTACCCCGAAGCGCGGTGGGGGCTTCGACCAGTTGGGTCACCTCATCGAGCAAACCTTCATCCAGTTGTGGCAAGCCACCCACTTCGGTCATCAAACGCTGAACCTGCCCGGCAATTGAGGCGCGGCGCTCTTCCGGGTCAAGGAGAATACCCTGAGACCGCAAGGCACTTTGATAATCCGAGGCGGATTTCAGGGTAAAGGTTTCGGGCTGGTAAAAACGCAATCCGCGGGTGATACGATCAGCGCGCAATCCGGCATACTCGAACGGCACCAGCGTATCCCCTAACAATGCCACCAGCCAGCGGATAGGGCGGGAGAACGCCACCTGACTGGCATTCCAGCGCATGGTTTTTTCAAAGCGCAGGGAGGCAATCAAACCGGGCAGGGCTTCGCCGAGCACATCCACGGCGGAACGCCCCTTCTCAAACACCTCAGCCACCACATATTGTCCGCCGTCCATTTCCTGGATTTTGAGGGCAGACACATCCAGACCGCGACTACGGGCAAATCCCTCAGCGGCTTTGGTGGGTTGGCCCTGAGCATCAAAGGCACGGGCAGCAGGCGGTCCTTTTACCACGGTTGTGCGGTCAGGTTGAGCCGGAGATAAATCTTCTACCAGCACTGCCAGCCGGCGGGGTGTTCCCCAAACGCGCACATCGCCATGGCTCAGGCGCAGTTCCTCCAGCAGAGCCGGCACTTTCTCCCGTAACTGCTCCAGCGCGGTCTGCAAATCGGCGGCAGGAAGTTCCTCGGTGCCAATCTCCAGAAGGAACAGTTCCGGCTGGCTAACCCCGCCGGTCTGTACCGCCGGGGCAGATTCTGCCTGAGGCGTTGTGTCTTCTTTGAGCCACGGGAACCCCAGACGTTCGCGCTGTTCCACGTAGGCAACGGCGATTCGGCGGGCGAGGTCACGCATGCGCCCAAAGAGCGCCTGCCGTTCGGTCACCCCGACTGCGCCCCGGGTATCCAGGACGTTAAAGGTGTGGGAACACTTCAGCACATAATCATGAGCAGGCAACACCAACCCTTGCTCGAGCGCAGCATTGGCTTCGGCTTCGTAGAGATTGTACATTTGCCAGAGACGATCTACGTTGGCAACCTCAAAAGAATATTTGCTGTGTTCGTACTCTCCCTGAAGGTTGACATCGCCATACGTGCGGCTGGGGCTCCACTGAATATCGCGGAAATGACGGACCCGCTGGAGCGCCATGGCAATCCGTTCCAACCCGTAAGTAATCTCTACCGATACCGGCTCGAGGACAAAACCGCCCGCCTGCTGGAAGTAGGTGAACTGAGTAATTTCCTGACCGTCCAGCCAGACTTCCCAACCCAGTCCCCACGCACCCAGTGCTGGCGACTCCCAGTTATCCTCGACAAAGCGGATATCGTGTTCGCGCGGATTGATACCCAGCGCCATCAACGATTCGAGGTACAGTTCCTGAGGATTACCCGGATCGGGTTTGAGAATAACCTGAAACTGGTAATGCTGGTTAAGACGGTTGGGATTTTCGCCATAGCGTCCGTCATCGGGACGAACCGACGGTTCCACATATGCCACATTCCAGGGTTCCGGACCCAGCACCCTTAAGTAGGTGGCTGGATTCATGGTGCCTGCGCCAACCTGCTGATTGTAGGGTTGCCAGATAAGACAACCCTTCCTGGACCAGTAATCCTGAAGTTTGAGAATAATTTCTTGAAAAGTCAGCGTTCGATCCATGCCTGCTCCACAACAAAAAATTGCATCCGGATTATACCAGAGGGGAAACTCTGGAAGTTGTTATCAGTTTACGCGACGAATAAATCCCGCCCAGAGTGTCCAGATCAACCCGACGGCGCACACCACCACCATCCCAACCAGTAAAGGACGACGGTTGGTTTCCACAAAGCCATTTACCGCCTGCAAAACAGGATGAGGCGTGGCGGTTGGTGTCAGCGTGGGCATTGGTGTCCTGGTAGGAGAAAGCGTGCGTGTCGGGGTGACAGGTGTAGGGGTACGCGTTGGACGGGGAACAGTGGGGGTAATGGTAGGGGTTACCGTCGCTGTTGGCGCTAAACGGATGATGAGGCGCTGTCCAGGGAAAATCAGGTTTGCCGTTGGGGCTAAACCGTTCAGTGCGCGAATCTCCGCCATACTGACCCCGTAGACTTCTGCAAGGGTGGCCAGGGTCTCGCCTTCCTGTACGATATGGACAATTGAGCCATCCGGCTGTGGGGTAGCGGTGACAATCCCTTGCTGGAATCCCTCCGCATACACAGGAGAGGTCAAAAAGGAAATCCCCAATATGAATAAAACAGTAACCATCCACAAGCGCAAGCGCATGTGCACGATTATAAGCGGAAACGCCTCAATTGGGAAAAGGTCAATGGATTTCAGGGCAAAATCATCGGTTGTCTTTGAGCCTGGTGGATGTAGCGGAGAATCTCGGTAGATTGATTCATACTCTCCAGCAAGCCCGACTGCAATTCCCCATCCGCTTGACCTTCGGCGGCAAGAAATCGAATTTGATCCATTGTTTCTCGAACGTGCAATTCGCGCAGGCGCAGGAGGGTGCGCACCAGTTGTTCAAAGGCTTCCTGCGAGGAAATTTCCTTCTCCCCCAGGGGCTTCAGGTATTCATTCAGTTTTTCCTGAAGGGGTTCGGGGACGAACTGCCGGATGTACTCATCCACTTCGTACTCATCCTGATTCAGTGCATCCAGAATCAATCGTGCCAGTTGCTGATGCTCGGCTTGCTCAAAATCCATGATTCTAAAAGGCGCCAGCCGATTTTGCTGGAGGAATCGATCCAGATCCGGAAGCAGGTCGAGAAAATGCAACAATAGACGCAAAATTTGTTCTTCCAGAGCGCGCATCGGAGGCACCGGAGCCATTGTGGGCGGCTGGCTGGCAGATGGACGAGCCTCCGCGCGTCTGCGGGTGGAAGCACGCTCCGTCCTGGTCATGCTGAGGCCAGCAAAGGCTCGCTCATCTACACGCAAGAGACGAGCCAGGCGCTGACGGTAATCTTCCCGCTCAATGGGACTGGCGACATCCTCAATGAGAGGAAGCACCTGAGCGGCAATCTGGCTTTTGACCTTGGGATCATCCAGATTTTGCCCTGCCGCCAGCGTTTCCATAACGTGAATCACCACCGGACGGGCACTGGCAATCAGGTTTTTCCATGCCTCCGGGTCGCTTAATACCAGATCATCGGGGTCTTTACCTTCCGGCAAAGTTGCCACGCGCAAATCGGCCTGCAGACGGGCTTCGTGGCGCAATAAACCACGGGCATCAAAAACCACTTCGGTGGACTGATCCATTGCCTGGCGGGCAACCTCCAGCCCGCGCAGAGTGGCTTTCTGCCCGGCAGTATCGGGATCAAGCGCCAGCACAATACGGCGGGTAAAACGCTTGAGCAGGCGCAGTTGGTCCTCCGTCAAAGCCGTACCCATGGGCGAAACAGCGTTTTCAAATCCCGCCTGATGGAGTGCAATCACGTCCAGATACCCCTCGACAATGACTGCCTGATCCATCTGACGGATGGCTTTCCGCGCCCTATCCAGCCCATAGAGCAGTTTCCCCTTATCAAACAGTGGCGTTTGCGGAGAGTTGAGGAACTTGGGTAAATCCTGCGGGTTGAGAATGCGCGCACCAAAGCCGGTCATCCTGCCATTGACATCACGGATCGGGATCATGATGCGATGACGGAATCGGTCAAACACACGTCCCTCTTCCGATTCGCTGAGCAATCCCGCCTGGCGGAGATCCTCGATGGAATACTGTTTTGCAGTGAAGTACTTAAGGGCATGATCCCATCCTTCAGGAGCATAGCCCAACCCAAAGGCTTCGATGGTTGCCCGGGATAAGCCTCGCTGAAAAAGATAATTCAAAGCCGGTTTTCCCGTGGGAGTTTCCAGTAAATGGAAGCGATAAAACGTGACCGCTTCTTCCAGCAAAGCGCGCAGGCGTTCGTACTCCTCCCGCTCTTCTTCTTTCTGCGGGGTGATGGCTTCCAGTTTTACCCCCGCTTTTTCTGCCAGGAACTGCAAGGCTTGAGGAAAGTCCCAGCCTTCTTTCTTCATCACAAAGCGGAAAATATCTCCGCCTTCGTTACAGGCTCCGAAACAGCGCCAGGTTCCTGTTTCTGGAAAAACAACGAAGGAAGGCGTACGCGTATTGGGGTGGAATGGACAAAAACCCGTATAGTTCTTTCCGGCGCGGCGCAACTGCACCGTTTCGCTGACTAAATCAACAATGTCAATGCGGGATTTAATTTCATCAATCGCGGTCATGGTTCTGAATCATTCCGGTTGTCTTTCCGCAAGAACAAATACCACAAAAAGCCCAGCCCCACCCCTCCGCCAAAGAGCAGTCCCAGCACCAGACTGATCCAGTCGGATGCATTTTGCTCTGGCAAAGAAGATTCCTGCGAGGATGTCGGAGAAGGTGTGGCAGAATTCTCCGGTTGAACAGAAGACGGTGTACCGGTGATTTCCCCCGTGGTGGTTGCAGTCGCCTCACCCGTTTCTTCCGGGAATAGAGGAGTAGATTGTTCAGGGGGAAGATATCCGCCCTCTGGAGTAGGAAGCACAGTGCCCTGATCGGGCGGTAAATACCCTTCAACGGTAGGCGTAGGCGCTCCGGGGGTACCTGCAGTCAGAGTCAGGGTGCGGGTAGGTGTGCGCGCAGTGCCTGTGCCCGGGGTAGCGGTGCGGGTAGGGGTGAGCGAGAGAACGCGCGTGGGGGTGTTTACCGGTCGAGTGGTGGCGGCGCGGGTGGGAGACGGGAACGGGCGGAATGTGGCAGTAAACGTGGGAACAGGCGTCCAGGTGCGGGTACGGGTAGGAGTAAAGGTGGGCGTAGGCGTATTTGGAACAATCGAAAGGATGTCTGAGTACACATACCCGCCATCCGGTCGCATCACTTTGATACGGTAATAATTCATCACGCCATTGGTACGCCCGCCATCCACAAAGGTGTAATCACTGCCGCTCGTTGCTGAACCTCTGCGGGGGATTAAATCGGAAATGGGGTCAAATGGACCGCTGGCAGACAGGGAACGCAGGACATAAAAACCGCTGATATCGGCTTCGGTGGTGGTGGACCACTGCACCGTCACAGTTCGATCGCTTGCCAGCAGGCGGAAGGTGGCGGGAATGGGCAGACCCACCATGAATGGCGTAAATCCCAGTTCGGTAAATGAGGGTTTTCCACTGGTATCTATGGCAACACGGATTTCATCCTGCTCCATATCGCAGGTAGTGGACTGCCCACTGACACCGCCTGCACCGCTTCCTGCGGGGTTTTGCCCGGTGGTATCCCATCCGGCGGTCAACACGCCAGATGGATCCAGCCACCAGAGGGGGAATTTGCTGGCATTTGAGGACAGTTCACAGTACTGTGTGGATTCAATCACCGCAATACACGCCGCAGAGCGGTTGTACTTGAAGGACAATTCCAGAGTACCGGAGGGCGCAGTGTTCTCCGCAAGGAAGACATCAAAAGCATACCCGCAAGGGTTGGGACTGCCTGTACTGAAAGAGAAGGATGGAATGCTGGAAGGAACATCCGCACCGTGGTTGACCACGTACACATCCACATCACTGCCATCGGAGGAACGCTGAAGTGCAATTTGATTATCGAAAAGGTAGGTTTTTGAGGCTGTCACCGTCAGGCGGGTAGCCCGTACTCCTGCCGAAGTGCTGTTCCGGGCAATCGGCGCGCCCAGGCGGCGGGCAGGATCCAGCGTGCAGTGCGTCTCACTGGCAGACGGTATCACGCCATCGCCCCAGTAATTGTGATTGGCAAGGCGGCTGGCAACCGGCGCTGAAGCGCCTGCCGCGCATTCTACCGCTGAACCACTTCGGTTCTGATGAAGGTTGTTTGCCACCAGCAAAAGCGGCGCTGAACTGGCGCTCCCCCAGTAAAGTGCGTACCCGCTGTTACCAGTGATGTGGTTGTAACGCACGGTAAGAGAAACGCCCACATTTGCTACTGAAATAGCGTCTGCTCCATTCAGTAAATCATTGCTCTCAATCAAGACCGCATCGGTGGTGTTCACCAGAATCAAAGTACGGCTAGGTGATGTACAGGTGCCGTCGTTGATGGTTAAACCGCGCAGGGTTACTCCGGCAGTTACCTCCAGCAAAGGACTGGCGCAGAGACCATCCTCTGCCGTCAGGACAGCGTTTGCCCCACCCTCCAGGGTCATGGGTTTGTTCAGGGTTACACTTTGCTCTTTGAGCATCACCGTACCCAGCACAACAATACGCCCGCCGGCAGGCAGTGCATCGATGGCATCCCGCAAGCCCGTACCCAATCCGCCCACAAAATCGCCCGCGCTGTTCAGGAAACAGGGAGATTGAGTACAGGCAGAAGGAGACCCCGCCAGATACGCCGTCGAACCCGACCATGCCAGCACATTCATCTGGGAGGTGAAGGCTTGACCGGTGCGCGCCCAGGTGCCCGTGCCGGTTGTGTCCTCAAACACACGCATCAACACGCTTCCCGGAGCATTAGCCGTGCGAGCAATACGAAAATGGAGATTCAACGTATCGAAAAAATACCCGGCATTCATCTGCGTTTGTACCGCAACCGCCAGGGAGTAACCGGTCGGAGGAAGCGGATCTTCAGCACAACCGGCTGAAGTGACGTTGGTGTATGAAAGACCGGTAAAACCGCCCGTGCTGTCCACCTGCACAGACGAAGCATCCAGCCAGTTGACAGGCAAATACACACAGACCTTGACATTGGGATTGCTGGAGGCAGGCGCATACTGCCCAACCTCAAAATTCAGGCGGTAACTCAGGCGCTGTCCGGCGGCACACCCCCCTGAGGGACACCCGGAGGGAGCCAGCAAGACCAGCGAGGTAGAGGATTGTTGCGGTGGACTGGCATGTGTCAGCGATGCTCGAAGGAGCATCATTCCCAGTAAAACCAGACCCACCGCCCAGATACGTTTGAAAGGCATAACCTTTTTTCCCTGTGTGTGAGAACTCTATTTTCCTATTGTACCCGGGATTAAGAATGGCGAAAGGAGGTTTTCTGGCACGAAATCGGTTGTAGCACCTTATGAAAACAGATGATCAACCGGATGATACGTTCGACTGGATGGCATCATGACAAAACTATCACCTCTCAATCACAATGGTAAACAATGATGAGGAAACTGTGAACAAATCTTTAAGGAAACTTGACGAAGTGTGTTTGTTCGTTAAAATGAAAACAGATCAATTGCTAAAGGAGTCATTGCCACGATGGGACAACGTCCTGTAAAAATCATCCCGATATTGTTATTGATGACATTCCTTTTCCTGAGCGCGTGTTCTTCCCGTCAGTCCAGCCTGACGGTTAAAGAGCCCTGGGCACGGCTGGGAATTTCCGGTGGAAACAGCGCCATTTATCTGAAAATCGAGAACTCCACCGGAGAAGATGACGCCCTGGTCAGCGCCTCCTGCGATGCGGCAATGATGACCGAACTGCACATGACCCAGATGATGGATGATGGCACCATGAAGATGGAGCCGCAGGAAAAAATCCCTCTGCCCGCCGGGCAAACCGTGGAGTTGAAACCAGGCGGATTGCACATCATGCTGATGAACCTGAAAAAGGATCTGAAAACAGGTGACACATTGACTCTGAAATTGAAATTTGAGAAAAGCGGAACCATTGAAGTCAAAGTGCCCGTGAGAGAACCGTGATCCATGAATGCGATTCGCGCTTTCATTGCCATTGATTTGCCTGAAGATCTGCGCCATCAACTGGGAGACATCATTAATTCTCTTAAGAAGAAAACGCCGCGAGCAGTGCGGTGGGTACCTCCTGAAAACATTCATCTGACCCTGAAGTTCCTCGGGAATGTCTCCCCAACCAACCTGAACACCCTGACGCAGATGCTCCGTCAGGAAGCCTTGCGACACACGCCCATGCAGTTCTCGGTGGGCGGGCTGGGCGCATTCCCCTCCAGACAACGTCCCCGCGTGATCTGGGTAGGCGTGCATGCCCCACCCGCATTGATCGAGTTACAGCGCTGTGTAGATCAGGAAACCGAAGCCCTCGGTTACCCGATGGAGGAGCGCGAGTTCAGTCCACATCTTACTCTGGGAAGGGTAGCCCAGAATGTCACACCCCAGGAATTACGCCAGATTGCCGAGGCATTGTATTACACCCAGGTGGGAGAATTGGGCGTGGTGAGGGTTACTGAAATCCGCCTGTACCGCAGTGATTTACAACCTGGCGGCTCGGTGTACACACCGCTTTTTACTGCCCCCTTAAAACGATAGGAAAACGAAGTTCTCAAATTGTGCTAGAATCATACTCAATCAAAATTTTTGCTACGCGAGGTGAAATCTGGACGCACTGGAAGTTGCCCGCGCAATGGTGCGCGCACTGGAAGAAAAAAAAGGCGAACAAATTGTCTTGATGGACATCCATGAAATTGCCGTTTTTGCCGATTATTTTATTTTATGCAACGGCACCAGCAACCGCATGATTGAAAGTCTGGTCGAAAGTGTCTCTGAAGCCGCACACAAGCAGTTCCATCTGGAAGTCAAGGTAGAAGGATTACCCGATGACGGCTGGATGGTTGTAGACCTGGGGGATGTGGTGATTCATCTGTTTTCTCCCGATCAACGAGAATATTACCGGCTGGAACAACTGTGGGATAAAGGCAAAGTTTTATTGCGCCTGCAATAGTTTTTTCAATCAATCGAAGCATTTTCATTGCCAATCGCCAAAAAACCGGGTAAAATCAACCCTGCAATTGGGGCGTGGTGCAATGGCAGCACACCAGACTTTGGATCTGTGGATCTTGGTTCGAATCCAGGCGCCCCAGCACATTTTTTTAACCCATCCGGTTTTCCAGACAGCAATCTACTGGAAAACCGGATTATAATTTTAATGAAGAGGCACCCTCCCCAACCGCATCTTCGGGCGAGGGTGAAATACTCTCTGGTAATGGAGAACGAAAACGCATGAAGGTTTTACCTATTATTCTTGCCGCTGGTCAGGGGGTGCGCATGCGATCCCGCCTGCCCAAAGTACTGCACCCGCTGGCGGGACGCCCGTTAATTCACCATGCCCTGCGGATTGTGCAACAGGTTGCCGATGTCGCTCCGGTTGTGGTCATTGGTCATCAGGCTGAACAGGTGCGCGCCGCGCTGGATGAATCGGTGCGCACCGCCTTACAGGAAGAACAACTGGGCACCGGTCACGCGGTGATGTCTGCCGAGGCACTGGCGCGCGGCGCAAGCGATCTGGTGTTAATTACCTATGGGGATATGCCCCTCTTACGCCCCGAAACCCTGCGGGCATTGATTGAGGTGCAGAAAAACAATCCCGGTCCGCTTTCCCTGCTGACAGTCGAAATGGAAGATCCGCACGGTTTTGGGCGCATCATCCGAGACGAAGAGGGACGGGTAACTGCCATCGTCGAGGAAGCGGTTGCCACCCCGGAACAGCGTGCCATCCGTGAACTGAACACCGGCGTGTACTGCATCCGCAACGAGTGGCTGTGGGGTGCCCTGCGCAAGATTCAGCGCTCTCCCAAGGGGGAATACTACCTGACCGATCTGGTAGAGATTGCCGTTTCGGAGGGATTGGAAGTGCAAGCCGTGTGCCTGGCGGATTCTGAAGAAGCCTTGGGCATCAATACCCGCGTGCACCTTGCTGAAGCCGAAGCCGTCCTGCGCAAACGCATCGCCCGCCACTGGATGGAAGCCGGCGTGACCATTGTGGATCCTGATTCTACTTATATTGAAGCCGATGTGACCATTGGTATGGATACGGTCATTTACCCCAACACCTACCTGCGCGGAAAAACCAGCGTCGGAGAAAACTGCGTGCTGGGACCGGATACCATCATTGAGGACAGTCAAATCGGTAACAACTGCACAGTTTTAGCATCCGTCATCGAAAGTTCTCTGCTGGAAGAGGATGTGCGCATGGGTCCCTTCTGCCATCTGCGTCCCAAAGCCCATCTTGCCAGAGGGGTTAAGATGGGGAATTTTGGCGAGGTCAAAGCCTCTTACCTGGGACCCGGGGTGCACATGGGGCATTTTTCGTACATTGGCGATGCCGTCATTGGCGCGCACACCAACATCGGTGCGGGAACCATCACCTGCAACTTCGATGGGAAGAACAAGCACCGCACTGAAATTGGCGAAGATGCCTTTATCGGATCAGACACCATGCTGGTGGCACCAGTGAGAATTGGAGCGCGCGCCCGCACTGGCGCTGGCTCGGTAGTAACCCATGACGTGCCCGATGACGAAACAGTGATTGGCGTGCCCGCTCGACCCTTCAAGAAATCCTCGAAAGAGAGTGAACATTAAGGCAATGATGCTTCCTGAGGAAATCCTTTTTCTAGTTGGAGTCATTCTTCTGGATCTGCTCTTTGCGGCAGTGCGGGGAAGCGTGGTCAATGCCCGCCTGCCTTCTTTAATGGAAATGGGCGAGGAACAGCCCGAAAAGGTGCGCGACAGCATGGCTGTTCTGCAAAAACCGCGTCTGCGCACCACCGTTCGGGTGATGCTCTTCTGGTCACATCTTTTCATTTTCTTCCTCGGGCTGATGCTCATGCAGAATCTCTTCCCGCACTCAGGGGTGGGTATCTGGCTGGCAGGACTCTTTTTGATTGGGCTGGTGGTGCTTTTCCTGGAACATCTCATTGAAGGCAGCGTGCTGGAACACGCTGAGGAATGGGCAATGCGATTCACCCCCCTTCTCCGTTTTCTGGATGGACTGTTCAGCCCCTTGACCATTCCCCTGCTCCATCTGCTCGGCTCCCCACAGGCTCTTCAGCAACGCTTTATCTCGGTAACCGAAAGTGAACTGCGTACATGGGTTAAAGAAGGGGAACCGCAGGGAAGCCTGGATCAGGACGAGCGGGAAATGATTTATTCCATCTTCCATTTTGGCGATAAACTGGTGCGCGAGATCATGATTCCACGCATTGATATGTCAGCCGTGGAAATTCAGGCTTCGCTGGAAGAGGTGATTCAAATCCTCACCCGTACCGGGCATTCGCGTTTACCGGTGTATGAAGAAACTGTGGACAATATCGTGGGTTTGCTGTATGCCAAAGACCTCTTAAAAGTGCGATCAGAAGAAGGACAAACTCTTGAAAGGTTGCGGCATCTTTTACGTCCCGCTTACTTTGTCCCGGAAGCAAAGTACGTCAAGGATTTGCTGGAAGAGATGCAGGAACGCCGTATCCATATGGCGATTGTGGTGGATGAATACGGCGGCGTAGCCGGACTGGTGACGCTGGAAGATATCGTGGAAGAGATTGTCGGCGAGATCCGCGACGAATACGATCAGAGTGAGGAACAGCCCTACCAGAAACTTTCAGACGATGAATATCTGTTTCAGGCGCGCATTGATCTGGACGATTTTAATGAGATCATGGGAACGCAGATTGAAAAAGACCTGGCGGATACCATCGGAGGGCTGATGTATGGTCTGATTGGACAGGTGCCTGCGGGAGGGGAAACCGTCCAGATTGAAGATGTCCTGTTGAAAGTGGAGCAGGTCACCGGCAGGCGCATTCGCACGGTGCGGGCAACCCGCATTCATCCTTTGACTGACGAGCATCCCCCAAGCGGAGAAAATAGCCATGAAACTGAGCGATGAACAAAAGCAAACTCTAATTCAAGCCGCGCTTCAGGTTCGGCGCTGGGCTTACGTACCTTACTCGAACTATCGGGTAGGAGCGGCGTTGTTAACTGAGTCGGGAAAAATTTACGATGGGGTTAATGTGGAAAATGCCGCCTATCCAGCAACGATATGCGCGGAACGCACCGCCGTTTTTAAAGCGGTATCGGAAGGAGAACGCCATTTCGTTGCCATTGTTGTGGCGACCGAGAACGGCGGAACCCCCTGTGGGTCCTGCCGACAGGTGCTGGCGGAGTTTGGGCTGGATATTCAGGTGATTGTGGTGGATGCTCAGGGTACCATTCACCTGGAAACCACAGTGAACGAATTACTACCCGGAGCCTTTACCTCCAAACAACTGCCTCCACACGAGTCCTGATTGCTTTTCCGGCAAAATGCCTGCTCCCCCGCGAACTCTTTCTACCGAAGCCGTAGTGTTGCGCCATTCCGACTGGGGAGAAGCCGATCGGGTACTGGTGCTGTTCACCCGCGAACAGGGAAAAGTGCGTGCGCTGGCGAAAGGCGCACGCAAGATGCTCTCCCGTAAAGCAGGACACCTGGAACCATTCACCCATGTGAAAGTCCTGCTGGCGCTGGGGAAGGATTTCTGGATCGTCACGCAGGCAGAAACGCTGAACGCCTTTCTCTCAATTCGGTCTGACCTGTTACGCACCGCTTACGCCGCTCTGGTCATTGAATTGCTGGACCGCTTCACCTCAGACGACGGGGAAAACCCTGCCCTCTTTCAACTGCTGGTAAATACCCTCTCACGCATTGCCAGCCTGGAGGATCCGTTCATTGCCGTTCAATACTATCACCTGCGACTGCTGGATTTAACAGGATTTCGTCCCCAACTCTTCAACTGTTTACGCTGTGGAAAAGAAATTCAACCGGAGAATCAATTCTTTGATTTTCAGGAAGGGGGCGTGATCTGTCCCCGCTGCGCACCACAGGTTCCCACTGCGAGAAGTGTCAGCCTCAACACCCTGAAATACCTGCGCCACCTGCAGCGTTCCCCATTTGAGACAGCCCAACGGGCTGATCCAGCGCCATCCGAACGGAATGAAATGGAAACCCTGTTAGAGGGGTATTTCACCTATCTGCTGGAGCGCAGGCTCAACACCCCTCATTTTTTAAACGAAATTCGCCGCGAAATTGCCTCACGGAGGTAAAGATTTTTCTTTACAACTTCTGTGAGGAATGTTGCAAACGCTGAAGTTCCTCTTCCAGTTGGCGCAATTGTTCCCGTAACTGATCCAGCCTTTCGCCAGGGGAATAAGACGAAGGTTCTGAAGGTTGCTCTGCCCGAAACGGTTCAGCAAACCATCGGGTTAAAAATTTTTCCGCTTCGGCGGCAGACATTTCTCCCTGCTCCACCCATTGACGAATGCGACGTCGCACTGCAAGGTTGAGAAACCCTTCGGGATCAAATGCCGCCAGCAAACGCTCGCGTAACGAATCCAGGGTTTCTTCCCCGGAACGTAACAGACGCAGTAAGACCACCTGGGGAAATAATTCCCCTACCCGCTTCTGTTCCTCCAGCAGGATTTGCATGAATACCAGCGAAGTGATATCCCGCCCGCTATCGTGATCAATCACCTGAACGTCTTCGCCCGATCGCACCATGTGGGCGATCTGTTCGAGGGTAACATAGCAGCGGTTGGCACTGTCGTAGAGTTTGCGATTGCTGTAACGTTTAATAATGGACATTTACGAACCGCCCTGCGCTTTTTTCAGTTCTTCGATTTGACGGCTCAATTCAGCAATACGCGCAGTCAGGGCTTCAATATCGGCTTTGGTCACTCCCTCGCCTGCGGCCTGTTTTTCCATTTGCTGTTTGCGTTCCCTCTCCAGGCGCTCTCGCCGATCCATCACCTCTTTGACCAGTTTCCGGGCATCGGATTCTGCCATTTCTCCGCGCTCTACCAGGCGATCTACAAAGTGGGTGAGTTCATCCTGCGCCAGTGAAGCCGCGCCTACCGCTGCCAGCAGAATGGTGCGGGTAACATCATACAGAGTGCCGCGAGATTTCTTTTCCTCAGACATGATTCACCTCCATTTCGGAATAACGCAATGCGTCATATTCATTATAACGCAATGCGTCATTTCGTCAAGTATGATACAATCAATGCTATCAAGAGGATTCTCCTCATTTTTATAGAATGAAAATCCGAACACTGTATCTCATTCTGGGTGCAATCTTTCTGGGGGTCATTGTCGCGCTGGCAGACTCCTCCTTTCGCAGTTACTCCGAAATCCAACGTTACCGCGAAGTCATCGTCACGGGGGAAATTGCAACCAGCCGGGCGCTCCTTGAGGCTATACGCGAAGAGGTCATACACGAAGACTGGAATACAGCGGGTGCCCTACTGACAGACCTGCTCAGCGTAACCCGTTCCCAACAAATTGCTATCATTGAGTCAGATGGCAGTATTCCTGTGCGGGTGTACACACAACTGGATTTAGAACCCCCCTCTCCCGATTTTATTGAAAGATCTCTCAAAAATCCGGAGTGGGTGGTCTGGGATTTCCAGCAAGATACCGCCTGGATTGGAGTCTCTTTCATTCCTACGCTTTCTTCTCAACCGGTGGTGCTGGCACGCCAGGTCAACCGTTCGCAATCGCTTGAAATGCTGCGGGCTACACACCGCCGCAATATCCTCCTTTCCCTGCTTACCTCGATATTTATCGGGATTGTGATTTATGCCATCGTTCGCATCATCGGCACCAGACCCCTCGAACGGCTGGAAGCCCTTGCCACAGCCGTTCAACAGGGGGATTTGAAGATTCGTGTGCCGCCGCTTCCTTTGTATGAACTGGACCGGCTGGGGAATGTTTTCAACCAGATGCTCGACCGGATCCAATCCCAGCACGAGCAGTTAACCCAAATCAACCAGAATCTGGAACTTGCCGTGCAAGCCAGTGTGGCATCTCTGCAAGAGGTCAACGAGCAGTTGAGCCATCGGGCTGAACAACTGGAATCTCTGAACACGTTAACCGGTATTGCCACTTCTTCGTTGAACTTACAGGAACTGAGCGAAAAAGCCATTCAGTGGATTGTGGAACTGTTCAACGCCCAGATGGGTTGGATTGAAATTTTCGAAACCAGCAGGCTCTATCACGTTCCAGAAGAACTGAAACAGTACCTGATTGCACATGAAAGCGCACTGGAAAGTTTGCGCTATCAAAGCGGTTTAATTTCTGACTGGGGGCAGATCAACCCCGAAAACCCCCTTTATGAGTTGAGAGACACTCTCGCAAAATACGGGATCATTTCCACAATGAGCGCTCTCATCCCCTCTCAGGATGAAATCATCGGCAGGGTGATCATCAGCCACACACAGGCAGATTTCTGGCGGGAGCAGGATTTAGCCATCTTACAGATTGCCGCTGCTCATCTGGGGCAGGTTGCCCAGCGAATTCGTTACGATGAACAAATCCTGGAAAGCAACCGTCTGCTTTCTCTGCTGGTGGAATACACCCGCACCATCAACCGGCAATTGCACACCCCACAGATCTATAGAACCATTCTCAACGAAGCCATTAACCTGACTCACGCCAGCGCAGGGGCTATGCTGAAGTTTCGCAACGGAGAAGCCGTATGCCTGTCTCACTGGGGGATTTCTCATTCTGCCACCCAAAATCAATTACCTGCCCTGCTGGGGAATAAGTTTTCTCTGGAAAAAATCCCCCCCAACGGTTATGCTGAGATTTTCCTCCATCCTGAAAAAGGTTCTCCGCTTGCCGAATTTCGCCATGCTATGGTATGGAATGTTCACCTTGACCCGGAAAATCCCATTTTGCTCATCAGTTTGTATTCAGAAAGCCCTCCACGGATCTCTGCTGCGGTTCGGGATGTAATGCAGGCATTCGCCCGGCATACGGGAACCATTCTGGAAAACGTGCATCTGTTTGAAGCCGAACGGGAACAGCGTGCCATTGCAACTGCCCTTCGGGATGTCTCGGAAGCCCTGACCTCTACACTGGATCTGGATCAGGTCTTCGACCGCATTCTGTTACATCTGGAAAAAATTCTGGATCACGATGCTGCGAACATTATGATGCTCGAAGGGGATACGCTGGTGATGGTGCGCAATCGGGGCATTTCCACCGGATATTTATCCCCCCGTCCTAACTGGCGCAGTCCGCTTACGGCTTTCCGCACCCTGCAAGAGGTAGCCCAGAGTGCCAAAGCCCTCGCCATCCCCGACACACAGCACGATACCCGCTGGGTTTCTTTACCCACTTCGGGTTGGATTCGATCGTTTGCCAGCGCTCCGATTTTGCTCCATGATCAGGTCGTGGGTTTTATCAATGTAGGTAGCAAACGCAAAGGACAGTTCGATCAAAAAACTGCAGCGCTCCTCCAATCGTTTGCCACCCAGGCCTCAATTGCCATTGAAAACGCCCAGTTATATACCCGTGCCCAGCAAACCTTGATGGAAAACAGCACCCTTTTCCGCGCGCTGGAATCCCTCTTCAGCGGTGGCGAGTCACTGGATGAGATTCTGGAGAAGATCGTCGCAACCGTGGTTAACGAGTTTTCTCAATCTCATTGCAGTATTCTACTTGTAAATGAAGATCAATCCCACCTCATGCTCGCCAGAGAAGCAGGCATGATTACCCTGGGATACCATCATCTTCCCCTGAACGGGAAGGGACTTACGGTGGCGTGTTTTCGTTCCGGCAGAATGGTTTATGCTCCTGATGTAAAAGCCGAACCAGATTATTATGAAGCCATCCCCGCGATTCAGTCAGAACTGGTACTGCCGCTTGTTGCCCGGGGCGAGGTGATTGGCGTCCTCAATCTGGAAAGCCCTCACCTGGATGCCTTTGACGAGCGTTCTCGACGTTTACTCAGCATGTTTGCCGACCGCGCGGCACTGGTGATTTCCAATGCCCTGTTCCACGAGAAAACCCGCCGGTATGCCCATCAAATGGCTTTACTCAACGAGATTATTCAAATCTCCTTAAGCCATTCCCGCTTTGAGGATATGCTGAGCGCTATTGTCGAGCGAGTAGCGGCGCTGGTCTCTGCGGATGGCTGTTATATCACCCGATTTGACGAAGAATCTCTTTCTGTGATTCCTGTTGTGGCGTTTGGTCCTGGTTCTGAAGCCTATACCACCATTCATCCAGAGCCTGGAGAACCTAACCTCACCCTGGCATTGATGCGGGAAGGGAAGCCTATTGCCATCGAAGATACGCTGAAAACCTCTTACATTTCCCGGCAGGTGGCAGAAACCTTCCCCGTTCGATCCCTGCTGGGAATTCCCTTAATCATCGAAAATCAAAAATTCGGTGCCATTCTATTCGGAAACAAAGAAGTGTATCGCTGGAGCGCCTCCCAGATTGCCCTGGCAGAGCAAGCGGCATCTCAAATTACCCTGATTCTAGCCCGCCTCCAGTCGCAAAGGCTCGCTGAACAACAGGCGCAGGAATCCGAAAAATTGCGCCGTGTCACAGCCGCTCTGACGACAACCCTGGATAAAACCGAACTCAGCCGGATGATCCTGGAACACCTTGAAAGTCTGTTTGAATGTGACAGCAGTATCCTTTTCCTCATTGAAAGCGAGGGAATGAAGCCCATCGCCTGTCGTAACATTCCTGAGGGAGAAGAGATGTTGAGTCGGGTTTATCCCCTCAGTGATGCCCTCTTTCAGGAAATTCTGCAAACCGCCCAGCCTGTCCTTTTACGAGATGCCCAGTCAGATCCCCGTTTTGAAAACTGGGGCGGCACGGATCAAATCCGTTCATGGATGGGAGTGCCCCTGTTTGCGGGGGATCGAATTTTAGGGACAATCGCCATCGGCAGGTTCAAGATTCGTCCTTTTACTCACCGCGAGCAACTTCTGGCACAGGTTTATGCCAACCAGGCAGGCATGGCGCTGCAAAATGCCATGTTGCATGCCTATCAGCAAGTGCTTGCCATCACCGACCCGCTCACCAACCTGTACAACCGCCGCGGGTTCTACGAACTGGCACGCCATGAAATGGAACGCAGTCGCCGGTTTGGCAGTCCACTGGTAGTGGTGATGGCAGATATTGATCACTTCAAACAGGTCAACGACCAATACGGGCATTCGGTAGGGGATCAGGTGTTACAGGAACTGGCACATCGCCTGAGGGAAACACTCCGGGAAGCCGATTTAATTTGCAGGTATGGGGGGGAAGAGTTTTGTCTGCTGCTTCCTGAGAGTGATCTGCAAAGTGGATACAGCGCGGCTGAACGGGTTCGCCTTGCGATTGCCGAAACACCCTTTCCAATAGAAGAACATCTCATCCCCATCACTATCAGTCTGGGAGTGTCTCGGCTGGAATCTCCCCAGCAGACACTGGAAGAGTTGATTGAACAAGCCGATCAGGCGCTTTTACACGCAAAAGCCTTTGGACGCAACCGCGTGGAAATCTGGCAACAGGATTTGCTTCCTTCCTGAAGGCTTTTGAAGCGCAGGAATCCCCCTTTTTTGCCATCCATCTTCACTGGGATCTGACATTCAGGTTGCAACTTTTTCCCTTGCCTCTCGTATTCATTATGAGACATGGAAAAGGAGGAAAACATGACCAACGAACCTGTGGTTGTGGAAACACGTCGTAACCCTGGCTGTTTGATTCAATTGCTCTGGTTTGCATTTATCGGTTGGTGGCTGGGACAGGCATGGATGGTGATTGCCTGGCTGTTCATGATCAGCATTGTAGGGATCCCCATCGGGATTGTGATGCTGAACATGCTTCCAAAGGTAATTGCCTTACGGGAACCTGCGCGAGAGGTTGCCGTGTATCGCCGTGCTGACGGTACGCTCGTCAAAAGCGAACTGGAACCCCGTCAACTGCCCTTGCTGCTGCGGGCGCTGTATTTCATTCTGATCGGCTGGTGGTTCTCTGCCGTGTGGATGGAAGTGGCTTACCTGCTGTGCGCCACCATTATTGGACTTCCTCTGGGGTTCTGGATGTTTGACCGCATTCCTGCGGTGTTAACTTTAAAGCAATAACCGACTCACCAGAACCACGAAAAACAGGGCAAGCCTTTCATTGAAGGCTCGCCCTGTTTTGATTTCAGCATAAAACCTTATTCCGCCGGGGTGGCTTCTGCCGCCGCTTCGGCTCGAGCGGCAAAGAGGCGCTTCTGCAACCAGAAGGCAACATTGACCAGCCCAATCATCACCGGCACTTCCACCAGCGGTCCAATGACGGCAGTGAAGGCTTCTCCGGAATTGATGCCGAAAACCGCCACCGCCACCGCAATGGCTAACTCAAAGTTGTTGCTTGCTGCAGTGAAGGACAGAGTGGTGGTTTTGCTGTAATCGGCGCCGACCAGTTTGCCCATGCCAAAACTCACCAGGAACATGAGAACAAAGTACAGCAACAACGGCACCGCGATTCTCAGGACATCGCCGGGGATGGTCACAATCAGGTTTCCTTTGAGGCTGAACATCACCACGATGGTGAAGAGAAGCGCCGCCAGCGTAATCGGGCTGATGCGGGGGATAAAGCGGCGATAATACCATTCATCCCCTTTCATCCGCCGCAAGACCATATTGGTGATAAAACCGGCAATAAAGGGAATGCCCAGATAGATGAAAACACTGCGGGCAATTTCGCCAATGGTGACATCCACCACACTTCCCTGCAATCCAAACCAGGTGGGCAGGATGGTAATGAACACATACGCATACACGCTGTAAAACAGCACCTGAAAGATGCTGTTAAACGCAACCAGCCCTGCGGCGTACTCCGTATCACCCTTTGCCAGTTCGTTCCACACAATTACCATGGCGATGCACCGCGCCAGCCCGATCATGATCAGTCCAACCATGTAATGCGGGTAATCCCGCAGGAAAATCACCGCCAGCAGAAACATCAGGATGGGACCAATCACCCAGTTCTGAATGAGCGAGAGAGTGAGGACTTTACGATTACGGAAAACATCTCCCAATTCGTTATAGTGGACTTTGGCAAGAGGCGGGTACATCATCAAAATCAATCCAATGGCAATGGGGATGTTGGTCGTCCCGACTGAGAAACGATTGACAAACTCTTCTACGCCGGGCAAGAAATAGCCGATTCCTACACCTGCTGCCATTGCCAGGAAAATCCACAATGTCAGATAGCGATCCAGCACAGACAATCTTTGAGTGATCGGTTTCTCCATGTTCAACAACTCCTTTGATTTGAATTTTGAATTATGAAAAGATCAGCACATATTTTTTTCATTTTGGGGGTTACACAGGGAGCACAGGCATCCCTCCGCTGGCACACGGGTAAAGACGTCCATTTGTTCCGGAGATATGCCCTGCATCCTCGCCACATCAAAAATGAGGGACAACACTTGAGGATCTTTGAGCCTATAGTAAACAAACCTGCCCTGACGGCGGGCAACAACCATTTGACTTTGCTTCAGCCGCTGAAGGTGCTGAGAAATTGCCGCCTGACGCAGGTGCAGCACGGCTTTAAGGTGACATACACAAACTTCCCGTTCTCCAATTGCCAGTAATATCCCCAGACGGGTTGGCACGGAAAGCACCTCAAAAAATTCGGCAATTTGATCTGAAACCAGAAGGGATATATTCATGGTCAGGAATATATTACAGGAAAAGCACATTGCCTGCAAGCGTCAAAAGGCATATCGAAGTTAAGAAGTTGTTAACAGGTGAATGAGAGTGAGGGCTTCGCGCTCATCAGACGGAAGCCCTCACCACGGAGAAGGAACCCGGTAATGGCAATCAGGACACTTTGATAAACTTGCTCCCGGGCGCTCCGCAAACCGGGCATTTCTCCGGTGCGTTGCGCGGATGCGTGTGACCACAAACCGGACACACATAATAATCATATTCTTCCATGTCAGGACTCAACGACTCCAACGCCTGACGATACAAATTCTCGTGAGTCTTTTCGACCTCCATGGCATACTCAAAAGAAGTCCTGGCGCGTTTATTTCCCTCACGCTCTGCCTGCTCCACAAAAGGCGGGTACATATTCACCCACTCATAGTTCTCACCCTGCATGGCAGACTTCAGATTTTCGGCGGTACTCCCAATGACTCCCATTGCCCGTAAATGATTGAGGGCATGAATCCATTCGGCTTCGGCCGCAGCACGGAACAAACGAGCCACCTGAGGATAGCCCTCTTCTTCGGCTTTCCGGGCAAACGCCAGATACTTGTTACGAGCCTGCGACTCTCCAGCAAAAGCCTCGGCAAGATTTTTCAACGTTTCATCCATTGTACACCTCCCGTATTCTGTATTTGCCTTCATTATGAAACACCTTTTCTTTTCTAACCGGTAACAGGTGTCATGCTTTCAAAAGAACAAAATCATCAAGCGTGCTATAATCGAAACACCCACTTTTGGGAAACGATTTCACGAAGAGCAAACGCAATGAGATTTCTCATCACTGGCGCGGCTGGATTTCTTGGCTCAGCACTGGCAAACCGTCTGGTGCGCGAAGGGCACAGCGTGCGTGGACTGGATGATCTGTCTACCGGCTCGCCTGATGCCCTTCTTCCCGAAGTTCACCTGACCCGGGGCGATATCAACGACCGTCCCAAACTTTGGACGCTCTTGCAGGATGTAGATTGTGTGTACCACCTTGCGGCGCGGGTATCCGTGCCGGAATCGGTTCTTTACCCGAGAGAGTACAATCACGTCAATGTAGGCGGCACCGTAACCCTGATGGAAGCCATGAGAGACGTGGGCGTCCGCAGAGTGGTGTTGATTTCCTCCGGAGCAGTGTATGGCGAGCAGGAACATCAACCTCTTTCAGAGGATGCCCGTCCACAACCACGCTCTCCATACGCCGTGTCCAAACTCTCCGCTGAGTATTATGTAAACACCATTGGCAGGCTGTGGGGCATTGAGACGGTGGTCTTACGCGTGTTCAACGCTTATGGTCCGGGTCAGCATTTACCACCGGTTCATGCGCCGGTCATTCCACACTTCCTGAGACAGGCATGGAACAACGGCACCATTGTGGTTCACGGAGACGGCAATCAGACCCGCGACTACGTCTTTGTGGATGATGTGGTCAACGCCATGGTTGCAGCGGCAAATGCCTCCCGGGTCAATCAGAGAATTATTAATGTGGGGAGCGGCACCGAGACCAGCGTGCGGGAACTGGTTCAACTGATTCTGGAAGTCACCGGCAGTCATCCGCAGGTCATTTACAACCCCCGGAATGACGGAGGCGTTCAGCGCATGTGCGCCGATATCTCTCTGGCGCGGGAGTTGCTGGGATACGTTCCCACCATTGGACTCCGGCAGGGGCTCCAGTTAACCCTTGAACGTGATTCCCGTATCCGCCAGCGTTAATGCCCGGGTTTAGATCTTATTCACATCATGAGCGCCCGATTCGCGGTATCCTGCCTGAGTGATGGGAACAAACTCAGCGTTTTGCCAGAGTTCTTCAATGGTGTGGGCACCGGCGTAACTCAGCCCGGAACGTAATCCGCCCACAAACTGATGCAGGATATCCACCACCGTGCCTCGAGCCGGTACAATGGCTTCCACACCTTCGGGGACAACTTCGCCCCAATCCTCTTCACTGACCTCGCCTTTATCAATGGCTTTACGCTGAATGTTGGCAGTAAGCGAAGCCATACCCCGGACCACCTTATAACGGCGACCTTCACGCACCACCGCAGCGCCAGGACTTTCATCCGTGCCAGCCAGCGCACTTCCCAGCATGACCGTACTGGCGCCTGCCGCCAATGCCTTGACCAGATCGCCTGAATTCCGCACCCCACCATCGGCGATAATGGGCACACCCAGACGGTGTCCTTCGCGGGCACATTCCAGAATAGCGGTGAGTTGAGGAATGCCAAACCCCGTCACCACACGGGTGATGCAAATCGATCCTGCCCCCACGCCCACTTTGACAGCATCGGCTCCGGCTTCTGCCAGATCCCGCACCCCTTCGGGAGTTGCCACATTTCCGGCAATGACAGGAACGGAGAGGCTTTTCTTCAACGTTTTCAACATATCAATCACCAGGTCGGAATGACCGTGGGCAATGTCAATTACCACAACATCTGCCCCGGCTTCTACGCAGGCTTGAGCGCGTTCAACATCTTCAGCACGCGCGCCAACCGCCACGCCCACCATCAAGCGCCCGCGGGCGTCTTTGGTGGCATTGGGATGTTCCTGAATCTTGACAATATCCTGCGCGGTAATCAATCCAATAACCCGATCCTCTTCATCCACCAGAGGCAATTTCTCAATGCGGTGTTCGTGCAGTTTTGCTCGCGCCGATTCCAGGGATTCGTCTTTCCCCGCCACAATCAAACGCTCCCGGGGGGTCATCACCTGACGAACCGGAGCCCCGGCATCCGCCGCCAGCAAGACATCACGGGTGGTCACCATGCCCAGCAATTTTCCTTCGGGAGAAACCACCACCAGACCACCTACTTCGCGTTCTGCCATCAATTCTCGCGCCTGCTGAACCGTGGCATCAGGGTGGATGGTGATGGGATGATCCACGATCATGCTTTCAGCGCGTTTTACTCGCTCTACCATCTCCACCTGCTGGGGAATGGTCATAAAGCGGTGTAAAATGCCAATGCCTCCCTGCCGTGCCATGGTGATTGCCATGCGGCTTTCGGTAACGGTATCCATATTGGCTGAGACAATGGGAATTTTCAGGCGGATTTGCCGGGTGAGATACGAGGAAGTATCCACCTGTTTTCGACTGCGCACGTCCGAGCGGCGCGGCACCAGCAGTACATCATCAAACGTTAAAGCAAAATCTGAGCGAATCTTCATGGGCACACCTCTCCAGAGGAACGCGAAACTTGTTGTACAATACCCACATGTCTGATCAAGCGCTCCCTGTAGAATTTTACGACAGAAATACACTGGATGTAGCCCATTCTTTGCTGGGAATGCGGTTAATTCGTAAATTTGATTCCATCCGACTGGTTGGAGTCATCACTGAGACCGAAGCCTACCGTGGCGAGGAAGACCTTGCCTGCCATGCCCGCGCAGGGCTCACCCCGCGAACTCAGGTGATGTACGGCAGAGCCGGACATGCCTACGTTTATTTCACCTATGGCATGCACTGGCTGTTAAATGTGGTCACCGAAAAAGAAGGATTCCCTGCAGCAGTGCTTATCCGGGCAGTGCGCATTGTGGAAGGTGAAGCGTGGGTTCGGGAAAGACGCAAAGGCGTTCCCCCCAGAAACTGGACGGATGGACCTGCCAAACTGTGCCGCGCTTTTGATATTGATGGCAGCCTCAACGGCGCAGATTTAACAGTAACCGATAATGGCTTGTGGATTGCACAGGGACAAACGATTCCCGAGGAATTTGTCGAACGTACCCCGCGAATTGGCATTAACAGCGTGCCGGAGCCCTGGCGTTCCATCCCCTGGCGATTTCGCGTGCGCGATGAATTCATGGTATAAAAAGAACATGCAATCGGTTCCCGTTTGCGCGCCTGCATTGCCCACTCCCCGACAGTTTGTTGTGAAAGCCCTGCATGTCCGCGAGGGTGCATGGCTTTCCGCCGGTCAGCCGGTGGCTACGCTGATTTCCGGCACAGAAGAGCATACCGTTATGGCACCCCAAGCAGGTTGTATTGCAGGGCTGCATCATCAACCCGAAGATATTCTTCTGTCTGGCGCCGTCATTGGATGGATTCAACAGAACAATTTTATCCGTGCAGACGATTTTGACCCCGACGCCG